>WNFX01000716.1_pt1 | contig 38303 bp, 32 predicted proteins | sample 5400111 | NCBI WGS metagenome assembly WNFX01 (sample SAMN13153363, study PRJNA577476) | soil metagenome | isolation source: 40 cm soil or saprolite under grassland replicate 1 | place: USA:California | collected 2016-06-15
GATTCCCGAATTACCCAACCACCCACCAGGACCAGGGCCAGCACAGCGAAGGGATATCCTGGGAGGCCTCCTCCACGACTACTTTCGCGATGCAGCGTAAGGACTCGTGGAGCTTGGGATGGGGTTTTCGCCCATTACGGGATTATGAGTATTTACCGAGCAGCAGCGAATGTATGGTGCAACTCACCATGATTCGGCTGATGGTGAAACGACTTGCCAGGGCTACTGAAACCGCTAGAGAGACGGCCCAACGGCTTCGAGCCGCTTGAGAAGGCTTCTCGGTCACGCTCTAAGTTCCTCTGATCAAAGCCTTGTGACACTCCGCACAACAATAGTGATCTGACCAGGATCATTAGGAAATAGGGTGCCGTTCCCAGAGAACTGGATATCGAACTGTTTAACCCCTTGCTGATTCTGGAGAAGCGCTTGAGCATCACTTTTACTTTTTCCAGCCAGCAAATGTGCCAGTTGCGCTTTTTGATTGTTATTGAACTGGAAGACCCATATCCCCTCGGCATGGATTGATATAGAGACCGTTCCCTGATTTGCATCCACAATTTGAGCCTGGATCGAGGTTGTCTTCACCTTGCCTACGAGAACATAGCCTGCGCCGGCACTCCTGGCCGCATCGTCTTTTAGCCATTGTGTCGCTGCCGCCAGCACACCATTCTGATCGTACACCTCTGTGCTGGCTACTTAGCATATCTGTTCTAGAAAACGAGAGAAAAATACGGACTGAATGCCTATGATTGTTACGTTCATAAGCAGAAGAGCAATCGGCACGGCAGCACTGAAAGGTGTGTGAGAACGCAGAGACAAGTGGGTAGTACAAGTGGAAGATGTCGATATACAAGAACAGATGTTCTATTAAAATTAGAAAAAATGTACGGTACAGCCATTGGACATGGTGGATAAATTAATCAACCCCCTGCGAACCAACTTCAAGCCGGTTTTTTCGTCATTGGGCAGACCGAAGAGGCCATCTTCTCTGGGAGTGAGGCCCCATCCAACTTCTTCTGCTGGCACTCTCACCAACCACTCCACGACAGGACAGTGCAACTGCACCTCGCTGTCGTAGCTCTCAAGCGGAAATCGGTGGCAATGGGCAAGAGAGCACCTCGCGCGCCGTCCATCGTCGGGTGGTTCTGCCGGCTGCCATCGCAGGCGTACGCTGGAGGTTTCGTTGCGCCACCAAGTTGCCACCTCGCTCTCGTGGCTGCACGAGCGTCACGCGCAGTGATTCATGAGGACGCACAAAATGATAATAAGCTCGCCACCACTCGAGGTGAGCCAGGAGCTGTGAGACCTGTTGGGAAGTGGCCCAGGTTCGACGGGCCAGTGCTGCCACGCCATGACGGACAGTGAGATTCACCCGCTCAATGAAAGCGGTGTTGAGCCGTCCTGTGAGACCCAGTCCCTGCAAGGCAGCCGTGAAGGCAGCGCTTGTTTCAAGGCGCATCACAGGGGTGACCCGCACCAACTTGCGCCGTTGGTAAGTCTTTTTCACCTGACCATAGATCAGCCCCGCCGCTACCTGCCACTGATATACTTTCCGCCCTCGGCGACCCACCTGTAGCCAGTGTCCAAAATGGGCCGGGAGCCGCATAGAAGTAGAGATGTAAGCCGTCACTGGTGAAAAGGGGCACGCAGCCAGGTGCCAGGATCTGCCGCAAGGAGTGAATGACCGTATGCGCCGAGATTTGCGTGCGTGGACCCAAATGGAGGACAGGAATAATTTTCGAAAGGGGGTCGATGGCCAGCCAGAGCCAGAGCACCTGTGTAGAGCTGCGGAGGCGTGTTCGCAGTTCGTCCAACTGGAGGTGTGGGAGCTGGAGATGGCAGAAGGAGCGTTCGTGCAAGATCTGCGCATGTTCGCCAGCACGAGTCAGCCAGGTGATGATGGTGGTCTGTCGGTGGCCGAAGACCCGCTCGGCGGCGGAAGGGTCCAGCCCTTCGGCCAGCGCAGACAGCACCATTGCGATCTGGTGCGAAGGGGTTTTCAAACGGTACAAGGGAGTGTGGTGTCGAGCACTGAAGGTGGTGCGGCAGGCCTGACAGCGGAAGGTCTGGATCCGCTCGGCATGGCCATGTTTGCCATCGCCAACCAGAGCATGAACGTGAGCGTCTGTGATACCAGAATACGGGCACCGGGAGTTAGGGCAGGCAAAGCCCTCCGTGTCAAGCCGCTTCGGTGCTCCTCGGCGACTTTTCACCTCACACCAGGGGCGTACAGGCATTGATCCTGCAGCCGATAAGAGCGTGGGAGCGAGGCAACACGCTGGACAGTCATGTGGAGAACGTGGCTTGAGGAGACGTTGGACCGCGGTGTGCAATGCCACTGCTTTCGAGAAGGGACGGCAATGATGGAACCAGGAAAGGTGCCAAAGCCATGCCAGGGAGAGCAGGAGCAAGAACAAGAGCAGAGGCAAGAACAAGTGTTGGGACATAGGGATCCTCGCTGCTTGAAATGAGGAAGGAAAGACTAACAGGAAGGATAAATGGTGTCAGGAGAGATTGTCAAGCGATTAGGACTGAGATCCACTCATAACTGGGGGTGCAGGGGGCTTCGCCCCTGCCGGAGCGCGAGGTGTCCTCGCGCTTTGCTCTCTTCTCCAAGTGGGCCTGCGGCCCACTTGGAGAATTATGAGTGGATCTCAGATTTGGAGGGAAGATTGAATTATCCACCACCAGGAACGGCAGTACCTGAAAAAGAACCGGCCTCTCGTGTCTGCCTGTCACGCAGCGCGTCTTGCGGATCATCGGACGCCCGTCGGTTCCGTCGATTTATAGTGTAATTTAATGATAATTGTAAATTACACTATTTTTATCTTCTATCGCTTCAGAGCCGTCGTTCAGGAGAACAACCGAGATGATCAAGAGGATCTTTTCTTCTTTCCCCACGCTTCTTCCTCCATCTTCCACGAGCCTGGGAAGGGCTTTAAAATGGTAAACAGTTGAAAGATGATCCCTCATCTGCTGTAAGCCATGTGATGCCTTTTCGCCAAGGAGTGGTATATGGCCTAAGATGTCTGCCTGTCACACAATGCGTCTTATAGAATCTATCGTTTCGTTAGCTCTGTATATATCTAGATATGATAGAATGAGGTGATCGTTCTCCTCTCCTCGACGCACAGCACCGCCTCACATGTGGGGCTCTAGCGCTACGCTTGCTCCTCTGGTTCGGTCTCACTGCTTCTCATACTCGTTTCCTGTTCACCACACACAAAGACATGAGGGGAGGTGGCATGCATTCCCTCTACTGAACTTCATGTCTGAATGGATGACCTGAGTTGAGCACAATGATCTTTCAGGGTGGCGTGTCCCAGACCTGCATGGGTGTCCCATTGCCACATTGGAGGGCTTTGGGAAGAATATAGCATTGATGCAATTGGATCTCAGAGATGAGTAAGGATGTTCACTGCTCATTGTACGTTCTGCCCAGACCACATCATCAAAGAGAAAGGATGCTCTCATGAGCGGCCCAGACATCACATTCAAGGTTGAGGCCCGCGGCATTGGGCAGCGCACTCCGCTCCATGTTCCATGGCAGGTCCCTCTCCCACCCTCGCTCTTGCACAGTCCAGTAGAGGCCTCTTCTCCATTCCGGCTGCGCGATCTTATCGAGCATATTGTGCGCAATGAGCTGTACCTGTTCCGACTGCGACAGGAGGAGCACCGCCTGCTCCATGTTCTTAGCCCACAAGCGATCTCAGCCGCCGCGGCTACCGGTAAGATTGCTATGGGCTACCCAGATGAACTGCGACGTAACACGGGTGAGATCGATGATGAAACTGCTGTTATCACCGCTCTGCAGGCGTTCGAAGACGGCTTGTACTTCGTCTTCCTCGATGGCCAGCAACAACACACGCTCGATACCACTGTAGAACTCTCTTCCACGAGCACTGTTACCTTTATTCGACTCGTTGCCCTCGTAGGCGGATAGGAGGAATCCGATCATGTACCGACGTGAAGCAGCCAGGAACATCCTGCAAGGCAAGCAAACTACTCATTGGACAGAGTGCTGCCTCTCTGCGATCCGCAGCGACCTTTCTGAAGAGTTGCGCCCGGCTGCCTATGCCCTGCTGAATCTTAATGAGCACGGCGAGCCCATCAATCAATCCCAGTACACGAGGGAGGCGATATCACATCACCGCGAGTCGGTCGAGCGTGGGCTAAAAACTTTGGCCGCGCTTGATCCCACTCGCCGCATTGACATCTTCTCAGCCCTGGTCCTGCGTTTAGCCTCGACAGTCGAGTCTGCCTGGCAGCTTCGCGGCCGCCTCCCCTATCAGGTCGGCATTCAGCGCAGAGCCTTTCGCGCCCCGGGCAATGAAACAGCCGTCTATACTGCCCGTATCACCTGGCTGCGTTGCCTCATAACCATACTTTTACCGTATCGTGACCAGAACCTGACCTGGTTTGCGGCATGGGCTCCCTATTTTGAGGCTCTCAACTACCCTGCCGGCAGCGCGCTTGGCCTCCTCTTCGCAGCCGCCATTGATGAGGCAGGAGCGACGGGCGAGGCTGTCTTCGATGTGCTCATCGCCTCTGCACGTGGCCAGCACCCCGTCGGAAGAATGGGCCGGCACGTCGTCACCGGCCTCCTTGCTGCTGCACGTTCCGAAGGCTGGGCCTGCATTGAACATCTCCTCCTAGCCGCACAGCGCGAAGAGGGCCTGCGCCAAATCATTTTAGAAACGATCGACGAAGCGCATCCCCAGGCGTTTCGCCGCATGCTCCAGCTTGTCCTTGATCATGATCTGACGCGATTTAGCGCCACCGTGCGCGCTGTCGACGTCTGGTTCGGCTTTGGTTGGACCGTAGAAGATGCTCGCTCGGTCCGTAGTTCCATCGATACTATCCTCACCCTGCTTGCCGATTCCAGCAAACAGCAGGAAGCCATCGCGCATGGACATCCACAACAGGCGTATTTCGCCCTGTGGGCCAGCGCCTTTGAAAATGCCAGTAGCGCCTTGTCTGCTGCCACTCCACTTCTTCATGATGCACTTCCCGAATGCCGCCTTGTGGCCACCCACCTGCTCTGCCAACTCGATCTACCAGAGGCACAGGCAGCCCTGCTATCCCTGCTCGCTGATGCCGATCTGCGTGTGGCTCTTCTCGCCTTCAGCGGCCTGGCAGGCGTCGCCTCGACCTTTGCCTCCAGCGATCTGTTCGAACAGCTTGAGCAGCTGCTGGCACGTCTGGGAAGCAGCGCCAAAACCATTGGCAGCGGTATCTGGCCCTGGCTCCTTATCAGAGCTGACGCCGCAAGGGTGCTCCACACCATGATCGAGTGTCTCGGTAAGCGCACCCCTACGCGTTTGATTGTTTACCTGCCACGCATGAATGCATGGGACCGTATCCACACAGCCGAGAAGCTGGCCGACCTGCCTATCTGGGATGAGGCTATCCGCAGCGAGTTCTATAGACTGCTCAGCGATCGCAGCCACTGGGTACATGACCGGGTTCTCGCACTTGTCGCCCGTCACTCGCTTGACAACACAGGCACCACCGCGCTCGAACTTCTGTTGACGCGCAAGAGGAGCAGCCTGCGTCGTGGCATCCTCACTTTGCTCCTCAAAGAAAGCGATGAGGCAGTCCTTTCCAGCGCAGAACGACTGCTGACTGCTGCTCATCCTCTCCAGCGCCTGGCCGGCCTGGAGCTGCTCAAGGCACTTGCCGCAGATGGACGTGCCATCGAGCAGAGTCGTATTAGAGCACGTACGTACTCTGTGAGTCATGCTGTGCTCACGACTGAGGAGGCGACTCTCATCAATGCCATCCTCGCTGTCGGCCAGGGCACTGAAGCACCGACGAGAGAGAACGTGTTAGGCCTCATCTCGCCGGATTCATGCGCACCGCGCGTTTTGCCGCGCCCTCAGGCATTTGACCTGGATACGCCTGCCGCCTACGGCTGCATGAGAGAACTCGATGCTCTGGTGGAGGAACATCGTACCACGCCCGTCACGGCTCACAGCTGGCGTGGCAGCGAAGAAATAATGCTTGGCGATCTTTCCTGGAGGTTTCCCTTCCTTAAAGATGCAGCATCGATTGAGGAGGATGTTCAGGCTCATCTGCCGCTGGCCCGGATGTGGTTGGATTGGGAACACGAGCGTCCCGCCGAGTTGCATGATGCCGACGGCCTGGAACTGGTGCGTGCTCTGCTGCTCGCGAGGAGGCAATGCTCCTCGCGAGGCCCCTTGAATGGCGTATTCAACCTACTCGCTAGCAACAGCGTGCTTGCCCAAACAAGCGACTCGTCTCAGCCAGAACGAGAGGGTTTGCAGTTGAGCTATCCTGCTGTCGTCAGTGGTGTGCTAGGCTGGCTTGTTCCTTTACAAGGGATTTCTGTGACTGCTCTGAATTTCCTGCTTGATGTAGCTGAAACAACCCTGGCAGGCATCTCAGTTACTGAACTGGAGCGTGAAGAGTCTGACCAGCGGCAGCCCTGGGGACACAACGATGTGCGCAGTCATCTGCTCTGGCAGAATGAAAGCCTCCAGGTGCTCCAGCGATTCTTTACATGGTTCCCTGACTCGTGGACCCCTGCACACATCATACGCTATTGGCAGTTATTGCACTGGCTCGACCAGCAGACGCCCGCCCTCTCACGTCGACAGCCGCCATTGAAAGTGCTTCTAGCCGCTTATCGTGCTGGTGCCGCCACTGAAGCTGATATCCTTGACCAGCTCGGTGGCCCGGTTGGACACCCTCACCACTACAGAGGCAGTGGCGATTTGCAGATGCTCACCACGCGAAGACCAGACCCGCTGCTAGAGGAGCATCCTCTCCTTCAGAGCCTTGTTTCGGCGTTGCGCCAGCGCATCCTGGAGATCGAGCTAGAGCGCGGCGAGATGCCAACAGCAGCCACAGCCCTCGCCTTTTCCCTGCGCACTAGTGGCGGTATATCCGTTTTCGTCCGCCTCGTTACCGCGCTCGCCCCGACCGACTTCGCACGTGGCTATGTCTACGACAACGAGAGTAAGGGCACCACATTGAGCCACCTGCTCCGGATCTCCTTTCCTGCTCCAGATGATACCCCCGAAGCATTTGCTTACCAGATCGCCGCCGCGCATCTCGACCACAAACACCTGGTTGCTGCAGCGCTCTATGCTCCTCAGTGGGCCAGCTATGTCGAACGCGTCCTCGGCTGGCCACACTTTGAAGAGGCCGTCTGGTGGATCTATGCTCACACGAAGGATGTGAACTGGGGTGTTGACCAGGAGATCCGCGCTACCTGGCGGGCACAGATCGCTGAGCGCACCCCGATTACCGCTGCCGATCTGCTCGATGGAGCCGTCGATGTTGCCTGGTTCTGGCGCAGCTACCGGGGTCTGGGCGCCGAACGCTGGGAGCAGGTCTATACGGCAGCAAAGTATGCCTCAAACGGGAGCGGCCATGGGCGGGCGCGTCTCTTCGCTGATGCTATGACGGGCCGAGTGAGCGCGGAGCAATTACACCAGCGTATGTTTGCCCGGCGTCAGCAGGATGCTGTACGGACGCTCGGTCTCGTGTCACTGCCCATCGACGATAAGGCGCGTTACCATGAGATCACAGCGCGCTATGCTGCCTTGCAGGAATTTCTGCGGACTGGCCGCCAGTTCGGCGCGCAGCGGCGTGCTAGCGAGGAGACCGCGACCCGCATTGGGCTTGAGAACCTGGCGCGTACCGCTGGCTACCCTGACCCGATCCGCTTGCAGTGGGCTATGGAGGCGCAGTTCGCCGCCGACCTACGCAATGGCGCATTGACTGTCACTGAGCGCGACATCCGCGTAACACTCGCGCTCACCGCTGGCACAGCCGAGCCGTATCTCACAGTCATCAAAGGTGATACGAAGGTACTCAAGGCTCTGCCGGCAAAGCTGAAACAGCAGGCACAGATCGCAGCCCTGCTCGCACGCAAACGTGAAGTCGAACAACAACTTTCGCGGATGCGCTCCTCGCTTGAAAGTGCCATATGCCGCGGGGACTACTTTACCGCATCTGAACTCTTTGAGTTGCTCACACATCCCGTCCTCTCACACCTGCTCCAGAGCCTCATCTTTGTGCACTCCGCATCTGGTAATGTGCTCGGCTACCCGCTCTGCTGCGATGATGGGGCAGGGCCACAGCTCCTCTTCCGCAACTACAGTGGAGAGACGACACCTGTTGAGCGAACAGCCTCAGACCTGCGCCTCGCTCATCCTTATGATCTGCTGGCAAGCGGGGTATGGCATGAGTGGCAACACGAGTGCTTCACATCACAGCGCATCCAATCATTCAAACAGGTCTTCCGCGAACTCTACATCCGCAGTCTGAATGAGACTCGTCACGGAGACGAAACCCTTTCCTGGCGCTACAGCGGTCACCAGGTGCAGCCGCGCCAGGCCCTTGCCCTGCTTGGGCAGCGCGGCTGGATCGCAGACGAGGAAGCCGGTGTCTGCCGCACCTTCCATGCCGAAGGTCTGGTGGCCACCGTCTCCTTTGCGCAGGGCATCTTCACCCCCGCTGAAGTCGAAGGGCAGGAGGTCGAAACCATCTGCTTTATTAAGCATGGTGAGTGCCCACCTATGCCGCTGGCCGATGTTCCTCCCCGCATATTTAGCGAAGTCATGCGTGATCTCGACCTGGTCGTCAGCGTAGCACACAGCGGCGGCGTAGATCCTGAGGCGACGGCCTCCACCATCGAGATGCGCGCTGCCCTCATCGGGGAAACCTGTATACTACTTGACCTGGCAAACGTCGAACTCAGAAGCGCCCACGCTCTCATCGCAGGTACATTCGGCAACTACACCGTCCACTTGGGCAGCGCAGTTGTTCATAGGCAGCCTGGCGGTGCCCTCTGTATTATGCCTGCTCACGCCCAACAGCGCGGCCGCCTCTTCCTGCCTTTTGCCGATGACGACCCCAAAACAGCCGAGATCGTCTCGAAGATCGTGATCCTGGCGCGGGATAAGGAGATCAAGGACCCAGGCATCCTCCAACAGCTCCTGTAACATCGCGAGGTGCTTGAGCCCATCAATGCTTACTGGGATGAGTCTGTCGTGTTTTATGTCATCCTCATTGACTGCATTGATGGGCTTGATAGCTGCTTTGTCGGCGAAGCAGACGACCAGGACATACACTTTCCAGCCATTGGATCAAAGGACGAACAGGTTCTGGATGCAGGTCCGCGATGATCTTACAATTGGATGTATAATGATATTCGGTCCTGACCGCACTACTTTCTTGCGAAGAGACGAGGTGAACTCTCATGAACAGAGGATTGAGCACTACCCACATGCCAATGGCTGTAGCCGTTTACTTACCAGAACAATACCCCAGGCTCTTGGCCACAGCAGAGGACGCACGTGATTTGGAGGCGACCTGGCAGGAGTGGTGCCAGGTGTTGCAGGAAACCAGGCAAAACATGGCAGCACTGGGCATGCACCTGGTTGAGGTGATTGTCGATCTGGATGAGTTGGAGCAGTACTGCCAGGAGCAGGGCCTCACCAATACGAGTGGCACGCGCGCTCAGTATGCTGCCCACCTGTTGGCTGAGCAGCTTCAACGACAAGCGCAACTGCAACAGCGACCACCATCGAAAGTGCGAGGAAAGAAAAAGAAGCGAAGGAGATCCAGCACATGAAAAGACGACGCATCTTCTAAAATGTGCTTCCAGTTCTCATCCTCTTTCTGCTCGTCCCTGGAGGTGTTGCCATCTACTATCTCCTCGCTCATCCGACAACTGCTCAGGTCAGCATTCGACCATCGGTAAAGCATGTGCAAAACCTGTTTACGCTGACTGTGGTTACCGACCATTCCAATGTGGTACACCATCAGATTGTTGGGGCATATTGGCTCTCTGCAACAATAAAACAGACTAGCTTGCAAACTAGTACCGGCAAGGGCTATTCTCAAGGCGCGAGAGCCTCTGGCATCGTGGCGCTCGAGGATCATGCGCCAGCATTTTCGTTTGTCTCCGAAACTGCTGGAACAACCCTGACAGGAAGCGATGGCATTACCATCATCTCTGACCAGAATGCTATAGCGTTTCTGGGTCGCCCAGCATATTTTCGCGCCCATGTTTCTTCCCCTGGATCATACGGCAACATCCCTGCACATGGATTTTACTTGGGTGTTCCTCACGGGCTTGGGAATAGTGCGGTCCTCTATAACACGACTCCCTTCACCGGAGGACACGATAAAGGGTCCTACGCTTTTGTGCAGCAAAATGATATTGCCGCCGGGGAACACACATTGACATCCACCGTCAAACAGAGCACCCTCGATGCGCTGCATGCGAAGATGGCTGCGAGTGAACAATGGGTCCAGACCCCTAGATGCACGAGAAGAGCCACATCTGATGGCACAATTGGAGAACAAGTGCAGAACTTCCATGTGACGGTTACCGCTACCTGCTCTGGTGAGGTCTATGATACCCAGACGATTCAGGCAGTGGCGACCAGGGAACTGACTATTGCAGCGAGCAGTGAACTTGGCGTGCACTATCAGTTGCTTGGCGAGATTGCAACGACGATCACCGGGGTCCAGGTGCTGAACAAGCGACAGGGGATACTCACAGTATCGCTGAGGGCTGTAGGAATATGGGTGTACCGATTCACGAACGCTGAGAAACAGCGCCTGGCTCTGATGATCAGCGGCAAACGTGTTGAGGAAGCACAAACGCTCCTTGTTCAGCAATCGGCGATCGAACAGGTGACGGTAACCACCATGTATAGTTTCTGGATATGGAATACGATCCCGACTGACGTGAAAAAAATCAGCATCACTATCTTGCAGGGAAGGTAGCCTTGCAGGTAAGTTTTCAGATGTGATGGCTCTCTCATAATGTTGATGATTCGGGGTCACGCTGTCCTAGAAGAGCTTTTCTAAGCTCTGTGAGGAGAGACAGGTCGGCATCAAATCATCCGATCTGAGGGAAAAGGCCTACCATGTGCATCCCGACATAGAATAAACTGGCTTACTTGCTTCTATAGCGCTGCTCTCTTGGAAAAAAACATCTGCATACGCTCCTGATTGGATTTCTCCATCTTGTTTCTGTGGTGGCTATTTGGGACATCCGTTCTTGAATAGACAATAAGAAGCAGGAAGTGAGAGGTACATAAGACAGAACAAATGGCTGCGCTTGTCTGCCTGTCACGCTGGGCGTCTTGGAGATCATCGGACGCCCGTCGGTTCCGTCGCAAGCTTACAGCGTGACACCTGACGCATGTGTTACACTTATCAGGTGTCATTTTTTACTCCTCACCCTCGAGCCGCCTCAGAACTCTAGGTACCTGTAGAGGTCGTCTGGCTATTCGTTCCGAGTCAATCACTCCGGTGATAGTCCTATAACAAACTCTCCCATTTGCAGAACGACCAATCCAGGCGAAGCTTCCTACTACGTCCTCATTACTTGCTTCACAATGCATAACTTTGGGTGGCTAGGACAGGCCATAAACGAGCTTTATCAGATACAAATAGCTAAACAAGAGATGAACAATATACCATCGTACCATTCGCTTGATCCAGACCATCAGACAGGCTATACTCGCACCAATCGGCAGAAAGATAACAATGACAGGGTTTCTGGCCATCTCATCAGGCGGCGCATCTAGAGAGGAATGGCAAGCGAACGCTGCCCTCCAGGCGCTTTTCCTTGAAAACACACCTGTCCCATGGGAGCGGTTCATCCCCCATTTGGGCCGTTCGTTGAATTCCCTGATACTGCTTCTGCTCCCAGGCTGCCTGGCCTATAAGCTGAACACGGTCGACTCCCTCTCTTCCTCGCTCCCTTCCCTTCTTGAGTTCAGCGTCCCGTACGGTGCTCTGGCCCTGCTTTTTGCTCTGGCGGGTGATCTTGTCCGAAATCCGCGAGCAAGATCGTGTCCAGGGTGCTATACTCAAGGGTGTACCACTGGTCACTGAACCAGCCCGACTCAGCGAGCCAGATCACGCGAGCCACCCGACAGCAGAAAGGCACACGGTATGGAGAGACGGCAGAGAACTCCACCAGGCCAGGAGCCGGACCAGGCATTGAGGACTCCGCATGGGCCAGAGAGGAACTTGCTCTGCATCCGAGCGGTGCAACCAGCAGGTGAACAGCGGCTGGAGCGGATGTTCTTTCGGCTCTCCCCAAGGACCCTCTCCCTCCGCTTCTTGCTCCCCATTCCGATCGCGGCTCACCAGGCCTATCGGGTGACCAATCTTGCCAAGGTAGAGCACAGTACCAGCTATGCAGCCGTTGCCTGTGAGGGCGAAGAAATCAGGGGGATTGCTCGCTACGACCCTGAGCCAGCCCCTGCGACTGTCGAATTGAGCCTGCTGATCGATGACGCCTGGCAGGGGCGTGGGCTCGGGAAGGCGCTGGCGTCAGGGAGGCCAAAGCGGCCCACATGCCTGTCAAGGGTGTTCAGCTGATCGCTGAACCACCCCATGCATACTCAGGAAGGAAAGGAAAGGAAGGAGATGCTCCAAGCGTATCTCGATAGCCTTGATTCCCCCGTAGGCGCGCTTCAGTTCGCCACTACCAGCGAAGGCGCTTTGCTTGGCCTGCACTTTCTTGACGGGCACTATCCGCTCACCCTCCAGCAAGAACTGGAGCGCGATGGGTATGAGCTTACCCAAGACCTGGCACGCTCAGAGCAAGCGCGCACAGCATTACGAGACTACTTTGCAGGCCAGTGCCGCTCGTTCGACATCCCTCTCGTCTTCCGAGGGTCGCCTTTTCAAATCGCCGTCTGGAAGGCCTTGCTCCACATCCCCTTTGGGACCACTCGCACCTACGCTCAGGTAGCGCTGATGATTGGGCGCCCTACTGCTGCACGCGCGGTGGGGCGTGCCAACGCGACCAATCGGATTCCGTTGGTGATTCCGTGTCATCGCATCTTAGGCGCTGATGGGTCCCTTACCGGGTTTGCTGGTGGATTGCATGTAAAAGAACGTCTGCTCGCTTTTGAGGCTGCTCATAGACTTGCCTGATCAGGAGGAAATCCATGACTCGCGCATCACGATCATTTGCTCACTGGCGTCCCCTGCCGCTGGATTTCGAGGTGTGTTATCGTGCCGTCTGTAGTCGGGATGCGCGCTTCGATGGGCAGTTTTTCACCGCGGTCACGTCCACCAGCATTTATTGCCGCCCGAGTTGCCCGGCACCGACTCCCAAAGCAGTGCATGTGCGCTTCTATGGCTCTGCAGCTGCCGCTGCGGCTGACGGATTTCGAGCCTGCCGCCGCTGCAGACCAGAGGCCAGTCCTGGCTCGCCGGAGTGGAACATCCGGGCTGATCTCGTGGCACGTGCCCTTCGGCTCATTTCCGAGGGCATCATTGATATCGCAGGTGTCGCGGGGCTCGCCCAGCGGCTGGCGGTGAGCGAACGCCACCTGCATCGAGAACTGATGACTGAAGTGGGCGTTGGGCCGCTGACACTTGCCCGCACGCGCCGTGCTCAGACCGCCCGACTCCTCATGGATGAAACCGACCTGCCGCTCACGGAGATCGCCTTTGCCGCTGGGTTCAACAGCCTCCGGCAATTTAACGAAACCATGCTCTCCACCTTTGGGTGCCCGCCCACAGCCTTAAGGCGGCGAGGGCGAACCGAGCATCTTGGGGGAGGCGGCTTGACGGTTCGCCTCCAGTATCGTCCGCCCTTCGACGCCGAGGCCCTCCTTGCCTTTCTGGGCCAGCGTGCTCTCCCCGGAGTAGAAGAAGTCGGTACTGGACGGTATCGCCGCACGGTGGCACTGCCGCGCTCAACCGGCATCGTCGAACTCGAACCCAACAGCGCTGCCCAGGAAATTGTGGTCCGCTTGTGGCTGACGGATTTACGCGATGTCAGCCTGCTGGTGCAGCGGTGTCGCCACCTGCTGGATTTGGATACCGAACCGACACCTATTGCGGGGCACTTGAGCGCCGACCCACTCCTGGCAGCCCTTGTCGCCCGGCGTCCAGGGCTGCGTGTGCCGGGGACGCTCAACGGGTTTGAACTGGCCGTGCGCGCGATTCTCGGCCAGCAGGTGTCCATCGCTGGGGCGCGAACGCTGGTGGGGCGTCTAGTACAGGCACTTGGAGACCCGTTGTCACGCCCGGTTGACACCCTCACCCATCTCTTTCCGTCTCCTGAACGGGTTGCCCAGGCGAATCTCCAGGTACTCGGTCTCACGGCTCATCGAGCGACAGCTCTACACGTCCTGGCGGAGAGGGTCGCCACAGGGGCGATCGTCCTGGATCGAGGGGCAGATCGCGAGCAAACCATTTCCCAGTTGCTGGCTGTACCGGGTATTGGACCCTGGACCGCGGCATACATTGCCATGCGCGCCCTCGGCGATCCCGATGCCTTCCCAGCAACGGATCTGGGGCTGCACCACGCGCTTAAACGGGGCGGGTATGCGCTGAGTCCTCGCGGTCTTGCGGCCCAGGCAGAAGCCTGGCGCCCATGGAGGAGCTACGCAGTGATGTACCTCTGGACCAACCTGACCGACCAGAGAGAGACGCGGCTCGCCTCATAAACCGCACCAGCAGGGCCCCGAAGCCGACAACGGTTGAAATGGCATGAGTCTGGCAATATGACCTCTGGCGCACACCTGGACAGAGGAATCCATTGCTGCTCAAGCCCACAGAGATCTGCTTCTCGTAGGGAGGAAGCTATGGAAACACACGCACCCTATCGCGCAGTCCTTGAGCGCGCCCTGGCGCACAGCCTTACCCATCTCGGTTCGCTCGATGACACATCTGTTGCTGCCACTGCAACCCTTGAGGAACTCCACGTCCGGTTAGCACACTCACTCGACTTCGATGGTATCGAGGCTTCGGACGTGCTGGACGACTTGGTAGCAGATACGGCAGGCGGGATTCTTGGAAGTGCCGGCGGGCGGTTCTTTGGGTGGGTCATCGGAGGGGCGGTCCCTGCGGCGCTCGCAGCAGACTGGTTGACTGCCGCATGGGATCAGAATGCGGCGTCGTATGCGTGTGCCCCAGCGGAAGCTATCATCGAGGAAGTGGCTGGCGCCTGGTTGAAGGAACTCCTGGGCTTGCCACCAGGTGCCAGCGTGGCCTTCGTCAGCGGATCGCAGATGGCACATGTGACGGCCCTGGCCGCTGCACGCCATGCGCTCCTGGCGCAGCGCGGGTGGAATGTTGAACGTCAGGGGCTGATGGGAGCGCCCGCGCTGCGCATCCTGAGCAGCCAAGAGCGGCATGGATCGATTGAGCGGGCGGTGCGGCTGCTAGGGCTAGGCAGTGACAGTGTGATCGACCTCCCTGTTGATGACCAAGGCCGCCTCCAGGCCGACACGCTCTCGCGCGTCCTCCAGGCCACAGCACAACAGCCAGTGATCGTCATATTACAAGCTGGCGACTTGAACATCGGGGCGTATGATCCCTTTGCCGATCTCATCCCTCTGGCGCATGCGGCGGGTGCCTGGGTGCATGTGGATGGGGCATTTGGCTTATGGGCTGCCGCCAGTCCTAATTATTGCCACCTACTCGCTGGAGTGGCAGGGGCAGACTCGTGGGCGACCGACGGGCACAAATGGTTAAACGTGCCGTATGACGCTGGTTATGTCTTCGTCGCCGACCAGGAGGCACACCGCAGCGCCATGGCCTATGCGGCCCCCTACACCGTACGCAACGCCCAGGTGCGCGAACCTGCCGATTGGAACCCAGAATGGTCGCGCCGGGGGCGGGGAGTTGCCACCTACGCAGCGATACGTCATCTCGGTCGCCGGGGCGTGGCCGCCCTGATTGAGCGCACCTGTCAGCGGGCACAAACATTGGTCAGGCAGATTGGAGCCCTCGACGGGGTGGACATCCTCTGGGAACCCCAGGTCAATCAGGGCTTGGTGCGCTTTCGAGATCACACGCCTGGCGCGACCGATCTCGCTCATGACCGTCGCACCGATCACGTGATCGCGGCGATTCAACGCACGGGAGAAGCCTTTTTCAGCGGAACGACCTGGCGCGGCAAGCGATGCATGCGCGTATCCGTCTGCAACTGGCAAACCAGTGAGCGTGATATCGAGCGGGCGGTCGCTGCTATTCAGATGGTCTTGCATGCAGCATCACACGAGACGGTTCTTCAGTAGGGTTCCAGGTCACCCTTGCATGCCACACAGAGAGACGTGAGGTTGCGGATGGGCCCTCCTCCAGGCATCCTCCCCCAAAAGGAGACAGCGATGGATCGGGAAGAGCGATGCGCCGCCAAAGCCCAGTTGGTGGCTTAGATGCAAACAGGACAGTCTTGGCAAGCAGCAGCCACGAGCGCCGGCGTGTTCGCATCGAGGGAGCAAGGGCCCTGAGAGATCGGCGGCACGGGCACCCGGTGAAGCTGCGCGAGCCGATGCGCGAGTGGCTGGCAGCGTTCTGCCGCGCCGCGCCGACGACCACGGGGCGAACTGTCCAGACCGCCCTCTTGGAGCAGTTTGGCCTCCAGATCAGCATCAGTCAGATCAATCGCCTCCGCGCGGCCCTGGGCGTCAGACGTCCGGCGCCGGGCATGGGGAAAAATCAGCCGGACAGACCACCCCCTCAGCCGACCTGGCAGGAGGGAGCCGGGAGTCTGCTTTTGCTCGCCGCTGCCCACGAGACGGGCGTGATTACGGCCTTGGAGCAGGCCCTCCCCTCTGGCGAGCAGACGGCACATCGGCTGGCGCACACGACCCTGTCCACGCGCCGCCAGTCCCTCTTGACGCTGCTCTTTCTCGGCGTGGTTGGCCTGCGGCGCCCGTGGGACTTGCGGGGCTACACGGGCGAGGCGTTGGCGCTCCTGAGCGGACGGCGGCAGGCGTATGGCTACTGCCAGTGCGAACGCTTTCTCGCCCAAGTGGCGCGTGCTGGGGGCGACGAGACGCTGACCGACGCGCTGGCAAAGTGGACCAGCACGCTGTGGCTTGGCGGAGTGCCAACACCGGCACAGCCATCGGGAGTCTTCTATCTCGATGGACACAAGAAACCGGTCTACACGGCCCACCTCATCCCCCGTGGCCTGGTGGGGCGTACGGGCAAGGTGCTGGGCTGTCGGGCGCTGCTGCTCCTGCATGATACCCAGGGCCATCCGCTCTTCGCCACCACCCATCGAGGTGATCTACACCTGACCAAAGGTGCAGCAGCCTTCCTGGAACGCTACGAACAGGCAACCGAGTCGAGCATCCTCACGCGGCTCATCATTGACCGCGAAGGGATGGCGGCGGAGTTCCTGGCGGTGTTGGTCGCCCAGGGGCGCACCGTCGTGACTATCTTGCACTCCAAGCAGTACCTGGGGCTCGCTTCGTTTACCGAGATTGGGGACTTCGTGCCGCTGTGCCGGAACCACGCTGGAATGGTCACACACGAGGTTGCGAGCGCCCGATTTGCCTTGCCCTTACCTGACCACCCAGGACAGTCACTGCCGCTTTCGGTGGCCCTGATCCGTGATTGGCGCACGCAGGTACTCCTGACGGCCTCGTCAGAGTGTAAATTTGGGAATTAAGCTGTTAAAATCTTACTGATTATCCTGTGGATGAGTTATCTCCTCCCTCCCTCGATCAGCCTTAATGAAATATCGTAAAAGCAACCTTCAACAGAGTAATTACCTAAAAATCAACAGCTTAATCTCAAAATTTACAGCTTGTCCCATCCCGCAGTGCCCGTACTGCGGGATCACCGATGCTTCCATCCACGCTCTCGTAGGAGATGGCAAGCATGGCCATGCTGAGCGGATCCAGACCTTCCGTTGTCAGGCCTGCCGCGCCATGTTCAGTGCTCGACGCCACACCCCCTTGTACCGCCTGAAAACTCCCTCCCACCAGGTCGCCATGGTCCTGTCTGCTCTGGCCGAAGGGCTGGACCCTTCGGCTGCCGAACGGGTCTTCGGCTCCCGACAAGCTACCATCAGCAGCTGGCTGGCTCGCGCTGGGGAACATGCGCACACCCTCCACGAGCGTTTTTTCTGCCATCTGCACCTCCCACACCTGCAGTTGGATGAACTCCGAACACGGCTCCGCTGCCATACGCAGGTGCTCTGGCTAGCCATCGACCCCCTCTCGAAAATTCTCCCTGCCCTGCATGTGGGTCCCCGCACGCAACTGTCGGCGCATGCGGTGATACACGCTTTGCGACAGGTCCTCTCCCCTGGCTGCATCCCCCTTTTCACCAGTGACGGGCTCAATCTCTACTTTTATGCGCTGACAGCTCAGTTTGGACAGTGGCTCGAGGTGGGGCATCGAGGGCGGAAGGCCCGTCGATGGCAGGTAGCGGCGGGCCTGATCTACGGCCAGGTCAAGAAAAGGTACCGACGGCGTAAGCTGATACAAGTCTCGCATGTGATGCGCCTTGGGACAGAGGCCGCCCTCAAGGTCGCCTTGCAGGGACTCGGCTTCTCTGGGCGCTTGAACACCGCTTTTATTGAACGAGTAAACCTGACTGTCCGTCATGGGGTGGCCGCGCTAGCACGTCGCACCTGGGCCACGGCCCAGCAAGCTCCTCAGCTGCTGGCCCATCTCGAGTGGTGGCGAGCCTACTATCATTTCGTACGCCCCCACGCAGCGCTACGAGTGGTCCTTGTTCAGCCACGAGAGCGAGGTGGCAAACTTCTCATGCACCGTTACCGGCAGTGTACGCCAGCTATGGCAGCAGGAAGAACGAACCGACGGTGGACCGTGCCGGAAGTGCTGTCTTATCCCTTACCGAAAGTGCCATACTTCAAACAGGGAGCGTGAATGATGTGAGGGAAGCCTCGCGCAATGGCAGTGGAAGGCTTGGGGAAGATGAAAGCAAGGGAGGAACATGAAGGTCTACAAGAGGAAGCAGCCTCCCTGAACCGGCGAATGCAGGAAAATGAGCCCGAAATGCGTCCATCAGGAGCTGATTGAATTATCCACCATGTCCAATAGCTATACCACCCGAGGTTATGGAGGCAGAAGCGGTTCTCAATGAAGCACTCTGCATGATAGAATGGCTTAACAAGGGGCCAGCACCTGATTTCGTGCTTTTTATCGGCTTCGAGTTCGAATGGCTTCTCGTTCGCCTCGCGAACGAGAAGGAGCGTGCATCACCCACGGCACCTGTCCTCGTACAATAGGCGAGACAGAAAGGAAAAGGAGATGATGGACCGGCACCTGTCTCTACCCGCGTCGCCTCATGCTCCACGACTGGCGGACCTGGTGATCCGCGCAGGCGCTATTTACTCCATGGCCCAGGATCGCGCGGTCTACCAGGCTATCGCCATCCGCGATGAATGGATCGTGGCGGTCTCGCAGGACCCCCATGGCCTGGATGTGTTGATCGGCGCCGATACCCACGTTCTCGATGCCCCGGATTTGACCATCCTGCCGGCTTTCGAGGACACCCATAACCATCTCATGTTCGCGGCGCAGAACATGGGCCTGGTCCCTGTTGACCGGGCGCATACACTGGCCGAATTCATCGACTTGATCAGGCAACGCGCGGTTCAGACTCCTGCAGGCACCTGGATCCAAACCTCTGCTGCCTGGCATGAGGTCAACCTGGCAGAGGAACGCCTGCCCACCGCGCCTGAACTCGACGGGGCGACGCGGGAGCATCCGGTGGTGGTCAGGCGCGGTGGACATGTGGCGATCGCCAACTCCCTGGCGCTCACTCTCGGTGGTATCACGCGGGAGACTCCCGACCCGCAGGGAGGCACTATCGTGCGCTTTCCCGATGGGACCCCGACCGGCGTCCTCATCGAGGCCCCGGCTTACGCGCCCGTCGTAGCACGGGTGCCGGCGATGACGCCTGAACAGATGGTCGAGGGGTTGAGACTGGCATGCCGGGATTACAACTCCTACGGCATCGGAACCGTCCGTGACCCGTGGGTGGCGCGTGAGCAGGTGCAGGTGTACCAGGCGCTCTGGGAACAGGGCGAGCTGACCGTCCGTAGCAGGCTCATGCTCGCGCCACTGGCAGCGACGCAGGCGGAAAGGATGGCGATCATTGAGGGCTTTGGTGTGCGCAGTGGCTTTGGGGACGACCTCCTCAAGCTGTGGGGGCTCAAGTTCGGCCTGGATGGCGGGGCGGAAGGAGGCGCCCTCGACGAGCCGTATGTGAACAATCCGGGCTACCGGGGGCATCTGCTCTGGAACCCTGAAGACCTGCTCACCCTGGCCAACTTCGCGGTGCGCCGGGGGTGGAAGATCGGCACGCATGCCATTGGTGATCGTGCGGTGCGCACGCTGCTGGATGTGTACGATCAGGTCATCAAAGAGAATCCCGGCCTGAGTCCCGGCACCCTGGTGCTTGAGCATGGGTTCCTGGCCGATGCTGAGCAGCGAGCGCGCGCCATCCGGCTCGGCATTCCGGTGACGGTCCAGCACCCGCTGCTGTACACGCTGGGCTCGGTGCTGCTCGATGGGTGGGGCGAAGAGCGCACCCGTGAGATCATGCCCGTGCGAGCCTGGCTAGAAGAAGGGGCCTCGCTCTCCGCCGGCACTGACCACCCGGTCAGCTCGTTCAACCCGCTGCTGGCGCTGTGGGGTATGGTGACCAGGGGCACGCTGAAAGCAGGCATCCAGGGTCCTGAGTATGCCATCGACCAGTATACGGCAGTGCAATTGTACACTGCTGCTGGTGCTAAGCTCAACGGCGAGAGCCATCGACTTGGCGCACTCGAGCCCCGCAAGCTCGCTGACCTGGTGGCTTTCCGGTCGAACCCGATTACCTGTCCGGTCGACGACCTGCCGACGCTGCGACCCGTCTTCACGATAGTGGGAGGTCGAGCAGTCTACGATCCCGAGGACATGCTTGGCGAGCCGGGCTAAAGCACGTCTTCCTCAGCCGGATCGATGCTGCTCTTCATGTGGTCTTATGCAAGAAAACCAGTGATTCGAATTTGAGCCACTGGTGGCAAGCATCCAAAGCCTTTTACTCGCGTTCAAGGTTCTCTTTCAGCCAGGCGGCGATCGCATCGTCCAGCGCCTGCAAGGCGCTCTCGAGGCTGGCATACACCATGCGCCCTTCCCAGACCATTCCTCCGCTGTCCAGGGCCCGGATAAAGGAGCGATGAGCGTCGTCGTAGCCGATTTCGATCCAGCCATGCGCTGTGACCCACGCCGTCAGGTGCGGGAACGCCTCGTCCACAGTCCGGTGCATGAGCTATTCTCCTTGCATGTCGTGAATTTTGCGCGCTAGCGGCAGCGTCCCAGGAGTACTGCTCTTCCCCGAAGGGATCTTCTTGGATGTGCTCTTATCGCGCCTGGGTTCGCCGCTGGCTCACCAGAGTTCAAAGAACTGCTCGGTACCCAGCGTGGGGATGAGCGCACGGGCCAGCTCTGCCACAGGTCCCGTCTGCCCGTGCAGTTCCAACCAGCCGTCGATACTCCCCAGGTAGCACATCCGCTCTGAGCCGAACCGCCGCTGCTTGGGATCCAGGAGAGTGAAGCGCAACACTGGCGTGTACTGCGCGTGGCGCTCCTCCAGGTCCCGCAATTCCTCGGCGAGGCCCGGCCTCGACAGGCCAGGAATGTGCAGTTCGCTGACCAGCGCGTTATAATCGGGGCCAACTTGCTCGTAGACCTCGATCTGGTTGCCCTTGACAGCCACCCGGTAGCGGCGCGCCTGGGGGTGCAGCTGCACTGCTGCCTCGACGACCGCCACCTCCTCTGGCTGGATCAGTGCGGGGCGGTCTTTGGCCAGGGAGACCACGCCGTTGACGCTCTCGCTGATCATGTAGCCGGGTGGGAGTTCCGTAACCGGGTCGCCCTGACTCTGGCCAGGGCGACCAAAGTAATAGCGGGGCTTGCCGGTCCTGGTCTGCCCGCGATAGAGCGTGTACGTCACTCCTTTGCGATTGGTATAGCTGACCGGCATTTTGATGCTCCTGGTTCACCCCTCAACAAGGGTATTTATGCCGCTTTATAGCGGTGTACATGCACCTGGGCGCTTTCGCTCTAAGCTTTTTCTGCTTCTTCATATTGGCAGATCAGGCACTTCATGCCTGCTTCCTCCTGGTCTTCATTTCCTGTACTATACCATAGAACACAAGAAATATGAGATGAACTCTGGTTGCGACCTTACTCAATGCTTTGCCGCAGGGATTTTCTTTTGAGCACAACGTCGGAATTGAGGGTGGGGAATGCCTTGCTGTGGTATAGTAAAGCCAATCTTTTTCTGCAACAGATAACCTGGGAAGCAAAGATGGAAGCAGAAGACATAGAGCGTTACCTGGCTGAACTAGGAACAGAGCTAAAAAACCGGGGACTCAACAAGCCCGTGCACGTTCTCCTGATAGGAGGTGCATACATGCTCTTGCTTGCAAATGCGCCCCGTTCCACCAAAGACATTGACATTTTCTGGCTGGATGAAGATGGGCTTCAGCGAGCTTATGCCCCGTTGCGTGAGAGTGTCCAGATTATCAAGCAAAGGCACAACCTCGATGCCGATTGGTTGAACTATCTGGCTCAGATGCTGATGTATGATGAAGTGATCGTGCCTGATGGCAAGCTGTGGAAGCGTTTTGGCCCGCTCCATGTCTATGCACCGCCCCGGGAATACATCCTTGCTCTCAAAATCGCTGCAGGACGTGACAAAGATCTTGCCGATTGTGCTATACTGCTCTCGAAAACACGAATTCGCACGCGCGAGCAAGCACAACACGTTGTAGAGAGATATCTGTTGCCGGGCGGATTAGAAAAGTACGCCCAGAGCATCGAGCACGCTCTTCGCTGGCTCTTTGAAGGAAAACGAGGGTGATTATGTCGTTTGAGATACTTCGCCTGATGGCACAAGAGTATGCTGACCGGCACAAAGAACCACAAGCCCTTCCTGCCACCATCGATACCATGGCCTACGCCTACCAACGAATCTGCCAGGGCGAAGACCCCTGGACAGCCCTGGGGGATTTTTCCAACGCCTGGTATGGCTACGCCAAGCACATCCGTTCCGACTTGATCAAAGATCCTCTGACCAGGCCGGAGCAGGAAACTGAACGGACCCGCCATTGGGGAGCTTTCTGCGCAGCTTCTGTCGAGTATCTGTGTGAGCTCTTTCATCAACCCTGCCCCAAGTGGGCGCATGATCCCTACTATGTGCTGGAAGTGCCCTGGTGGAATGTGCTGCGACCAAATAATCCGGACGCACAAGAATACCTCCGTACAATCACACCACCACCTTTTGCTCGTCGCAATATCTTCTGCAGTAATCGGCTCTATCAAAATAAATATGAGATGTACGAATGGATTGGGGAAGCCATCGTCAAGGGTATGACAGACGTGCATGAAATCCAGCGCTATGCCCGGCAGAAAGAAATCAGTCTGTATGGAGCTTAATGGGGTACAGCGTTTTACGGTGGTGGATAATTCGGACATCTCTCCTAGCCGCTTGACTTTCCCTCACGAGGCTCCTTATTCTTCCTACTCAGAAGAAAACTGACCCTTTTCCTCGTTTCAAGCACAGAGGATTCTTCATGAACTTACATGCGTTCTTGCTCGTATTCTTCCTCATCTTCTCACTCGCGCTGCTTTGTTCCCTGTGTTGGCCTCATCAAGGTCCTGCCCAGTCGAAGGCAGCAACCAAGGTGCGCACCACGCTCCATCGTCTGCTCAAGCCTCGCTCCCCCACGATTGCCCAGCCTGTCACCTCTCCTGCGCCCACTCATTGGTTGTCGGGCCAGCACCTGCGCCTGTTCGACCTTGGCGTGAGGTCAAAAGCCGACGAGGAGCACCCAAACGGGTGAACACCGAGGGCTTCGCCTGTCCCAACCGAACGTGTCGCTACTTTGCAATCACAGACACTTCCATTCATGCGCTCGTCGGCGATGGCAGACATGGCCGAGCCGAGCGCATCCAGACCTTTCGCTGTCAGGCTTTCCGCACCACCTTCAGTGCTCGACGCGACACGCCCCTGTATCGTCTGAAAACCCCTCCCACCAGGTCGCCATGGTGCTGGCTGCACTGGCCGAAGGGCTGGACCCATCGGCCGCCGAGCGGGTCTTCGGCTACCGGCAAGCGACCATCACCACCTGGCTGTCGCGTGCTGGCGGGCATGCTCAGACCTTGCACGAGCGTTTCTTTCGGACCTTGCATCTCCCATATCTCCAGTTGGATGAACTGCGGACGCGGTTACGCTGCGCCAAACGGGTGCTGTGGCTCTGGCTGGTCATCGACCCCTGCACCAAGATTCTGCCAGTGCTTCAGCTCGGTCCCCGAACACAACCCATGGCCCATCGCGTCATCCATTCCCTGCGACAGCTCTTGGCTCCTGGCTGCATTCCCGTCTTCACCAGTGACGGCTTAAACGTGTACTTTTATGCGCTGACCGCTCATTTTGGACACTGGCTCCAGATGGGTCGGAGAGGGCTGTACTGGCTACTTGGTACATCTGTTCAGAAAAATCACAATAAAAGCAAGAGAGCAAGCCTTCATTAGTTGCAAAAAGACGTGCAGCTCAGGTAAACTGTGAGGGCGAGAACAGATGCTCGTCCTGCCGCAAGAACAGCAATGCATCTTCCCGAAGGAGTAGCCCATGGTGATTCTTCCTCGTCTCAAGCGGCTCGTGGGTCCTCTCGTCAGAGGACTTCGAGCTCACTATTTTCAGTGGACCACACCGCTCACTTCCTCCTTGCCTCTCCAAACCCTGGCCGACCTTGGCAGAAGCAAGTCCGAGCTTGTGGCAGAAAACGCCATCTTGCGACAACAACTTATTATCCTCAGGCGTCAAGTGAAACGCCCAGCATGCACGAAAGCGGATCGAGTGCTCCTCGTCTTCTTGGCACGGGTGATTCGGACATGGAAACAAGCGCTCTTCATTGTTCAGCCGGAGACTCTGCTGCGCTGGCATCGGGAGCTCTTTCGCCTGTTCTGGAAGCACAAATCAAAGACTCATGCTCATAAGCCAAAGGTAGCCACAGAAACCATCACCTTGATCAGGCAGATGGTGAAGGAGAATCGAATCTGGGGTGCCGAGCGGATTCGTGGGGAACTTCTGAAACTCGGCATTCGTGTCTGTAAGCGAACCATTCAGAAGTACATGAGGACGGCCCGCACCCACCAGCCACGAGGCCAGACGTGGACAACCTTTCTGCGCACTCACGCCGCACAGATCTGGGCGTGCGACTTCTTACAGGTCACCGATCTCTTCTTTCGATCGCTCTTTGCCTTCTTCCTCATCGAATTGAAATCGCGCAAGGTCATCCATGTCGGCGTGACAGGATCTCCGACTGATGCCTGGGTGGCGCAACAACTCCGAGAAGCCACGCCCTATGGACAAGTGCCAAAGTACCTGATTCGTGATAACGATGGCAAATTCGGATCGTGCTTTGCTCGTGTGGCTACCACCAGTGCGATCGAGATACTCACAACGCCTGTTCATGCCCCACGAGCCAATGCCATTTGCGAACGCTTCTTGAGAAGTGTGCGGCAAGAATGCCTCGACCACCTGTTGATCCTTGAGGAGAAGCAGCTCCAGCACGTGCTCAGTGCGTATGTGGCCTACTTCAACCAGGCACGGCCGCATCAAGGCATTCAGCAGCAGATTCCCGACTCCTCTGAATCATCTCGTGCCACTCCGTACAAAGGAAGCAGAGTGGTTGCTGTTCCGATCCTGGCCGGTCTGCACCATGACTACCGAGAGGTGGCTTAAAGAGGATACATTTGCGCTGATCATGCATGAGTGAGTCAAGGTGCGCCAGGGGGTCATCGTCGTATGTCCAGGTTCCTTCGAAAAAAGACCTCTCGCCCTGCGTCCAGATGGTTTCCGAGAGCGCATGCTGCCAGAAAGTCTGCGTTGTTCTTGCTTGATGGAGTCTTCCTCTCGCCATCCAGCGATAAGAACCGATTCCCTTGTTCCTCAATCGGGTTCCGTGTCAAGGGATAAGAGTGATCGAGGAGGCCAAGTCTGTCTTTTTTGAACGGATGTGCCAAGTAGCCAATACAGGCGTGAATTGCTTGAGAGGATATCGAGGCCTCGTCATAAAACCACAAGAGTCGGTCCATTTTTATGGCAATGGGTAGCATGCAGACGGGTGGCAGATCAGAAACCAACGCGTGGGGAGTGGGTCACTTTCCGTTTCGGCTTTCGGTCCCAACCGGATCGACCGACTCCCTACTCGACATAGCGAGCCAGCTTTTCAAGTGACGACTGCGTGCCAGCCTCATTGTCCTCGGGTCGAATGCCTGCCGGAATGTCCTTAAAGAACACAGATACATTTGTTCCCTCGTTTTCGGCCTCAAATGTGACCTCCATGATCATCTCGCCTTCGAAGGCCGGATCGACTGCATCAAAGGTGATCGCTTCGACGATTCTTCTCGGTGGCGTCAGCTCCACAAACCGTGCAGTATATCGATCTTCCCGATCTTCAGTCTTGCCGCGAGAGGTTGTTTCGGATGAAGGATAATACAGCGACATCTGATACCCTCCACCAACTCTACAGTCGAAACGATGGACCTCGCCGGTCATGTCTCCGGGTGCAAGCCAGACAGCCAGGGCTGTGGGATCAGTAAAGGCTCCATAGAGAGCTTCAGGCGTCGCCTTGATCCATTTCGAGTTTCGCGTGCTGGCTGTTTCGTGCGCATCTGTCATGGGCGTATCCTTTCGCCATCTCGTCCTGAAGTGGGATTTCAATCTGATCCACTCCCCGACTTTGCAACAACCCGACTGGAGGGTAAGGCCGCTTTCCAGAGGAGACTTTATTTACAACTTTCAGGAAAAGTATACCAGATAGGGAGCGGTTTGCCCAGGCATGTTCCTGCCGGTGCTCATGATTCGCGTCAAGTGCTCACCTTTCAGGGCAAAAGCTGCTCAGCTTTCGGCTGTTGCCCACTTCGGGGGCTTAGTCCTCGCTTGCTGTCGAGAAGAATGGTAAGATAAAAGAAAGAAGCTCGAAGACGGGAGAAGAAGCGTGGATGAGATAAGCCTGTTGCCACAGATGCTCCGGGAGCAATCCCTTTCTGATCGAGAGATTGTGTTGCCCTATCAGGAGGCTAAAGAAGCGCTCGAACTCTTGGAGAGAGCCCATTGGGCTTTGTTGGGATGGGAAGGATGGGTGAAATATCCCGATGGGACTCATGGGTTTGCCCCTGGTGGAGTGATGGGAGCAGATATTCAACGAAAAGAGGGAGAAGCCTGGGCTGACTATGTTCACAGATCGGTTCTGTTTTGCCATGAAACTATCGATCAAGACTATCGCGACTGGAATGCCAACCCCAGATATGCCCATCACGTCCTCTATTTTTGTCTGACAGCCACTTCCCCTCCGAAGCAGGGATAATCATCACACGGCATGAAGCACGCGTTTGCGAAGCAGCGGAAAGCCAGCCTGCCCGTAGCCCTGTCGTTTAATCAGCTTCAGCTTGGTCACATGGCCCTCAACCACGCCGTTATTGATCCACCAGGTGAGCCCAGCTCTCACCGCCTCTTTGTCTTTCTCAACTCCGGCTGCAAAGGACTGGAGTTCGGAGATACTGCTCTGGTTCACCTGGGCCAGCCAACCCTCCAAACGCTCTCCAAAGCGCTCATGCAGCATCTCTCGAAACTGCTGAACCAGATCATAGGCCAGATCGACTTCGGGATGGAACTGACGAAGCATGAGCAAAGTCTCTCGCTCTTCACCACTCAGTTTTTCAAGTCGACGAAGAACAAGGAAAACCGCTTGTCGTGCCAGCACAGCAGAGCGCGGAAGCACATCGGGAGTGTGAGGATTCTTCCGTCCTTCGGGCAGCAAACGAACCAACCGCTCATACACTGAATGATACGAGTGGGGGTAGCCACGGGCTACCAGTTCCCGGTACAACTTAGCTGTTAAGAGGGATTACCATGATATCCTAACAGAAGAGAGTGTGTGCAAGGAAGGAGCTGAACATGCAGGAGATCAACTGGAATTGTTGTCCTTTAGTGGCTCAGAACCCGATCACACGGGCTTTCCTTGAGCAGATGGCAAAAGAACAGAAGTCTCGGAGTACCATTGAGAACTACAGTCGTGACCTCAACGACTTTTTGAGCGCCTTCCCGGATCTCCCTTTCTCAGAACTCATCGAGGCCGATGAAAGCAGGATTGCTGACTACGTCGATTGGCTCTGGAAGCGAGAAGCGCAGCAAAGAGCTGGGCAACAGAGGGATCGCAGCAAGATTACCTACACTTCTGGGTCCAAACTCGCACCAGCGACGATCCGACGGCGCATCAGTACTCTCCGCAGCTTCTACCGCTGGAGTATCCGGCTCCGTCACCGGCGAGATACCCTCAATCCCGTTCGAGAAGGCATTCGGGGCCAAGAGCGGGGCCTCGTCCCTGTTCCCACCTCGGTTCCCTGGATTCCCGACGAGAGGCAGTGGAAAGCCATCTTGAAGCATGTGCTGACAAACTGCTCGCTTCGCGATCAAGTCATTGTGCTGCTCGCCCATGATGGGGCACTGCGCCGTGAGGAGATTGTCCAGTTGCGCTTTGATGATATCGATTGGCGAACCCATACCATCACCATTCGAGCTGAGACCACGAAGAACCACATGCCAGGAACCATCGTTCTCTCGCACCCAACCTTTATCCGGCTTAAAGAATATATCGAAGAAGATCGTGCTGCTCTCATCAGGTGCTACAGTGCTGACTGGAACGGCCCCATTTTCCTCTCCGATTCGCAAAGAAACCCAGGCCAGCCTCTCAGCAAATGGACAGTGAAAGACATTTTCGACCGTATTCGTGATGCCCTACATCTTCCCCAATTGACTCCCCACAAGATGCGGCACTTGATGCTCACGGAACTCAAAAAAAGCGGGATGGAGGTGCTTGAGGTCAGTCGCTACGGGCGCCACAGAAGGCTTGCCAGTACGGAAGTGTATCTGCACACGGATCTTTCGGATCTGGCACGTCAAGTCAATCAAGCTCATCATCATCTTGAAACGCTCATTGCACAGGTGGAGGCTGAGAGCCATGCAGAACAGTAATCTTTCTCACCAAACACCTGCCTCCTTCTCCCGCTGGCAGATGCCTATTCGGCCTGAAACATCTCATGATCGTTCTTCTCACCTCACAGCTGAAGAGAAGGAACTCATGGAACTCTACGTGACTGCCCCGCCTGGATTCATGACGGGTGGACGAGCCAGGAATGTACTCCATCAACTGAGCCGGTTTGAGGCACCCTTCTTTGATGTCGTGAAGCTTGCTCCTTTCACCGATGTAGCCATTGCCGCTGGCCGTCGCCATCTCTTTGCATCTATGGCACAAACGGGTCTGGCTTTTTGGGCCTGGTCAAAGGAGACCTGGGTGGAGGTGATCCAGGCGGCGGCAGGGACAAAGATTGCATATGGAACCCGTTTCTGGATGCTTCTGCTGGCGTATCTGTTCTGCGATTTGCTCTATGTGGGACCATCAACAGCCTACTGGCCAATGGCAGAGACGATCTTCGGGCGGGATCTCGCCCAGGACGAGGTCAACAAGCTTCGCGCTCAATTACTTGCAGCTGGCTATGCTGGAGATCGGATAAAGGATGGGAGGTTGCGATGGATCACGGCTTTGTGCATGTTAGTAAACCGGAATCCTCTTGTTGAGACGTTTTCTGCCCAGCTTCTGGTCACGGTGGATGAGTTGCTTCCCGAAATGAGAGGAACTGGGTCCATTCAAGGCCGTTGGGCGCTGTTGCGTGTGCAACTGGCCCTGTGCTCTCTGGGCATCCTGGATGAACCGGTTCTTCTGGATCGGTCTCAGCAGAAAACGCCCTCTTTGCCTACCCTCTGGCAGAATGATCCTACAGTCGATCCTGCCTGGCTCGCCTGGGTCTGTGCCTTTTACGATCAAACCCCTACCTACGATGAGAGAAGACGACGTCAAATGTGCTACTCTTTGCTCATGGCAGGCAGATGGCTCAAGCAGTACCATCCAGAGGTTCGAGAACCCGCAGACTGGACGGAAGCCCTGGCGGCAGAATATGTGACCTACACCTGCCAGGCTCAGCTCGGTAAGTTGCTGTTGCCAGCCAATACAAGGTCTCATCACTTTCAAAAGACCCCTCAACAACTCAGCCCCAGGACCATTGACGGGCGCTTGATCTTCATGCGCTCTTTCTTTTCCCATCTTCAACGCAGAATCTACACCGTGAATGGAGAGCCTCGCCCCAAACTTCTTCTGACGTGGCTGCCCCAGGAGGCATTTAGAACGCCGGACACGGTTCTAGCTGCTTGCCAGCCCAATCCAAAGGATATTGCCGAGGACGCCTGGTTCAAATTGATCTGGGCCGCCTGTACCCTCACGAAGGACAAGTTACAGGCCCATTCTCGCAATCCCCAATATCCCCTGGCCTACTACCGGGCCGCCGCTCTCATTTGGGTGACGGCAGCTCGTCGTTCCGATGAGATCCGGCGACTGCATCTCGGGTGCGTGAGGCGAGAGTGGGCACCGGAAATGCGCGATGAACATGGTGTGCCTATCGAGCCAGCCGAAGAACTTTGCTATCTGCGAATTCCCACCAACAAAATGAGAGGGGAGTTCTATGTGCCGATCCCTGGCTACGTCGCTGATGCCATTGAAGTGTGGGAGAGTGTGCGCCCGCCAAACCAGGGAACGCTCTTGGATCGCAAAACCCACAAACCCACTCAATATCTCTTCCAATATCGCAATGACTTGATGGGAGAGAAATTTCTCAACAAGAGTGTGATCCCCTTGCTCTGCAAGCTAGCCGGAGTAAGCCAGATAGATGTCGTTGGGCGGATTACCTCTCATCGGGCACGCGCGACGACGGCCACCTGGATGCACAAAATGGGCATGGCTCCAGCCGATATTGGCAAACTTTTAGGGCATACCGATCCTCTTCGGTCACTGCCGTGGTATCTTCGGGAAGACAAGCATCGTCTAGGAAGAGCGTATCGCAAGGCCAACCCATTAGAGCGCTATGTTGCCGCCATTCTCGATACCGATGCTCATGCCAGACAAGAACCCTGTGTGTTCTATGACCTGGCTGATGGACCCGATGGCCGTCCCAGAATGTGCGGCAATCCGCACTTCTCGCGTTGCATCCATCAACTCCAGTGTATCGAATGTGAAGCCTTCATTGACCATGAGCAGGCGGAGGCCATTGAAAAGCGGGAGGGAGCCATTGTGATCTCTGTGCCGGTCCCGCTGCCACCTCAAATGGTCGCTGAATTGAATGAGCAGGACGAGGCAGGAAGTGATGCCATGTCCAAACTGGCCACACTTCCTCCTCCTGTGCTTCCTGGGCCGGCCTTTCACTTCAACAAGAGGGTGCCACTACGCTCTGCTGCGGCTCCAACCGAGGATTTGCGCGCCAGGCTCACCCAGGTGGAAACACAGATCGCGAAGAAACAAGGGCAAACGGATCGGCGCAATGCCTCGTTGCAGGCGCTGTTACGAGAGCAGGCCGAACTCAAAGCGCTTCTTGAGGTCGAGCCGTCTCCTGATGAAGCTTCCAGAAAGAGGTCTCTGAGGGGTTGACTTTCGTCAGTTAATCCCTCATAAGGGTGCCATTCCAGCAGCCGGCTTTCCAGCGGTCGAGAATGTAGGGCTTGTAAGGATCAAGGATGCTTCCGCGATACGATGCTCGGCTTCGTTCTGGAAAGGTCTCGGCTTTCAGAAACCGATGCACCGTCCGGCGGGACATCTTCAGGCGACGTGCAATCTCTCGCTGAGAGATCGCCTGCTGATGAAGCGTTTGGACGGCTTCATAACGTGCGTACCGATTGGAGCGACTGACCTGCGATGGCATTTCTTCTGGCGGTGTGGGAGCAGAGCCCGAAGCAACGACGCGCAGTTGTGGAGACATGTGCCGAAAAGATTTGGACCTCTCCATGCCACGAGACGCAGAAGAAGGAGACAGTGCTGAGAGCGCTCCTCTCGCTTTGTTAGGAATGGCATCGGGAAGATTGGTTTCGACGTGCGGTAACAGTTTTTGTTTGCGTGCCATCAGCTCTTTGAGCTTCTCACGCAGGTTCAGCAGAAGATGAAATTTGTCCGCGACCTGTTGAGCTTGAGGTGCCCCTTTGCGGGCTGCTGCCGCATACTCACCTCCCCGGTCGCGGCTGACCACTTCAATTTCTGGGTGGGTGCGCAACCAGGCTTCCAGTGTTTCTTGCTTACGGTCTGGCAAGAGTTCGATGGGTTTGTGCAGTTCTAAGTTGACCAACAGTGTCCCGTAGATCTGGCCCTTTTTCCATGCCCAATCATCCACGCCAAGAATGCGCACCGACGTTGGGGGCGGACAGGAGACCGTACGCAGACGGCGAAGCAGAGTGGGCGCTGAAACCAGCATGCCGAGCGAGGGGGCGACGCGTTCGCTCACTTCGGCGCTAGTAGCCAGACCGAGGGCGACCAGCGCTTCGCGGAGGCGATTGGTGATGCGTGCGTAGGACGCCACGAGGTCAGGAAATTGCTCAGCAAAAATTTTGCGCGGGCAAGCCGGATTGGGACAAAAGAACTTCCGGACGGTGAGCAGCAAGGTGACATGCTGGCCCACACAGGGAAGATCAGCTACCTGTCGCGTATAGCGGCTATGGATGCGCCAAGCCTGCTCACCACAGAGAGGACAGCATGCTTTGGGTGACGATGAGATAACCTGGACCAGCAGTTCATCGACAGAGGGAGTCACTCGCTCAATATAGAGTCCCTCAGACAGGGGCAGAAACGGCGACCCTTCCATCCTCATTCACCTCTTTCTTCTTACTGATCCCGGCATTAGTTTCTAAAGCGTCTTCTTTCAGAAGGCCTTTCTAACGGCGTGTAGCAGCTTGAGAACTTTAGCACTTTACGCCGGGATCAGTAAGAGTTTTTCTTTCTAGAACAACGGCGAACGAGATTTCCATCCACAAACAGCAAGCAGGCACACTTAATCTGGGGAAGAGCCTCTATTAGTATAGCGTTTACACTTTATTGGCTGTGCTTCCTATCAGCCAACAACGATGAGCAGGAATGCGAAAGTAGTTATATTTTCTTTGAGGCATATTTTAGGAACGCGAAGTAGTAACACCCATCCCTCTTTTTACGATAGCATGTGCTAGATGTGCCTTCATAAGCTGATACGTACACTTTTGGCTTAAACATTTTTACTTGGTTCGTCCTTATCCACTTGTTTTTTAATGATAATAGCTCTGCTTAGTTTAGAACTATTCAGGTTAGCTTCACTCATATCAGTGTCACTTAGATCGACAAAGTCTAGGTTGGCTTCACTTAGTGGTGCATTCGCTAAATATGTTGTAGAATAGAGGGAAAGGAGAGAGAACCAAGGAAGGAGTCAACGATGCGAGGTCCCTTGCGCTTACGCCCGTTAACGTCAGAAGAAGAGCGGGTGATCAGCAAACTGGCGCTATTCAGTTAGCCAAAGAGGGACAGACGATCCCCCAGGTTATGCAACAGCTTCATCTCTCGGAACCCACGGTGCGCAAGTGGTGGAAGCGCTTTGAGCAGCAGGGACTCGCTGGTTTAGAAGATACATCTAGACCAGGAGCCCCTTCGCGCTACACCCCAGAGAACAAAGCGCGGGTGCTGGAGGCAGCGCTCACTCGCCCCACCGACCTGAACTTAGCGTTCAACTGTTGGACGTTCGATCGGCTCGCCGTCTATGTGCGGGAGCATCTCGGCATTCAGATGAAGAAGACGCGCATCTTCGAGATCCTGCAAGAAGAAGGCTTGCGGTGGCGCAAGCAAGAGACCTGGTTTGGCGAGCGACTCGACCCCGAGTTCGCTCAAAAAAGGGGGCCATCGAGCGGCTACGCAAGGAGTCACCAGCTGACAGCGTCATTCTAGATATCGATGAGATGGGACCTGTCTCTGCCAAGAGCTACCCAGGCCAGGAGGCGATTCAGGTGAACGCCCGCCCAGCCGAGCGCGCCAAGCAAGAGATTGATTATGGACGCAGAGCCTTTGGCTATGTCTATGGGGCCTTGTGGGAGACCACTGGTGACTGCTGGACCGAGTGCTACCCATGCCGCTGCGCCGTGCATTTTGTGGACTTCCTCTGCTACGTAGACGAGCAGATCCCAGCCGAGAAAGAGCGCATCTACGCAATCATGGACAATCTGGAGATGCATCACTGCCGTGACCTATTACTGTTCATGATCCATCATCCCCGCTGGGAGTTTGTCTATCAGCCCACCTATGCGGCCTACTTGAACCTGATCGAACCCTGGTGGAAGGTCTTGCGCTCGTTGGCGCTCAAAGGCAAACGCTTTGAGACCTGGCAGCAGATCGAGGAAGCGGTGGAGAAAGCCACTGCCTACTGGAATGCGCATAAGCATCCCTTTGTCTGGGGAAGGCGACGTCGCCATCAACCTCCTCGTCGTTCTCAGAAGTTCTCCTTCCAGGTCAAAGTTATGCGCATTTAGCGAATGCACCACTTAGCACTTAGGTTAGTATTGCTCAAGTTGGCACTACTCAAGTTGGCATTACTCAGGTCAGCGCTACTTAGATTAGTATTGCTTAAACCAGCATTGCTCAGATTGCCTCCACTCAGGTGAATGATACTACTCCCTTTATTCATATTGATGAGACGTGACTCATACAAGAACTTGAGTAAATTCCCTTTACGAGTGCCATCCAATTTCGTTAATATGGTTAACGTTCTAGCTCTTATAATACTTCGTACCTGATCACTTGGCTCAGAAGTACTTAAGTAACTGCCAAGAAGGAGTTCTGACATTCGGTCAAGGTAGGCTTGCAGTAAGTTTTCTCTTTGGTTATCTAATGCAATATCGTGTTCTGCCCGACTACGTTCTGTAGCAATCTCTTGCTCATTTCGACTTGTTGTTGAATTAAACAGAAGTGCGGCAATGGTAAGTGCAGCCGGAATGATGAGTAATTGCATCCAATCCCATAGCGTTTTTGATGGTTGATATTGTTGAACTTTTGGTCCGATGAGTGCATTGAAACCTGTCCATGTCCACTGGTACAAATATCCTAAGAAAATCAGCAAAGGCAATCCTATGCACACAGTAGTAATAGCTACAATCAACAAATTACGTTTGTTTCGCTGCCACAAGGCCACGAGTCTAGATTTCATTACATATCTCCTTTTTCTTCTCATAAATTTGTTTTTGAATATCCAAATTGAGGCGATATGTCATGTCAATATTGTAGACATAAAACGTTCAAAAATCTACTACAAACCCTCATTCCGAAGTTCACATTTGCATTTTCACACATTTGCTAGTAGAGCAGATTCAGAAAGTAGAGCTTGTTTACAGCTCTGCGATATAAAATGGCTTTATGCTTGAGCTGGCGAAAAAACTGCGGAATGTGGGCTGTATCCACATTCCGCAGTTTGGCGCGAAACTTTTGAGAATATTCTAGATCGCCCATGGGATCATGCTTTCATGCACGAAATAGGAGGCACAACATAGTCTCATAGAACCTAGCAACATTATCGAGTAAAACACTTCAAGAGTTAGGATAGAGGGTATCGAAAGAAATATTAAAAAACAACATAAAACAACACAAGAAACAGCCAAAGAAGCGCGCCACGGCAAGCCAATAACACTAGCGGACGAACAAAGCCGAAACCTGTTTTAACGTCCTAAACTTAAATGGCTTGCCATTTGTCGCCATTTGAAGCCTAAACAAACCAAAAACGAGCCGTCAGGAGGAAAAACAGTGACGCCAAAATTGACACCAAAGCCAGTAGTCATAGACAGTCAAACATTGACACAGGTAGACAAAAAAGCCCCTCTCCACGCTTCAAAGCACAGCACCTCAAGAACTAGACAAGCTCAAAAAAGGGGACTATACTTTGGATGAATGACGAAGTCGGAGTTGCCGAAGGTGTTGTGCAGCTCCAAGATACAGTAGCGGTATTTGTCGGCCCATGGAAGGATAAGGTGCCACTCAAACAACCAACTGTAATGGTTATAGTCTCACCGCTTTCATGGACTGTACCACTTGCTGGATCGAAGGTAGCCCCTACATCACTACTTGAAGTCCAGTTCGCACCTCCTTCATCATCGGATAGTGTGACAGTACATTGGTAGTTGCCGTTTGATTGGGACGTACAACTACTCGGATCTAAACTGGTTTGATCGACCGCAATTGTCGGTGCATCACAGCTCCACGATACAGTAATTGTTTTTACGGGTCCTTTGAAGTAGAAGTTGGCAGTGGCTGGGCAGGTCCTGTTTGCTATCGAGATGGTCACAGTTATCTTCTCGCCCGGGGATAGTACGCCACTAGAAGGTTGGAAGTTTACTCCAGACACATTGCTGGATGTGGACCAAGACAGAATATTCTTGTTATGTTCAGAGTTGCTCAGATCTTCATTACAGGTCCAGCCTTTACCTGGGTCGAAGTCACAATCATTTTTAGCATTTAAGATCCTTGGAAGGACCTCTAGGACGTCGGCATTATTGGGGACCTCAATAGCAGTAGGAGTTTGTGCAGCAGTAGGAGTTTGTGCAGCAGTAGGAGTTTGTGCAGCAGTAGGAGTTTGTGCAGCAGTAGGAGTTTGTGCAGGGGTAGAGACTATAGAGGTAGGAGTGGGAGAAACTACAGCACCGCCACAAGCGGTAAGTTGCAAACTCAGAAGTAGAAGTATTACTGCTACAAATATGAAATTGAGCTTCATCTGCTCCGTTCGTTGTCTTACTATCAACATTTCAGACGACTTGAAATTTCTCCAAAAGACGACAAAGCTGCTGACATTATTGTCTACATTTGACTTAGCAAAATATATCTTATGTAACTTTGACATAATTGACTCCTTCCTCGTCTCTTCAATATGCTTGTTTACGAGTAAAAATAGCTGAACTCAGCTCGATTTTGTTCATCTACTTGTAGCATGTTGCAACTATTCATATACCCAAAGATATCGGGATACTCTAGGGAAGCCTTCAGAGCCTTTCTATCGCACATAGTTAGAAACTCTCAGGGAAGGATTTGCTGCATCTTCATGTTCACACGGTGTTTGAAAAAACTCTATTCCATGAAAGACTTATTCCTCCTTCGAGTTTAAGTGATCATTAGACGAACCTATGCAAATGTATTTAAATTAATATTTGAATCAAGGATACATGCACCCATTATATATTTATACAATTCAACATCTAATTCTATTCCATTCCAAGCGGATGCATCCATTTGCACTAAAGAAGCATTGTTTGCGTATTTTTTGATGTAATAATAATTTTTCAGAAGTTCTATTTTTACTTTATATGCGTTCCGAATTTGGTCAACTTTATATATATTAAAAACATTTTTTAGGTTTTTAATATATACTTCTCTGATTTTCATATCAGTAGTGCTGCTTAACTCGTAAAGAGCAACTAGCATGGAGTGATAATAATTCCGCCACACAAGATAAACCGCATTATGTTTTCGATCAGTTACGTTGGGACACATTTGGTACCCAAAATAGGCAGAAAGCTCTGATTCCAATTCTGCTCCGTTTATCCTCAGATCTCTGTAGGCATTAGAGAAATTCTGTAATACGACACTGAAATCCTTACCTTCTTTATCGTGTTGGATTAATTCCAGTTCGGTGATCGAGGTAGCTACGATGGTACTCATTTTGCTCAGTAAACTGTTTTTCACCTCAAACGCTTTCTGATCGTTTTGCACTCTGAGTGTTACTGCTGCAAATGAATTTGAAAGATATGCGGAAATATATATGCCGATGAGGCTGAGAAACAGGGGAACTAAGAGTAATTTCAGCCCGTCAGAGGTCCATCCAGGCACCTTCAGTTTTATGGGACCACGGGGTACTATCGATCTTTCTGCATCAACCACTTCGGTTAGTGTCTCGTCGGCTTTAGCTCCCTGCAACTCTTCCTGACTAATTTTGGCTCCTTCCAGGTTCGCTCCTCGAAGATTGGCTCCTACTAAGTGCGTCTTGTAAAAGCTAGCCCCCTTCAAGTTCGCGCTAAAAAGATCAGCCCCTTCAAGGAATGCTCTACTCAAATTGGCTTTCGCCAGATGTGCTCTACAGAGCTTGGCTCCCTCCAAGGATGCTTCACTGAGATTCGCCCCTTCTAGATGCACCGCTGCCAACTCACATTGGCGAGGGGTTGCATTAAACCACTCTTCCTCGGTTAGACCACCTCGTATGCGCGCGAGCGGAAGTCCATGCAAATCAGCACCACGTAAATCAGCACCACGTAAGTCCAGCCCCTTATACTCATGCTGCTGTCCATCGCTCAAGTCTACTGGCCCAAGTCCATTCTCATGAATCACCAACAACCATTCAATGTCAGCACGGTTCAGTTTGATACCTTTGAAAGGGTAGATACCTCGCTTAATATCAGGTGTGATGGCGCGACGCTTGTCAAGATATTTTTGCCGACTAACATTGATCTCTGGTTCCGTGTGCCAATCAGCGCTCTTGTTGGTTGTGGAGCTTGATAGCGAGGAAGATAACTTAATTTCCTGCTCGCTCATAGATGCTACCTTTCTCGAGGAAACGATTGCACAAAAGCTGAGATTATGAGGTGTCGATATAAAA
>WNFX01000484.1_pt1 | contig 38234 bp, 48 predicted proteins | sample 5400111 | NCBI WGS metagenome assembly WNFX01 (sample SAMN13153363, study PRJNA577476) | soil metagenome | isolation source: 40 cm soil or saprolite under grassland replicate 1 | place: USA:California | collected 2016-06-15
AGAAACCGGCGGCCGGGTGCGGCCTGGTCCAGCTCGGCGGCGGTGGGTAGCCGGCCCTCCGGCCAGGCGAACCGGGGTATCCGCCAGAACAGCAGCCACGGCGCGGCCGGTGCGGCGTCGGCGGCGACCCGGATCGCGCGCAGCGCCTCGGCCAGGCTGCGCCAGGCCATGCCGTCGCTGCCGTGCGGGAACCAGGCGGCCTGGCTCAGGTGCAGGTGCACGTCCACGAACCCGGGCAGCACATGACAGCCGGTCAGATCGATCACCTCATCGGCGGGCGGCGGAGGCTGCGTCTCGCCGAGGGCGGCCACCCGGTCGTCCTCGACCAGCAGCCAGCCCGCGCGCGGGGTACAGCTCGCCCCGGCCCATACCGTGGCGCCGGTGAGCAGTCGACTGGTCATCGTCGCCCTCCTTCATCAGGCCGGGGCAGCCGGTTTGGGTGGAAGGCCACGAACCCCGGGGCCATCGGCGCCCAGCTGTCGTCCCACCAGCTCCACACCTGGCGGGCCGCGGCCGGGTACGCGCCGGCGGCGGCGTTCATCGCCGTCGGCGACGTGTCGCCCCAGCTGCCGGTGGTGCCTCGCCGGACCAGCGCGTCCAGTGTCGCCAGCACCTCGGCCGGGCTGAACGCGCAGTGGAAGCCACGCGCCACGTACACCTGGCGCAGGTTGTCGGAGCCGGCGACCCGACGCACCCGGTCGCCGTACTCGCGCTCGTGTTCGACCGGGACGCCGCCGTCGCCGGTGGTGTGCATGGTTGCCACCGGGGTGTGGGTGAGCCCGAGCGGGGTGCCGTACTGGGCGAGGTAGGCCACCGCCGGCGGGTCGGGGCTGATCCGGCTGCCGGCGTTGAGCGTGGCCAGGTCGGCGTCGAGATCTAGCCCGGCAGCCTGGTAGGCCTGTTCGACCAGAGCCCGTTGGCTCGACCGGCCAAACACTTGTCGGTAGTCCACCCCGACGTTCCACGACGGGTTCCCGCCGGCGCGGCGTTCCAGTTCGGCCCGGCCCGAGCCCCAGATCCCGGCGCCGATGACGTAGGCGTCGTACACGTACTGGGCGAGGATCTGGTCGGCGACGCTGGTGGGTGGGTCGGCGTGCGCGTCGAACCAGCCGGGTACGTCGGCCAGGGCGTTGGCCAGGGCCAGCCGGGCCTGGCCGGCCGGGCCGGCGCGCAGTGCCTGGCCGATGACCAGATCGAACTTTGCCTTGTTGGCGTCGCCGTCGCCGATCCGCGCGATCTGCAGGTCGCTGCCGGGCGCCAGCAGCGTCTTGATGGCGTAGGCGAGGTCGAGCCGGCTGTTGTACTCGGCCACCGGGCCCGCCACATCCCCGCACAGCGCCAGCACGCCGGAGAACCGGCGCGGGTTGCGTTCGGCCAGCAGGACGGAGGTCAGGCCGCCCATCGAGTTACCCCACGCATAGGTGCGCCGCGGTCTGCCCACCTGGGCGGCGAACCAGTCGAGCAGCCGGACCTGGTCGTCGAGCGCGTCCTGGATGGCCCAGCCGGTGCTGCGGTAGCCGGATCCGGCCAGGGCGTATCCGCGCTCGAGCAGCGCGACCTGCAGCGCGTCGCTCAGGTCGGGGCTCGACGGCGCGACCGTGGCGCTGTTGTCTACGCCGGGCGCCCGGTAGCCGTGGCTGTACAGCAGCAGGTCGCCGTTCCACCGCGCCGGCACCTCGACCCGGTAGGCGGCGCCGTCGATCGTCCCGGTGTAGACCGTCGGGTCGCCCACGGGGCCGGCTGTCGGCTGGGCGCCCGCTGGCGCGGCCCACAGCGTCGCGGCCAGCGCCACCAGCGCCACCAGCGCCACCAGCGCCACCAGCGCCGTCAGGGTCGTGGTGGTGATCGGTCGTCTGATCATTGCTCCTCCAGGGCGTCCGGTGGTCGACGTGGATGTGGAGTGCCGCTCGGCGCGCGACCGTCAGCTTCCGGCCCGCATGCCGTCGGTGGGGATTCTGGGCCTGGCCCCGCATCCGTGGGCGTTGCCGGCGGCCTGCCGCGGCCCGGCCATCTCGTTCACCGTCCTCATCACCGCCGGTCGTGAATGGGTGGAACGACACTGCCCCTCGACTTCCTCACCCGCACCCCGGCGTCGGTGGGACCCGCGCCCCGGGGGCCTACCGGGGTTGCGTGCCGACCGTCGTCGGGCGGGTCTGTTCGGCCCCGATCGAGTCCATCAGCATCGGGAACGACCGGTGCAACGCACGCTGCCAGTAGGGCCAGGTATGGGTGCCGGTGCTGTAGAAGTCGGTGGTCAGGCGCAGGTGCAGGGTCTCGGCTCGGGCGGCGAAGGCCTCGTTCTGCGGGTGGATCCACTGTTCGATGGCGTCGGTGGCGGTGCCGGGCGGGTCGAGCGGGCCGGGGTTGCCGTCGCCGGCGGACACGTACAGCGGGATGCCGTGCAGCTTTCCGGCGAGGTCGTACGGGTTGTGGGCGGCCCAGATCGCCGCCTGCCGTGCCGGGTCGCCCCACAGCGCGAACGGGTCGGCGCCGAAGTTGCGTACCAGCCCGATGATCGTGCCGGGCCGGTAGGTGGTGTGCAGGATGCCGCTGTAGGAGGCGGCGGAGCGGAACATGCCCGGGTGGCGCCCGGCGTACGCCATCGCCCCGAGGCCGCCCATGGACAGGCCGGCGACGGCCCGGTGGGTGCCGGCGCGGTAGCCGCGTTCGAGGATCTGGCGCACCTCGGTGAGGTGGAACGTCTCCCATGCCGGCGGGCCACCGGCGCCGTGGTTCCACCAGTTCGAGTAGAAGCCCACCGCACCCGCCTCCGGCATCACGACGAGCACGTCGGTCTGGCTGGTCAGCGCCTCGACGTCGGTGGAGCGGGTCCAGCTGTCGTAGGTGTCGCAGCAGCCGTGCAGGAGGTAGAGCACCGGCCAGCGCCGATTGGGCTGCCCGGCCCAGTCGGGTGGGAGCAGCAGCCGGACCTTTCCGGTACGGCCGAGCGCGGGTGAGGAGATGGTGAGGTCGAGCGTGCGCGCATCGACCGCGGTGGTGGCGACCACGCGGGCACCGTCGTCGGCGCGGGCTCGATCAGAGACGTCGGGCGTCGCGGCCTGTGTAGCTGAGCCCGCCGCGGTTAGGGCTGTCAGGGTCAGCGCCGCCAGTAGTGAAGCCAGGATCGGACGTCGCATGGGAGAACCTCCCGGCGAGTGTGCCGTTGCCGGCACGGTAGTTGCCCGCATCGCCTTTTCAGCGTCCGGCGAGCCGGGTTTTGACACGGTTCATTGCCTGGATGCCGCCAACGACCCCGATCACCCCGAGGACGACCACGAGCCAGACGGGCGCGCCGAGGTCGATGGCGGCGACGATCACGAAGCCGTCGAACAGCGAGATGAGGGTGAAGCCGATGTCGTCCAGGTAGCGCGGTCGCCAGTCGCCGTCCCGGTGGCGGAGCCGGCTGCCGGCGTGGGCCGCGCGCCAGAGCATGTACAGCCCGAGCGCGGCCAGGCCGAGGTAGATCAGCCGAGCGGTCGAGTCGAGCCCGGCCCAATCGACCGCGATCGCCCCGGCCATGAACACCAGCAGCGCGAACAGCGCACCGAAGTAGGCCGCGAAGCGCCAGGACGCCGCCGTATGCAGGCCGAGGCTCGCTACGCCGGCGGCGAAGCAGACCACCCCGGCGCCAGCGTGCAGCGCGATGAGCGTGTTGTGCAGCATGCAAACCTCGGCCAGGTCATGTCTCCGTGGCGGGTGCGCGACCGTCACTCGCTGATACCTGCTGCGTTCAGGCGCCAGTATGCCACTATTGACATAGTGATGCCAGCCGAGGACGTCACGCCGCTGGGCTCGACCTGGTACCGCCACCCGGGCGGAGCCCGACGCACGGGAAGCACCGTTCGCCGCGGCCGGCGGATACCACCGGTCCGATTAGTCCTGGCGGCGGGGTGTTCGGCAGATCGAGGAGGTCCCGGCTTTGTCGACGGTCAGCGCGTTGGGATACGCGTTGCTGTGTCTGCTGGTTCGCGGCCCGAGCACCGGGTATGACCTCGCCCGGCGGCTGCGCCGACCGATCGGCTACTACTGGACGGCCGGCCACACCCAGATCTACCCCGAACTCGCCCGCCTCGCCGCGGCCGGACTCGTCACCTACTCCGCCGGCGCCGGCCCGGGGCCGAGAGAGAAGAAGACCTACCGCATCACCGAGGCTGGCCGGCGTGCCCTCGCCGCGTGGCTCGTCACACCCGCCGCGCCGCGAGCCCCCAAGGACGAGCTCCTCCTCAAGACGTACGCCGTGGCCGCCGCCGACCCGCACCGCATGGCCGACCTCTACCGCGCGGCCGCAGACGCACACGCCCAGCGCCTCGCCGAATACCGCAGCCAACTCACCGACCTGACCGACGACGGCGCCAGCCACCCGCAACACCCCAACTTCGGCAACTACGCCACCCTGCGCTACGGAATAGCCATCGAAGAGATGCGGGAGGAGCGGTGCCGTTGGATGGCGGCAACGCTCGCCGCCGGGTCACCTCACTGAATCCATCCACCAGACAAAGGACAGGTGTGGGTACGGTGCCGCCATTGAAGACCTACCCGGTCTCGCCCTGGTGACCCGAGCGGGGCGCCGTCTCGACCTGCGAGTGGCGAGATCCCGGCCGCGTTTCAGCGGGCAGGTGTTCGCCGCGCTGCGTGCGGGTTGGGCTGCTGAAACTCAGTCCACGATCATCGTGATGCCGACTTCCGGCGTACCTTGGTACCTTGGCTGTACCCCACTGAACTCCGTCACAGATCCAGTGGGTGGGCCGGGCGCAGAGGCCTGCGCCCGGCAGAGTCGAGTTTGGCGACTTCGGCTTCGACGTCGACGGTGATGACGCCGAAGAAGTTGATGTTCTCGCTGTGCGCCGGGGAGATGTGGGTCAAGACCTCGTCGGGGATGTCACGGCCGTGCTCACGCAGTTGCGCCACGGCGAGGGAGTAATACTCCGTCGACCACGTCACCACAGAGTTGGTCAGGACAGTCAGGCACCATGCCTGCTCGGTCTGCTGCTCCAGGTGGACTTTGCCGATGGTGCCCTGGTTGGCGTAGTGCAGGTCACGCCGCAGCGCGTGCAGCGATTCGCCCTCGTTGAGCTGCCGGGAGATCTTGCGCCGGTAGACCGGGTCGGATACGTACTTCGCGGCGTGGATCGTGCGGCGTAGCGTGCCCCACTCCTTGAGCGCGGCGGCGAGGGTGTTCTGCCGGGATGCCGCCGACCACTTTCCGACGATCAGCGACGCGGTCGCCTCCCCGAACTTCAGCGACCCGGCCATCCGCAGCAGGTCCGGCCAGCAGTCGACGATCAGGTCGGCGTTCAGTCGGGTGCTCAGCAGCGGCCCGGCGTGCGGGTACCGGGCGTTGACCACGCTTGGGGTGTCATCCGGCACAGGGTGATCTTCCCGAGGTCGCGGATCCGCGGCGTCAACGCCTTGCCGACCAGGTCGAACAGCGCGAAGTTGATCAGCGTGACCCCGTGGGTGTCGGTCGCGTGTTCCCGGATCGGTAGGTCGGTGGCGTTGCCGAGGAAGTCATCCAGGACGTAGTGCGCCTCGCGGGTGGTCGGGACGATGACCTTCGTCCCGAACGTCGAGTGCTGGTCGGAGACGTGGGTGTAGGTCGACAGGCCCTGATCGGCGAAGTGCACGTTCATCGCCCGCGCGGTCAACGACTTGCCCCGCACCGGGAACCGCTGCCCGTCGGAGGAGGACATGGTGCCGCCGCCGAACACCCGGGCCAGTTCCAGGCGGTGGTGGTGGTTCACGATCACCGTGTTCGCCTCGCGTAGCGTCTCCTCCCGCACGTACCACTCCTGCGTCCACGCGAGGACGTCGTAGGGCACCCCGCACGCCTCGGCCATCTTCACCAGGCCCAGGTTCGTGGCGTTCGCGATCAAGACCGCCAAGATGTTGCGTTTGAGGTCGGTCGACTGGGCCTGCTTGTGTCCGCCGGCGTGGGTGAAGCAGCCCAGGAACCCGGTCCGATGATCCAACTCGATCAGCAGCGATGCGATCGGCGCGAACGGCAGCCTCCCCGCCAGTTCCTGCTTCAACGCCTTGGCCTCAGATGGTACGTCCTCGGCGGTCAATGGAGGGATGACCAGCCGGCCCTCGGCGTCGAGCCGGACCGCACCCACATCGTCGGGAGACGACTTCGCGAGGACCGTCTCCAGCTCCGCCACCGCCGTGTGCAACTCCTCCACACCCTGCGCAAGTGCCCGGCGGCCGTTGGCGGGCTTGCCGACCAGCGCACAGAACTCCGCCTGCCGCGGCGCCCACTGCGTCGCAGTGAACAGGTACGTGCCCGGGTCGGCGTAGCGGCGCGAGCCCGGCACGTGCACATCTCCGGAGCGCAACCCGTCGCGCAGGCCCAGCAGCACGCACAGCTCCCAGTAGTGCCGGTACGCGGTGTCGTCACCGGCCTGCCGCGTCTTGGCCAGGTAGTCCCGGAACCGGGCCGGGACGAAGCCGTCCGGCGCCGAGTCAGGCACCTTACGGCCGCCGGTGCGGTCGAGTTCGGCGAGCATGGCCACCGCCTGCATCAGCTCGGCAGTGCCCGGCCCGCCGTGGAAGTCGATCGCGGCGATCACGTTCGGGGTGAACTGCCGCAGGTACGTGTACGAGGTGTCCATCGCCGAGAGCCGGCCGTGATCACGCGGCAGCGCCGGCCACCCGGTCGCCGCGGCCTCCCGCAACACACCCATGCCGATCTGCCCGCGCAGCAGCCCACCGACCCGCTCGTCGGGGATGCCCGGGTCGGCCAGCACCGGCAGGATCATCTCCAGCAACGCCTGCCGGACCTCGCCCCGCTTACCCCGCTCGGCCAGCGCCGCGTCGGTCTTGACCTTCGCCCGTGACTCCCGCGCCGACACCGCCTGGTCGAACAACGTCACGACCTCGTCGAGTAGGTCGACCGCGGACTGCGCCACCAGGGTCAGCAGGATCGGATACCGCCGCTGCTCCTCGCGCCGTTCCAGTGCCTGATTCGTGCTGCGCCGCCCGACCGTGGCGAGGAACCGGCGCCGCTCCGCCGCCAGCATCGACAGGTCCAGCACGTGCGCGTCCATCGCCCGCAAGTACTTCAGCTTCTCGATCGCGGTCTTCACCGACGCAGCTGTCGCTTCCACCGCCGGCGCCGTCAGCCACGCCAGCCGCGTCATCCCCAGCCCGACGTCGAACCTCAGCAGCAGGTCCAGATCGGCCATCACCTGCCCGGTCAGCAGATGCGCCACCTTCCGATACGTCAGCGTGGTCGCCGCGGTCCTGGCCGAGGCCACCATCTTGGCCAAGATGATCACACCCGGCCGGATCGTCTTCGCCGCGACCAGAAACTCACATCCCAGGTTGAACAGAGCTGTCGGAGAGTCATGCTCCATCGCCCGGTCCAGCAGGAACTGCTCCAGTTCCTTCATCGCCTCGCCACCGGCAGGCGCTGGCTTCCAGTTCAGATATTCGGCCACCAGCCGGAGATGATCGGTGCGGGTCTGCCCTCGACGCCCGTACTCCTGCAACACGCCCGCATCCACGCCCAGCCGCCCCGCCAGCCGGGCCACCGCGACCGGCGGCGCCGCACGCACGTCATCGGGCACGAACCCTAGCCAGGGCAACGTGGACAGCTGGACGGCAAGCCCAAGCCTGTCCGCCGGGCCCCGCCCACGGCCAGGGTCGACGAACGCCACATCCGCCGGCGCCAACGTGAAGAACCGGATCAACTCATCCTTGCTGATGTCCGGGAACCCCTTCAACGCCTCCAACTGATCCTCGGAGAACGACCGCGTCGACACCGACCACACCCTCCACACCGGAACCAAGATCGGTACGAACCGTAGTGGTAGGTGGTGGTCAAGCGGAGCGCAACAGCCCCCGGCGTTAGCGCAGGTCAGCCATATCCGTTGAAAATTTCCCCCGTACTACCGGAACCCCGTGAAGGCCAGCCCGCACAGGCCAACCACCACCACGACCGCGACGCCGACGCATCCGGCCATGCTCATGCGAGCGCACACCGACATGCCCGGCCGCCACGCCCACCGCGCCAGGATCAGCGCCGCGACGACGACGAACAGCCACGGCCGCATGCGAGCCCGTCGAGCTGATGGCGTCGCACGCGCCGTGGGAGGCATGTGACGCCACCGCAACCCGGCCAGCAACGGCCACACGCCCGCAGCACCTGGGCGAACGGTCAAGCCGCAACGAACGCAAACCCCGCAACGTCGGTGCGCTGAGCAACACCCGTCATCCACCGAATCCACGACTGAACCTGACCGGATTCCAGCCCATCCTCCCAAACCCTCGGCCCCTTGTAGGGGCGATCCCGCCGAGCTGAACGGCGCACCCTCTCGGCTCACCGGGCTCCTGCCATCCGGCTGTGATCGGCCGCTGTCAGCCGCGGCCGAGAAGGTGGCGGCGGGCTTCGACCATGGCGGCCTCGAAGCCGACCTCGCCCACGTCGACGTACGGCACCCCGGCATCAGCGCACTCGTCACGCAACTGCCTGCTGCGCAGCCGGATCCAGTCGGCGGCCTCGCTGAGCTCCCCGCGCGATGCGCCGTGGTGCTGCGGCTTGGGTCCGCGGTAGCCGGCAAGGTCGGCGATGGAGAACGTGCCATGCCCCAGGAAACACACCCGGATCTCAGTCCGTTCAAGTGCTGCCCGCAACCGCGCGGGGTAGGACGGCGACAGCTCGAAGCCCTCGATCAGGAACCGCTCGGCCTCCTCCGCGCACACCTCCGCCGCCTGCTCGACATGCGGGTACATGAACTCGGCGAGCACCGACGCGTCCACGGGATCCTGGTCGATGGCATCCAGCTCGGGAAGAACACGCCGCAGCACCGTCCGCAGAACATCGGTTGGCAGCCAAGGAATCCCGTCGACGGCCAGCAGCCGCTGGGCCAGCTCTTAGTCCGCGGGTTCGGGGTTCGAGTCCCTGGCGGCGCACCCGTGCTGAGCAGGCCGTATAGCTGTTGGGCTATGCGGTCTTGATCTTTGTGGGCGTCCGTGGGGCGTGCGTGGGCGCCCCTCCGCGGCGGGCTCGGGTGCGGCCGGATCGCGTGGGCCGCTGCGGCTGCGGCCCGCTGGCGGGTTGGGGCGCTGCGGACTCGGGCGGGGCCGCCGGGACCCGGTGGCGGTGCCGCTTGGCCGGGTTGCGGGCCGCCGCGGCCAGCACGAGTCGGGCGGTGGCCTCGGCGGTGGTGAGGTGCAGGCCGAGCAGGACGGACGTGTAGGTGTCCGCGGTGAGCACGATGCTGGCGTGCCCGGGCAGTTCCTGCACGGTCTTCAAATCGGCGCCGGCGGCGTGGGCCAGGGTGGCCGCGCCGTGGCGTAGGTCGTGCAGCCGCACCGGCGGCAGCCCGGAGTCGGTGACCAGGCGGCGGAAGCGTCGGGTGAGGTAGTCCGGGTGCAGCGGGGCGCCGTCGGGGGTGGTGAACACGTAGCCGGAGTCCTGCCACGCGTCCCCGGCGGTCTTCTGGTCGGCGCGCTGCCGGCGCAGGTGGGTGCGCAGCACCAGGGTGGTGACCCGATCGAGGGCGATGACCCGGCGGCTGGACGCGGTCTTCGGCGGGCCGACCGCGACGGTCTGGCCGTAGGCGATGCGCTGCTGCCCGATCACCATGACCCGGGCGTCGAGGTCCACGTCAATCCAGCGCAGCCCGGCCGCCTCGCCACGGCGCAGGCCGCGCAGTGCGATCAGCCACCACAGGGCGTACAGCCGGTCGTCGGCGACGTACGCGAAGAACGCGGCCAGCTGCTGGACGGTCCACACCGCGACGGCGGAGCGTTCGCCGCGTTCGCGCCAGGCGTTGACGCGGTGGTCGGTCCACACCTCCGCGTGCGGCCGGCGCGGGCGACGGGAGCTCGATGTGCCGGGCTGGGTTGTCGCGCAGCAGCCCGTCGCGGATCGCGGCGTTGAGTGCTCCGCGCAGGGTGGCCCGGATGCGGTGCAAGGTCGCCGGCGTGGGCGGCCGACCATAGCGGTTGTTCGTGGTCGCCAGCTCGCGGAGCATGTCCGCCACCTGCCGGCCGGTCAGCTCGGCCAGCCGGACCCGGCCCAGGTGGGGGATCAGCTGCAGCTCGACGTGCTCGGTATAGAGCGCAGCGTGCTCGGGCGGATGCTGGTCCGCGTCGTCAGCCAGTACCGCAGCCACCGGCCCACCGCCCACGCATCGACGCCGCAGTCGTCGGCCGACCGATTCAGTAACGCGTCCCGGGCCGCGACCGCCTCGCGACGCGTCAGGTACCCGCCGCGGCGCACCCGCTCCCGCCGCCCCCGCACGGTCGCCACCGCGCAGTCGAAGTACCAGCTGCCATGCCCGCGCTCCGACAACCTCGGACACGCCGACTCCAGCGACCGCCCGGTCCGCGGATGCCGGCACCCACACCGCTTGAACACCCCACCGCTCCCGCTCATCGCCGACCTCCTCGCACTCGATCCACATATCCACGATCGGTGTGGGCGGTGTCCGACGACGACACCCTTTGGGATGACAGAAGCTGCCGGTGATGTCACCGCGTTCGGGATCAGTTGCTGCGAGGCGGGACCGGGAGTGCATGATCACCCGGGGGCTAGCGTCTTGGCCCGGGCGTCCGGTTCGGGTTCCGCCTGTTGGACCGCCGACCAGGCAGCACGAACGCTGCCGAGATGGTCAACGGCTGGGGCGGCGGAGTCCCGCCTTGCGCATTGGGTGGGTTCGAACCCCGGGCGGTAGTAGCAGAACTTCCCCCACAGGTAACGACCTGCGAAAACGTCGGGATATTCAGATCGAGTGGCGCGTATTGTTGGCCGCCGGCTGACACGTTGTGACTCAGCCGTCGACGCGAGGACCCGCCCGCTGCCTGTAGGCGTTGTTGGCCGCTGCGGGCGGCAGGCAGGTTCTCGACGGGCAGTCGGTCGCGGGCGTCGGCCCGACCACCTCCGCGTTCTGCCGCGCCTGGAACCGGACCCAAGGCAACCGCGTCCCGGCCGGACCGGGCGTAGCCGGTTCACGCGCCGGCGGGCCGCCGGTCGCGGTCACCCGCCGCGGCCGGTTCACGGCCGACTGCGCCATCGGCGGTACCGGCTTGCGCATGGGAGATTGCCGACCCGATGCCGTGAGGCTGGCTGGGGAGCCGGCAACCCCGCCGACGGGCGCGGCGAGCAGGGAGCGGATTGGACGGGGAGATCGCGACCTCCAGGTCAAGTTCCCGAGCCTGCTGCGCCCAGCGCCGCGCCAGGGCCGAACGTCCTATACCTGATGACCCAGTCGCGCCTACCGTCTCGAAGGGGGCCGAAATACGGTAGGGGGGTATGGGAGGCGGTAGCGGCAGGGAGCGCGATATGGCCAGCTACAGCAACCGCAGGCAGGACTACCTGGCCCGGCTGCGCCGTGTTGAGGGGCAGATCCGGGGCCTGCAGCGGATGGTCGAGGAGGACAAGTACTGCATCGACGTGCTGACCCAGGTGTCGGCGGCGACGAAGGCGTTGCAGGCGTTCTCCCTGGCGCTGCTGGAAGAGCACCCTGGCACGTGTGTCGTTGACGCGGCCCGCGAGGGCGGTGAGCAGTCCCAGCTGAAAGTCAAGGAGGCCAGCGATGCGATCGCGCGGCTGGTCCGGTCGTAGCGGGATCCGATATGACGTCAACGGCCAGACGTCGGGACGTCGAGGTACCCATGATCGGGCCTTGGCGATGATCGACAAACGCACAGCGCTAGCGAAGACTTGCGCCGGCTTTACCTACCGGCTGACTCAGGTCGGGGCTGTGGTGGCGGCCGTGGTGGCCGGTGGTGGCGAAGGCTGGTGTCAGCGGGGGCGTCCGCCGCGTCCGTGCCGCTCGGCGCGGGCGAACACGATCAGCCAGACGGTCAGGCCGGCGAGCGCGGCGGCCACAATGGCGATCTGGTATGCGACGGGAATGTCGAACACGACCTTCTCACCTCCCCACGTCACCATTGCGCCCCGCGCCGGGAACAGGGCCAAGGGGCGATTGGCCTACGACCACGGGTCATCAAGCTCTGTCCGATTCGACCCGCCGGACCTCAGGCTGTACGACGGCGGCCCGATCGGGTTGGTCCCGGCGCGAGTTCGGCGGTCGGGGTGTGGGGGCGAGTGAGGCAGACCGGTCCTGACAAGTAGACCGGGATCACCGCGAAAGGGGATTCGAGGCGATGGGAACGGAGCAGGCCTACGGGTTGTGGCCGTTGGTCATCCTCAACACCGCCATCTTCGTCGTGTTCGCGATCAGCTTCTTCCACCCCCGTACCCGCCGGGACTGGCGGGCGATGGGCGCGTTCTCCGCGTTCCTGGTCGCGCTGTTCACCGAGATGTACGGCGTGCCGCTGACCGTCTATCTGCTGTCGGGCTGGCTGGGATCCAAGATCCCGGCACTGTCGGACACGCACGCCGGCGGGCACCTGTGGAACGACCTGATCGGCTGGCGGGCTGATCCGCACCTGAGCCCGTTCCACCTGGCCAGTTACGCGTTCATCGGTGGCGGGTTCTGGCTGATCGCCGCCGCCTGGCGGGTGCTACACGACGCGGCCAGCCGCAACCGGTTGGCCACCGCCGGCCCCTACGCGTGGGTGCGGCACCCGCAGTACCTGGGGTTCATCGCGGTGATGGTCGGGTTCGTGCTGCAATGGCCGACCATCCCTACGCTCGTGATGTTCCCGGTGCTGCTGTACGTCTACTCGCGGCTGGCCCGCGCCGAGGAGCAAGAGGTCGCCGCCGAGTTCGGTCCGGCCTGGTCGGCGTACGCGGGCGTGGTACCCCGTTTCATCCCCCGTCGTCCTCCCCCGAGCAGCGGCCCTCCGGCCGGCCGGGCCCCCGTTGAACATTCCTCGAGGAGTACGCGATGAGCGTCACTGATGTCGTTGTCCTGGTCGCCGCCCTCGCGGGCATTGCCGGGCTGGGCTGGTTCTTCTTCGGCCCCCGTAAGGCCTCCGCCGCGCAGCTGTCCGGCGGGGTGCAGCGGGTGAACGTGCGGGTGGCCGGCGGGTACAGCCCGGACCTGATCCGGGTGCGCCAGGGGGTGCCGCTGGAGCTGGTGTTCGACCGGCAGGAGAGCGGCGAGTGCACCTCCCAGGTGGTCTTCGCCGACCTGGCGGTCAGCGCCGCGCTGCCGGCGTTCGCGCAGACCACGGTGCGGGTGATGCCGACCCGGGCTGGCACGTTCGGCTTCGCCTGCGGCATGAACATGATCCATGGCACGCTGGTCGTCGAGCCAGCGTCCGAGCCAGCGCCACCCGATGGCACCGCGGCGGCTGAGCAGCAGGACACCGCCACCGGTCCCGGGCAGCCAGTCGGGACGGACGCGGCCGCGGTCGAGGCGGCGCAGGCGGCGGAGCGCCGCGGTGAGATCCGGGATCTGACCCGCCGGGTGCTGGTGGGTGCGGTGCTGACCACGCCGGTGCTGTTCGCGGTGATGGCCCACGACCTGTTCAAGGCCGACTGGGTGCCGGGGCTGCTGCTCAACCGGTGGCTGCAACTGGCCCTGATCACCCCGGTGATGTTCTACACGGGCTGGCCGATCCACCGCACGGGCTGGCTGACCCTGGCCCACCGCGCGGCGGACATGAACAGTCTGATCACGCTGGGCACCACGGCGGCGTACGGGTACAGCCTGCTGGTCACTGTCGCCGCCGGGCTGCTGCCGGCCGACGTTCGGGAGGTGTACTTCGAGGCGGTCGGCGTGATCCTGACGTTGATCCTGCTGGGTCGGTTGTTCGAGGCGCGCGCCAAGGCCGGCACCGGGGAGGCGATCCGCGCCCTGTTGGGGCTGCAGGCCCGCACCGCCCGGGTGGTCCGCGACGGCGCCGAGTCCGAGATCCCGATCGAGGACGTCGCGGTGGGCGACGAAGTGGTCATCCGGCCGGGGGAGAAGATCCCGGTAGACGCGACCGTCCTTGCCGGGCAATCGGCGGTGGACGAGTCGATGATCTCTGGAGAGCCGATGCCGGTGACCAAGCGGCCCGGCGACACCGTGGTGGGGGCGACCATCAACGGCACCGGGTCGCTGCGGCTACGGGCGGCGAAGGTGGGCGCGGACACGATGCTGGCCCAGATCATCCGCCTGGTGCAGCAGGCCCAAGCCTCCAAGGCGCCGATCCAGCGGCTGGCCGACGCCGCGTCCGGGTACTTCGTCCCGGCGGTCATGGCGATCGCGGTGGCCACCTTCGCGGTCTGGTTCATCGCCGGACCGCCCCCGGCGCTGACCCTGGCCCTGGTATCGGCCGTCGCCGTGCTGATCATCGCGTGCCCGTGCGCGCTCGGGCTGGCCACCCCACTGTCGGTGATGGTGGGTACCGGCAAGGGCGCCCGCGCCGGGATCCTGATCCGCTCCGCCGAGGCCCTCGAAACCGCGCACAAGCTCGACACCATCGTGCTGGACAAGACCGGCACGATCACCGCCGGCAAGCCGGCGCTGACCGACGTCATGCCCGGTGACGGCTTCGACGCGGACGAGCTGCTCACCCTGGTCGCTGCCGCTGAGGCCGACAGCGAACACCCGCTCGCTACCGCGATCGTGGCCGGAGCGCGGGCCCGCGGACTCTCGCCCGCGGCCGCGACCGGATTCGACTCCATCACCGGCAAGGGCGTGCAGGCCACCGTCGCCGGGCACGCCGTCCTCGTCGGCACCGGGCGGCTGCTCGCCGATGTCGGGATCGACACCACCACCCTCGACCCCCTCGCGGCGCAGTTGTCCGCGCAGGGCAAGACCGCGATTCTCGCCGCCGTGGACGGTCGGCCGGCCGGCGTGCTCGGCGTCGCCGACACCGTCAAGTCTGACTCCACCGACGCGGTCGCCGCCCTGCGCCGGCTCGGCATCGACGTGGTGATGCTCACCGGCGACAACGCCCGCACCGCGGCGGCGATCGCCACCCAGGTCGGCATCCCGCGGGTACTCGCCGAGGTGCTGCCCGAACACAAGGCCGACGAAGTGGCCAGGCTGCAGGCCGAGGGCCGGCGGGTAGGCATGGTCGGCGACGGCATCAACGACGCTCCCGCCCTAGCCCAGGCCGACGTCGGGCTGGCCATCGGTACCGGTACCGACGTGGCCATCGAGGCAGCCGACATCACCCTGATCTCCGGCTCCCTGACCGGGGTCGTGATCGCGGTACGGCTGTCCCGGGCCACCATGCGCAACATCCGGCAGAACCTGTTCTTCGCCCTGATCTACAACGCGGTCGGCGTACCCGTCGCGGCCGGTGTCCTCTACCCATTCCTGGGTATCCGCCTGTCCCCGATGCTGGCCGCGGCCGCGATGGCGCTGTCCTCGCTGTCGGTGGTCGGCAACGCCAACCGGCTTCGCCGCTGGCGACCCGCGCCGCTCCCACCCGCCGGCCAGGTCAGCGTGCAGCCGCGGGTACAGACCGGCGCGACCGCAACCGAGGCCGCCCCGGCACACCAGGACACCCACACCGATGAGCGCACGGAAGTTCCGATGGCCCACGAACACCAACACACCCACCACGCCCCGCAGGCCACCAACCGCTCCGGTGTCGATCCGGTGTGCGGCATGCGGGTCGACGCCGACTCCGCGGCCGCGCAACGCCATGTCCGCGACACGACAATCTACTTCTGCTCGGCCCACTGCGCCGCGAGGTTCGACGCCGACCCCACCCGCTACACCCCGGCGCCCAAACCCGCGCCCTGACTGGACCGCCGATCAGTGGACCTACGGAGATGGTGCCGGGCCGTGGCGAGGGACGGTTCACGGCCTGGCTGGACCGTCCTCAAGAGAAACAGAGGTGGCTATCGGGCTGTGCCTCGGATCGCCATGCCCGACGACGCGGACGTGGGGGCAGGTCGGGGACGTGCGGACTGGGCCGCCGGCAGGGCGTGGACAGGCTGCTGGCGCGTCAAGAAGCGGCCTGTCCTCGCCACAGCCCGGGTGAACCCGGCAGCACCGACTGCCTAACTTGCGGCACCTCGCCCTCGGCGTCGCACGGTCAGCCAGCCTGCATCGCCCGCATGTGCTGCACCATTGCGCCGAAGTTCGGGAAGGTCATCGTTGAGCCGTCGGGCATCGTGCAGGTTACGGCGGGCGGGTTCGCGCGCTGGCCGAGATGCTCCCTGGCGCACATAGAAACGTGCTGACCGAAGGCTGCGGAGTCCGCAGCCGCGAAAGCGCTGCTGGTCGGACCGACTAGCGCTGCGCCGATAGCGGCCACGAGCGTCAGGAGGCGGATTAGGGTTCTCATCGTGTCCCCTTCCTTGTGGTTCACGGTACTCGCCGAGCCTGGATGAGGCACCAGCGGACGGTCCGAAGCGGCGGAGTGCGGCACTGCCACGAAGGGCACGGGGCCGATGAGTATCTTCTTCGTCGGGTCCCTCCTGTCCGGCTCGTCTTAGCATTCATGTGGTTTGATGCGCGACCGACATCGCGGCCGCCTCGGCCGCGTCGTTCTGGCCATGACGGCTGTTGTCCGAGGCCTGATCGCGCGGGCGACGATCCAGTCATGCGTGGGCGCCTCGTCCGGGACGACCAGGTCGGACGGGGTCAGCACGTTGTCGGGGACCGGCGCGCCCAGCCGCCAGACGGCGGCCAGCAGAGCGCGCAGCTCCTGCCCGAACACCTCACTGGCTTGTACCGCGACGAGTAGCCGGTCGTCGAGCGCGTTGAGCTCGTCGAGGTACCGGTCGTCCACGTCGTACTGGCCCTCACCGAGAATCCGGATGATCATGGGCTGGGCCTCCTGTCCCGCCGGGGGGCCGCCGATCGCCTTGGCGGGCGGCTCTGCGTCGATCGCCGCCCGGTCCGGTGTCGCGGCGATTTGGCCCTTCATCCCCGCCAGTTCGGCCTCGATGCTGGTATCGGCGGCGTGCGCGTCCAGGGCGGCTTGGATGTCATCACGTCCGCCCGGGGCGGTGGCGTCTTCGAGCGCCCCGGAGGCGAACAGTTCGTCGATGACCGCGGCCGGGGACTGCAGCTGCGCGGTCTTGTCCTCGGCCCGCTGCATCGCCAGGCCGACGTCGCTCATCTCCTCGGAGATGCCCGAGACCGCCTCCCCGATACGGGTCTGCGCCTTGGCTGCGGTGTAGGTGGTCTTGATCGTCTCTTTGTGGGTACGGAACGTCTCCACCTTGGCCTGAAGCCGCTGCGCGGCCAGGGTCAGCTTGGCCTCCTCACCGCCCACCGCGTCGCGCTGCGTCTGCAGGTCGGCCAACTGGGCCAGGGCGGCCTGCTTGCGGGTCAACGCCTCCCGCGCGAAGTCCTCGCGGCCGATCGTGACGGCCTGCTGTGGGTCAGCGGAGGCTGTCGTGGCGGCGGCGGTCATCCGGCTGCTGCGGAAGGTTGTGCTCGCCGTCGTCGTATGGGCGCTGGATGGCGTGCTGGTCGTGGCCGTCGCCGCCGTGCATGCCCCGCATCATGAAGAACATCATCAGCGGGCAGGCCAGGACCACCGCGAGCACGAGCAGCGTGCTGGCCGGCAGCCCGGCCCACAGGGCACCGACCACGACGATGGCCAGCGCCACCGCGTACAGACCGAAGTTCTTGCTTTTCATCACACCTCCATATCCTCGGCGGGGCCGAGAACCCCACCTTCCATCGTCACCACCGCCGCCGTGAGGCGGGCAGTGCCGAACGTCCCGCCGGTGCACCACGAAGGTCCTCACCATTACCGGGCATCGTTGATGCGCCCGGCCGTGCGGGTGCGCGGCGAAGGGTTCGGTGCTGCGCCGACGCTGACCGACCTCAACCACCCGCCCGAGCCGGCGGGAAGCGCTGTGTCGCGGCCACGGTCGGCGGGGGACCTAGTGGTGGCGACCCAGCATCGGTTGAGTCGGCTCGTCACGCGGCTCGGCCGGTGCGTGGTCGCCGCCGTGCATGCCGCGCATCATGACGGCCATCATCAGCGGGCAGGCGAGCAGGAGCAGCACCGGCAGCAGCGACGCGAGGGGGGTTCCGGCGAGCAAGCCGACGATGATCGCTGCGCCGGCCACCACCAGATAGCTCATCACGGTTGCCGTGCATGGCAAACCTCCGGGTTCGTGGACTGCTCGGGTTCATCGTCGGCCCGTATCCAGGTGGCGGTGACCTGGTTGGTGCCCGTCGCGGGCGCCGCGTGGTGCAGTGGCCCGGGTTGTCGACGTGGCGTGGGAAGCAGCCGGGAGATGCCCCAGAGCGCGAGCGCCATCATCAACACCCACAGCAGCACCAGCAGCACCAACCCCGCCACCCCAGCAACGTTGGGGAACATCACCGGCCTCCTGACCGGCCTTCCGGCCACCCGGTTCGGGTCCGTCATCCTCGACGCTGCCGCGCGCGGGTATCGAACTGCCCGTGGAAAGCCTGAAGGTCTGGTGAAGATGCGCCTGGCCTCGCGAAACGCGATGCAGGCTTCGGCAGTGACCCGGGTAGGTGGCGGCTCGAGGCGACCGGTACCGGAGCAGGACACCGGCCACCGTCTCGTCAACACGTGCGGCGCACCAGGAACGGGACCGCCGGCTGACCGCCAGGGTCAAAGGTCCCTACCCCCACCCGGGTATGAATGACCACCCTTGAAGGACGTGACGGACAACGGCGAGCACGGCGAGTACGGGTTTATGGGACTGGCCGGTCGTGGCGATGCGTCATAAGCGCCCTGTGCTGGGCGCCTGGCGAGCTGGCCGCGGCAGCCGCCGCACCGACGACACAGGTCGCTACCCCGGCTGCGCAAGGCGAGTGGGTCGGACGCGGGGAGTGTTGGTGTTGTACGAGGACGGTCGGTGCTACATCGACATGCTGGACGAGATGGCGGCGCGGGCAGCGCTGGACGCGGTGGCGCCGCTGATCCTGGAGGACCACATGCGCAGCATCCGGCAAGCGGTCGAGCGCGACGACGGCCGTCTCGACGACGAGCTGGCGCTGACCGCCGTGATGCGCCGGTAGGTGTGGAACCGGTGAAGGGAAACAAATGACTGACACGAGTGCAACCACGCCCGCAGCAGAGCAGAGCCGAATCGCGGCCGCGCCGGCAGCGGACGCGGCCGGAACGGTAGCCAGGCGGCTGCGTGCCTGGTGGAACGCGTTGGTCGGCGCCATCGGTGTGGTGGTCGGGCTGGCGCCGCACGTGCTGCACCACATCGGGTTGCTCGCCGGCACCGCGCTGGTCGCGGGAGCGGGCGGCACCGCCGTGTTCGGCCTCGTCGGCCTCGTCGCGTCGGTGCCGTTGCTGCTACGGCTGCGACGCCGCTTCCACACGTGGTGGGCCCCCGCGATCGGTCTGGCCGTGTTCGCCGTGATGTTCTCGGTGTCGGCGTTCGTCATCGGTCCCGCGATCAGCGGCAGCGGACAAGGCGCACCCGGAGGAGGCCAGCCGAGCCCAACCGTCGACCACGGAAGCCACCACGGCTAGGCCGAGCTGGGGATGTGATCGCGGCGGGGATGCGGGCTACGTCAGGTGGCACGTAACGCAGTGGTGGTCGGGCCACCCGCATCACGCCCCTTCCGCCATGGACGCCTACCCCACACACAGGACCGCCGACTCCAGCCTCCCAAAATCCGTAACCGGGATAACCTGCGCACCGAGCAACACCGCCGTGCCTCGTTTCGATCACCGGGAGAGCGACCGGCGCCCCATGGACCGCCAGAGATCGTTGCTCGGGCGCATCTGCTCGATCAGCTCCCGCTCCCATTGGTTGTCCACGCCGACGCCGGCCTTCGCGCAGGCCGAGCGGGCCGCATCGGTGTCGGGGGCGAACCGGTCGCCCCAGACGCCGTCCTCGCCGACGAGCACGATGCGCGCGCCGCGCCGGCCGACGTACTCGATGACCGCCCTGGCCCCGCCGTGATCGTTGGCGAATGACTTGAGCCCGTCGATGAGGTTGCCGGGCGCGGGCGAGTCCGCGGGCATGGCCGTATCGAAACCGTCTGCCATGGGCGCCACGGTAGCCGCGAGGAGCCGATTGGGTGAACCATCCAACGTTTGACCATGATGCCGGTCACTCCCTGGTTACCTGTCGGCACGATAAGCATCGGTATGAGTGTGTGCCGAGCCTTGGTCGGGTCGGAACCGTGGTGACCTGCGACATTACGGCCTGCGGCTCGGCCACCACGGTGCGGGAGGTGCTCGACGAGCTGCGTCCTGGGCGGCCGTTGGCGTACAACACGGTGTTAACGGTGGGTCGACCATCTGTTCAAGAAGGGGTGGTTGCGGCGGGAGCGGGCGGGGCGAGCGTTCCGTTACGTGCCGGTGGTATCCCGGGACGAGCACGGGGCGCGGCTGATGCGGGCCGGGTTGGACGGCGGCGGTGATCCGCGGCAGGTGTTTGTGAGTTTCGTGCGGCAGATGTCGGCCGCGGAGACCGAGGCGCTGCGCGCCGCGCTGGACGCCCACGACCCGGAGGCGGTGTCGTGATCGCGGTGGGTGTGCCGGTGTTGGCCGGGCTGGTGGCGGCGCGACCCGGGTCCTGCCCCGCGCGAGGTGGGTATACCGGTCGCCAGGGCTCGGCCTGTGCGCCTGGTACCCGGTACTAACGGTGTCGGTCTGCGCGGGGCCGGCTGCGGTGGTGGCGGCACTGATCGGCTGGTCGGGCACCCGTACCGCGGTGTGTGGTGGGCGTGGTGTGTCAGGCCGCCACGGCGGGTAAGGCTCGACCGCCATGATGCTGGCCGTCGTGTTGGGCATCCTGCTGCTGACGCTCGCCGCCCGGGCCGTCGGTGGGGCGTGGCGGGCCGGCTGGATCCTCATCGCCGCTCCCCGCCATGGCGAGGCGCCGGGTCGAGCCTTTGCGGTTGATGAAGGTTTCCTGAAGATCAGTCGCACCCGGGTGCCGTGCCCGTGCTGTGCCGGGCAGGCTGTACCCGACATCCCTCCTCGAAAGGTGACCTGTCAGCGATGACTCACATCCGCCTGGCCCGCCGTTTCGCCCTTACGGGTGTTGCCCTGCTCAGCGCCGCCCTGCTTGCCACCGCATGTGGCAACAGCAGCGACAAGAGCAGCGGCGGCCACGACATGGGCGACATGAACGGCGGCTCCTCGGCCACCGCCGGCAACAAGCGCTCATTCAAAGACGCGGACGTGATGTTCGCTCAAGGGATGATCCCCCACCACCAGCAGGCGGTGGAGATGGCGAGCCTGGCCGAGACGCGTGCCACCGACCCGGAGGTCAAGCAGCTCGCCGCGCAGATCAAGGCCGCGCAGGACCCGGAGATCAAGACGATGACCGGGAGGCTGCAGTCGTGGGGCAAGCCAACCGCCATGCCCGGTGGGCACACGATGCCCGGCATGATGGCCGGCGAAGAGATGACCAAGCTCAAAGCGGCCAGCGGTAAGGACTTCGACCGGATGTTCGCCCAGATGATGATCGCCCATCACAACGGTGCGATTCAGATGGCCCGGGATGAGCAGAGCAGCGGCAGCAACGCCGAGGCCAAGGCGCTGGCCAAGAGCATCGCCGACAGCCAGCAGGCCGAGGTCGCCACCCTCCAGAAGATCGTCGACCGGCTCTGATCCGCCTTTCGGCCGGGTCCGCCGGTGGCGGCCCCGGCCGGTCAAGCGCGACCGGCCCGTACCCCAGGAAAGCCCCGTCATGAGCGCACTGTCTTCAACCTCTCCCGGCTGGCCGTCAGAACGCCCACTGTCCCGGCGCGGCTTGCTGCGCTCCGGCCTCGCGCTAGGCGCGGCCGGGGTTCTGGCCGCCTGCGGCCGTGACGCCCAGACCGCCACGCGCCGGTTTGTAGCGCCGGACGGGGCGGAGGTACGCGCGGCCGAGGCCCGCCGCAACCCCGGCCAGGTCCGCGACGTCCGGCTCACCACCGTGGCCGGCCCGGTCGACCTGGGCGGCCTGACCGTCCCGACCTGGTCCTACGACGGCCGAATCCCCGGATCCGCGATCCGCGTCAAGGCCGGCGAGGTGGTACGTGCTGCGCTGACCAACCGGCTGCCCCAGGAGACGACCATTCACTGGCACGGGCTGGCGCTGCGCAACGACGCGGACGGCGTACCGCGGGTGACGCAGAAGACTGTGGCGGCCGGCGCCGAGCACCTCTATGAGTTCACCGCCGCCCACCCCGGCACCTACTGGTTCCACCCGCACCACGGCACCCAACTCGACCGTGGCCTGTACGCGCCGCTGGTCGTCGAGGATCCGCACGAGCCGCTGCGTTACGACGACGAGTGGGTGGTGGTGCTCGACGACTGGCTCGACGGGGTCACCGGCACCCCCGACGACGTGCTCGCCGAGCTACGCAAAGGCATGGGCGGCATGGACGGGATGGGCGGCATGGACCACGGCACTGCCGGTGGGCACATGCTGATGGGCGCGAGCAGCTATCTGCTCGGCGGCGACGCCGGCGACGTGCGGTACCCGCACTTCCTGCTCAACGGGCGGATACCCGCCGCGCCCGACAGCCACACCGCCCGGCCGGGCACGCGCCTGCGGCTGCGCATCATCAACGCCGCCGCCGACACCGCCTTTCGCCTCGCCCTCGGCGGGCACAAGCTGACGGTCACCCACAGCGACGGGTTCCCGGTCGAGCCAGTCGACACCGACGCCCTGCTGATCGGCATGGGCGAACGCTACGACATCCTCGTCACACTCGCCGACGGCGTGTTCCCGCTGGCCGCACTGGCCGAAGGCAAGAACGCCAGCGCCCTCGGACTGGTCCGCACCGGCGGCGGAGCCGCGCCGAAGGCCGACATCCGACCGCGGGAGCTCGACGGCTGGATCCTCACCTACCGCCACCTCAAGCCGGCCGAACCGGTCCGCCTGCCCGCCCGCACCGCCGATCGAACCATCACCTTCAAGCTCACCGGGGGCATGAGCCGCTACAACTGGGCCTTCAACGACAAGCCCTACGACCCGAAGAACATTCAACCGGTACGGTCCGGTCAGCGAGTCCGCGTCGACTTCGCCAACACCACCACGATGTGGCACCCGGTGCACCTGCACGGACACACCTTCGCCATCGGGGCCGACACCGGCCCGCGCAAGGACACCGCGATCGTCCTGCCCGGCCAGACCCTGTCGACGATCTTCGACGCCGACAACCCCGGCATGTGGATGATCCACTGCCACAACGTCTACCACGCTGAGGCGGGCATGATGACGCTGCTCGGGTACGAGCGGTAAGCCTGTTGTACCTCTATGACGTGAGGTAGTACCCCGCGGAGGTAGGGACATTCGGCCCCCTTGATGCGGGTCTTTGGCCGATGCCTATTCGTCCATCCGGTCTCATCCTGCTCACATGACCGGTAAGTTCACCTGGCGCACACCACTCCGGCGGCCGGTTACGATCTTGGCCGCGCTGCTCGTTGGGGTATGGCTGACCACGCTCGCCGCGGCGCCCGCGTTGGCACACGGCGAGGGGGAGAGCGACCAGGCTTCGGTACTCGTCCTGCAAGCCATCGGGATCATCACGAACAAGTCCGCGGCGATGGACGACATCATGGACAAGGTCGATGACGCCTTGAAAGCGCCCAACAAGGAGGGCGTCGACATGGCGCAGGTCCAGGCGGCCAAGGAGGCCCTGGACAAGGAGGACATGGACCAGGCCCGCGACCTTCTGCAGAAGTCGCTGCAGTCCGGCGCCCCGATGCAGGGGGCCAAGGGCGAAGAGACCGGTACCACGGTGGTCCACAAGGGGCTCAGCACGCAGGGACGCCTGTCCGGGGGTGACTGGGTGCTGCTGGCCATCAGCGTCCTCGTCCTGGCGCTGGGTGTATGGCTTTCGGTGCGGTTCCGGCCGGCCGAGAGCGTACGTGTCCTGCGCCGTCAGCTCATGACCCAGCCCCGCGGCCCGACGCCGGAATCCTGAGGAGGTAGCTGTGACCCAAATAGCGACGCCCCCCGTCGCCCCCGAGGCGCCGCGCCGCCGCGGATGGTATCGCCGCGCCTGGGACGTGGTCGACGACCGGCTGGGCATCAGCGCGCTGCGCTACCCGGTACCCGAACACGCCAACAACGTCGCGTGGAGCCTCGGCGGGGTGACGTTGGCGATGTTCATCGTGCTGATCGCGACCGGGATCATCCTGGTCCAGTTCTACAACCCCACCCCCGAGGGCGCGAACGCCTCCGTGCGCGACATCGAGCAGAACATCGCGCTGGGCTCGTTCATCCGCGGCGTGCACTACTGGGCCGCCCAGGCGATGTACGTGACCGCCGCGCTGCACCTGCTGCGCATCTTCTTCACCGGCTCCTACAAGAAGCCCCGCGAAGGCAACTGGCTCATCGGCGTCTCGATGTTCGGGCTGGTCATCCTGGCCCTGTTCACCGGCACCGTACTCAAGTGGGACCAGGAAGGCTACGAAGCCCTCGGCCACAACATCGAGGTCGGCCAGCTGCTCGGCGGCGCCGGGGTGTGGTTCTCCCCGGACTTCGCCAAGAACGTACCCATCCTGGTGCGCCTGTACGGCGCCCACGTGGTGATCATCCCCGTTTTGATCTTCGCGCTCGCGGTCTGGCACGCGCTTCTGATCAAACGGCACCGCATCTCGCCGCACCCGTCCCTGCCCGCCGACGAAACCGGCACCCAGGCCCGCGCCGACGAACCCACCGAACCGTTTACCCACCACCTGCGCCGGGTGACCGCGTTCGCGCTCGTCCTGCTCGGCGCCCTGGGCATCCTCACCGTCCTGCTGCCCCCCGTCGTCGGCCCCGAACCGGTCGCCGGCATCGAAGTCACCCTGCCACCCTGGCCGTTCTGGTGGATGTTCACCCTGGAAAACTGGATCGGCCTGTCCGGCATCCTCTACGGCGGCGCGGCGCTGTTCATCCTGCTCGCCCTCGTCCCGTTCGTCGACCGCAACGCCCGCCGACACTGGCGCACCCGCCCGGTGGCCATGACGCTCGCCGCGGTCGTCGTCATCGCGATCATCGTCTTGACCATCCTCGCGATCACCACCCCTGCCGCCAAGCACCTGATGTGACCCATGTCCCCCACACCCAACCCCACGGCACGGGCCCGGAAATCCTTCTGGGCCCTCGTGCTGATCGCCGTGCTCGCCACCGGCGCACTGTCTGCCGCGCTGAAGGCCCACCCCAGCCCGGCAGCCGGCGCCACCGTTGCCATCAGCGGCGCCGTACTCGCCATCTCGCTCACTCTGGCGACCCGCGTCCTGCTCGCCCTCGAGCGCGCCCGCCGCTCCGCCCGCCCGCTCCGCCGCCGCTGATGCCGGCTAGCGGGTATTGGAGTGCTCGTCGTGCTCATGTCGGGGCTGGGCCGGCGGTCCCGCAGCCTGGTGTCCGCACCCGGCGTGGCCACCGTGGCCACGGTCACCGTTGCGGTTACCGTCGTGCATGCTCCGCATCATGAAGATCATCATGAGTGGGCAGGCGAGTAGGGCCAGCGGGACGAGCAGCGTCGACAGCGGTACCTTCAACGCGGCCAGGCCGACCACGACGATCGCGATCGCGATCGCGTACCACGGCAGTTGAGATTCATGGTTGTGTTCTTCACGACTGTCCTTCATTGAGCACACCGATCTGGTCCGGGATCGCGGGATCGTGGTGGAGGTCGTTGGTCTGGCTGTGTGAGGACCGAAGGTCGCCGCCGCTGGGCGCGAGCCAACGGCGGCCGTGGCGGTCGTCCTCACCGACCGCGGGAAACAGCACGGTGACGCCCCACACCACCGCGGTGAGCAGCCCGGCCCGCGCGAGCAGTGTCATGACCCAGCCGGCCAGGCCGATGCCGCCACACCAATTGATGGCTGCCATGCCGCCTACCTTGCTCATGCTCCGGGCTCTCTTTCCGCCAGCGTCGACCCGCGATGTGCCATCTGTCAGCCGAGGTGTTTGCGGACCTGGGTGAGCAGGTCGGCGGAGGACAGATACATCGAGGGGTACTCGCCGTTCCTGCGCTGGGTGCCGGTCTTATCGATCAGGACGAAGCTGTGGCCGGGTAGACCCGGGTGCATGCCTTTGCCGAGCGTGCCGTAGGCGCGCGACACGGAGCCGTCGGTGTCGATGAGGAACGGCGTCTTGACGTTGTTAGCGGCCATGTCCTGACGGATGTCGTCGGCGGTGTTCATCACGATGGGCAGGATGGTCACGTTGGCCGCGGTGAAGTCGCCGGCGTGCTTTTCGATGTCGGCGATCTGATAGAGGCAGGACTGGCAGCCGGTGCCCTCGGAGAAGTAGAGGACGACGTTGCGGCCACGGTAGTCGGCCAGATGCACGGCCCTGCCGCCGGTGTCGGTAAGGGTGAAGTCGGGCGCGGTTCGGGTGGCCGTGCGGGAGGTGGTACGGGCCGTGTACATCATCGCGCCGATGATCGTGACGACCACGACGAGGGCCAGGCCCCCGAGTAGGTAGCCACGCCGTCGTTGCCGCCGGGCCGTCGCGGCCCGGACATTAGCGCGGGCGTCGGCGCGAGTGGCGGCTGCGGCACGCCGTGGTCGGGTGCCAGGGTGTCGGGGTGCGGTCTTGGTGGCCATGACGGTTGGTCAACGCTCCGTTCGTCGGTGCACGGTTCCGCGGTGCTCGTGCCTCAGTGCTCGTTGCCTCGGTGCTCGGTTGGGTGGTCGTGGCAGGGGTGGGCACCCACCGGGACCCCGGACTCGTCGGGCAGCGCGTCGACGCCGGGGCGGGCCGCCCGGCCCGAGTGGCCGCGCCGGTCGCGCAGCGTGGCGTACACGAAGGTGACGGCGATGGCGAGGACGACGAGGCCGAGCAGCGGTTCGGGTACCGGTGCCGTCCACAGTTCGACCCGGGCGAAGACGCGGGACAGGAACTCGCCAACGGCGACCTGGAAGCCCGGGCCACGGGTCATCTTCCCGGCGCCGGCAAGGTAGATGACGAACCCACCCATCACGGCGAACGCGATGGCCACCGCCAGGTTCACGGTGTTGGTGTGCAGAGCGCGCCGGCCCAACCGCAGCCGCACGGGACGGGCTACCGCCCAGCGGCGCTCCCCGAGGTGCAGCCGGTCCCAGGCCAGCGCCATGAGGAACAGCGGGAACGACATCCCCAGCACGTACGCTAGGCCGAGGACGACTCCGCCGACCGGCGAGCCGGATAGCGCGGACAGCGTCATGACCCCGGCCAGTACCGGCGCGCAGCAACTGGAGGCGATGCCGGAGAACACGCCCAGGGCGAAGAAGCTGGCCGAATCACCGCGTTCGGTGTCCGGGGCGCGCAGGAAGCCCGGCAGGCTCCACATCCGCCCGGACAACGAGTACGCGGCCAGCAGCAGCATCAGCGCGCCGCCGGCGTAGTAGAACGGGGCGTGGTACTTGGCGATGGTCGCCGCGACCAGGCTCATCCCAAGCGTGATGGGCAGCAGCACCAGGGCCAGGCCAGCGGCGAACACGAATGTCAGCGGCAGCAGCCGCCAGCGCCGGTTCTTCACCGCGGCGGCCAGGTAGCTGGGAGCCAGGAACACGATGCAGCACGGGGCGAACAACGCCACCGCGCCGGCAAAGAACGCCGCGAGGGCGCCGCCCGTGGTCAGCAGGTTCACCTCGTACGCACCGCCGCCCGCTGCGCCGTCAGAGCCTCCAGCAGCCTGCGCAACTTCCGGACCGGCAGCCGGCCGTAGCTGAAGAACTCCCCGTCCACCAGCACGAGCGGGAACATCGGCGCCCGATGGGCACGGACCAGCTCGGCACCCGCAGGCGAAGCGGCGTCGACCAGCTCGACCCGCAACGGGTACTCGCGGCCGAGACCGGCCAGCACCGCGCGGGCGTCGTCACAGAAGTGACAGCCCTCGGCGTGTACCACCGTGATGACCGGCACGGCTCCTCCCCACCAGCGGCGGCGATCGGATCGACTTCCCGCAACCGACCATCCACCTCGCCTGTGGTGAACCACCGGCAGTTTGCTGAAGATTCGATGAAGCTGCGCGACGGCGACCGGCCCGCCCCGCGGGATCGGTGCGGACACTGGGACCGACGCGGGCGGGAAGGACGAAGATGGCGGCATGAACCAGGCAACCGGGCGGCGGCGGGTTCTCGTCGTCGACGACGAACGCAGCCTTGCCAAGCTCGTGGCCAGCTACCTCGAACGCGACGGGTACGCCGTGGAGTGCGCCTTCGACGGCGCCGCCGCCCTGGATGCGGCTCAGCGTACCGAACCCGACGTGGTGGTCCTCGACCTGATGCTGCCCGAGGTCGACGGCGTCGAGGTGTGCCGGCAACTGCGTACGTTCAGCAACTGCTACGTGGTCATGCTCACCGCCCGTACCGAGGAGGTGGACAAGCTCATCGGCCTCGGCGTGGGCGCCGACGACTACGTCACCAAACCGTTCAGCCCCCGGGAGCTGGTCGCCCGGGTACGGGCCATGCTGCGCCGCCCCCGCATCGACGCCACCGGCGAGGAGCCGGCGCGCCGGTTCGGCCCGCTCGAAATCGACGTCGCGGCCCGCGAGGTACGCCTGGACGGGCGGCCGGTCGATCTGACCCGTACCGAGTTCGACGTCCTCGCCGCCCTGTCCGCGCGGCCAAAGGTGGCGTTCAGCCGGGCCCAGCTCATCGCCGCCGTGTGGGGCGACACCTGGGTCGGCGACGAGCACCTAGTCGACGTGCATGTCGGGCACCTGCGCCGCAAACTCGGCGACGACGCGGCCGCGCCGCGCTTCGTGCGCACCGTCCGCGGCGTCGGCTACCGGATGGGCGAGGGATCGTGAGCCCCCGAGACCGGCGCCGGCCGGGGCTGGCCGCCCGACTGTTCCTGGCCCAGGTCCTCGTGGTCGTCGCCGGCGCGGTGACGACCGGCCTGCTCGCCGCGCTAGCCGGCCCGCCGATCTTCCACGACCACCTGCGGCGCGCCGGAACCGCACCGGCCGAAGCGATCCAGCACGTCGAGGAGGCGTACACCTCGGCCAGCGTGGTGTCCCTCAGCGTCGCGCTGGTCGCGGCGTTAGCCACGGCGATCGGAGTCAGCGCGTACGTGGCCCGCCGGGTTGCCCACCCGGTAGCCGCGTTGGCGGAGGCTGCCGCGGACGTCGCCGACGGCCACTATGCGGTACGGGTCAGCGCGCCGGCCCTCGGGCCCGAGTTCGACACCCTCACGGCGGCGTTCAACCAGCTCGCGGCGGGTCTGGAAGCGGTCGAGGCGACCCGTCGACGCATGCTCGCCGACCTCGCTCACGAGATGCGAACCCCGCTGGCCACGATCGAGGGATACCTGGAGGCCGCCGAAGACGGCGTGGCGGTCCCCGACGAGGACAACCTGCGGGTTCTGCGGACCCAGACCGGCCGGCTACGGCGGCTGTCCGACGACATCGCCGCCGTCTCCCGCGCCGAGGAACACCACCTCGACCTGCACCCCCGGCAAGTCTCTCCGGCCGAGCTGGTCGACGCCGCCGTTGCCGCCGCCCGCCCGCGCTACACCGACCAGGGCGTCGACCTGACCGCGCACGCCGATCCTGACCTGCCCCCGGTTCTCGCCGACCCGGACCGTATCGGCCAGGCCCTGGCCAACCTGCTCGACAATGCCCTGCGCCACACGCCGCGGGGCGGCCGGGTCACCGTCACCGCCCGAGCCCATGGCGCAGCCGTGGACTTCGTGGTCGCCGACACCGGCGCGGGCATCGCCGCCGAGCACCTGCCCCACCTGTTCGAACGCTTCTACCGCGCCGATCCCGCGCGCGACCGCGCACACGGTGGCTCCGGAATTGGCCTGACCATCGTCCGCGCAGTTGTCACCGCCCACGGCGGCCGGATCGACGCCGTCAGCCCTGGACCCGGCCACGGCGCCACCTTCGTCATCTCCCTCCCCACCGCCGGCACCCGCCACCCTCCGCCCGGCCGACGCCACCCGTCCGGGGCACGCCGGGAGGACGAACAGGCGCGCACCCGCGACGAGGCCCAACACACCGCCGACGACCTGTACCAGCGGGCCGCCGAGCGCCTGGTCGCGCACCGGATGGCGCTGCACGCCACCGCCTCCCGGGCAACCGATCCAGAGGTACGCGCCGCGATCCGCACCCACGTCGAGGAGGTCGACACCATCGTCCGCGACGTCCAGGCGGCTGTCGTCTCTGGCCGCCCGCGCGCGAAGCGGCGCACGCCGGCCGGCCCCCCGGCGGGCCGCAATCAACGCCGTGCCTGATGAGAGTTCTCTACTCCTCACTGACCGCGGCCGCGAGTGAACGACCTATGCCGTCAACCCCCCATCACTACTTTCCACCCGCTGGTCTCCACGCCGCTCGCAACCCAATGCTTGGTGGGTCGCGAGCTTGTGCGGTGTTCCGATTCGCGTTGACGCCGCCGTTCTCGACAACCCGGAGGCGACACGCCACACCCCGGCAAGCCTGTGGTGGTCCAGATGACTGTCAACTCAGTGGGACCACCGTCTGGTATTTGCCGCCGGGGACTGCTGCGGTGGTTCGTCGGCGCGCTCGATGGCGACATGGTCGAGTCCGTGCTCGGTGAGCAGATGCCTGATCTCGCCCTGCACCGTCTGCCACACCGGCTCGGGATCCGTGCCATCCGCGAGCCGTAGCCGTAGCCGTAGCCGCAGCGTGGTCGGGGCGGTCTGCGCGATCTGGAACTGCTCGACGCCCACGGTACGGTCGATGACTGTGCCCAAGGCCAGGGGGGACAGAGCGACCGGCACGCCGCCGTCGGTGGGGAAGGTGAGTACCTCGCCGGGTGCGGCCCCGTACCCGGATCACGGGCCCGGGCCGTCCGCACAGGCACGGGTCGGGCCGGGCAACCACGGAGTCGCCGAGGTCGTAGCGCAGAATCGGCTGGACCCGGTTGGCGAGGTTGCTCAGCAGGACCGCGTGCGACTGTTCGCCGGCCGGCACCGGCCGGTAGTCGGCGTCGACCGGTTCGAGCACCACCCAGTCGCTGTTGACGTGCTGCCACCCGAACCGGCAGCTGTGGCGATGGTGAGGCACTCGCTGGCGTTGTAGGCGGCGCGGACCTTGGCGCGGAACGCCTTAGCCATCCGCGTCTCGCCGCCGGGCGGCAGCCCTTCGCTGGTGGGCTGCACGAGCACCGGATGGATCTGTAGCCGGCCGGCGGCCTGCTCGCCAGCGAGCAGGCCGAGCGTGCTGGCGTACCCGGCGAGGATGGCCGGGCGGAACCGGTTGAGCCCGGCGACCAGCTCCAGCAGCGGCATGCGAACCGGGAAGACCCGTGCCAGGCGGCTGCGCAGCCCACCAGCGCCGCGCATCCGGGTGGCGCCGACGAAGCCTGCGAAGTGACCGCCGGTAGCGATCACCAGCGCCATCCTTCCGCCTCGGGCTACGATGCGGGCGAGGTCGGCTGCGGTCAGCCAGTCGCCCATCATGCGCACACTCAGCGCGGTACCCACCGCGTCGGCCCGATCATCGATCAGGAAGATGCCGCGGTGGCCGGTGACGCCGGAACTCGTGACGACCAGATAACGGCCGCGCAGCCGTTGCCCGATCCGGTCCGGGTCGTCGACGAACGCGCGGGCCTGCTCGCCAGTCACCGCCCCGTCGGTAACCCAGTCGTCGAACCGGGCCATCAGCGTTTCTTAGTGGTCACCGGCAGCAGTGCGAGGTCGTCCACGCGTGGCGGCAGGTGCCGGTAGAGCTCCCGGTAATAGGGCGAGGCGTCACGCGCGAAGGCCACCAGCTCGGCGAGCCGGGCAGGCTGCCGCCGCACCATCCCCGCCGCGCCCTGCCTCCTGGCCTTCCGAGCGTCGCGAATCAGCCACAGCAGACTTCTCACTCACGGCCCCGCTCCCGCGCTCGTTCCCGCCCTTCTCAACGCCCGCCACGACCTCAACGTTCTACCGAACATACTCCCGACCCCGTAGGTCACCTGATCATGTACATCCCGCCGGGACAACAACCGATGGGAGCAGACAGCGACCACGTGAGCGACATTCCCCACTTACCCGCCGTGAACAGGCCTGACAGGAGCTGGTCACCGCCTTCGGCTGACGTCGCACACGCGGTAGCGGCGGCCGCGCACCGGCGACATCTCCCGGCGGCGCCCCGGCACCTTCCGGATGTAACAACGCGGTCGGCGTAGTGGCGCTGGTCTGTCAACCTCGCGCCGTTCGACCTGCTCACCCAGGTCCCCGTCGACTGGTGCTCGCGTATGCGGCTTAGCAGCCGATGTTGTAGTGGTGGCTGCGGTGCGCGGGCGGTCCGACGGGGGCCCGCTCGGTATCGGCGTACGTGGCGAGGTGTTCGGGGTGGGAGATCCACAGCCCGGCACTGGGGTCGAACGGGCGGGGCATGGCCTGTTCGGCGTGGCGCCGGTTGCGGCGGGTAGCGCGGGCGACCGCGTTCAGGTCGGCCAGTGTCGTGGCGTGCAGGGCGGCCGACCCGACGCGCCAGGCGTCGAGTCCGGCCTGGGTGCGGATGAGGACGGTGCTGCGGCTGGGTTCGCTGCCGACGTTGCCGACCGCGATGTCAGCGGCCAGTGGGTGAAGTCGGCGCATTCGTCGCAGCCGGAAAGGCTGGCGCCGCGGAACCGGTGTACCGGCCCGGTGTGGATCTCCCGCGCGCGCTCCCCGGGCCGCTCCGCACACGCCAGCGACGCGATTAGCCGTTACCCCGGCTGGGTATGGCTGCGGCGTGACCGAGTGGACTGTGCCGGTGCTGGGCCCACTCGCATGGATCGATGCCGTGCTGCTCGGGTGGTTCGCGCTGACCGTCGTGTCCGTCGCCTACGTGGCCTACGACGCCTGGCACAACAACCCGGAGTTGACGGTGCTCAAGTGGGGCTGGGCGCTGCTCACCCTCTACCTGGACCCGGTCGGCCTGGCCGCTGGAAGCCCGCATGGAGGACGGGGTCAAGGTGTACGACCTGGAGACCGCGGTGACCCCGGTGGACCATCCTGCCGGGCGTCCGCGCGACCGCGTACGCCTTCAACGCCCAGGTACCCGGGCCGCGCATCCGCATCACCCAGGGCGACCGGGTCCGCTTCCGGGTCACCAACCACCTCCCGGAGTCCACCACGGTGCACTGGCACGGCCTGGTCGTGCCCAACCCGATGGACGGGCCGGCCGACATCACCCAACGCCCGATCCAACCCGGCGAGACCTTCACCTACGAGTTCACCGCCCGCCAGGCCGGCACGTTCTTCTACCACAGCCACGACAACGCTGACCGGCAACAGGCGCTCGGCCTGTACGGCGCGCTGATCATCGACCCGGCCGGGCCGCCCACGGCGCCGGCCGCCGCACCGGGCTACGACAAGGAGCTGGTCGTCCAGCTGCAGGAGTGGCTCATCCGCGACGGCTGCACTTTCCCGGCCATGCCGATGGAAGGCGCCATGCCCAACTTCTTCACCATCAACGGCAAGGCGTATCCGGCCACCGAAACCGTGCACCTGCGCGTCGGCGAGCGCCTGCTGGTGCGGTTCATCGGGGCCAGCAACGGCTTCATCCACCCCATGCACATCCACGGCGGCCCGTTCCAGATCCTGTCCACCGACGGACAACCGGCACCGCCGGGGCGGGCAGCTCGGCAAGGACACCGTCAGCGTCGCCCCCGGCGAACGCTACGGCGTGCTGTGGCAGGCCCGGGAGTCGGGTAGGTGGATCCTGCACTGCCACATCAACCACCACATCACCAACGACGGCCGCGAAAGCAACGGCGCCGGCGGGCTGACCCTCATCCTCGACGCGGCGCCCTGACCGGTGGCATCACCGGCGGGCCACCACCCGGTACCACAGGCCACCCCAGCCGGTCCGCAGGTCCGGCGTGAACCCGTTCGCCGGCAGCGCCGCGCGGACCTCGGGCAGGGTGTAGGTGCCCGGCGGGACCGATCGGGGAAACCGGCGCGCGATGCCGGTGGGGACCACGAAGTCGGCCAGCAGCAGCACGCCACCCGGCCGCAGCACCCGGTGGACCTCGGCGGTGGCCGCCGGCCAGTCACCGACGTGACGCCAGACATGGACCGCCACCGCGAGATCGAACATGCCGTCCGGGTAGGGCAGGTCGGTAGCGTCAGCCGGCCGGATCCGCACCCATTCGCCGAGGAAGGCCAGCCGGCGGCCGGCCCGGGCGACCATGTCCGGGTCGTAGTCGGTGGCGGTGATCGGCCAGAAGGGGAACCGGCGCGCCCACCCCTCAGTCTCGCCGCCGGCCCCGCAGCCGAGCTGCAGCACGTCAGCCCGCTCGGGCAGCCTCGTCGGCCCACAGCCGTGGCACGACGAACCGCCGGGTGAACAGAACGAGGATGACCCGAGGCGCTTCGCCAGCACGAGCGTGGCGATCAGGATCGCCACCGCGAGGAGCACGACCGCGACCCGGCCCGTTATCGTGTGCGGCCGCTGGCGCCTCGAGTACACGTAGCGGGCTGTCGTTCGGCGTGATGAGCAGTTGAAGCTCGGGCGCTGCCTTTCGCGGCTCCTGCCGGTGAGCATCCCGATCGTCAACGCCGGTGCTCCCTCTCCGTTGATCCGCATGCGCACGGCGGCCGCTGATCATCCACCACAGGGATGCAGTTGCGGTCATGGTGGTGTGCGGTCGGGTGAGCTCGGCCGGGATGCGTCCTCGGGCTGTCGCCAGCTCTGGGCGCGCTGCGGGGTGGGGGTGGACAGGTGCCTGACGAGGGCGATGATGCCAAGCACCGCCAACACGAGCACCACCAGCAGAAACAGGCCCCAGAACAGCATCCACAGCCCCATGCCCGCCATCATTCCGCCGTGCATCACTCACCTCCGGCTGCAAAGAGGGCAGTCGGCCCGGGGATCAGGTGTCGGTGACTAGGTTCATGCCTCACCGGCCCGGCACTTCGCCGCTCGCCTTTCTCGATGAACCGTGCGCCGAGCGAGGTCATGTGGTTGGCGCGGCTGGCAGGGTAAGCGTAAATACCGCTCCCTGGCCAGGACCGTCGCTGGCGGCGTGCAACTCGCCGCCGTGTGCGCGGGCGAGCGCACGGGCGATGGTCAGCCCGATACCCGAGCCGCCGGTACTGCGGCTGCGGGACCGGTCGGCGCGGTAGAAGCGCTCGAACACGTGCGGCAGGTGTTGCTCGGCGATCCCTTCACCGGTGTCGGCGACCCTGACGACGACGCGGGTCCGGTCGGTGGTCGTCGTGACGGTGACCATGCCGCCGGCGGGGGTATGGCGCAGTGCGTTGCTGAGCAGGTTGTCCAGGATCTCGCGCAGCCGGTCCGGGTCGGCTCGAACGAGCGGCGGCGCGGCGGCGGGCCGGTGCTGCAGCCCGACGCCCTCGACATGGAAGGCCTCGGCTGCGGCCCGGGTCGCCTCGGCCACGACCTCGTCGACATTCGCCGGCCGAGCGCCGACCTGAAGTGGCCGTTCCTCGGCACGGGAGACGCTGTCCACGTCCTCCACCAGCCGGCGCAGGCGGGCGGTCTGTTGCCGCATGGTTTGCCAGGTGTCGTGGCTGGTCGGGATGACATCGTCTTCGATACCTTCGAGGAAACTGTCCAGGGTGGCGATGGGCGTGCGCAACTCATGAGCGAGGTCGGCGAGCAGCTCGCGTCGGCGGCGTTCGGTGCCCTGCAGCGCAGCGGCCATCCGGTTGAACGCGTTGTCGAGCAAGGTGAACTCGACGCCCAGCCGGCTGGGCGGCACCCGGGCCCCGTAGTCGCCGTCGGCGACGCGGGTGGCGGCGGCGGCCATGGCGCCGATCGGGCGGGTCAGCCGGCGGGTAATGAACCAGCTCACGGCCAGGGCCGTCGTCAGAGCGGCGGTGACCGCGACGGCGAGGGATATCAGCAGCGCCTGGGCGAGGGCGCTGTCGAGGTGGTGGGCCAGGTCGGCCGGAACCGGCCCAACAGCACGTTGTAAGTGAGCGCGGAACAGGCCAGGGGCGATGACGACGGCGACGATGACCAGGGTGGTGGCGCCGGCGACCACGATCAGTGCCTGGGCGGCGAACAGCCGGGTGGCCAGGCTGCCGCCGGGCCAGCCGCCGCGATGGCCACCCTGTTCGGTCGAGGTTGGCGGGCGGGCCATCAGCCGGTGCCCATCCGGTAGCCGACACCGCGCACGGTACGGACGTAGCGTGGCTGCGTGGCGTCGTCGCCGAGCTTGTGGCGCAGGTTACCCACGTGCACGTCGATGACATGGTCGTCGCCGTACCAGTCCCCACCCCACACCCGCTCCAGCAGCTGCCGGCGGGTGAAGACGACATTCGGCTCGGCGCTGAGCGTGTCGAGCAGGTCGAACTCGGTACGGGTCAGGTCGACGGTACGGTCGCCGACGCGGACCTCCCGCCCGGCCGGGTCGATCTCCAGCGCGCCGACGCGGCGCCGCCGCTCCGCTTCGGCCACCGTACCGGCGACTGCCGTGCGGGGGCGGCGCAGCATGGCCCGGACCCGGGCGACCAGCTCGCGCGGCGAGAACGGTTTGGTCAGGTAGTCGTCGGCGCCGACGGACAGCCCGATCAGCTTGTCGACCTCGTCGCTCTTGGCGGTGAGCATGATGATGTACGCGTCGCTGAGCGTCCGGATGCGCCGGCACACCTCCATCCCGTCGATCCCCGGCAGCATCAGGTCGAGCACCACCACATCCGGGCGGTGCTCGCGGGCCTGCGCCACCGCGGTCTCCCCGTCCGCTGCGGACACGACGTCGAAGCCGTCCCGGGCCAGGTAGCCAGAGACAACCTGGACCAGCGGCGGTTCGTCGTCGACGACCAGCGCGCGGAAGCGGGCGCCGCCGGCGCTCGCACCCGTACCGTCAACCGGCATCTGCCCTACTCCTCGCTCATCGCGATGAACGACCGGTGCCAGGTGTGGTACCACACCGTGCCCGTGAAGCCGTTCACTGACAGCATCCCGTCGATCTTCCCGTTGCGCAGCGTGTGGAGGGTGTAGTAACCGGGAAACTGCTCCGGCTCGCCGGCGGTCAGCCCGTGGCGCTGGTCGTCCAGCCAGCGCTGTGCCAGCCGCGCCGCGTCGGCCGGCGACACCGCGGGCGCGGTGGCGGCCGCACCGGCGTGCATGCCATAGCTGGTGTTCCACATCATCGCCGGCCCGTACTCCACACCGACCGCGCCGCCGGCCGGGTCGATCAGCACCTCGGTGGCGCCCTGCCCGTCGCCGGCGAGCGGTTCGGCGTAGAAGCCGTTGGAGAACTGCATGATCTCACCGGCACGCAGCCCGAGCCGGTCGCCGAAGGCCTGTGCCCGCTTCCCGGCGGCGGCGAGGCTGTCCACCCGCCGGCCGTCGCCGGGCAGCCCGTACGAGCCGGCCATCATGCCCGAGCCGTACTGGCCACCCATCATGCCCGAGCCATACGAGCCACTCATCATGCTGGGCGTTCGCCCGGAAGCTCGTGTCACAGCCCAGGTGCCGACGGTTAGCAACCCCGCCACCGCCGCCACGGCCGCCACGACGAGCGCGAGTCGTCTGCGCGTCATCGTCCTTACCGCCGGCCGGTACTCGTCGCGGCCAGCTCGTCACGCGCTCGCCGGTACTGCTCGGCGTCCAGCTCACCGAGGGCGAACCGCCGGTCCAGGATCTCCTCCGGCGTCTCCGGCCGGCCTCGCGCTCCGCTGCGGGAACCCGGCAGCAGGGCGATGGCCGCCCACACGACGCCGCCGATGACCACGATCCAGAACAGTGCCATGAAGATCCAACCGGCGAATCCCATGCCCCACCCGTAGCCCATCATCGCCGTCCCCTTCCACTCGCCGTCTTCTTGTTGCTTGCGAGTCGATGGTTGGCCGGCCAGCTCAACTTGGGTGACGACAACCATCAAGGTCCGGTCAAGAACCCACCACCCGCGGCGGCGGCACGCCTTTCCGCGTCGTCGATGACTAACGGCGGAGGGACCGGCCGTCCCAAGCCCAGCCGCCACTGCCGAACGACTCTCGCCGGCCGGTGGCCGCGCCGCCGGTGATCTTTGCCCCTGGCTCTCGCCCAGGCCGACATCGGCCTGGCCATCGGCACCGGCACCGGCCAACGGCACCGACGTCGCGATCGAGGCGCCGGCATCACCCTGATCTCCGGCTTCCTCGCCGGCGTGGTCACCGCCCTCCGACAGTCCCGTGCCACCACGCGCAACATCCGCCAGAGCCCGTTCTTCGCGCTGGCCTACAACGCCGTCGGCATCCCAATCGCTGCCGGCGTGCTCTACGTGAAGTAGATCGCCAGCGAGATTCCTGTTGCCAGGACCTTTTCTGACGACCCCTTCCCGAACCGAGCGTGCAGCGTTAACTGAACTCGGCTCTCCAGTGTCATGGATCGTCTCCGGTGCGGCTTTGGCGTCTGCGCATCTTGCGTACCTCACCGTTCCTGTCGATCTGTTGACACCTGTGTCCCTCCGCCCCGTGGACGGCTTTCCCGCCCGCCCTTTGCCGGCCGTGACCCCGGGTAGGGTGGGCTGCCCGACGAGGTCCCAGTGAACCTGGGCCTTTTCCGGGCAGCCTCCCTCCGAACCCGGCGTGCCCGCTTTCCAGGCACCGGGCTCTCCAGCGATTACGCCGCGTGCGCGACCGGGTTTGCGTGGAT
>WNFX01000775.1_pt1 | contig 38076 bp, 38 predicted proteins | sample 5400111 | NCBI WGS metagenome assembly WNFX01 (sample SAMN13153363, study PRJNA577476) | soil metagenome | isolation source: 40 cm soil or saprolite under grassland replicate 1 | place: USA:California | collected 2016-06-15
GCGATACTCGCATCATGGGCGTCGTTAGGTATCACTGCCTTGGGGCCAGTGGTGACGGTTGAAACGAGCTCGCCGCCGTACGGATTCACCCACACGCTGGCCACTGACCTGACGCCGCGACGCAATGGCACCTTTCATCGCTCTACAGCCCTCGATCGTTACACCCCGCTCAACAAAGACCACACACCCGCGCTCGCTCCCGCATGGCGGTACATGATGTCGCAGTGAAAAGAACGCCTCGAAGCCATTCCCACCAGCCTCGAGGAATTCCCAAAGAACTGCACCCAACAATACGAAAGGTTTTGACGACGTGGGACTGCACCGGCCCAAACCAAGCCGCAACTAGGTCGAATTAAACTTTCTAGTTTACCTATGCCTTCGGTTTGCCGGCGCAAATTATTTGGGAACCTCGCCTCTCGTTTCCTGTAGTGATTAGTGAAATGAGAAATCCATCAACTAGAAAGTAGAACCAATGAAAAACAAACTAACAGAAACCAAATTAAAACCTACCCTTTGCGCCGCGCGTAATTTAATCACCTCAGGTTTGTTCGGCCCTGTACTAATCAGCCTGGTCTTAATGAGCGGAAATGCTTGGGCTGGGACGCCGGTTCTTGAAGGGTTTGTGAAGGACGCCACCGGACGTCCAATTAAAGGTGGCGATGTCCGAATTGAAGCGAAAAACTTTTCTAAGATTGTTAAGACCGATGCCAACGGCCATTACATCTCCAATGGCTTGGCGGCTAGCACTTACAAAGTCACTCTCGTCGCTCAAGTGGATCGATACAGACCCCCCCGGCAGCTTTGAGTTAAGCGCCATCGGCACCATGACCAAACAATAGCGACGACCAAAAGAAACAAGAAAAATCACAACCTCACAGTCAACAAATCCGGCTAATCGCCGTGGAAAAGCAAAGAAAAGAAAAACCGTGAATCCACTGACTCAGTTCAAAAAAATATCAGTTCTGCCACTTATGAACGCACTGGCGTTCGCCGTCGGTGCCGCGCCGGCCCGCGCAACGCCTTCATGTGGGATGTTGCCGCCCGTAACGCTGGCTTTGGGCCACTACCCGTCTGGCTTGCTCAACTTGATGTGCAATGAGTTCGACTCATACGGGTGGAACCTCAAGATGATGGTAAAAGGAGATTCGGACGTCTATGTAATCCAAAACACGTTCCCAGCCGGGGCTCACAGTGGGTGGCACACACATCCGGGTCCCAGCCTGATCACGGTTACATCTGGAGCGCTCACGGTTTACGATGCCGCCGACCCCACCTGCACTCCGCACGTTTATTCCGCAGGCCAGAGCTTCACCGATATAGGCTGCGGGGACGTACACCTGGTGCGTAATGAGGGTAGCGAGACGGCGGTAAATATCGTGGTCCAGATTATTCCGAAGGGCGCATCGAGGCGGATCGATATGCCGGCCCCAGGTAATTGCCCACTCATTACTTGCCCGTAATTGCCCATACTGAGAAGCAGAAAGAGTGTGCCGCCGGGGCACTGGCTAACCAGCCCGACAGGCCGACTGCGCACGCTGCGTGCCATGCTGGCCTAGATGAGCGGACGGTGAGACGACCTAACTTTCGATCACCGCTATTCGAGTTCGATAACCTGGCGGAGACGACATAAACTGCTTCGCATTTCTTTTCTAACAGAAGGCAACGAAGGTGACGAAGGTTTTTCTGGTTTAGGGACAACAGAATCTTTGTTTCCTTTGCCCGCTCGCGAAAAGCCTTTGGAGTTATCTTCTGTTTACAATCGTCGCGTTTGTTTTCGAGCTGTAAGTCGGGCTTCAAATTATCCGCGTTATCCGCGTCATTCGTGGTTAAAACTTCAGGCAGGTTGACTATGCCTTTGGTTTGCCAATGCAAATTATTTGGGAACTTGGCCTTTCGTTTCCTGTATAGACCAGTGGAATGGAAAAGCCCTCAATTAGAAAGCAGAACCCATGAAAAACAAACAAGCGGAAACGAAATTGAGATCTGACATTGGTCTCGCACGTCATTTAATAAGCGGGGTACTGTGTTTGGCAGTAATCAGTCTAATCTGCTCTAGCGCGTCGGCGCAGCTGCCAAGAGCTATAGTAACCGACTTTAACGGCGACGGGAAACCAGACTACCTGCTTTACAATGTGATTACGAGGCAGACGGCGATATGGTATCTCAACAACAACGTTCACATCGGCGGCGCGTTAGGCCCAACTCTTCCAGTGGGCTGGGAGTTGGCAGGCGTGGCGGATTTTAATCGCGACGGCCATCCAGATTATCTGTTGTTCAATACCGCTACGCGCCAGACGGCTCTGTGGTATCTGAACAAGAACGTTCGCGAGCACCCAGCAGACGGCTCTGTGGTATATGAACAACAACGTTCGCATCGGCGCCACGTTAGGGCCAATTCTTCCTACCGGCTATAGCATAAAGGGCGTGGCGGATTTTAACCGCGACGGCCATCCAGATTATGCGTTGTTCAATGCCAGTACGGGCCGAACGGCGATCTGGTATTTAGCAGGCGTAACGCGCGTCGCAGCCGCTTATGGTCCAACCATTCCCGGTGTCTGGGTGTGGGAGTTAGTGGCCACAGCCGACTTTAACGGCGACGGCAAACCGGACTATCTACTTTACAAAGGCACCACGGGTCAAACAGCGATATGGTATCTGAGTAATAACGTTCACATCGCTTCCGCAGCCGGCCCAACTGTCCCGGCCGGGGGCTGGAGCTTGGCCGAGGTCTGCGGGGGATGCTGGGATTATTGAAGATATGCGCGGAAAATCGTGCGAACCAGCTTTGCGCCGCAGGGCAAGCCAGCGAGATCTTGAGAGTTACCGAAGGTCGAAGTGAAGGCGAGGGTTTGAAGCCGCGATCGTGACTGCCGCGTGCACTTGAACGGTCCGTGCCGAACGCCGATGGTTTCGCCCGTGAGCCGCGCGCTCGATTTTGATCGTATCGCTTCGAATATCGCGATCTGGGACGGCTATAATTCCGCTGTGAAAACGGAACTCTATTCCACCTGTCTCATCACGTCCGATGGCAGCTACTTTATCGATCCAATTCCTTTACGAAGCGAAGCGCTCGATGAACTTGCAGGTTCTTCCTGCGTTGCAGGAGTCATTGTGACGAATTCAAATCATCACCGTGCTTCCGCCAGATTTGCCGAGCAGTTCTCAGCTTCAATATTCGGACATGGCGAGACATTTCCCCATAACTCGTCGCGTGAATTCAGAAAAGTTGCCGACGCTGACAAGATTTGTGAGGGACTGACTGTAATTGGCATCGAAGGCGCGGCGGAAGGTGAAATTGCTCTGCACTACGCGCCTGACGGCGGGACATTCGTCATCGGCGACGCGCTGGTCAATTTTGAACCTTACGGCTTCACGTTGCTGCCCGGAAAATATTGCTCGAATCAAAAAGAAATGCGGCGGTCATTGCGGAAACTGTTGGATCACAAGGCGAAGCGGATTCTCTTCGCGCACGGCACACCGATTTTATCCGGCGCAAGTGAACGGTTGCGGGCTTTGCTCGATAGCGATCTCTAACAGAAGGAAACGAAGGTAACGAAGAGGGCTTTTTGAATTCACTTAGAACCTTTGTTTCCTTCTGTAAAAAATCTTTTTGTGATATTTATGAGCCTGGTTGGAGAGGGACCAGTTCGTCGTTTTTTCCGGCTAATTCGGTTTTCGCACACAATTTTTGCGCTGCCATTTGCGCTCGGCGCGCTGGTCGTAGCTGCGAACGGCCTTCCGTCATTGCGCACGTTTTTGCTGATTGTTTTTTGCATGGTATTTGCGCGCACCGCAGCGATGCTTTTCAATCGGTTGGTTGATTGGTCGCTCGATCAACGAAACCCGCGCACCGCCTCTCGCCATTTGCTGATTTCAAAATGGGCGGCCCAGGTTTTGCTGGTTCTGAGCTCTGCTGGATTTGTTGGTTCTGCCGCAGCAATCAATCTTCTGACCTTTCTCCTCGCGCCCGTAGCTCTAGCGATGATTTTTTTCTACTCACTCACGAAACGATTCACCAGCGCGACGCACTTCTTTCTGGGGCTGGCGCTGGCGATCGCTCCGGTCGGCGCTTGGATCGCGCAGACTGGACGTGTCGATCTTGCGCCGATTGTGCTTGCGGCCGGTGTAATTTGCTGGGTCGCTGGATTCGATCTGATTTATGCCACGCAGGATTACGATTTCGATCGGCGGGAAGGTATTCGTTCGCTGGTGGTAAAACTCGGGATCGCGCGCAGCCTGCGGCTGGCGCAGGTGCTCCATCTCCTGACATTTGCTGCGCTCATCGGTTTTGGCTTCGCAGCGAAACTTGGCGCGGTTTATTACTACGCAATGTTGATCGTGGCAGCGGCGCTCTTCTACGAACACAAGACTGCAACCAAGCTGGATTTAATCGGAATCAATCGCGCGTTTTTTCAGAGCAACGCATTTGTGAGCGCCGTATTTCTCCTCGCAGTTTGCGTCGATCGGTTAAGTTAGTAGAAGAAAACTAACAGAAGTAAACGAAGCCAACGAAGAGTATCTATATCCAATCCAAATCACCATCTTCGTTTTCTTGGCTGCCTCCTGTTAAGTCTTCCAGAGCGGTTAAACGAGATCACATCCCGTTCAGCATCGCGACGCGTCTCTCGTGCCGCCCGCCATCGAAACCGGTTTCCAGCCAGATGCGCACGATGTTTAGCGCCAGATCCTCGGGGATCAGGCGTTCGCCAATGGAAAGAACATTGGCGTCGTTGTGTTGTCGAGAAAGCTGAGCGGACTCCTCGTTCCAGCAAAGAGCACAGCGCACGCCGTGCACCTTGTTTGCTACCATTGCTTCGCCATTCCCCGAGCCACCGAACACGATGCCTCGCTCGCATTCGCCCCGTGCTACCGCTTCCGCCGCAGGTCGAATGAAAAGCGGATAATCCACCGGTTCCTCGCTGAATGTGCCAAAGTCTTTCACTTCGTGCCCCAGCGAGCGGAGCAATTCTTTCGCCTTTTCCTTGTAACGAAAACCGGCGTGATCTGTGCCAAGCGAAATTTTCATGAGACACGAATTACACTAATTGCCACGAATTTCATAACCCTTGAGTCAATCCGTTTTAGTTAATCCGTGTGGATTCGTGAAATTCGTGTCTCAATAAGGAAAACGCCGCTCCCGCTATTATCCGCCTTGCAATTTGGCCAGCTCGCGCCAGATCTCCTTCTCGCGTTCGGTTAATTTTTTCGGGACATTAATTTGAACATCGACGTAGAGATCGCCGCGTTTTCCCGAGACTCCCGGCAGACCACGTTCTCGCAGGCGAAATCGCTGGCCGCCCTGTGTGCCTGGCGGAATTTTCAAGCGCACGTTCCCTTCGAGCGTTGGCACGACTAATTCGCTGCCCAGCACCGCGCGCCACGGCTCGATTTTCACGTCATGAATCAAATCGCTGCCTTCGACGGAAAAATCCGGGTGGCGCGCCAGGCGCACGCGCAAAAACAGATCGCCACTTTTTCCGCCGCGAATACCGGCTTCACCTTGGCCGGCCAGACGAATGCGCTGCCCCTCGTGAACGCCGCGCGGGATTTTGACCTGATAATTTTCCACTTTGTTTGAGCCGGCCCGGCGTAGCGAGACTGTTCGCGTCGATCCGTTCAGCGCTTCTTCCAGTGTAACCATAATGTCGGCCTCAACATCGGCCCCGCGCTCTGCCGTCGCCGGACGTCCGCCAAATCCGCCGAAAGCCGAGCGCCCGCGGCCGCCGCCGAAAAACGCTTCGAAGAAGTCGCTGAATCCCGTTCCGCCGAATTCAAATTGAACTCCGCCGCCGTCGCCACCCCACTGGTAAAATCCGCCTTCCGATGGTTGTGGGCCCCAATGTGGGGGCGGCTGGAACCCGCCCGGCCTATTCCAATCTGCGCCGAGTTGATCATATTTTTTTCGTTTCTCCGGATCGCCTAATACCTCGTACGCTTCGTTGATCTCCTTGAATTTCTCTTCTGCGGCCTTTTTGTCTTTGGCCACATCCGGATGATGTTTGCGCGCCAGCTTCCGAAAGGCGCTGCGGATCTCCTCGTCGCTGGCCGTTTTCGGCACACCGAGTGTCTCGTAATAATCTCTAAACTGCACTGGCATCGGCTCCCCAACCTTGTGCCTCTGCGCAATTCGCGCAACCTTCTCTATGTGATGCGCGAACTGGGAAAATTTGTGGTCATCATCAGCTTCATCATGACATTGATCGGGCTGGTCATGTGGAGCGGCTTCGCTCCGAAATGGCTGGGACGATTGCCCGGGGATATTCGGATCGAGCGCGAGCACTCCGCATTCTATTTTCCAATCGTCACCTGCATCGTCCTCAGGTGCAATGCCGTCGTTGCCCGCGCATGCAATCGACGCCCGTCTCAGGCGGCACAATCGTGAGCGACGTAATGGTCGTTGGACAGGCGCCCGGCCCAAGAGAACCAGTATTGCAGCGGCCCTTTGCGCATACTGCTGGCAAAACACTTTTTTGCTGGTTGGAAGAATTTTGCGGGATGAACGAAGCAACCGTTCGATCGACGATTTATTTCGCAGCGGTGTGCCGATGTTTTCCCGGAAAAAATTCGAGCGGCAGCGACCGCGTTCCATCCTCGGACGAGATTCGCAACTGCTCTTCCTGGATGGATGAGGAAATCAGGATTCTAAAATCGCGCCTCGTGATTCCGGTCGGGCGGCTGGCGATCACACAGTTTGTAGAATGCGCGAACTTAGAAAAGGTGATCGGCTGCAAATTTCGCGTCCACCGAGCCGGCCATGTTTTCGATCTCATTCCGCTCCCACATCCATCCGGTGTATCGCCCTGGCACAAAATTTCGCCCGGCAAGGAACTGCTTAAGCGAGCGCTCACGCTTATCGCGCGGCATCCAGCGATACGTGAACTGCGAACAAACTGAAACGCCCATTGCAGTGGCACCTTTTGGTGCGTTGAAAGTTGAGCGTTGAAAGCTGAAAGTTTTCCAATGTCTCCCGGTGACGTTCCAACTCGCACTGACATACCCGAGTCCGACAAGTGGGACCTGACGCAGCTCTTTGCCGATGTGAGCAAGTGGCAGGAAGATTTTGCCCGGGTTCAGCGAATGTATCCGAACATTGCGCAGTGGAAGGGCCGAGTAGGGGAATCAGCGCAAACATTGGCGGAGGTTCTTGAGTTTGAGAAGTCGCTCGAGCTGAAGATGGAGCGTGTTTATCACTATGCGTCACTGCAGTTGGCGGAGGACAGCGCGAACAACGAATACCTGGCGCGAGTTGGTCAGGTTCAGAATCTGCTTACGAAAATCGGCGAAGCGGCGGCGTTTGTTGTTCCGGAAATTCAGGCGATCGACGATGAGCAGTTCGCGCGATTCATTGCCGATCCAGCGTTGAAGGATTGGCGAATCAAGTTGCAAAAAATTCGGCGGATGAAACCGCATGTGCTTTCCGCGTCCGAGGAGCGCATTCTCGCGCTGGGCAGCGTCGCGCTCAGTGGTTACGACGACACCTTTTCGCAGCTGACCGATGTGGACATGAAATTCGGTGTCTTAACGGATGCAGCCGGACGTGAGAGACCGCTTACACAAAGTTCGTTCAGCTCATTTTTGGTGAAACGGAATCACGAGCTGCGCAAACGCGCCTTCCACCAGTTCTACGCCGAATTTCAAGATCATCAGTACACGCTGGCCGCGGCCCTTGCCTACTCGGTCAAGGCAGATGTCTTTCGCGCGCGAGCAAGACATTATCCATCGGCGCTCGAGGCGGCGCTGTTTCCGGACGATGTGCCGGTCGCGGTTTATGACGGACTAATCCAATCGGTTCGCGCGAATTTGAAACCGCTTTTTCGCTATTTCGATTTGCGCCGGCGCGCACTGGAGTTGCGTGAGCTGCATCATTACGACACTTACGTTCCGCTCGTTCCGGAAATCGAGACCAGCTTCACCTTTGATGAGGCTGCGGAGATGGTCTTAGGCGCGCTCGACCCGCTGGGGAAGAAGTATGTGGATGTGCTGGCGGAAGGCTTGCGCACCGGTCGCTGGTGCGATCGCTACGAAACCAAAGGCAAACGCAGCGGCGCGTTTTCATCCGGCAGCTACGACGCGCCGCCCTACATCCTGATGAATTACAAGAAGGACGTTTTCGCTGATGTTTACACGCTCGCGCACGAAGCCGGTCACTCCATGCACAGTTGGTTCTCGCAAAATGCGCAGCTGTTTCAGGACTACGAGTATCCGATTTTTCTGGCGGAAGTCGCATCGACATTCAACGAAGAACTGCTAACGCATCATCTGCTCGAGACGACGACCGATCCGAAGATGCGGGCTTACATTATCAACCGGCAAATCGATGACCTGCGCGGCACGCTATTCCGCCAGACGATGTTTGCTGAATTCGAGAAAATTATTCATGCCATCGAGGAAAGTGGCGACGCGCTGACCCTCGATGGGTTCAAATCGGAATATCACAGGCTCCTCGAGACCTATTTTGCTGAGAACTTCACGCTAGATCCCGAGCTCGATCTCGAATGCCTGCGTATTCCGCATTTCTACCATACGTTCTACGTCTATAAATATGCGACCGGAATTTCGGCTGCGGTCGCGCTTTCGCAGCGCGTCCTGTCCGGCGCAACGGGAAGCGTGGAGGTGTATCTTAATTTTCTGCGCTCCGGCGGCTCGAAGTTTCCGCTGGAGACATTGAAAGAAGCTGGGGTGGACATGACTACATCCGCGCCTATCGAGAGTGCCTTGCGCTTATTCGAACAGCGGCTCACGGAATTGGAAGAGTTGTTGGTATGAACAGGATTCTGGTGATTCGCGGCGGCGCGATCGGGGATTTCATTCTTACCCTGCCGGCGCTCAAGGCGCTGCGCGACGCCTATCCTCAGGCGCACATTGAGATCCTCGGCTACAAACACATCGCTGTGCTTGCCGAGAATCGGTTTTATGCCCAAGCCGTTCGCTCGATCGAATACGGGCCGCTCTCCAGCTTTTTCGCGAAAAATTCGAAACAGCCAGCGGAACTTGCGAATTATTTCGCGAGTTTCGATTTGATCGTCAGCTATCTCTACGATCCAGATGAAATCTTTGCGCAGAATTTGCTGGCGTGCGGTGTTCAATATCTAATTCGCGGCCCGGCGAAGATTGATAATTCCGCGCACGCGGCGCGGCAGCTCGCCAAACCGGTCGAAGAGTTGGGCATAAAAGTTGTCGATCTTGCTGCGAGGATTTTTGCGTCTCCGGAAGATCGGAAATTCGCACGCGATTTTCTTCGCGATTTGCCGCGGCCAATTCTTGCGATTCATCCAGGAAGCGGCAGCGAAAAGAAAAATTGGCCTTTGGGAAACTGGATCAACCTTGGAAACGAGTTGCTCGCGCGGGAAAGTTTTCGTGGATCAATCGTGGTCATTTCGGGCGAAGCCGATCACGCTCAAGTTGCCCGCTTGGAGGAACTCTGGAAAGATGAGCGTATTGCTTTCTCGAAAAATCAGCTGCTGGCGCATCTGGCAGCGCTACTTGAAAATTCGATTTTCATCGGACACGACAGCGGCATTTCGCACCTGGCCGCGGCGGCAGGCGCGAAATGCGTTTTGCTCTTTGGTCCAACCGATCCCGATGTCTGGGCGCCGAGAAATAAAAACGTGCGCGTGATACGCGCGCCGAATGGCGATTTGCGAAAGCTCGATGTCGATCTTGTGCGCGATGCGCTCCTTGACCCACAGGACAGGATACCTGTGCTACGTCAAGAACTGATGCGCATAGGCATCAGGACGTAGAGAAACGGCGTCTGAATTTTCAGAACGCCCGGGCTCATCTCGTCGATGAGATCGAGGAAGACTTCGTCTTCGGCCAAGGCGCGCAGCGGCGCCATAAGAAATTCCGGATTAAAAGCAATGGAAAAATCGCGACCTTTGTACTGGACCGGCAACGATTCTTTCGCTTCGCCGACTTCGGGCGTATTCGCAGTGATGTCGATATTGTTCTTGCTGAAATTCAGCTTGATGGAATTTGATTTGTCGCTCGCCAGCAGCGAAACGCGCCGCAACGCGTTTAAGAACGTCTCGCGCTCGAGTTTTACCCGCTCTTTCGATTCTGTGGGAATGACCTGGCGATAATTCGGGTAATTGCCTTCGATCAATTTCGAGACCAACAAAGTTTTGTTCAGATCGAACGCGATCTGCCCGCTGCCCATGCTCACTTTCACTTCGCCGTCATCGGTGAGCAGCCGCTGCAATTCGGTGATCGCTTTTGTGGGCACAATGATATCGGCTTCGTGGCTGCGCGGGAACTCCAGTTCGATTTCTACCATCGCCAGTCGCCGCCCGTCCGTTGCCACCAGCGTGAGCTTGTTATCCTTGAAACTGAAAAGAACGCCGTTGAGCACGTAGCGGGTCTCATCGGTGGAAATGGCGTAAGAAGTTTTGCGCAGACCATGACGCAAATCTTTTTGGCGAATCGTGACCACTTTCGCATCCTCAAATTTCGGCAGTGGCGGAAATTCTTCCTCCGGCAGTCCGAGAATTTTAAAGAAGCTCTGGCCGCTGCGGATTGAAGCCGCGTTCTTTCCGTCGACATCGATCTGAATTTCGCTGGATGGCAGTTCGCGAACGATGTTGAAAAGCCGGCGCGCGGGTAGAGTAGTCGCACCCTCCTTTTCAACATCCGCTTCGCAACTACCGCGCACGCCCACGTCAAGATCGGTAGTGGTGAGATGAATTTCGTTGCCGTTCGCTTGCAACAGAACGTTGGAGAGAATGGGGAGGGTGGTGCGGGTGCTGACTACGTTTTGCACCTGTTGCAGGCCTTCGAGCAGTTTTTCTTTTGTAACACTGAATTTCATGATGGAAAAGAGCACCTAAGATGTAAGGCTTTGGATTTTATTCGGCAACCGCAAAGTCAGCGCAAGAGCTTTCGCGAGTTGAGATCGTCACGCTACCTCTGCAGCGAGCTGTCGATAAACGAGATCGTCTGGCGAATATTGTCCTGCTCGGTCATGCGTCTCTTTACCAATTTACAAGCGTGCAGGACCGTGCCGTGATCGCGTCCGCCGAATGCATCTCCGATTTCATTCAGCGAGGCTTTGGTGAGCTCGCGCGCCAGATACATCGCTACCTGTCGCGGAAAAGCGATACTGGCCGGGCGCCGTTTGCTTGTCATATCGGCCAGCCGTACGTCGAAGTGTTCGGCCACACGCCGCTGAATTTGTTCGATCGTGATAGAGTGCCGTCCTTCTTCCTGCAAGATATCTTTCAGCAAATGCTCAATCACTTCCTGCGTGAGCTCTTTTCCACTGAGTGATGCAAACGAGGCCACACGCATCAGCGCACCCTCCAAGCGACGAATGTTGGTGCGAATGCGACTCGCCAAAAACTGGAAAACCTCGTCGCGCAGTTTGATCTGCATGGTGCGCGCTTTTTTTCGCAAGATCGCCAGACGCGTCTCGATGTCCGGCGGTTGAAGCTCTGCCGTCAACCCCCACTCGAAGCGGGAAACAAGGCGGTGCTCAAGGTTTGCGATCTCCGACGCGGGACGGTCGCATGAGAGCACAATTTGTTTATGTCCGTCGAAGAGTGTATTGAACGTGTGGAAAAATTCTTCCTGCGAGCGCTCCTTGCCTCCGAGAAACTGAATGTCGTCGATCAAAAGGAGATCTGCCTGGCGATAGCGCTTCCGGAATTTCACCAGATTGCTGTGCTGGATGGCATCGATGAATTCGTTGATGAAGAGCTCGCTGGAGAGGTACATCACCTTCACGTTTTTGTTCTTAGCCCAGACATACTGACCGATCGCCTGCATCAGATGCGTCTTGCCGAGACCAACGCCGCCATAAATGAACAGCGGATTGTAAGTCCGCGCCGGCGCTTGAGCTACGGCAAGGGCCGCGGCGTGCGCAATTTCATTGTTCGGGCCGACCACAAAAGATTCGAACGTGTTTCGTGGATTGAGACCGAGGACGCTTGCACTCGCTTTTGCGCCAGACGACGGCTCAGGTGAAATCCCTTTTAGCGCACTTAAATCCTCCAGAGGTGTTTGCCCGGCAGTTCCCGAGGGCGAGGCAAACTTCACGGCGCGCGGGCTTCCAAGTGCAGTAACAATGGCGTTCTGCAATGCGGTTATATAGTTACTCTCGATCCAAAATTGATAGATGTTATTTGGAACGCGGAGCGTGAGCGATTTATCCGTGGCTTCGACCAGTTCAACGGCAGAAAACCAACGGTTGAAGCTATCGGTACTGATTTGCGGTTTCAGTGCGGCCGCCAATCGCTGCCAGAGCTGGGCGTATTTCTTATCCATAGCAAGTTGTTAACAGCGTTACACAATTGCCACAGAGGCCTGTGCCGGGGAAAATCGTCCCGCGACACCAGAGTCATTCCGGCGTCGTCCCCGATGCAATTTCCCAATGAAATGCTGGAAAAAAATGCCAGAAACACGTAAATGCGAGGGGAAATTGAATTCGGTGCTGTCCAGTAGTGGACCGGCCGTGGAGAGCTTGCGATTCGCAGGAGCGATTTTGTTTGGAGAGGTTTGGGGGCGTTTCATTCGCGCAGCTAAAAGTTTCTCGGAAATGTTCACAACTTATTCACATTCAATCCCTCTCTGCCCCGCCAGCGGGCTTGAGACTAGAAATCGCCGCTAAAATCGACAAGAAAAAAATGAAATTTTATTTTTATCGGACCAAAAAAATTTCTTGACTGAAAAACCAAAGTGAGCCTCTCCGCGGAGCGACGATAATTTGAGGCCGCGCTGCCAGTTGACTCCGAAAGTCCGCCGGTCGGACGGACTCGTCCTGTGGCGAGTTTTCGCGAGTTGACCGAATTGGCGCGCGCGCGCATTTTTGCGACTCCAGCGTGGTTGAGGGAATGTTCGGCGAATCGAAAATGCAGAAACGCGAACGCAAATGACGAATCGGAAAACGGACAGCGTCATCTTTTCCATCCGGAGCCGCGCAGTCCGGCGCATTCTTCCCACTGCTTTGATTGCTTTCTGGTTTTTGGGATCATCCGCACAGGCTCTCGAAGAGCTGTTGCCGCCGTTCGGTTTTCGTTGGAACGACTCCATGGCGCACGTGGAAGCGGTGTTGCATGGCGCGAAGGCCAAAATTGTGTCGCGCGAGAAAAAAGAAAACCGAGAGGTCTGGACGGTGGAAGGCCTAGTGCATCCGGGTTTAAAGCGCACCCTTTTTACCTTCAAACAACGGGGACTGCTTGAAGTGGAGCTGCAATATGAATATCCGGACTGGACCATCGAGCGCTACAACCAGCGGATGGGAGAAATTCGCAGATACTTCGATGAGAAGTACGGAACGGGAAAATTGGTCTCCCGTTCTCGCGATACCGACACCGACGTGATCCAGACGCTGGTTGGCTATCAATGGATGGTCGGCGCAACCATGCTCGAATTGTTCTATTTCTCAGCGCAACACGACACGCTCGTTTACCGGACCATCAGTGTGGATTACAAAGCGCTGTAGTTTTCCCTCGTACTCTACTCGTATTCTTATTCCTAATTGCGAATACAAATAGGAATACGATGAGAATTAAGATTAAGGCTACAACGTCGTCTCGGTCACCAGCGATTGTTGTTCCTGCGGACGAATCCGTTTGCCGCGCCTGGTTTCCTCTTGCATCCGCCTCAGCCGACTCGACAAGGCGGCTTTTGCCGCTGAATTCATTCGATCAATAAAGAGGATCCCATAAAGATGATCGAATTCATGTTGGATCACGCGCGACAACAAGCCACTCGCTTCGATCTCGACATTGTCGCCTTCCAAAGTTTGCGCGCGCGCAACCACCGACTTCGGCCGTTCGATGTCGCCAGAGATCTCGGGAAAACTTAAGCAGCCTTCCACTCCCACCTCTGTTTCGCCGCGCAACTCGATCTCAGGATTGATCAACACCAGTGGCATCTCAGCTACTGGATCGACATTCTGGCCATTCAATTTCATGGTGCTTGGCCGATCTTCGACCTGCGAAACGTCGAGCACCGTGAGTTGTAAAGCTTCACCGATTTGCTGGGCCGCCAGGCCCACACCGTGGACAGCGTGCATTGTCTCGATCATGTTCACAGCAAGTTCGCGAATCCGATCGTCGATCTTCTCGATCCGTTTGCCCTTCGCCCGTAGGATCGGGTCGCCATACTGCAAGATCGACAAGATCATTTCTCTTCTCGAGTAAAGGCCGGCAAGTTTCTCACCCCCGCCAGCTTCAGCGCGTCCATCACTTTGATGATCGCCCCGAACGAGGCTTTTCTGTCTGCCTGCAGCGCGAGCGTTGATTTCCGCCCCTCGGGCAAATCGCGCACTGCGCTCTCCAGCGTGTCCACGCTTATGGCTCGTCCGTCCAGTTTGATGTCGTCATTTTCATCGACACTGACAATCGCGTGTTCGAGTTCAGCCGGCAGCTTCTTCGCTGTTTTGGACTCCGGCAGATTAATCTGAACCTCCGGCTGGTCTTTCTTAAATGTCGTCGAGACGACAAAGAAGATCAGCAGTATGATGAGAATATCGACGAGTGAAACAATGATAATGAGGGGCGCCCGCCGTTTTCGCACTGCAAAGTTCATGGAATGAAATTCGCCGCTCGTTTCACGCTACCGGCGTCGGTACCTGTGAGGCGGGGGACGGTTGTGCTCTCTCGAATTCGCGCGGGGAGCGGCCGTAATAGCATTTGTTAATTAACTCGACGACCAGCGTTTCCATCTCCACCGACATCACTTCTACTTTTCTCGAGAAATAGGTGAACCCGATCAGGGTCGGCACCGCGATCGAAAGCCCGAAAACGGTTGCATTCAATGCCTCAGCGATGCCGAGCGCAATCTGGCGCGTGTCCGATGCGCCCGAGCTCAATCCGAGATGGGAAAAAACATGCACCAGTCCCGAAACCGCGCCGATCAAACCGAGGAGAGGCGCGATCCCTACAATGACTTCCAGAACGATGAGACCTCTTTCCAGGCGCACCATCTCGTGACGCGCACGGGTTTGAACCACTTCCACGTTTTCCGAGCGCGGCCCGCGCAAATGTTGCAACGCGACACGCGTGATCTGCGCGAGTGAGGAGCGATCATGATGCACAAGGCGTGAGAGCCGCTCGGGGCTTCCGCCTGGTACCAAACGTTCTATTTCGTCCTCAATTGCCGGCGGCATGACCTTTTTCTCTCTCAAGGCGAGGCCGCGTAAAATCATTGTGGTCACCGAGACAATCGAGCAGGCCAGTAGCGGCCACATAAAAAGACCGCCCCGCGCGAGGAATCCGAGCACGATCTTCACGATTCCCGTCGTTTCGGCAATGATCCAGGCGGCAATCATCAATTTGGATAAATGGTGAAAGTGAATCCGTCCACTTCTAGGCCCTCGGATGGCAACGTGTTCGCCACATCCTCGGGAATCGGCGGAAGTTGTGCCTCGAGCACCGATTGCAAGCAGACATTGGCGAATGCCTCGTTCGAACTGTTCTCAATAATTTTCAGAGCCTTCACTTGTCCGCTTCGATCGATGTAAAATCGAAGCCGCAGTGTGCCGATATTAATTAAATCACGCTTGTGATCCACATACGCGTACCAACGCGATCCAACTGCATCTTTCAAAATTTTTTCGTAGCGGCCAAGCGGCGTGCCCAGCGCGTTAACCGAGGAAATTCCGCGATTGGTGATGTTTCCTGAGATGTGGGTTCGCTCTTTTAAGGGCTGATATGCGGAGCGCGGTTGCGCCGCAACCGCGGACGCGGCTGCTGGAGTAGATCTCGCGGTTAACATCGCAAATTGCTCCGCTGCGGTCACCGGACCAGGTCTCGTCTGCGGCGCCGCCGAGGGACTTGGATTTTCTTGCGGTACTGCGCTCGGTTGCGGTTGTGCCCCATTCATCTGGAGCGAGTACGGATGTGTTTCCAAATCGACAAACGGCCGATCTTTTCCCATTTGCGACGGCAGTGGCGCTTCGCCGCTCGCGGGAAGTTCGCTCGCCGCAATGGAGTTGGCATTCGATTCAAATGTCTTTTCCCTCGGCGCCTCGGCCGATTTTTTTGACTCGTCGGTCTCGATAAACGCAGGATTCTTCGAGACTAGCTGCGCTGGCGAAAGATCGACAAACGTGAGTTCAACCGGCTTTTCGTCGAACGGAGTCGCCGGCGAGAAAACTCCGCTTAACGCAGCAAGCAGGCATGCGACTGCCAAATGAAGGAAGATGGCTGCCAGCAGTGCCAGCAAAACCGTTCGCGCGTCATAGTCGTGATCGAGCGTTCGGCTGCCTGACCGAGCGAACATGAAATCGGCCGTCGTCATGAGAGCGGTCTGGTAATAATGGTAAACGAATTCAGGCTCAGAGATTCCTCAGTTCAAAGCCTCAACATTATCCCAGCCCGACGTCGCTGACAACTTGCGCGGCTGTAACATTGCCACCCTTACTCCCGCTCTTGCCCGCTTGCCGGTGCATCGCACCGCGGCGAAATCGTCGGCCACAGACAAAATATTCCTCGCCGCTTGCGAAATTCTTTGGATTGGGTAGCGCACGCGTCTCGCGTGTTGGTTTTGGCGTCGCGCCGAAACAGTCTTTGTCTAGGTTCGATCCCTCTGAGAGGAAGGTGTTGTTGAAACCGGGGGGAGGTTCGGCCTTTAAAGAAAAGCTCGTGATCGCGAGGACGCGCTCACCGGCACGCCCGACGCGTGCGCTAGCCGGAACTCCACGCAAAATTCGCGCGCCGAAGATCTCGTTTGCAATTGGGCTTGTGGTGGTTCGAAGCGTACTTAAAAGAGAAGTATGGTTTCCTGTTACGTTTACGTTGCTCCCGGAGCAAAGCTGAAATAGGCGAAATACCTTTCGTCTAAATGTTATGCATCGCGCCGCGCTCATTCTGCTCTGGACAATGGCTCTTTCAGGTGCGCAGCGCATTCCACTTGGCGTGGAGCGCTCCATAAACCTTGGCTACGGATTCCACCGGGACATCATTGCTGAGCCGGCGCCACCGAACACGCACGTTTTCGAGAGCGTTGGTCACTTCGATTACCTATTCTACGGCAAGCAAAAGTTAGCAGCCTTAAACGGGTGCGAGTGCCTACTCGCACATGCCATCGTGTATCAGGAAGGTCCCACCGGAAACACGTTCTTGACTTCAAGGTGCTGGGTAGCTGAGCTTGTGTCTCGTTAGCGAAAAAAGAATCTCGCTATGCCCCTGGAACTTAGGCCGAATTGCGAGTGCTGCGATCGAGACCTGCCTCCTGATTCGAAGGAAGCTTACATCTGCACATTCGAGTGCACGTATTGTCTCGATTGCGCGTCCAAAAAGCTCGGCTTCGTTTGTGCTAATTGTGGTGGAGAACTGGTGAGAAGGCCCATCAGGCCAGCGGCCCAGCTAGCGAAGAATCCAGCGTCAACCGTCAGGGTGATTCGTTCACAGCCCTGTATTCCCGCGGGTTGAGAGTGGCACGCGAGCAACATAAGTCGCCACCGAAACCCGAGGCGAAATTTTGTTTCAGGACGTTTCACGCCAGTGCTTCAAAAACTCATGATGCAAGCTAAATTACCTTATGAGCGTGCAAGTTTATGGATGCAATCACGTCGCCGTTGAAGTGGACGACATCAAAAAGGCCGTCGCGTTTTACAAAGATGTTTTCAATCTCGAACAAATGAGGGGCGGCGAGGGCGACGCCTTTTTCAAACTCGGCGAGCACCAGTTTCTCGCCATTTTCGAGGTAGAAAAAGTTCAACCCTCCAATATGCGCCATTTCGGGATCATGGTGCGCGATGAACACCAACTGGCCGAGGTGCGCAAGAAACTCACCGGCAAATACAAATTAAAACTCGAACCGCCGTTCCGGTGCGATTTTCGCGATCCGTGGGGCAACCGGATTCAGGTGGTCGATCTTCACGATGAATCGTTGATCTGGCTTTTGCCTTATCGCGAAGCGCAAAAGGCCGGAGTGAAATTCGGAGCGACGCCGTGAAGATGCCTCTCAAACTGGAACGCTGCACGATTCGTGATTGGCGTGCTGACGATGCGGCGTCACTGGCGAAGAATGCGAACAATCGCAAGATCTGGCTGGGGCTGCGCGATCTGTTTCCGCATCCTTACACAATCAACGACGCGAATGAATTCCTGCAGCGCGCCATGAGCGCGCAGCCTGCCACCAGTTTTTGCATCGATATCGGCGGAGCAGCCGTCGGCGGGATCGGCATTCGCATCGGCGAAGATGTTCATTGCCATCGCGCCGAGCTTGGTTACTGGCTGAGCGAAGATTTCTGGGGACACGGCATCACTAGTGAAGCCGTGCCGGCGTTTACCGATTATTGTTTCGCGAACTTCGATCTGCACCGCATTTACGCCGAGCCGTACGCTAATAATCCCGCCTCTGCTCGAGTTCTGGAAAAGAGCGGTTTTGTTTTGGAAGGGCGTTTGCGGAAAAACGTGGTCAAAGACGGACAAGTGCTCGATTCCCTTCTTTACGCCAAGACGAAGTAGAAATTTCGAATCGCGTTTTGACGTAGAGACGCTCACCGCGGCGAGTAAGCTGAAGAGGTCATGAGTTGCGCGTGAGAACACGCGCCTCTACAGCTATAGCGTGATTTCGTTTATCGTTCCTGCTTATAACGAAGAATCAGAGCTTTCCTCGACGCTCAAGGCGCTTGGCGCTTCAGCGGAGAGTGCGAATCAGCGGTACGAAATCATCGTGGCTGATGACGCTTCGACTGATGCGACGGCGGTAATCGCGGTGCAGGCAGGCGCGAAAGTAATATCGATCAACCGGCGTCAGATCGCGGCGGCGCGCAACGCCGGCGCGGGCACTGCGCGGGGCGAGTATCTGTTCTTTGTGGATGCGGATACGCGAATCAATCCGGTACACATTACCGAAGCGATTGCTGCACTGGAAGCCGGTTACGCCGGTGGCAGCGCGCGTGTGATGATCGATGGCGCGATTCCGTTGTGGGCCCGCGTTTTTGTGCGCGCGTTTTGCACACTGTATTTCGGGGTCAATCTGGGTGCGGGGGCATTTCTTTTCACCAGCCGGCGCAATTTCGATTTAATTGGCGGGTTCGATGAGCGCTATTTTGCCGGTGAAGAAGTTTATTTCAGCCTGGCGCTGAAGAAACTTGGCCGCTTCAAGGTGCTGCGGGAGCCCATCCTGACATCAGGCCGCAAATTGCGGATGTATCCAGCGAAACAAATTCTCCTCAACCTGTTTGCGGTTATCGTTCGCGGACCGGGCGTGATTCGCTCCCGTGCGAAACTGGAGATGTGGTACGACGGCAAACGCGAGAGCGGCGCTGCGATGTGATTCGTCAGGTCGGCCAGGTAAACGTAAAGCGTTTAAGCGTCACCAAAATTTGACGAATTTCCTCATGCACTGAAGCTTTTCGCGCTCGCGTCGTTTTTAATGAAACGCTATCTGCCTTTTATCATTGTAGGTGCAGTCGCATTGGCCACACTCGGGAGCGGAGCGATGCTGTATCGGGCCAAACGGCCGCATCTTCTGACGATTCCCACAGACAAAAACGTGTCTGGCAAAGGCGCAGCCGAATCGGTTCATGTTCGCGGTAACCCGGACGCTCCTGTCACGCTGGAAGAATTTGGCGATTTCCAGTGTCCACCCTGCGGCAGCATGGCGGGTTTCATTGACCGGCTCCTGAAGGAGTATCATCCAAATTTAAAAGTCATTTTTCGCAATTTCCCGCTCCCAGTGCACAAGTTTGCGCGCGAGGCTGCGTTGGCTGCCGAAGCAGCCGGTCTGCAAGGCCATTACTGGGAAATGCACGAGGTGTTATATCGGGAGCAGGCTGTTTGGAGCAAAGCCGACAACGCGCAGGAGCTCTTCCATTCGTATGCGGGAATGCTCGGACTTAATCTAGATCAGTTCAAAAAAGACATGCAAAGCGAAAAAGTCAGGGAGCGCGTTGACTCCGATCAAGAGCGCGGCAACTCGCTGGGAGTGAAGAGCACTCCGACTGTTTTTATCAATAATCAAGAGGTGGCACCGAACGAGAAAACGCCTAATGGCCTGCGGGCAACGATCAATGCCGCCTTGAAACAAAAGCCATCAAAGGCGTGACCGCCTCGCGATTCCGAGTTATCCTCTACACGATCACGGCGATCGTTTCGTTGGCCGGCCTGGCAGACGCAACCTACCTCACTGTACAAGCGCTGACCGGAGAGACGCTCGTCTGCGGAGGATCTCCGGATTGTTTCCGTGTGCTGGGCAGTTCATATGCGAGGGTCGCTGGAATGCCGGTGGCGGCGTTCGGCTCTCTCGGTTACTTCTGCGTATTCAGCCTGGCCACGTTCGCGGCTTTCGGGTACACGCGCGCGGGGGCGCTTCTTACGCTGCTCGTCTGTGCGATGTTTCTCGTTACTCTTTGGCTGCTGTATGTGCAGGCCTTTGTGTTACACGCTTACTGTCGCTATTGCTTGTTCTCTGCTGCAACCACGTTTTTACTCGCTGGTTTAGTGATTGCCATCCCACCGTCGCGGGCCTCTCCGTCTCATAACCCGTATAGAACATATAAACCTAATGTGTAAAACCCCGTGCCGACTCGTTGGATCGATCGCATCTGCTTGTTTAGTTTATTTTACCGCTAACCATTCGACGCTGGCGCAGTCGGCACTTTACGAGGAACCGATCGTCATCACCGGCGAGGAAGTACCTAGCGCGTACGGCGCGCCGCCGGGAATTTCGCGCACACGCTTTTCGCCACTCGTTACCGCATATGTTTTGCCCCCAGGCGCTATTTACAGCGGGATAACTTACGAAGGTGATGTTTTCCGGCATGGGCCGCCCGACCATCTCTTCACCGAAGAAGTCGAACTCGGGCTGCCGCATCGGCTTGGCGTGGCATTTGAGTTGTCTCAAGAGCGCTTCGATGGCGATTTTCAAAACAAGAGTTTCAGTGTCGAACTACGCTACGCGCTCGCAGATTGGAACAAGGTTCCATTGAATCCGACACTGTTTGCTGAATACAAATTTGGCACAGGTCGCATCTTGCATGAGGAGCGTCCCCCGGAAGAGGAAATGGCGATCGAGGAAATGGCCCGGCTCCGACATCTCAACCTCGAATCAATCGGCGAAGAAGTTCCGACGGCGGAGGAAGCAAAACCCAAAATGCCTGATGCGTACGAGTTCAGACTTTTACTGGCAGAAGATTTCTCTGAGCGAATCGAATGGGCAATGAATTGGTTTTTTGAACAGGAAATCGGTTTAGATCGCGGCCGCGAGTGGGGGTTCGCCCAGAGCGCGGTGATCCCATTTTGGCTTGAGCACGAACGGCTCAAAGCTGGAGTGGAAATGCAGTATCGTAATTTTACAGACAAGGACACTCGTGGCGATCCGATTCATACTTTCGTCGTCGGCCCGACCATCGCATGGAAACCAACGCACAACATGCGCTTCGACGTATCGCCTCTTCTCGGGTGCACGGAGGACTCGCCGGGAGTGCAAGTCTTCGCCATCTTCTCGATGTTGTTCGGACCGGGCGGACCGGAAACCGAGGCCGAAGCGCCCGCTTCTACGCGTAATCGCTAACGTTTCCTTAACTGTTGTAGCGGCCGTCTGTGAGCGCCGGAAAATGCTGCAGCCGACACGGCTGCCTCTACAGTTTCTTGACCGCGTTCGGTCGCACCGATAGTTTCGTTTTCGGAAAGGAGCTCGTTGGTGAAGACCGAGGTATCGATCGAATACTGCGTCGTTTGAAACTACACGCCGAAGGCCGTCAGTTTGGCGACCAAAATTCTTGAGCTCGGCGAGCGCATCAAGTCGCTCACGCTGATTCCCTCAAGCGGCGGCGCTTTCGAGGTTCGCGCCAATGGCAAACTGCTCCATTCCAAACTCGATTCCGGGGACTGGCCGGACTTGGACGATATCGTTAAGGCGATCAAAAAAGCAAAATAGTCCAGCACATTCGTTGTTGGACGCCTCCTCACGATTTATTGGAGTTGGGCGCGGCGCGTCTGACGTTCAAAAGCGGCGTGAAGCCGCCGCACTCCAAGGCGCGCTCCGCGCGCGAAAAGTTCGAGGGTGGATGTTGGACGTTGGGCGTTGGACGTTTTCTTTTTCTAGGAGAGTGAAGGGTGCCTGGTGGCCCTCGCGGTCTTCAAAACCGTCGTCGCCGCGCAAGTGGCAAGGTAGGTTCGATTCCTATCCTCTCCGCCATTTCAAGTTTGATGGACGATGTTTGAGGTTTGATTTGTTCTTCGCAGCCAAGATTTCACATCAAACATCAACCCTCAAACATCAACCATTTAAGGAAGGGGGTGACCTCGATGTCGCGTGAGCAAATTCGCAAACTGACTTCGCTCTCATCGTGTGCCGGGTGAGCGTCGAAGTTGAGCCAACAGGCCCTGCGACAAGTTTTGCCGCAGCTTCCAACTTCCCTCGATGGAAAGGTAATCGTGAACTCGAACACGTTCGACGACGCCGGCGTTTATCGTCTGGATCGACATCGTGCCCTGGTGCAGACGGTTGATTTTTTCACACCCATCGTGGACGACCCATTTTCCTACGGGCAAATCGCCGCGGCCAATTCGCTCTCCGACATCTTTGCAATGGGCGGCCGCCCGTTGACCGCGCTCAACATCGTTGGTTTCCCTGCTGATCTGGTTCGACCCAAAGTCGTTTCGGCCATTTTGCGCGGCGGCATGGCCAAGGCAGCCGAGGTCGGTTGCGCTATCATCGGTGGCCATTCCATTCGCAATGCCGAACCCATTTATGGTCTGGCCGTCACGGGAATTGTGGATGTTCACCGCGTTACTACAAACGCGAACGCGCGTCCCGGCGATCTGTTGGTTCTGACGAAACCGCTCGGCACTGGCATCGCCACTACTGCGATCAAACGCGGAATTGCTTCGCGCCTGCTCCAGCAAAAAGTGGTCGCCCTGATGTCGAAGATCAACACCGCTGGCGCCGAACTTGCCGAACGCCACCTGGTCCGCGCCGCCACCGATATCACCGGCTACGGATTGATGGGTCATTTGATTTCACTCTGCCGCGCCAGTCGAGTTTCTGCCGAAGTCGACCCCAGCGCAGTGCCAATGATCAGCAAGGAGATCGGCGCCCTTATCGAACTGGGCTGCGTCCCTAAAGGAAGTCGCCAAAATCTTTATGCCACAACTGTGGCTGTTGACTGGAGCGATACAGATGGAGCGCGCAAAATTCTTCTGACAGATGCGCAGACCAGCGGCGGATTACTGCTTTGTGTCGCTGAGGCCAAACTGGAGAAAGTGCTAAAGATTTTGCGCGAGGCGCGCACACTGTGCGCCGCTGTGATTGGCAAAATCGTTCCCCGCCGCTCCCGAAAGGGTTCGGGATTAATATGCACGACCAAGTAAAACGCCTGTCGCGAAGGGAAATTCCCTCGGTAAACAAAGTTCTCGTTGCCCTCGGGCGCTGCGATTTGCCGCGTCCCGTGATTGTGGACCTGATCCGGCGCGAACTTTCCAAGGTTCGCGCTGCCGAGAAAATCCCGGCATTCGAACCGATTGTGGAGCTTGTTCGTCGTTCGGTTGAAGAACTTTGCGCTAGCAGGCTTCAGCCGGTCATCAATGGAACCGGAATTGTCATTCATACGAATTTCGGCCGCGCGCCGCTTGCCAGCGAGGCAATCCGCGCACTGAAGGAAATCGGATCAGGTTACTCGAATCTTGAATACGATCTGGTGGCAGGCGAGCGTGGTCACCGCGGCACTTACATTGAGACTGCGCTCGCGCGGATTTGCGAAGCGGAAGCGGCCGCAGTCGTCAACAATTGCGCGGCCGCGTTGGTGCTGATCGTCCAGCATTTCGCCCAAGGAAACACCGAACGCCCAACATCGAACGCTCAACGTCGAACGGAGGTAGTCATCTCGCGCGGCGAAATGGTCCAGATTGGCGGTGGATTTCGGATTGGCGAAATCATTCAAGCGACCGGAGCAGAGTTACGCGAGGTCGGCGCTACGAACAAAACCACCGTAAACGATTACGCGAGAGCCATCGGTCCCAAGACCGCAATGATCCTGAAAGTTCATCGTAGTAATTTTTTCATGAGCGGTTTTGTCGAGTCACCACCGTCGGAGAAGATTAGCGCGCTGGCCCGAAACAAGCGCGTTCCGTTTGTCGAGGATCTGGGAAGCGGAGCCGTTGTTGCAACCGAAGAGTTGGGAATTGCCGACCACGAGCCGACTCCCGCTGAAGCGTTGAAAAGCGGCGCCGATCTTGTTTGTTTCAGCGGCGACAAATTATTTGGCGGCCCGCAAGCGGGAATTTTCGCTGGAATGAAACGGTTCGTCGCCGCATTGAGACGCGAACCGCTGTTTCGCGCGCTGCGCTGCGATAAACTCTGCCTCGCCGCTCTGCAATCGACTGTCGATCTTCACCTCAGCAAAGCGACCGCCAAAATCCCGGCCCTGGCGCTCCTGCGAATTTCGGAGGATGAATTGCGCGTCCGCGGTGCGGCGATTTGTGCGCGATTGCAGGGCTTGCCAGTAACAATTGCGATCGGCCGCGGCAAGGCCAAAGCCGGCGGCGGCACCTTACCGAAGTTAAGCATGCCGTCTGTTACAATGGACATCGTTCCCGAGAACGCATCGCTGGCGGATTTCGCTGCGAGTCTCCGCGCATCGAATCCGCCACTTATCGGCTACATTGCGGACGACCGATTCAAACTCGATCTGCGTACCATTGTTCCTCAACAGGACGATCTTGTAGTCGAAGCGATTCGCGGTGCATGCATGAGCGACAAGTAATCATCACGAAGATCACGAAGGACCCGGACATGGAGTTTGATGAGTTGTCGCGCAAAGTGATCGGGTGCGCCCTCGAAGTGCATCGCAATCTCGGGCCGAGTTTATGGAGTCAACATATCGTCAATGCTTGGCCTGTGAACCTTCACATGCTGGGATTCCGTTCCAGATGGAGCTTCCATTGCCGGCTCGCTACAAAGGAATGCTGCTCGATTGCGGGTACCGAATCGACCTGCTCGTAAGTGGCGACCTGATTGTGGAAATCAAGTGCATTGAAACTCTGCTCCCGATTCATCAGGCGCAAATTCTTACGTACATGCGACTGTCGAAAATTCCGGTCGGCTTGATGATCAACTTCAACGTCACAAAGTTGCAGAATGGAATCCAACGTTTCGTCTTGTAGCCCTTCGTGCGCTTCGTGTCCTTCGTGGTTAAAAAAGAAGGCGTGACCACTCGCCATTTCATCATCGCCACCGCAGGTCACGTCGATCACGGCAAGAGCGCGCTGGTTAAGGCGCTGACCGGAACCGATCCCGACCGCTTACCGGAAGAGAAAGCGCGCGGAATTACTATCGACCTGGGTTTCGCCGAACTGAATCTCACCGGCCCTGACGGCGAGAAATTCCACGTCGGAATTGTCGATGTTCCGGGTCACGAAGATTTCGTGCGCAACATGCTCGCCGGTGTCGGCTCGATCGATCTCGCGTTGCTGGTCGTCGCGGCAGACGACGGCTGGATGCCGCAAACGGAAGAACATTTGCAAATTCTGAGTTATCTCGGCGTTCAGCGCATCGCTGTCGCGCTCACCAAATGCGATTTGGGAAACGTCGAGACCGTCGCTGCTCAAACCCGTGAGGAGTTGGAACGAACTCCATTCACCAGTTGCCAAATCGTTCCAACGTCCGTCCGCACTGGTGAAGGAATCAGAGATTTGAATAGCGCACTCGCATCCGAGTTGGCGCAGTTGCGGCCACCGTGCGATATCGGAAAGCCGAGGCTTTTCGTCGATCGCGCATTTGTGCTTCGCGGCGTCGGAACAGTCGTCACCGGCACGCTGAGCGGCGGTTCAATTCGGCGCGGCCAGGATGTCGTCGTCCAGCCCCGAAATATTTCAGCTCGGGTTCGTTCCATTCAAAACCACGGCCGCGATATCGAAATGGCTCAGCCGGGAATGCGCACGGCCATGAATCTGCCCGATGTCTCAATTGGCGAGAAGGAAATGCAACGCGGCGATCTCATTACCGTTCAGGGCCTCGGTAATCCGAACGCAATAATTGACGTGCTTATAGAAAGATCGCCGCGACTAAAGCGAAACTCTCCTGCAGCGCGTCCAATCAAGAACGGCAGTTCTGTTCAAGTTCATTTTGGAACCAGTCGCACGGCCGCGAAAATCACATTATTCGACGGACCTGCGCTTGGAGCGGCGCAAAGCGCAATTGCTCAGTTGCGACTCGATTCACCGATTCTTGCGTTTCTTGGCGATCGGTTTGTCCTGCGCGATTCTTCCGAACAAAACACCATTGCCGGCGGCACCGTGCTCGATCCCGACGCCGATCGCGCCAATTTCCGCTCTGCCGCACACATTCAGTTGTTAAGAGAGCGCGCGACCGCACCGCAGGACGTCAACGTTTGCGTGCGGTCCCAGCTTAGACGTAATGGATTCGCCGAATCCAAGACGCTGCTGTTGAAATCGAACTTCGGCGCCGATGAAATCGGTGAGGCACTGTCTCGGCTGAAACAGCATGGCGAGATCGTCCTGGCCGGCGATATCGCCGCCGACGCATCTTACTGGCACGATGTGATCGATAGAGCAGCCAGGTTGATTGACCGAGCCCATGAAAAAAATCCCGAGCGCCGTGGACTCGATGTATCAGAGCTTCGGACAGAGTTAGAAATCCAGCCCGAGAAATTGTTTAGCGCAGTAATTTCAGAGCTAACCCGAATCGGTTTTGTTCGTTCCGAAAATCAAATTGCTCGCGTCAGCCACCGTCCATTGCTGCCGCCGGAATTCGTATCGGCCGCGGAAAACATTCGCGCTACGCTCTCGGCCAGACGTTTTGATCCTCCCGACCGCACAGCGTTTTCGGAAGATCGAAATCTTCAGCAGGCATTGCGTTTTTTAATCGATCAAGGTGAAATCGTTGATATCAGCAGGGAGATCGTTGTTCTTCGCGACGCTGCCGAGCAGATGCAGGATGCAGTCATCCAGTTCCTATCCGAAAAGGGGTCCGCCACCGCCAGTCAGATTCGACAGAAAATTGGCACCACCCGCCGCGTAATCATCCCGTTTCTGGAATACTTGGATCGCATGGGTGTGACCCGGCGCATCGGAGATGAACGTGTGCTCGCGAAGAAATCAGCAGGCGCTAAATTGGCCGATGCCGCGAGCGCGCAGCAAACCTGAACTACATTCGCCGCGCGCATCGCTGCACATCGGAGCGTCGCCGGAAGCGGCGTGGGAGAACGTAGTCAGGCATTGGTTTGAAAAGATCGCTGCCCGGGCCTTGGAGGATCAGCAACCCGCGGCTGTCGTCACAGCGTCTCGCAGCCAGGCGTATTTTTTTCGGAGTCGCCTGCTCCGCGAAGGTAAATCCCTGGTCGCGGTGAAATTTCTCTCGCCACCGCAGCTGCGGGAACTATTGCGTCGCCACTGTGACCTGCAGGTGCCGCTGCGCGAGCATCTTCGTCTCCTTCTCGCCGTCACCGCCGAACAATTCACGAGCAAAAGCAGCGGTGATGAAACACTGCCCGTCGCAAAATCCATCGCTCGGGATCCTGATCGTTTTCTCCACGCGATTGACCAACTGCGCGCCGCCGGCTGGACTTTTGATGAGATCGACTCGCCCGCGTTGCGCGAAATCGCCACGCGATTCGAAGAACAAGTGCGCGAATGCGGCTTCACTTTCGGTTACGACGCGGATCGCGTCGTGCTCGCGGATGCCCGGAAGTTTCAGCCGCTGTTTAGCAATTTACTCGTGTTCGGATTCGACGCAGCACATTGGCCGCTCTGGCCGTTACTTCATGCTGCGACACTGTCCGCGGGCGAGACCAGTGTTGTATTGAGCAATCCGCGCGATGCCGCCTGTGATCTCGACGAAACCTGGATCGGAACATGGGAGGAAACTTTTGGGCCGGCAGAGGTAATTCCGCTGACCAATGGAAGAGCGACAGCCTCAGTAACAGAAACCTTACCGGTTCCGGCCTCGAACGTTCATTTTGTTATCGGTCGTGATACGACGCAGCAAGCGCGCGCGATCGTCGCTCTCGCCGCAAAATTCCTGGCCGATCCACGTTGCGAACGGCTCGGCATTTTGTTCTCAGGACCGGGCGCGCTTGCGCGTTTGGTCGCGACCTTTCTCCAATCAGCCGGAATTGTGCACAACGACGCTATCGCGCATCTCGCGCCGAGTGCCTTCGACGATGACGCCTGGCGTGCATGGCTCGAGCTGCAACAAACGCCACGGCTAAAACCGCTGTTTCGATTTCTTCGTGCTACTGAGGGGCAGACCTTCGACGAATTGTCCGTCTTGCAGATACAAGAGACCCTGTGCCGCGGTTACAAGAATGTGCTTATCGACGACATTGAGCTGCTGCGTGATTACTGCGAGAGCAGCCCCGAGTTGCGGCACGGCAACGCTGTCGCGCGCGAGCTGCAGAAAATCCGGTTTCTCCCCGAGAGCGCGTCACTCGCCGAATTTCTATCACAAACACGAGCAATCTTTTCTAAGCTCGGCTGGAAAGAACGTTGGAACGAAGTCGAGCGATTTAGTCGCAGTTGGAGAGATCGGCTATCGACGAAATTTTCAAAGAATTCCTATTTGCGATGGCTGCGGGAACTTCTTGGCGCGCCGTCACTCGAGCGCGACGATCTGGGCGCACATCCATACGCGCGCGTGCACCTGCTCGCTAGCACGGACGCAGAGGGCCAGCCGTGGTCGCATCTGATTTTTGCCGGACTAAACGATGAAGCATGGCCGGGTTTCGACGGCGAGCTTGCCTTCGTCCGGGACGAGCAGATCGAGGATCTTAATCGACAGAATACGACGCTGAACCGGCGCGCGTCGAAACGCGGCCGGCAAGGGGAAGGTCATTGGAGCGTGCGTGAAGGGAGGACCCTGCTCCTTGGTCCCAAGGAGCAACGACAGATCCGCCGGAGGCAACTTCTCAGCCTCGTGGAATCTGTAAGCGAAGCCATCGGCGCGAGCGCGAGCCTGTATTCCGAAGCAACGCCGAGTCGAATCGCGAACCCGAGCGAATTTTTTTCCTGGATTTACTTCAACGCACACGGTCGTGGAGTTTCGCAGCAGACACTCCACTCACTGGAAGAGCGAACCCGCGATTGGTTGAAGGATTGGTCTCCCGCGGATGCGCAAAAAGTCGACTCGATCAACGTTGGCCGGACACGATACGCGTTCGATGCACGCCGGCGGTTGCGGCCGGCGGGCGAATACGAATTCGCACTTCGGAGTCCAGCCAATGAGCAAAAATCGCTGCGCGTCACCCAGTGGGAGCAAGCGTTGCGCTGCCCGGCCATCGTTTGGATGGAAATTTTTCTCGGCGTCGCGCCCGATGATTACAACGGCGATGCCTGGGCAGTTGCGACCGGACAATGGGTCCATCGCTGGCTCGCGGACAGCGTCCGAAACGGCGGAGTGCGAAACTTTGTCGACGTGAATCGCGCCGATGAAATCCGTCAGCGCATTTCGCAGGAGGCCCGCGAGCTTCGCGAACACGTCGCGGCGCTTTGCGCGAGGCGTAGCAAAGTTCTTCCAGATTGGTGGCGCTCCGGCTGGAGCAACGCGCTTTACATCGCCGATTGTCTCGCTGCAAAAGTTTCTGATCTCCACGACTGGTCGGAAATGGCAGTCGAATGGCCGCTTGGGGAGCCAACTCTAATTCCATTGAGCGTGAACGAGACGCTGCGAGTTCGCGGCCGGATTGATCTCATTCTTGCGCGTCGGAAATCTCAGCAATCGCAAATCGGCTACGAAGACTTCTGGGTTGTCGATTACAAAACAGGACGGCAGCGGGGCTTTAATTTGAAAGAGCTGCGACGTAACGACACGCCCAAGCGAAAATTTCACAAGCAATTGATCGAGGGCCGCGGCGTTCAGCTCGCGCTCTACGCGCTCGCGGTGCACGCGCGCGGCGCTGAGGATGTTCAACTGACGCTGCTTTCTCCGGCGGAACAGCTCGAACCGCAGTTTCATTTGGCCGATGTGCTCGCACAAAAAGATTTCTGGAAGGAGCTGCACCGGATGCAGGAAACGGGCGTCTTCGGAATGCTCGGCCCGATTCATGCCGATTTCGGATTCGTTAGAAGATATCCCCTCGCGACGCTGCCGATCGATATGGATCTGCTTGCAGAGAAATGGACGCTGACCCATCCAGCGTTCGTGCTTGAAGAGGAGGAGCAAGCGAAGTGACGACGATTGCCGACGATGCCGCGCGGCAGCGATTCGTTCAAGAATTGGATCGCAACTTCTCCGTCGTCGCTTCCGCTGGCTCTGGAAAAACGCGCGCGATCACTGATCGGATCGTTGAGATCGCGAAAGATCGGCAACGCGCGCTTGAATGGCTGCCGCAACTTGTTGTCGTGACTTACACGAATCGCGCTGCCGATGAAATGCAACAGCGAACGCGCCAGCGAATTCTCGAAGCCGGCTTGCCGCTGGAAACCGTGGAAGCGTTTGGCCGCGCGTTTTTCGGAACCATCCATGCGTTTTGCATGAAGCTGCTCGCGATGCATGGACATCATCTCGGTCTGCCGGCGAGACTCGAAACGATAACGGACGATGATGACCTGTGGAATGAGTTCGTCGAGCAACAAACGGAGATCGGTCATTCATTAGGCGAAGAAAATCGCCGTCTGCTGTTGCGCTTAATGCAGGCGCGACAATTGATGGAGCTCGCGCGAAAGCAGGACCACCACTTCATCCCGCCGCAATCGCTTGGACGGTGTCCCGAATGCGATTTCAGCAAAGTCGAAGCCGCGGCTGAAAACACGCAGGCAACAAACATTCCGAAGGCGAAGGCGCAACTGCGCGAATGGCTGCGGCGCTGGCGCGACACGGACGACTTCGCCCCCTGGCCAGCGTGCGCCACGGCAGCGAGAGACTTCACCGCGCTCTGGCGCGAAGCGTTTCGACCACTGCGCGAATGGGCAAGCGCGTGCGCGGCTTGCGTGGCGGCGGAATTGCAAAGCGATTACCGCGAGTTCCGTTTAGGTCGTGGCGCGATTACTTATCCGGACCAGGTCGCGCTCGCGGCCGAACTGTTGCGGCTGCCGGAGGTGGCGAAGCAGATTCGTAGCAAACATTATCGGGTCCTTCTCGACGAAGCTCAGGATACAGATCCGCAGCAGTTTTTTGTCTTGCTCGAAATGACGCGGCCGGTGGATGCGCGCGGCGAATGGTTCCTCGCCGGAGCGAGTCCGATCGGCGGCGGACAAGATCGACATCAAGGACCTCGGGCCGGTCATTTCTCCATGGTCGGTGATTTTCAGCAGTCGATTTATCGCGATCCGAGCGACCTGAATCACTATCGCGAGCTTCATCGCGCGCTCATCGAAACGGGTGCGGCCGAAGAACTGACGTTCTCGGTGACGTTCCGGCTCGATCAGGCGCAGGTCGATTTCGTGAACGACACATTCGCGAAGATTCTGAACAACACTGACGGTCAGGTTGAGTTTGTTGAGCTCAGTCCGCGCCCGGAAATTTTGCCGGGACAAGTAATTCGGTTCGAGCTCGGCGATGATGTCGATCTTGAGCTAACCGAGACGCAACGCGCGCAGATCGAAGCTCAGCGTTTGGCGAAATGGATGCGCGACGCCGGGCTGGAAAAGCTGCGGGCGAGATGTTGGCGCGAAGTCGCGATTCTATGCCCACGCAAAGCGTGGTTACGGGCGATTCGCGATGCGCTGTCCGAACAACAAATTCCGGTGGAGGTCCAGTCGGAAAGTGATCGTCAGGCCGAACATCCGGCGTACGCGTGGCTCGCGGCGTTGCTCGCGACCATGTCCGATCCAAATTCGAGCTACGAAATCGTGGGAGTGCTGAGAGAAGTGTTCGGAATCTCGGACGACGAGCTGGCGCGATTTGCTCAACGCGACGCCCGCAAATTTCAAATCGAGCGGAAAACCGCCGGACGGGGAGTTGTTGCCGACAGATTGAATCTGCTGACGCGAGTTCGCGAAGGTTTGCCCCACCAGCCGCTCTTCAGCGCAGTGCGCGAGATCGTGCGAATGACGCAGCTGCGCGAGCGATTACGCACTTTGCCGCGCGAAGAATTCGGCGATTCGGTGAACGAGCTGGACAAACTACTCAGCGCAGCGGCAGACGCGGAGGCGCGGCAGGAGTCGTTGGGCGATTTTGCGCTGACGCTTCGGCGCAACTTCGATAAGATCCGCGAAACTGAACCGGCGCAAGCTGATGCGATCCAGCTAATCACCGCGCATAAGGCGAAGGGATCGGAGTGGGACGCAGTCATTGTGCCGTTCCTCGCGCGCGAGGCGCGGCTCGGCGGGAACATTCGTTATCCGCTTGTTATTTCGGGCGAGCAACCGTTCATCGCGTTTGATCGGAGCGATCGCGCGGATCTGGAAGACGAGATGAAAAAGGTCCAGCGCCAGGAAATGGAACGGCTGCTTTACGTGGCGCTCACACGCGCGCGCCACACGCTCGTGTTCGCACTGGACCCTCAGTTGTTTCGAGGCAAGCGCGGCGTCCATAGCGATACGCAACTGAAATGGCTGCAAGCCGACGCGAACGAGGAGAACGCCGAAATCATCTTAAACCTTCCCGACGAAGCGACAGCTTGCGAGGAAACCGCTGCACATCACAAGGAACGCGCACCTGAATTGGTCGCTGACAGTTTACGCGCGCTGCGACTTGAGACTGGGTCGGTCGACATCGCACGGCAGAGAGCGGCTTCTATTATTGAGACAGTCACTCCGAGTCAGTTCGCGCCGGAAGAAGAACTCAGCGGAAGTCCAACCGTGGAGAAATGGATCGAGATCGAACCGGAATTGCGACCGCCGCGAATCGATAATCCAGCGAAGCGTTATGGAATTTGGTGGCACGATTTCGCCGAACAGATCGATTGGCGGCCTGAGCCGAAGAACTGGAGCGAAACTTTCGAGCGCAAGGTTTGTACGTCGCCGGATGTCGCACGCTCAAAGCGCGAGTGGCAGCTGTTGCAAAGGCATATCGAATCCGTGGATGGACTCGTGCACGTTCTGCGCGACGCCGATTTAGTTCGTCAGGAGATGCCGTTCTTCTGGCGAATGGGCGAGAATCAGTGTTTGGAAGGCATTATCGATCTTGCGTCTTTCAATCAGAAGGCGAACGGGGTTTTCATTCTCGACTGGAAAACCAACCAGATCGCGCGGAGTAAGATTGGCATCTTGCGCATGCAGTATCTTCCGCAAATTGCAGCCTATTGGAAAGCCGTCGCTGAAATAACGAACCAGCCAGTTAGCGCGGGAATTTATTCGACTACGACTGGCCAGCTTGTTGCTTATAGTGAAAATGAACTCGCAGAGGAATGGGAGCGCCTTCGCCGTCTGCACCCCAAAGATCTCGCTCGCGAAATTGAGGAGTCTTGGTAGCGCGAGCGTTTCGTTTCGGTAACTTCCTGGTCAATCGATTCATCGAAGCGTTGGGGCGACACGCTTCAAGACGTATCGAATTTTCAGAGGGACATTGACCTGATGAGCAAACCTCAAGACGGTCTAGTTTCGCGGTTTTTGAACCGGCCGATTTCGCGGCGGATAACGCGTTTTCTGCTCAAGTTTCCGATTCACCCTAACGCGTGGACGATATCGATCTTTGTTTTACCGCTAATTGCCTCTGTATTTTTGGTACGCGGCGATTACGTCAGCGTCGTCATCGGCGCAGCCATTTTTCAAGTGTTCAGTATTCTTGATGGTTGCGACGGCGAAATCGCGCGCGCCAAAAAGTTGGAATCAAAACTCGGGGAACGACTGGATTACTTTTGCGATTTTGCAGCAAGCCTTCTCTATGTTCTCGCGCTCGGGTTGGGGCTTCGCCGTTCGAGTGAAGGAGTTGTGTGCGCTGTCCTGATTACGGCCAATGAGCTGCTCCTACGAGTGGGCAAGAGCAAAAGTTCGGTTGCTTTGTCCACTTTGCACGAGTCATTTTATACGAGACATCGCGGAATGATCTCACATTCCGGTTTGCTCAATCTTGGCGACCGATTTGTGTGGTGGCTCTTTCAGCTGACTAAACGCGACATGGCTCTCGCCGTTTTTCTTATACTCGCATTACTCGGCCTGGCTGACTGGATCCTGCACCTGTGGACGATTGTCGCGGGCGCGAGCCTGGTTCCCAGCGCGATTGCCGCGACCAGATCCAGCATTGGCGCTGGCGATGTCGTGACGCGCGAGCCGCGATCGTAATTGCGTCTCGGCGCATTGCAGCATTGCGATGGTGTCGATGTCCTGCCACCAGGCATCTCCAATATCGACGGCGCGGGCTTTGTCCTCCGACGCCATCAATCGAACTCCGTCAGCAAGACTGCAATCTCCGTCACGTTTTACTCGCTCGAGGTAATCGAAAATGTCTAGTGAGCATACAAAAAGACCGGTATCGATTCCATCGTAAACCGTTAAGTCTTTTCCAATCTTGAGGATTCGGTCCGCCTGAGTCTGAACTTTCATCGCGTCATCGACATCAAAAATTGAATCCAGCTTTCGGTCGAGCGCGAGATTGAGTTGGTTGGGTACCGCATTATGGAGCAGAAGGTCGACAATTGATTGATCAAACAAATGGTCGCTCATCGTCAGAAGAAAGGACTTGCCGACGTGCCCAGCGGCGGCAAGAAGCGAGATGCCATTCTGTTTTTGCCAGTCGCGGTTTTCGATGAAGGACACGCTGAGGCCGGAAGGAATCAGCCGGTTGGCTTGCGCGATCATGCGCCCGCTTTCGTAGCCGACCACGAAGTTGACGGTTTTGATCCCTGCGCGCATCAGGGCATCTAGCGTGTACGAAATCAACGGACGGCCAAGGACCGGCACGAACGGCTTCAAGAAAGTTTTATCCGACTCACGCAGGCGCGAGCCCTGTCCGGCCATCAAAATCACAGCTTCAAAGATCGCCGTCATATTTCGTAATATCTCCGTAGGCCCCAAAGGCGGACGCGCTGGGGAAGAAATCTAAAAATCAGCGGTGCAATTTTTGATTCAAATACGTTGCCCACCGTTATCTGGGGCGGCGGGTGCACAGCGTCGATCAATTTGAGAACATGTCGCGCGACGAGATCCGGGCTTGGCGCCTTTTTCATGTTGCGTTCGACGATTTCCCAGGTCTTGGTGATCCTTGCCTCGTAGCGATCCGTTTTATTGGTCTTGCGCACCCTCTCGTTAAATTCCGTGGAAATGTCTGCCGGTTGAAGATCAACGATGTGGAGCGGGGAATGAGCCAACTCGAGCTGGATCGACATGGTAAAGGCTGCCAGCGCTGCTTTCGCGGAGTTGTAAGCCGCCATGAAAGGCACTGGAAGGCGAGAAGCTAACGAACTGACGTTGATGATCAAACCGTCTCCACGCGCTTGCATGTGGCGAAGCGCGAGTTGCATCAATTGGATTTGGCCGAAAACGAGAATTTGAAACTGGCTTGCGATCGTTTTCACGGGAAGGAACTCGGCGGCCCCAAAGTGTCCGGCCCCGGCGTTGTTGATCAAGACGTCGAAATAGCGAGCTTCCGCAAGCGCGGCATTGAATGCCTGCTCGATGGAAAGCGGATCGGTCAGATCGAGACGCATTGGATGACATCGCGGCATTTTGGGGACGCGTTCCAAATTGCGCGATGTGCCCCAAACTTCGTGACCCTCTGCCACCAGTAGTTTAGCAATGGCCAGGCCAATGCCCGAGCTCGCTCCGGTGATGAAAATGCGTTTCATGAGGAGCGGCGCCGTTCGACAAGATAAAGTCGGACACGGCGATTCTGAGGGTAAATCAACATTGAGCGTCTGAACTCGGCGAGCTTTATCAAGTAAAAATCTTTCCGCTTGAGGGATAGATCGTCGGTATAAACCGCTGCCGCATTCCGTAGCACTTCTTCGTCCTCCGCGATGGGGACATGGTCCAATATTTTGAATTGCGGCGCGTACCACTGGGCGGAACGGTACACAACAGGTAGAATCAAGAGCACGTTGCCGCGCTTCGAGGGCGGATAAAGTTTTTCCAAATAGCGTACGAACCGGACTGCTGGCGCTTCATCACGGTGATTCTCTATGGCCAATGGAACGAGGATATACAGGAGCAATGCCGGAACGCAGATTGCCGACAAGTTCCACGGTTTTGGTAATCGTAAAAAACCGCGGAGCATTATGACAAGGAGCGGCGGAAAGACCATGAGATAGTATCTTTGATCGCCGGGAAGCGCGATAAAGACAATCGCAATGTCAACTAAGAGCCAGGGACCGTGAAATCTCCAAAATCGCTGATCGATCGCTTCGCGTCCGAACCGAAAATAAGCGATGATCGCACACGTTGTAAGAACGATACCGGCTGCAAGCACCCGAGGCGATTGAATGAAGCCGAACCCTTTCCAAAACCACCCGAGAATGTGCCTGACGAACCGCATTCCGAGGTAGTGAGGACTCCAATCGCCCGCCCCGATGTAAACGGACGGTAGGTTTAAGCGCCAGCGCCATTGGCCGTACGCGAGCTCGGGATACACACGCCAGAACGGCTCATTTGGACGCAATTGAGACTGCATGTACCACATAGGCAGAAGCCAAATCAGACAACCCGCGACCAGCACCGCGTACGCAAACCACCATGTTTTAGCATTTACACAGCCTTTCTTGAGCTGAATGCCAAGAACCACTGCAACGACAGGAAACAATTGCGGCCGTGTCCCAGCTGCGGCGGCCCCAAGGAGAGCAGCCCAAACAATCAGGCCGCGCTTCCCCTGTTTCAAAAAGCAGATCGCGGCAAGTAACTCCGCGCTTATGAAACCCGCTGCCAGCATGTCCGTCACCGCCTTCGTAGCCGTCATCCAAACAACTGGCGTGATCAGCAAACAACTTGCGACCCACCATGCGAGCCTTTCGGAAAACTGGACGCGGATAATCGAGAACCAAGCCGCGATGAAAAGTGCACCGCCAAACGCCGAAGCGCAGTAAAGCGATGATTCGGTTCCGATGTGGAAAAATCTCGTGCCCAGCCAGCCAAAGAAAATAAAAAGCGGATAACCAGGTGGGTGCGGCTGATGATGCCAGAGGTCGAAGGAGTGCACGCCCATCGCAAATTGCACAGCATCGATTTCATCGAGCGCCGGCGAATGCGTGAAAAAGTAAAGAGCGAAGGCGGCAAAGAAAAGCAGCACCGCTTTAGTCACGGCATGTTGACCCGAATCGCATCGTTCCATGTCGGTTGAAGTCATAGTGACTGCGCATTCTTTGTTGGTCAGCGATTGATTCCTATTTTAACTGTCAGGCTGCTGCAAGAGTGTCCTGTGAGTTATAATTGTTATCTGCGTGGTCTCGAAGAATTCTCTGACCATACGATGTCGATCTTGTGCCCATGTTTCCGCTGATTTCTGCAGTCATTATTATTTTGATTGCGCTGCGCCTCACGCGGCTCCTGCCTGCTGGCAGAAAGCGCCGCCAACAAGTCCGCTTCATTCGTGAAACATTGGCCGCCGAGCGGACGTTCGATAACCGGCGTGTAATCGCGTCGCTATCGACGGTGCCCGACCGAATCAACAATTTGAGGCCGACGATTCGGTCCCTTCTAAAACAAACAAATCCGCCGGATGAGATCGTCCTGGCCATACCGGAATTTTCGATTCGCGAGCAACGGCCTTATGAAGTGCCAAAAGATGTTTCGCGTTGGCCGCGAATGCGTGTTTTGCATTGTCGCAGGGATTGGGGGCCGGCCACGAAGTTCATTCCCATTATCCGAGAAGAACTGGCGGCCGGCCGGGGAAATACATTGATAATAGTGGTGGACGATGATCGCGTTTATCCGCGAGACGCGCTTGAAACGTATCTCCATTACAACGAGCAATTACCTGAGGCGGTTCTTTGTTTTCGCGGTGCAGCAATGCCACGAAATCTGGATTGGCGACACGCCAAGATGATTCGCGCGAGCGAGCTTCGCCAGCCGCAACCCGCAGCGGTGATCACAGGGTGTGGAAGTTACTTAATTCAACCGAGATTCTTCGACGAGTCGCTCTGGGATTATTCCCAAGCGCCCAAGGGAGCATTTTACATGGACGATATTTGGATCAGTGGATGCCTCGCTAGGCGTAACGTGAAGAGATATGTTGTGCCCGCATCGGCCATGATGCGGAGTGTGTTTCGGCAACGCCGGACCTTATCGCTGCACGATGTTCCTGACGGACGTCAGTACCACAACAACGAAACGATCGCATTCTTCGGGGACGCCT
>WNFX01004602.1_pt1 | contig 38064 bp, 34 predicted proteins | sample 5400111 | NCBI WGS metagenome assembly WNFX01 (sample SAMN13153363, study PRJNA577476) | soil metagenome | isolation source: 40 cm soil or saprolite under grassland replicate 1 | place: USA:California | collected 2016-06-15
GAAGTGCCCTGAGGTAAGCCACGCGTTGCGGAGACCAGGGACCCGGTCGATGACCGGACGCCCGTCGGGATGGCGGGGGCGGAAGCAGCACCACTGATGCGAGGCGCCAACGCCGCGCAACTCCGGCAGGGCCGCACGCAGACCGCCAAGGATGGCGTCGATCACGTCCTGCCGCACGGCGGGGCTGTAGTCGCCGGTGTCGAACGTCCCTCCGGCCAGGAGCCGCCCGTCCTCCAGTTGAGTAGCGACAGGTGCGACCGTGCCTGGCAGCCGCACGGAGACCGGCTCGGTGACAAGCAGGTGGCCCTTGACGACTTCGGACGGCACGTCCAGCGGCAGGCCATCAAGCACAGGTGGTCGCCCGGTGGCAAACACGACCGCTCCTGGATGGACGTCGCCAGCCGAGGTACCCACGCAGACCACCTGGTCACCGCGGATGTCCACGGAAGTGGCTGCAACTCCGGTCGCGACATCGGGCAGCTGCGAGGTCAGCCGCACGATAGCCCGCAGTGGGTTGACCCGCGCCTGGCCGCGGATGAGAGCGCCTGCCATCGGCAGCGCGAGACCCGGGACGAATTCTTTGATCTGACCGGCATCGAGCCACTCGACAGTGGGAGGCTGATGGGGGGCGAAGTCAGATGGATCGGGCACCAGGCCGATCCAGTCGAGCTGGACGAGCCCGACACCGCCCGGGCACGCCTGGTCAAGTTGCTTCCAGCGCGCCAGGCTGGACCGGGCCAAATCCACGAAGAGCGCGGGATCGCTCCATTCATGAATCTCGGGCGTCAGCAAGCCGGCGGCTCCGCCGGTGGCCCCGGAGCCGAGCCTCCCGGCCTCAATGAGCAAGACCGAACCCAATCCAGCACCACGGCAGGCCGCGGCGGTGGCGGCACCGACGATCCCGCCGCCAACGACGAGCACGTCGGGCCGCGGCCGCGGGACGGCACCCGCACCGCGGCCAAGCGCGGCGCGCTCGGCATCGGTGAGCTGATCGAGCCAGAACGTCCTGCCCACACCCACGACCCTATGCTCAGCCATGTGCCACGAAAGTCTTCGTAGACCAATTTCTAATAATACCGACTAGTAAGATAGAAATATTCGAAGGCAGCAGCGCCCGTGAAGGGCAGCGCCCCGTGAGGAGCAGCGCCCGTGAAGGGCAGCGCCTGGCCGGAGGCGGGAGAACACTCAGACGACGTTGATCGAGTACAGGCCGCGAGCGTCGCGGTCACACCGCGGGGTGGCTCTGGGTTCCCTTGCCGGGCCGACCAATCAGATCCGATCCCGTGGTGCGTGGTGCACCGGATGTCCCACGTGACCGCTACAGCATCACGAAGGATACGATATACGTCGGATGTCTGGCGGAGGTGACAGCGTGACCGAGCCTGGGGCCGCGAACCTGACCGAATTCGGCGGCCGTGTCGCGCTCGTCACCGGCGGCGCCTCGGGGATCGGCCTCGCCACGGCGCGCCTGCTGGCCGCGCGGGGGGCTCGGGTGGCCGTGCTCGATCGCGATATCTCAACCGCTGCCACCGCTATCGCGGGAATACATGCCGTCGAGGCGGACGTGACAGACGACGCCGGGACGAGGGCCGCCGTCGCCGCCGCGGCTGACGCGCTTGGGGGCCTGGACATCCTGGTCAACAACGCTGGCATCGGCGCGGCGGGCACCGTCGAAGACAACGACGACGACGAGTGGCGCCGCGTGTTCGACGTCAACGTGCTGGGGATCGCCCGAACTGCGCGGGCCGCGCTGCCGCATCTGCGCGCGGCCGCAGCACGGCGCGGGCAGGCGGCGGTCGTGAACACGTGCTCGATCGTGGCGACCGCGGGCCTTCCGCAGCGCGCGCTTTACTCCGCGACCAAGGGGGCCGTGCTCTCGCTCACTCTCGCCATGGCCGCCGACCATGTCCGCGAGGGGATCCGAGTCAACTGCGTCGCCCCGGGAACGGTCGACACGCCATGGGTCGGCCGACTGCTTGACGCGGCGCCGGATCCTGCCGCGGAGCGCGCCGCCCTGACGGCCAGACAGCCCATGGGCCGCCTGGTGGACGCGGACGAGGTCGCCGCCGCCATCGCGTACCTCGCGAGCCCGTTCGCCAGCGCCACCACGGGGGTGGTACTCCCGGTCGACGCAGGCATGGCAGGGTTGCGCCTCCGCCCGCCGGGCCAGCCACGGGATGAGCCGCAGCTGGCCCCATGAATGTGGCATCCATAGGGTCCTGCGGGGATTGATAGGCCATCCACGCCCTGCCGACCATGATCGTGGAGACTTTTCAGGGCATCAACCGCCGCAGAACCGGCGCGTTGCCACATTCATCATCCGGTCGGTCGTCGCGGATGCGAGCCGTCGTCAGAGCACGGATGCGAGCCACTGCTCGACGCTGGCGATGTGCACCGTCGCCCATGACCGGGCAACGTCGGGGTCGTGCGCGATCAGCGCGTCGAGGATCGCGCGGTGCTCGGCAAGCGTCCGCTTCACCGCGCCTTCCTGAGTGAGGCCGCGCCACACCCGGGCCCGGGTCGTCGGGCCGGACATCGTCTCGAGCAGGGAGCAGAGCACCGAGTTGCCCGACACGGCCGAGATCTTGCGGTGGAACTCCAAATCGTTGTCGACGAGCTCGTCGACTTCCGGGTCCGGGCCGAGCCGGTCGAGAAGCTCGCGCAGTTCGGCGCCTTGTTTCTCGTCGATGCGCTCCGCCGCCATCGCCGCGGCCGCGGGCTCCAGGATGCGCCGCACCTGCAGGAATTCAAGCACGGTGTCGTCGCGGTGGAAATCCACGATGAACGTCAGCGCCTCGAGCAGTAGCGGCGGCTCGAGGCTGGTCACGTAGGTCCCGTCACCGCGCCGCACGTCGAGGATATTGACCAGTGACAGCGCCCGCACCGCCTCGCGCAGCGAACTGCGTGACAACCCGAGATCGGCGGCGAGGTCCGCTTCCTTCGGCAGCCGGTCCCCGGGCCGGAGTGAGCCCGAGACGATCATTGACTTGACCTTCTCGATGGCTTCATCGGTGACCGCCACGCGCATCCCCCTTGGCGACAGATCCGACGTTTGAGCCGAGTATGACACGCGGTTCGGCTTCGGCCACCACCTGGCGACACGCCCGGGTGCCATTTAACGCCTAGTTAACGAGTGTGTGCCTGCCGCATGCAGTGGATAGCCTGTGGCGGCGCGCCTACCGCAGACGCGCTCGTGGAGGAGGAACCCGTTGACACAGCGACGCACACTGGTGGCGCCCACCATGCCTGACGCGCAGGAGCAGCAGACCGAACTCATTTCGCTGTCCGTCGCAGATCCGATGACTGACCAGACACTCGAGATCTCCAGTGCGGAAGAGAGGGCCGTGGTCGTCCTGGCCGGCACGGTCGACGTGACAGCGGACTCTCGCGCGCTGGGCCGGGCCGGGGGGCGGCGCGACGTATTCAGCGGGGCGGGCTACGCCATCTATGCGCCGCCGGGAGTCACGCTGCGGCTGACCGCCACGGGCGGCCCGGCCTCGCTCGCGATCGCAAGCGCTCCGCTCGACGGGGCGGCGGCACCGGCGGACGCACGTATCATCACGCCGGCGGACCAGCGGATCGCCGAGGTTGGTGAGGGCAATTGGCAGCGGACGGTCCGCACAATGCTCGGCCCCGAGCACCCCGCGGGCAGGCTGCTGCTCGGTGAGACGATCAACCAGCCGGGGAACTGGTCGTCCTACCCGCCGCACAAGCATGACACGCACGAGCCGCCGCGCGAGGTGAAGCTCGAGGAGGTCTACCTGTTCAAGGCCGACCCTCCCGGCGGGTTCGGCGTGCAGCTTCGATACGGCCCGGACGCGGAGTACTGCGGCACCGTCCGTGACGGCGACGCGGTCGCGATCCGCTCCGGCTACCACCCGGTCGTGGCGGCACCTGGTTACAAGCTCTACTACCTGTGGGTGATGGCCGGCGAGGGCCGCCAGATGATCCCGTATCTCGACCCCGCGCACGCGTGGGTTCAACTGGGGCGCTGACGCAGATCTGACGCTGGTGCGGTGAGCGAAACGGCCTGACTGCCGTCAGCCGCCGACGTGGCAGCGAACGTCGTCGAAGAAGCAGTCCGACGGGCTGGCGGGCTCGCCGGTCGCGGCGAAGGTCACGGGCAGCGCCCTGCCCTGTTGAAGCGGCGGCGCCTCGCGCAGTGGCTCGACGGTTCCCCCATCGCCGCCCGGTACCCAGGTCGCACCCTTCATCCACATGATCCGAACCCCCGGATACGTGAACCGCAGCCGCCAGTTGCCTATCGACTGCGCGCGGCGGTCGGTGATGGAGATCATCCCGACGAAGCCGCCCGGCACGGTCTGCAGCGTCCGGTAGGCGACCGAGACCTTCGACGCGTGCGCCTCGTCGGGCCGGCCCGAGTCACGCCGTGTCGAGCCGCTCGCGGTGACGGCGGGGGTGGCCGCCGCCGACCGTCCCGCGCCTGCTGCGCTGCGGCTGGAGCCAGGGCGGACGCACGATCCGGCACTGCAGCTCTTGGGCCCGCCGGAGCTGCTGAAACGCAAATAGGTCTGGGTCGTGCCGAAGGCCAATACCGCCATGGTCACGATCGTGACGCTGAACACGAATGTCGGAGTCACCATCAAGGGGCGCAGGCCGCCGCCGTTCTGCGCGCCCTTAGCCGCCGGCGCGGCCCGTTGCTGGGCTGGTCGGCGGTGGGCAGGCGTTGCTGCGGCCCTGCGCCCGCGTCTTCGAGGCATCGGGCGATTTATACCAAGCAAAGGACGTTCACGGCTAGTTAACCAGGCGGTGGCTAGTCAATTACGATATGTAGCAAGAACGCGGATTACCGAAAATGGTCCCATCCCGCAACGCCATCGTAGTGCTTACCGTCCACCAGAACGGGCGCTGTCGCCGTTTCGTGTGTCCGCACCCGCCCGATGACCGACCACCCGGCGGGCAGGGCGGTGCCCGCGGGGAAGGTGGCGGCAAGCGCGTGATCCTCTCCCCCGGCCAGCACCCACTCCAACGGTGACGCGGCCGCCTCGGCCCGGCTCTCCCTCTCGGCCCGGCTCTCCCCCGCGGCGCGGCTCTCCCCCGCGGCGCGAGCCCTGTCCAGCGGCCCGGTGTCACCAGCGGCAGCCGTTTTGATTACTTCGGCCGCATCGGCGAGCAGGCGGCTGACGGGCAGCAGCGCGCCGCTCACGTCGATGACCACGCCGCTCGCCACGGCGAGATGGCCAAGGTCGGCAAGCAACCCATCGCTGACGTCGATCATTGCGGTGGCACCGAGCAGGGCCGCCTCAGGGCCCGCATCGTAGGGTGGCCGCGGCCTGCGGTGCGCCTCGATCAACTCGGCGGGGTGCGCACGCCCGTGCCGCAGCAATGCCAGGCCCGCGGCCGAGTGACCGAGTCTGCCCGCAATCGCGACCACGTCGCCTGGGCGGGCGCCGGCCCGGGTAACCGGCGAACGCCCCTGCAGGTCGCCTAGTGCGGTCACCGCTATCGTGATCGCCCGCGCCGCCGCGATGTCGCCCCCCGCCACCACCGCGCCGCCGCGCACGCATTCGGCCGCAAGCCCGGCGATGAACTCATCCGCCCAGCTCACCGGCAGGTCTGGCGGGGCCGCGAACGCCACGAGCAACGCCGCGCGGGCGGCACCCATGGCGGCGACGTCGGCGAGGCTGCGCGCCGCCGCCTTGTGCCCGACATCACCCGGGCCCGACCAGTCCCGGCGGAAATGCTGGCCTTCCACGACCATGTCAGTGGTCGCGACCACGCGGCCATCCGGCGCGCGCACCACCGCGGCGTCATCCCCGATGCCCACCACGACCTGCGAACCCTGTGGCACCGCGGATGCTATGCGGGCAATGAGCCCGAACTCGCCAAGTTCGCCGATCGTAATGTGCGCCTCCACAGGGCCACGGTGCCGCCGGTCCGCGCCGGTCCCCCGGGCCGCGCGGACCCGCTCAGCCCGGCGATTCCGCTAGTGGCCCGGCCACCTGCGGCCGGCGCATCTACGGTAGCGTGGCGTTTCCGGATAGTGGTCAATGTGGTCTACCCGGGGAGGACGTCATGGTCCAGGCCTACATCCTCATCCAGACGGAGGTCGGCAAGGCAGCCGACGTTGCCGTGCGGATCGGGAAGATCGCGGGCGTCACCCAAGCCGAGGATGTCACGGGCCCCTATGACGTCATCGTGCGCGCCGAGGCCGCCAACGTCGACGACCTCGGCAAGCTGGTGGTGGCGCAGATCCAGGTGGTCGAGGGCATTACCCGGACGCTGACCTGCCCGATCGTGCACATCTGAGCACCTGATACGCGCGGGCCGGGCGGGGAGCGCGGGACGTGCCGACCGGCCGCGGCGTCGCGCTGACGGTGGCTGCCGCGAGCGCGATCTGTCTGCTCCTGTCCGCATGCGGGTCCGGGCGGACCAGGGGGCCCGCGGTCGTCCACGTCTCACCTCCGCACCCTGACCCGGCCGCTGCGCGGGTGTGCGCCGCGCTCGGCCGGACGCTCCCGTCCCGGCTGGGCGGGCATGCGCGGCGCACGACGAGCCCCGCGTCGCCGCTGACAGCAGCCTGGGGGGACCCGCCGGTCACCCTGCGCTGCGGCGTGCCGCGGCCCGCTGCGCTAGGCCTGGCGGCGGAACTGACCGTCGTGAACGGGATCTCCTGGTTCCCCGAGCCTGCCGGCTCGGCGACCCCGTCGCGGTTCACCGAGGTCGGCCGCGGTGCCTATGTCGAGGTCACTGTCCCCGCGCGTTATGCCCCGGCCGGCCCGATCCTGGTCGCGATGAGCAACGCGATCGCCGCTACGATCCCGGCCAAGAGGGGCGGCGGCATCTAAGCGACCCCGATGACCCATCGGTGTTCATATAGGACCCCCGATGGCCCATCGGTGTTCATACGGACGCGGCGATCAGCGGCGTTCGGGGACGTGGCCGGGCAGAAGGCGCGCGGCCAGCTCGGCGGTCGCGGGCCCGAGCCCGAGCGCGGCCGCTTCCCCCAGATCGGCGGCCGTGTCCACGTCACGGCGAAGCCCGGGCAGGTCACCTGAGGAGATCTCATGGGCGCCACCCTCGAGGTGGCGCAGCCGTGACCCGGGACCGAATCGGGGCCGGAACGGTACGCCGGGCCTGGCGCTGTACAGCGTCGTGCCCGTCCCTGACGCGTCGGGAACGATCGCCTGTGGCCATTGGGCCGCGCAGCGCAGGGCGCGGTCAAGCTCGGCGGGCCGCAGCGCGGGCAGGTCCGCCGAAAGTGCCGCGACCCCGGACCGCGGCTCGCGGGAGACAGCATCCTCGAAGCCATACGCGAGCGCCGGGTTGAGCCCCGCGTCCGGCTCGTCACCGACAACCCGCGCACCCAGGCGGCCAAGCTCGGCCGCGGCGAGCTGGTCGCCGGTGACGACGATGACCTGCAGGACCTGTGCACAGGCGAGCGCGGCCCGCACCGTATCGGCCGCGACCGCGAGCGCGAGCGCCGGTCTCGCCGGACCGGCGAGCTTGGCGAGCCGCGACTTGGCGCGCGCGAGCACCTTCACCGGGATCACGAGCGACCAGGTGAGCGATCCATCAGCCGTCATGGCGATGTTCCTGCCTCGACACTAAGCTTCCTGAACCGCGAGACTAGTGGTCGGCAAGAACCCGCGAGAACACCGCCTGCGACCAGGATGGCAGCTCGCAGTCAAAGTACCCCGCGTCGGGCCAATAGGTTGGGTGCAGGAAACTCGAGGCAGGAGGCCGGCGTGACGGGAAGCGCCGCACAACCCCGGTACTCGTATTCACGCGGCTGGCGCAAGTTCACCACCATCGTGCTGCCTCCGCTGATCCGCGCGCTCATGAAGCGCGATTGGCACGGCCATCGGCACATCCCGCGTGAGGGCGGCGTGATCCTGGCCGCTAACCACCTGTCCTACGCCGACTGGCCGGCCATCGCGCTGTTCACCCACGAATCGGGCCGCTACCCCGTCTTCCTGATCAAGTCTCCCGTATTCGACGTCAAGGGTGTCGGCTGGCTGCTTCGCAAGTTCGGCCAGCTACCGGTGTACCGCGGCCAGACGGACGCCGCGCTCGTGCTCAAGGATGTCGAATACGGCATCGCCAGCGGTGAGTGCGTCATCTTCTACGCGGAGGGGACAGCCACACGCGACCCGGACCTGTGGCCGATGATGGCGAGAACAGGAGTCGCGAGGGTCGCCCTCACCACGGGCGCTCCTGTGATCCCGATAGCGCATTGGGGCGCGCAGCACATCCTTCCCTACGGGACCAAGAACCTGCACTTGATCCCCCGGACGACGGTGCGGCTGGCCGCGGGCCCGCCGGTCGACCTATCCGAGTACCGGGGAAAGCCGCTCAACACCGAGACGCTGCACGCCGCCACCACGGCAATCATGCGCGATGTCACCCAGCTGCTTGGCGGGCTACGTGGCGAGCAACCACCGGCCGTCCCGTTCGACCCGCGCGCGGCCCGCCGGGCCGACCGGATCCGCAAGGACAGCGAACCCGGCCAGGCCTCTGAGCCGCTTGGCGGACCGGGGGCCACGGGAAGGGCGGGCGAGGGGTGAGAGCAGCCGTCCTCGGCGCTGGCTCATGGGGCACGACCTTCGCCCAGGTTCTGGGCGACGCGGACACCGAGGTGACGATCCTGGGACGCAGGCCCGAGCTGGCCTGCGCGATCACCGAACATCACGAAAATCCGGATTACCTTCCCGGAATCCAGCTGAACCCAGGACTGCGCGCGACAACCGATCCGGTGGCCGCCCTGGATGGCGCGGACATGGTGGTACTCGCCGTGCCCGCACAGTCGCTGCGCGACAACCTGGCGACATGGGCGCCGTGCATCCCGCCCCGCGCGGTCCTGGTCAGCCTCATCAAGGGGATCGAGGTCGGCACGTGCAAGCGCATGAGCGAGGTGATACGCGACGTGCTCGGGACTCCCCCGGCGCAGATCGCGGTGATCACGGGCCCCAATCTCGCCAAGGAGATCGCGCAGCGCCAGCACGCCGCCACCGTGGTCGCATGCCAGGACGACGCGACGGCGCAGAAACTGCAGCGTGCCTGCCACACCAGCTACTTCCGCCCGTACACCAATCCCGACGTCACCGGCTGCGAGCTCGGCGGCGCGGTGAAGAACGTGATCGCCCTCGTCGTCGGGATTGCGATCGGCATGGGGCTCGGTGACAACACCCGGGCGCTGCTCATCACGCGCGGTCTTGCCGAGATCGCTCGCCTGGGCGCGGCACTCGGCGCCGACCAGCACACCTTCGCCGGCCTCGGCGGGCTTGGCGATCTCGTCTGCACCTGCAGCTCACCGTTGTCGCGCAACCGGACGTTCGGCGAGAATCTCGGCCGCGGGATGACGCTGAACGAGGTCATCGCGGCGACCAAACAGACGGCGGAGGGCGTGCACTCGTCAGGTTCGGTCCGCGAGCTGGCCCGCAGGCACGGCGTCGAGATGCCGCTCACCGAGGTCGTCGACGACGTCATCCACAAGGGGCTGCCAGTGGAGAAGGCGGTACAACTCCTCGCCAGCCGTTCTGCTAAACCTGAGCGATACGGGGTCTGAAGGCGAATGCAAAGACGACTGGGCGAGAACACCAGAGCGGTCCACTTGCCCCCGCCGCCCGTGCCCGCCCAGCAGCCGTTCGGCACCCCGGTCTACCGTACGGCCACATTCGCCTTCGGCTCGGCGGAAGAATATGCCGACGTACTTAACGACAGGGTGGCCGGTTACACCTACAGCCGGATCGACAACCCGACGGTCGACGCGTTCGCCGCCGCCGTCGCCGCGCTGGAGAGCGTGAACCTGCCCCAGGCGCAGGCGGCCCAGGCCTTCTCCTCAGGAATGGGCGCGGTCAGCGGGGTGTTCTGGGCGCTCGCGCGGGCCGGCGCACACGTGGTCGCGCCCGCGGCCGTGTACGGCGGGACCTACGGTTTCCTGCGCAACGTCGCCAGCCGGTTCGGGGTCGAGACCGACTTCGTCGACGTGACCAGCCTGGACGCGGTGCGCGCCGCGATGCGCCAGACGACCCGTATCGTCTACGCGGAGACGCTCGCCAACCCGACGACCGCGGTCGCCGACCTGCCCGGGCTGGCACGACTCGCGCACGAGGCGAACGCGCTGCTCGTCGTCGACTCCACGCTTGCGCCGCCGGTCGTGTGCCGCCCACTCGAGCACGGCGCCGATCTCGTGCTGCATTCGGCGACCAAGTACATGGGTGGCCACTCAGACGTCACCGGCGGGGTGGTGACCGGCCGGCCCGAGCTGATCAGCCGTATCCGCGCGGTCCGCATCGACACCGGCGCCTCACTCGCGCCCGACGAGGCCTACCTGCTGCGCCGCGGCCTTGAGACATTGCCGCTGCGGGTTCGGCGGCACTGCTCGACGGCGATGTTGTTCGCCGCCACGCTTGCTCACCATCCGGCGGTCGTCCGGGTTGACTACCCCGGCCTGCCCCAGCACGCGGGACACGACCTGGCCCGTCGGCTCTTCGACGCCGGGCCGGAAGGCACAAGGTTCGGCGCGGTCGTCACGATCACGCCGCGCGGCGGGCGGGAAGCTGGGATGCAGTTCGCGAATCGCCTGCGTATCGGCCAGATAGCCGCCTCACTCGGCGGGACCCACACCAAGGTCAGCCACGTCGCGTCCACCACTCACAGGCAGCTCGACGACGCCGCGCTCGCGGCCGCGGGCATCGGCCCGGGCGCGGTGCGCTTCTCCGTCGGGCTGGAGGATGCGGATGACCTGCTCGCCGACGTCACTGCCGCGCTGGACGGGCTGGACGGGCTGGCGGGCTGAGAACCCGCAGCACGGGCGCCACAGCGGAGTGGCTAGCGGGTAAGGTCATGCGCTGCGGCTACATACGAGGAGGCGCCGTGGGCCAGCATCGGAGGATCAGGGTCGCCGTGGTGTTCGGTGGCCGCAGCGCCGAACATGCGGTGTCCTGTGTCGGCGCAGGCAGCATTCTCGCCGCGATTGACCCGGCCACTTACGAGGTGGTGCCGACCTGGTGGTGATGGGTCCCGGCCGGGTCCCGCCGGCCCTGGCCGACGTCGATGTCGTGCTGCCCCTCCTGCACGGCACGTACGGCGAGGACGGCACCATTCAGGGGTTGCTCGAACTGGCAGGCATCAGGTACGCGGGCGCCGGGGTCCTGGCCAGCGCGGCAGGCATGGACAAGGAATACATGAAATTGATCTTCAAGGCCCGCGGGCTCCCGGTCGGGCCGTACGTCGTGGTACGTGACCGCGACTGGCGGCCGCCGGACGCCAGTGGCGGCCAGTCGGCCGCGATCCAGCGCAAAGCGGTCCTCGATGAGATCTCCGAGCTGGGCTGGCCGGTGTTCGTCAAGCCCGCGCGCGGCGGATCGAGCATCGGCACATCGAAGGCCGCCGGCATGGCCGAATTGCACGAGGCGATCGAAGAAGCACGCGAGCACGACCCGAAGGTGCTCGTCGAGGCGGCCGTTTCTGGACTCGAAATCGAGTGCGCGGTGCTCGAAGGCCTCGACGGCCGCCCGCCCGACACGAGCGTGCCCGGGCAGATCCGGGTGAACGGCGGGCAGGAGTTCTACGACTTCGAGGCCAAGTACCTGGATGAGGCCACCGACATGGTGATCCCGGCGCCCATCCCCGCGGAGCACAGCCGCGAGATACGCCAGCTCGCCGCGGCGGCGTTCGACGCCCTCTCGTGCGAAGGGCTCGCACGGGTGGACTTCTTCTATCCGCCTGACGGGCGAATCATCGTGAACGAAATCAACACCATGCCCGGCCTGACGCCGGGCTCCGGATTCCCGCTGATGTGGGCGGCGACCGGGATGCCGCTGACCCAGCTGGTTGACCGGATCTTGCAGACAGCGCTGCGCAGGCCGACCGGCCTGCGGTAAGCGACGGCGTTCGCACGCGGCGGGGCGGAGGGCGCGGCACAATGCGGCGGCGCCCCGAGGCCAGGCCTCCGGGCGCCGCCGGTGCGACTAGTCCAGGGGGAACCCCTGACGCCGCGGGCTACCTCTTCTTCGCGCTGCGCGCCGGCACCTTCTTCTGGCCATTGACGACGGCTTTGAAGTCCGCGCCGGGCCGGAACTTCGGCACCGACGACTTCGGCACCTTAATGGCCGCTCCTGTAGCTGGGTTGCGGGCCGTCCGCGCCGGACGTACCGCCTTCTCGAAGACACCGAAACCCGTGATTGCCACCTTGTCACCCTTGGCCACCGTCGACTGAATGGTCTCCAGCACGGCGTTCACGGCCTCTGTCGCCGTCTTCTTGTCCCCCAAGCGGCCGGAGATAGCGTCGATCAGGTCACGCTTGTTCATTGGTCACTCCTCCGGTTGCCCCCGAGGTCGCGCGGGCAATGCAGCAGTGCTCGCGACCTCTGACCTGCTTGAAATTAGGCTACCTGGCCGGATCGCACAATTACCTGCGGGCCGAATCCTTGCGTGTCGGCGTAACAGAAGGTAATCGCGTGTCTTTCAGGTGCTGCAGTGACCAGTGATGTGATCAACGATCACGAAGCAAAACGGCTCACGCGGGCCGGCGCGACCCTGACCCCTGGCGCGCCCGCGGGGCGTCTCCGGGGGCCACCGGGCCTGCGGAGCGACCGGCGGCGGGTCACTGGGTCACGGGCATCCAGGCGGGGCGGTCCTTCTCGAACTGGGCGATCTCGTCGGCTTGGCTGAGCGTGATCGCGATGTCGTCGAGGCCTTCGAGCAGGCGCCACCGGATGGATGCGTCGATCTCGAAGGAGGCGGCGATGCCGCCGCAGCGCACCTCGCAGGCGTGAAGGTCCACCGTGACCGGGACCGAAGGATCGGCCTCCACCGCGTCCTGGAGCGCGTTCACCACATCCTCGGGAAGGTTCACGGGCAGCAGCCCATCCTTCGTGGCGTTGCCCGCGAAGATGTCGCCGAACCGCGGTGCCACCACCGCGTGGAAGCCGTAGTCCCGCAACGCCCAGACGGCGTGCTCGCGGGAGGACCCAATGCCGAAGTCGGGCCCGGCGAACAGGATCGTCGCTCCTTCGTAGGCGGGATCGTTGAGCACGAAGCCCGGGTCCTCGCGCCACGCGGCGAACAAGCCGTCACCGAATCCCGTGCGGGTTACACGCTTCAGGTACTCGGCCGGGATGATCTGGTCGGTGTCGACGTTGCTTCGCCGGAGCGGCAGCGCCGTGCCGGTGTGGATGGTGAACGGTTCCATCGGGTTCTCCTCTACAGGTCGGCTGGGGCGGTCAGCCTGCCTGTGACCGCTGTTGCGGCGGCGACTTGCGGCGACACCAGGTGCGTGCGGCTGCCCTTGCCCTGCCTGCCTTCGAAGTTGCGGTTGGACGTGGACGCGGAGCGCTTACCCGGCCCCAGCTTGTCCGGGTTCATGCCGAGGCACATCGAGCAGCCGGCCGTCCGCCACTGCGCACCCGCCGCGGTGAACACGGCGTCGAGACCTTCACGTTCCGCCGCCTCCTTGACCTGCATCGAACCCGGCACGACCAGCATGTCGACGCTGTCGGCCACCTTGCGCCCCCGCAGCACTTCGGCCGCCGCGCGCAGGTCTTCTATCCGGCCGTTGGTGCACGAGCCGACGAACACCGTGTCCACGGCGATGTCGCGCAGCGGTGTGCCCGGCCGCAGGTCCATGTAGGTGAGCGCCCTCTGCGCCGCGGCGCGGCTGTCAGGGTCACCGAACGACTCAAGGGCCGGCACGGCGCCAGCCAGCGGCGCGCCTTGCCCGGGGTTGGTGCCCCAGGTGACGAAGGGCGTGAGCTGGGTCGCGTCCACGACGGCCTCGCGATCGAACGTCGCGTCGTCGTCGGTGCGCAACCCGCGCCAGTGGTCGAGCGCCGCCTCCCAGTCGGCGCCGCGCGGAGCATGGGGCCGGTCCTCAAGATAGCCAAACGTGACGTCGTCGGGCGCCACCAGGCCAGCTCGCGCGCCCGCCTCGATGGACATGTTGCAGACGGTCAGGCGGCCTTCCATGGACAGCGCTTCCAGCGCCGCTCCCCGGTACTCGATCACGTGGCCCTGGCCGCCGCCGGTGCCGATCCTGGCGATGATCGCGAGGATCAGATCCTTGGCAGTGACGCCGTAGGGCAGCGCGCCGTTAGCGGTGACCGCCATGGTCTTGACCCACTTCTGGGGCAGCGTCTGGGTGGCGAGCACGTGCTCGACCTGGCTCGTGCCGATGCCGAATGCGAGCGCGCCGAACGCGCCAAGGGTGCTGGTATGTGAGTCGCCGCAGACGATGGTCATGCCCGGCTGGACCAGCCCAAGCTGTGGCCCGATGACATGCACGATGCCCTGGCCGGCGTCGCCCATCGGGTGCAGCCGGATGCCGAATTCGGCGCAGTTCTTGCGCAGCGTCTCAACCTGAGTGCGCGACACCGGATCCGCGATCAGGCTGTGCGGACCCGAGACACCCTGCGTGGGCACGTTGTGGTCTTCTGTAGCCAACGTCAGGTCCGGGCGCCGGACCGGCCGGCCCGCGAGCCGCAGCCCGTCAAATGCCTGGGGACTTGTCACCTCGTGCACGAGGTGCAGGTCGATGTAGAGCAGGTCCGGCTCACCATCCGCGCGGCGCACCACGTGCGCGTCCCACACCTTCTGCGCGAGCGTCTTGCCCATCGGTTCGCCTCCGTGGCTTAGCGGGCCGTTCTTGTTTGGCGGGCTGTCTCATCCGGCCGGCCTTCCGTGCCGTCGTGGGCGCGGCCGGTGCGCCACCATCCCGCACGCTGTTGCTTCTCGCATTGCGAGACGGCAGTATTCACTACATGGACAATTCTAGCGGAGTCGGTGTCCTGGACAAGACGGTTTCCGTCCTTGACGCCCTCGAATCCGGGCCGGCCTCGCTGGCGCAGCTTGTGCAGGCCACCGGGCTGACCCGGCCAACCACGCACCGCATCGCGGTCGCGCTCGAGCGTCATCGCCTGGTCGGCCGGGACACGCACGGCCGGTTTACCCTCGGGCCGCGAATCGCCGAGCTCGCGACGGCCGCAGGCGAGGACAAGCTCCTGGCATTGGCCCAGCCGGTTCTCACCCAGCTGCGCGACACGACCGGCGAGAGCGCGCAGCTGTACCGCAGGCAAGCCGATTCCCGCGTCTGCGTGGCGACGGCGGAACGTGCGAGCGGCCTGCGCGACACGGTCCTGGTCGGTGCCATCCTGCCGATGACAGCAGGCTCCGCCGCGCAGGCGCTGCTCGCCTGGGAAGAGCCCGAGCGGCTGCGCCGCGGGCTGCGCGGTGCCCGGTTCAGTGCGACGACTCTCGCCCAGGTCCGCCGCCGTGGGTGGGCGGCCAGCGTGGCCGAGCGCGAACCGGGCGTGGCGTCCGTGTCCGCACCCGTCCGCGCCCAGGGCGGCAAGATCGTCGCGGCGGTCTCCGTGTCCGGGCCGATCGAGCGGCTCACCCGCTCACCCGGCCGCCTGCACGCGGGCGCGGTTGTCGCGGCCGGGGAAAAGATCAGCGAGCTGCTGCGGCAGACCAGCTAGGCGTCACACCGCCGGACGGGCGGGCGCTCTGCGGTGCTGTGCGGCCGAACGTGGCTACGCAGCAAATGTGATGAAACACACAGAGATCACAGATAAGAAACAACCGTGCGAAACAATGGGTGCTGTGGGCGCCCGCAGGCTCTTCGACGCGTACATGGCGGTCGACTGGAGCGCGCGCGACACGCCGAGCCCGCGCCAGCCCAGCCGCGACGCCATCTGGCTGGCCCACCAGGCGGCGCGCCTCGAGCTCACCGCCACCGCTTACGTCCGCACGCGGCAGGAGTGCTTCGAGCAGCTGCGCGGGCTGCTGGTCGAGCACGTGGCGAACGGCCAGCGGGTCTTCGTGGGCTTCGACTTCCCCTTCGGCTACCCCAGTGGGTTCGCGGCTGCCCTCGGCCTGCAGGCCAGCACGGGCGGTCCCGCCTGGCGGCTCATCTGGTCCGAGCTGAGCCGGCTCATCTCGGACCAGCCAGGTAACAGCAACAACAGGTTCGACGCCGCTGCGTTGCTGAACCGCCGCTGCGGCGGGGAGCGCCCCGGCCCGCTGTGGGGATGCCCCGGAGGTATTCCGCGGCCCGGGCTCCCGGCGAGAAGCCCCGGGTACCCGTACGCCGCCGGGCGGGGACCCAGGCTCGAACGGCTGCGCTGGACGGAGAAGAGGCAGCAGGGGACCCAGCCGGCGTGGAAGCTGTTCGGCGCCGGGAGCGTGGGAAGCCAGTGTCTCGTGGGCATCCCGTACGTACACCGCTTGCGCGAAGACCCGGAGTTGCAAGCGGTGAGCCGGATCTGGCCGTTCGAGACCGGGTTCGCGATGCCGGCCGCCATACCAGGCGAGCCCGTGATCGTGCACGCGGAGATCTGGCCGCGCCTGGCGCCCGGGCGCAACGCGGCGGCTCCCATCAGGGACGAGGATCAGGTCCGCGCGATGGTGAGCTGGCTGCGCTCACTCGACGACCGCGGCTGGATGGAGGAACTGCTGCGCACTCCCCCGGACCTGCCGCCGGGCGCGCTGCGACAAGTTCTCGTGGAGGAAGGGTGGATAGCAGGGACCCGCTAAGGGGGCGTCTGGCCAGCGACCGCGCACGCCGCTGGCGTGCCCGGACCGGCCCGCGGCACACCGGGGGGCCGGTAGGGTTTTATGGCGAAGGGCATGCGATTCTCGGCCGACAGTCCCGGCTGCCGAGGGCCTTAGGCCTCTAAGGTCCCTGTCACGGCCCATGCGATGCTGCGGAATGAGCCGCGAGCAGCGCGCGGGGAGCGCCGATATCGCGGCTCGCCCGCGGAACCTTCCGTTATCCGGTCAAGCATCGAGGTCACGCAGGTGAAGGTAGCTGTCGTCAAGGAGAACGCACCGCGCGAGCGCCGGGTGGCGCTGGTACCGGACGCGGTTCACAAGCTCGCGCAGGCAGGTCTGGACCTGCTTGTCGAGGAGGGTGCCGGGGAGGCGGCCTGGTTCCCCGACCATGCCTACGCCGAGGCCGGCTCCACGATCGTCACTCATGACGAGTTGCTCAAGCAGGCCGACATCTTGCTGTACGTCGGCCAGCCCGCCGCCGCGGACATCTCGAGGCTCAACCCAGGGCAGGCCGTGATCGGCATGCTGCAGCCGCTGGCGCAGCCGGAACTCGCCCGCGAACTCGCCACGGCAGGCGTGACCGCGATCAGCCTCGACGGCATCCCGCGCACCGTGTCGCGGGCACAAACCATGGACGCACTGACCTCGCAGGCGAACGTGGCCGGTTACAAGGCCGTGATCGTGGCGGCGGGCGCGTTCGGCCGGTTCTTCCCGCTGCTCATCACCGCGGCAGGCACCGCGCGACCCGCCGAGGTGCTCATACTCGGCACGGGAGTCGCAGGCTTGCAGGCGATCGGCACGGCCCGGCGGCTCGGCGCCGTCGTCTCGGGCTACGACGTCCGCCCAGCGGCCAAGGCTGAGGTCGAGTCGCTCGGCGCGACCTTCCTCGAGGTCGGCACGGTCGCCGACGCCGACGCCGACGGCGGATACGCGCGTGCGCTCACCGAGGCCGAGCAGCGCGCACAACAGGACGAACTGAACGCGCACATCGCCCGGCACGACGTCATCATCACCACCGCCCAGGTCCCAGGGCGGCGGCCGCCGCTGCTGGTGACCGGCCAGGCGATCAAGGACATGCGGCCAGGATCCGTGATCGTCGATCTTGGGTCCGGGCCGCTCGGCGGGAATGTCGAACTCTCCGAACCAGACGAGACCATCGTCACCGAGGGCGGCATCACCATCATCGGAGCCGGGAACCTGCCCGCCTCCATGCCGACCGCCGCGTCCGCGGCGTACGCAAGAAACGTCAGCGCGCTGCTAACGCACATGGTCCGCGAGGGCGAGTTGGTGATCGACACCGACGACGAGATTCAGGCGGGTGTCGTCATTTCGCACGCAGGTAAGGTGATCCATCCCTTGGTGGCGGAACTCCTCGATCCCGCACTTGCCGCCGGAGGTGAAACCGATGAGCCAGAGCCTTCTGTTTGACATCACAATTTTTGTCCTCAGCCTCCTGGTCGGCTTCGAGGTCATCAGCAAGGTGCCGTCGATGCTGCACACACCGCTGATGTCCGCCGCGAACTCCATCCACGGCGTGGTCCTGGTCGGCGCCATGCTGATCGCGGTGACCGCGGACAATGCCCTCGGATACGTGCTCGCCTTCATCGCGGCGGCGTTCGCGGCGGCTAATGTGGTCGGCGGCTACGTCGTCACCGGCCGGATGCTGAAGATGTTCCGCAAACGCCGTAAGGTGAGCAAGGACGGCACCTCATGAGCGCGTTCGACACCGTCATCTGGCTGATCTACGTCGCGGCCGCGGTCTGCTTCGTGCTGGGGCTGCACCTGATGAACTCGCCGGTGAGCGCGCGGAGGGGCAATCAGCTCTCTGCGGCCGGCATGATCGCAGCGATCGCCGCAGCAGCTGCGTTCGTGGTGCATTCGGGCAAGGTCACGACGACCGGCTGGATCGTGCTCGTGGCCGGGATCGTCGTCGGATCGGCGGCCGGGCTCTACAGTGCGCGCACCGTGAAGATGACCGCGATGCCACAACTGGTGAGCATGTTCAACGCGGTCGGTGGCGGCGCCGCGTGCATCGTAGCGATCAACGAGTTCGTGAAGCTCGCCACCAGGGCAGGGGCGACGAGCGTGTCGGGAACGGTGGCGGTGGCCACGGCGCTCGACGTCCTCATCGGCGCCGTGACCTTCTCCGGCTCGCTCATCGCCGCTGGGAAGCTGCAAGGCTGGGTGAACAGCGCGCCGATCGTCTTCCGCGGAGCCCGGGTGGTCAACGCGGTGCTGGCCGTCCTCATGGTCGGCGGGGCCATCTGGCTCATGACCGGGTCGGGGAACGTCCCGGTCTTGATCGTCCTCACCCTGGCCGCCCTGGGCTTCGGTGTGACCATGGTGCTGCCGATCGGTGGCGCGGACATGCCGGTGGTCATCTCGCTGCTGAACGCCTTCACCGGCACGGCCGTCGCCATGGCCGGTTTCGTCATCGGCAATGTCGCGCTCATCACGGCCGGCGCGCTGGTCGGAGCCTCAGGAAGCATCCTCACCAAGCTGATGGCCGACGCGATGAACCGCTCGCTCGCCAACATCATCATCGGCGGCTTCGGCACCGGCGACACAGCCGCCCCGGTCGTGGGCGCAGGCGGCGCCTCGGTGCGGACGGTCGACGCCGACGACGCCGCGATCCAGCTCGCGTACGCCCACAACGTCATCGTCGTGCCCGGCTACGGGCTCGCTGCCGCGCAGGCGCAGCACGAGGTGCAGGCGCTCGCGCAGTTGCTGGAAACCCGCGGCGTCAGTGTCGTCTACGCCATCCATCCGGTAGCCGGCCGGATGCCCGGGCACATGAACGTCCTGCTGGCCGAGGCCAACGTCCCGTACTCACAGCTCAAGGAGATGGACGAGATCAATCCCGAGTTCGCCCGCGCCGACGTGGCGCTGGTGATCGGCGCCAACGACGTGACCAACCCAGCCGCACGCCGCCCGGGCACACCGATCTCTGGCATGCCGATCCTCGACGTGGACCAGGCCAAGAGCATCATCGTCATCAAGCGGTCGATGGGTCACGGGTACGCCGGGATCGACAACGAGCTCTACCTCGACCCCAAGACCAGCATGTACTTCGCCGACGCGAAGAGCGCCCTGGCCCAGATCGCCGGGGCGGTCAAGACACTCGTCGGATAACTGCACCAGCCTCAAGAGACGTTCGCGCCGATCAGGTGACCAATGCCGAACGTGACAAGCGCTGCCGCGCCGCCCAGGATCAGCTGGCGCAAACCGGACCTGACGGCGGAGCGCCCGTTGAGCAAGCCGATGCCCGCGCCGACGGCGATCATCGCGCACGCCGCCAGGATGATCGCGGCGACCAGCGCCGCCGTCCCGCTGCCGAACAAGTACGGCACGATCACAACGAGCGCGCCGATGGCGAATGTCAGCAGGCTGGAGAGGGCGGCAGACAGCGGCGATCCAAGTTCGGCCGGATCCAGGCCGAGTTCCTCGCGGGCCAGTGTGTCGAGTGCGACCTCGTGGTCGGACATGATCTTGTCGGCCAGCCGCTCCGCGTCGCCACGATCGAGGCCCTTGGCCCGGTAAAGGAGAACGAGCTCGTCCCGCTCCTCCTCCGGCTTCTCGGCAAGTTCAGCTGCCTCGAGCGAGATCTCGCGCTCGAACATCTCACGCTGGCTCGCCATGCTGACGTACTCGCCCGCCGCCATCGAGAACGAGCCAGCAAGCAGGCCGGCGATCCCGGAGAGCATGATCACCGTACGACCCGTGCCCGAGCCCGCCACCCCCATGACCAGCGCGGTGTTGGACACAAGCCCGTCGCTGACGCCGAAGACGCCGGCCCGCAGCGCGCCGGAACGGTCGGTGCGGTGCCAGGGCTCCCGCCTGGCGATCTGCGCTCGCGGGCTCGGCCGGCCACCCTCGATGAGCTTGGCGATCGTGCGGGCATGACCATGCTCGTCGGCGGCCATCCCCGGCGCGGCATCAGGTTCGCTGTCATACATTCCCGCGTCAGCGCGCTCGGCTCGCTCGATCAGCGGCAGCACGGCACGGGGTGACAACCGGCTGGCCGTCGTGGCGAGCAAGCGGGTACGCAGGCTTGGCCTGCCCGGCGGCGGCACGGTCGCGCCCGAGTCGCGCAGCTTTTCCTCCCAGTGGGCCGCATGCCGGCGCTCCACAGCGGCGAGCTCCTCGAAGATCTTCTGCCGCTCCCCCGTCTCCGCCTGGGCCAGCCGCGAATACAGCTCCGCGGCGTCACGCTCGCCGGCCAGGAGCTCCCGCCAGCGTTTGACGCGCCCCGCGCTCCCGTCGCCGGTCATCACATTCTCCACATTAAGTCCTGGCCCGCGCAGCTTGGCGTGTTACGGCCGCCCTGGCCATCAATTAACCAGTCCGGATGCCCGAATTCATCCCCCGGCGGCAGCGAAGGCGAACACCGGTCCGGGTGAACAGTTCAACCGCGGCCTGTACCCGGACCTGCACGTTCCGCGACGAAAAAGGCGAGTTCCTCCCGCCTCCTGCCGCCCGGGCAACATCTGCCGGTACCCGCCCAGGGGAACGATTCCGTCCCTCCCGAATACCTTGAATCACCAGTTTCGGGCATCCGACATAACGGATTTTGTCATCGATGATCCCGATACGGTGCTAACATCGCAGCCCACCCGAATATCCGAACTTTCTTCGTGGCACGGCAACAAGCCGCGCCGGTCCACCTCTCACACTCGGGGCCACAGTCATGGGTTTGCGCCGACGGTCCATTCGCCTGAGGATCTTCCTCCTCATCCTGATCCCCCTGCTGTCACTGATCGGCCTGTACATCTTCGTGGCCAGCATCACCGTCGGCGATGCCGTCACCGAGCAGCAGGCAACCCAGCTGAAGAACGACACGGGCCTGCCGGTCGGAAGCTACGAGGGCCAGATCGAGGCGGAGCGCCGGCTGGCGGTCATCTACCTCGCGGCGCCGGTACAGCAGTCGCTGGCGGCATTCGAGGCGCAGGCGGCAAGGACGGACCAGGCGCGGGCGGCAATGCGGGTCGCGCTGACCTCAAGCGGCACGATGAGCGACGCTTCTTCGCCGGAGAAGCGGGCCATCAGCGGGCTGCTCGCCCAAGCGGCCAGCGTCGGCGCGCTGCGGACGCGGATCTCCGCGCACGCCCTCAGCCGACCGCAGGCGTTGGATGCGTATGAGGCCGTGGTCTCCGGCTGCGAGAACCTCATCAACCAGGTCATCCTCCGGGAGAACAACGCCTCACTCGTGGTCCAGGGGCTCGCACTCGTCCGGATGGGCCAGGCGGAGAACGTGCTGCTCGAGGAGGACGCGCTGCTTGAGGGCGACATGGCCGCGCAGTCGTTCAGCGCCGCCGACCGCCACACCTTCGCCGAGTTTGTCGGGGCGCGCCGCGCGCTGCTCAACAGCGCCACGCCCAGCATGAACGCCAACGACAGGTACTTCTACGCCAAGGACATCAACCCACAGATCAACGCGGCACTCACGTCGCTTGAGGACGCGGTGATCGCGGACAGCCATAACGGCGGGCCGCCACCGGTCGAGCCCACCTCGTGGGGGTCCGACGTCGCCGCGGTCTCTCAGGGATTCTCGCAGGCGGGTATGCAGGCCGCGAATGACCTGACCCAACGCGCGGAGCCGGTAGCGCGCAACATCTACCTGCGGCTCTATCTCGCCGGTGGCCTTGGCCTGCTGGCCGTGATCCTGTCGATCATCCTGTCGGTCCTCATCGGCCGCGGCCTGGTGCGCCAGCTGGCTGAGCTGCGAAGGTCGGCGCTATCTCTGGCGGGCGAGCGCCTGCCCAGCGTCGTGGCGCGGCTGCGCGCCGGCGAAGACGTGGACGTCTCCGCCGAGGCGCCGCTCATGCCAGCGAGCCCAGACGAGATCGGCCAAGTCAGCCAGGCATTCAACACGGTGCAACGGACGGCGGTCGAGGCCGCGGTGGATCAGGCCAGGCTCCGCCGGGGCGTCTCCGACGTTTTCCGCAACCTGGCCCGGCGAAGCCAGTCGTTGCTGCACCGCCAGCTGAGCCTGCTCGACACCATGGAGCGCCGGACCGGCGATCCCGACGAACTTGCGGACCTTTACCGCCTCGACCACCTCACCACCCGCATGCGCCGGCACGCCGAAGGCCTGATCATCCTGTCCGGTGCGGCACCCGGCCGCTCGTGGCGCAACCCGGTCCGGCTGGTTGATGTGCTTCGCGCCGCGGTGGCCGAGGTCGAGGACTACACGCGGGTCAGTGTCGCCACGATGACGCAGGCGGCGCTCACCGGGCCGGTGGTGGCGGACGTGATCCACATGATCGCGGAGCTTGTGGAGAACGCCACGCTCTTCTCCCCGCCCAACACTCCTGTGCGCCTCACCGGTGACATCGTGGGCAGGGGCTTCGCCGTGGAGATCGAGGACCGTGGGCTCGGCGTGAGCGAAGAGAAGCTGGCCGAGATCAACCACCGCTTGGCTAACCCGCCGGAGTTCGACCTCTCGGACAGCGACCAGCTAGGGCTTTTCGTCGCGGGCAGGCTGGCAACGCGACACGGGATCAAGATTTCGATGCGAGCCAACCCGTATGGCGGCACGACGGCGATCGTGCTCGTTCCGCGCGACCTGGTGGTTCCCGAAGAGGTCTACGACGAGGACACGTCCGCCGTGCTGGCCAGCGCGAGCGCGGTTCAGCCCACGGGCCGTCACGCCGCGCGCAGCGAGGACATCATCGCCGCGGCCGCGCCCACCGGCTCGCATCCCTACGCCAGCGCGGTGGACGACGCGGGCGAAGGGGAGTCAGGTGCGGACTTCGCCGCGGCGGGGCTGGCCGACGCGAGCTTGACCGGCACCGAATCGGCCAATGGGGACGTGGGAAGAACCGGCAGGAGCGACGGGCATGACGCGCCCGCGCCGACCGAACCGACCCCGGCCATTGCCGGCACCGCCGACGCCACCACGGAGGCCACGAGCTGGTTCCAGCGCTCGACCAGCAGCAACGGACCGGCCCGCGACAGCACATGGCCACCGGCGAGTGCGCCCATGGCTGCCGACCCCACCGTCGCGGCGGGCCTGACGGAACTGGGACTGCCCCGGCGGGTCCGGCAGGCGAACCTCGCTCCGCAGCTTCGCGAGACCGGGCCGCAGGCCCACGTCGCCGTGGAAGACGAGCCCGCCGGGGACCGCTCGCCGGAGCAGGCACGCGCCGTCATGACCGCCATCCAGCGCGGCTGGCAGCGTGGCCGTTCCGTCTCAGAATCGCCGAGCGCGGAGAGCGAACCAGGACCCGGGCCGGCGGTAACCAGTGAACCCGCGGACGGCGCGCCGGCCGAGAGCGAGAACGGGGGAGAGGAATGGCAAGGGGATGGGAGCCAGGAATGACGGCGTCGGCCCCAGCTGACCGGGCAAGTCAACGGAGGGAACAGGCGATGAGTTCAAACGGAGAGCTTGACTGGCTCCTCGATGATCTCGTCACCCGCGTCGTACAGATCGAGAAGGCTGTGATCCTTTCCCGGGACGGCCTCACGATTGGCGCATCAGCTGGTCTTGCCCGTGAAGACGCCGAGCACCTGTCCGCCATCGCGGCGGGTTTCCAGAGCCTGGCCCGCGGTGCGGGGCGGCAGTTCGGCGGCGGCCATGCGCGGCAGACCATCGTCGAGATGGACTCCGCCTTCCTGTTCGTTACGGCCGCCGGCGAGGGAAGCTGCCTCGCGGTGCTCAGCTCCGCCGACGCCGACGTTGGCATCATCGCGTACGAAATGGCCGTGCTCGTCAAGCGAGTCGGCCAGCACCTGTCGGTGAACCCTCGCCCGGGGTCTACCGGCAACGGGCAAAAGTGACCGCGGCATGCCTTCGCCAGACGACTCCTGGCTTGACGAGGAAGCCGGACCCGTGGTGCGCCCTTACGCGGTCATCCGCGGCCGGACCAGGCCGAGCGGTGAGAAGAACCTTGACCTGCTCGCAATGATCACTTCAACGCGGCGCCCACCGCCCGACCGCTGGGCGCTCGATCCCGAACACTTCTCGGTCCTGCGGCTGTGTCGTGTCCCCATCTCGGTTGCCGATCTCGCCTCGGATCTCGACCTGCCGCTCGGCGTCGTGCGGATCCTGGTTGCCGATCTGCGGGAGCGCGGCCTGATCGCGGTTCGCCATCCCATAACGCAGGCGCGGCTGCATGACCCGCGCATCCTGAGGGAGGTGGCCGATGGTCTACGCCGACTCTGAGAACGACGCCGAGATCCGGCCCTTGCGTACCGAGGAGCAGCTCAGCGAACCAGGAACGCATGTCGACCCGATTATTGGCGTGGAGCGTAAGACAACCACCACGGTCGCCATGGACTTCGGCCGGATTACGCTCCGCGACGACCTGCTCATCTACCTTTTCGGCACGCCGGGGCAGGAACGGTTCTGGTTCATGTGGGACGAGCTCGCGCACGGGGCGCTCGGCGCTGTGGTCCTGGCCGACACCCGGCGCCTGGCCGACTCCTTCCCGTCAGTCGACTACTTCGAGCAGCGCGGCGTACCCTTCGTCGTCGGTGTCAACTGCTTTGACGGCGCGCGGCGATTCGACCCTGACGACATCCGAGCCGCGCTCGACCTTGACGAGCAAATACCTGTCGTCCTGTGCGATGCGCGCCAGCGTTCATCGGGCAAGGATGTTCTTATCGCCCTGGTTGAACATGCCATCCGCCTGCTGAGCAGCGACCCCGACCACGGCGCCGCCGTCCCGGCGTCATAAGGCAAACCGCCGACTGGAGGCAGCAGATTTGCGGTGCGCCGCCCGTGTCGGATGGCCAATGTCGACTTGTCAGTACACGCGATGTCGCTGGCTGCTACGCTGGCAGCCGTATTTGTCAATGTGGGCCGCCAGGAATAAAGGGAGGCCCTGCAGTCGCCCGACTTATCAGCGCGTGGGTGCCATGGGTTCTCCAGCGGGGCCGTTCCAGCCTGACGCCGTGTTACAAGAATTATCGCCCGGCGGGCTGCGAATCGAAGAACTGCCCATGTCCGAGGAGCCAATGGCGCCCGCGGCATCCGATCCACCGGAGCGCACCCGTTTTCGGCGGATCCTGCGGCCGTTCTTCAGCCCCCGCCGCGTGGCAATGTTCGAGCCGGAGCTCCGCAGATTTACCAACGAGCTAATCGACGGCTTCATCGGCCGTGGTGCCTGCCACCTGTCCAGCGGCCCGGCTCGACGGAAATGCCCGCGCCGCGGTCCAGTTGATGCGGCCGCGCCAGTCCCCGACTAATAACGAGAGGTGCCATGGGTTCCCGCACGCGGCCTACCCGCACACGGCCGATCCGGCTCATTCTCTCCGGCCTGCTCGTCATCCCCGTCATCTCGCTGGTGGCGCTGTGGGGATTCGCGGCGAGCGTGACCGTCGGGGACGAATTCGCCAAGCGCAACTATGACACGCTCAACAAGACGTTCGCCAATGCGGGCGAGTCGCTCATCGCCAACCTGGCGCGGGAGCGCGCGCTGTCCTTCGCGTGGCTGAGCAGCGGCGGCCGGATGCCACGCACCGCGCTGGACGCCCAGCGAAACAGCACCGACGCGGCGATCCCCGTTTTCCGCCGTCAGGCGCTCTCGGGCCCGGCAACAAGTGCGCTGGACACGGCGGCCAAGAACGACCTCGCCGTGCTGCTTGCGCAGGTGGCTCGGCTGCCGCGCATCCGGTCCGCGATTGACGCGCAGGCAATGAGCGCCCTGGACGCCTTCCAGGCCTACGACAGCGTTGCCGACGCACATTTCCGGTTCTTCACCGACATGGCGACGCTCAACGACATCTCCATCTACCGGCAGGGTGAGACCAACCTCGATGGCGCGCGAACCGCCGAAATGGTCGGCCGCGAAGCCGCGCTGCTCGGCGGGGTGACGGCGGCCGGCGGTCACATGAGCCAGGCCGAGCGCGTCATGTTCGCGCAGACCGTGGGCAGCCAGCGATACCTGGAAGCCAGCCTGCTGAGGCAGCCCAATCCGGCACTTCGTGCCCCGTACGCGCGGCTGCTCGGCTCGCCGGCGTATGCGAGCTTCAAGGCGATCGAGGACCAGATCGTCGGCGAAACCGGCAACAGCGGGCTGCGCACCGTCGACCCCCGCGTGTTCCAGGCCAATGCGCAGGCCGTCGCCACCAGCCTCACCCAATCGGTGCTTGCTGGCGGGGCGGTCGTCGCCGCCGAGGCCAAGAGGCTCGGCAACCAGATCCTGCTCAGGCTCGCCCTCGCCGGCGGCGCCGGCCTGGTCGGGGTCATCGCGTCGATCTTCGGATTGCTGTGGTTCGGCCGCAGCATCAGCAGGGAGCTCGGCAGCCTGCAGGCCGGGGTCAGCAGGCTTGCGGACGAGCGGCTGCCTTGGGTGGTCGACCGGTTGCGCCGCGGCGAGGACATTGACATCCCCGCAGAGGTATCGGCGACGACGCTGGGCGACACGAGCAGGACCACCGAGGTTGCCCAGGTTGCGGACGCATTCTCCAAGGTCCAGCTGACCGCGATCGAAGCAGCGGTTGGGCAGGCCCGCCTGCGCAAGGGCGTCAACCACGTCTTCCTGAACCTCGCACGGCGCAACCAGTCGCTGCTGCACAAGCAGCTCGACATGCTCGACTCGATGGAGCGCAGCGCCGCCGATCCTGACGCCCTGGCAGGCTACTTCCGGCTGGACCATCTCACCACCCGCATGCGCCGCCACGCGGAGGGCCTCATCATCCTCGCCGGTGAGGTCCCGGGACGCGGCTGGCGCAGTCCGGTCAATGTTCTCGACGTGCTGCGCGGCGCGGTCGCGGAGGTCGAGGACTACGTACGCGTGGACGTGATCAGCCAGTCGCAGGCCGCCCTCGTCGGCACCGTGATAGCCGACGTCATCCACCTGCTGGCCGAGCTGATCGAGAATGCCACGGCGTTCTCACCGCCGAACACACGCGTCACTGTCACGGCCGACAGGGTAGGCAACGGCTTCGTCGTGGAGATCGAGGACCGCGGGCTCGGCATCAACCCGGACGAACTCAAAGAGATCAACCACCGGCTGGCGCACCCGCCCGAGTTCGACCTTGCCGACAGCGACAGGCTCGGCCTGTTCATCGTTGGCCAGCTCGCGGCGAGGCACCAGATCAAGGTCACGCTGCGCGAATCACCGTTCGGCGGGACAACTGCCATCGTCCTGATGCCGCACGCCGTCGTGGCACCGGAGGGCCCGATCGACGGGCAACCAGGAGCTGGAGACAACGCCGCGGCGGTACGGCCCGCGGGCGCGCACGGCGAGGTCGGCACAGATTCCGGCACGAACCCGGCGGGCCCCGCGCCTATGCGGCTGGTCCCCGCGGCGGACCGAAGGCAAGCGACGCAGTCTGGCGCGTACGCCGGACCCGGAACGCGGCAGGCCGGCGAGGCGCACATCACGGCGGGTACCCACCTCGGGTTGCCACGGCGAACCCCACAGGCCAACCTCGTGCCCCAGCTGCGCGACGGCCCGGCAACCGGCCCAGGCGGCACGACCAGCGCCGCTGCGGACGGCGAGGACGGACCGCCGTGACCGGCGCGGACCGGCGCGGCCAGCGCGATCGGACAGCCTAGGCCATGAGCTCGGCGAAGGATCGGTGGTTCGACCGGGAGGCAGGCCCGGTCGTCCGGTCCTATGCCCTGACTCAGGGCCGCACGCGCCCGGCCGGGCAGGCGCCGGTGGATCTGCTTGACGTCGCCGAGGCGACCGGTGCGCCGCCCACTGAGACGTTCCGGCCGGGACCGGAGTGCCGCAGGATCCTGAGCCTGTGCGCCGAGCCTGTCACGGTTGCGGATCTGGCATCAGAAATCGACCTCGCGATCGGAGTGGTGTGCGTGCTTCTCAGCGACCTGAGCAGCCAGGGGCTCATCCGCCTGTACCGGACGTCGCCGGGAGGATCAGAAACTGACGAGCGTCTACTGAGGAAAGTGCTCAATGGCCTACAAGCGCTCTGATTCCGTCGGATACGACGACTGCCCGCTGGCCACGGCCAAGATCCTTATCGCGGGAGGCTTCGGCGCGGGAAAGACCACGCTGGTCGGCGCCATCAGCGAGATAAGGCCGCTGCGGACCGAGGAGGCCCTGACCGACGCCAGCATCGCGGTCGACGACGTGAGCGGCGTCGACGCCAAGAGCACGACCACGGTGGCATTGGACTTCGGCCGGATCACCGTCGAGAGCGATCTGGTGCTCTACCTGTTCGGCACGCCAGGTCAGGATCGCTTCTGGTTCATGTGGGACGAGCTTGCGAGCGGGGCCCTCGGCGCGGCGGTCCTCGCCGACACGCGGCGGCTCGGCGATTGTTTCGCATCGGTCGACTTCTTCGAGCGCCGTGCCACGCCGTTCATCGTGGCCGTCAACTGCTTCGAGGGTGCGCCGGAATACGATGCGGCCGACATCCGGATCGCGCTCGACCTCGACCCACGTGTGCCCGTCATCGCCTGTGACGCACGCCAGCGTGAGTCGGCCAGGCAGGTGCTGATCAGGGTGGTCGAGCACGCGCTCACGGCCAGTCAAGCCCGCCGCAACGACCCGAGAGGCGGCCCGGGCGGCAGCGGCTGAGCGCATGCTGGCCAATAGTGGCACGTGGCCGACGGTGGCACCCGGCCGGTCAGCCAAGCGCGATTCGCGGGTCCTGCAGCGCCGTCCCGTACCTGATGGCGACAAGCTGCCCGATGGCGGGATGGGCGCCGAGCCGCTGCGCGGGCAGGGCACCGCTATGGGTGGCGGCCGCCGCGACCTCGGCGGGAGCAGCCTCCGGTCCGATGACACACGGCGCGAGGGCAAGGCTCGTGGCCCGGGTCTCCCGCAGCCGCGCCGCCGCGTCGCTGAGGCTCGCCGCGTGCCCGAGCAAGGCGGGCACGACAGGGACGGCCAGCCGGCTGGCCAGCAGAACAGCGACGATCCCCGCTTCCTGCAGCGCCTGCTCACCGCCGACCGCGGCGAGCAGGACACCGCCAGCCGCGGCGACAATGCTGATCTGCCCGATTCGGCCCGCGCGAGCCAGGCCCGCCTCGGCCAGTCGCGCGTGCAGTGCCTCCGCCAGCAGGGGATGGGGGCCGAGGTGCCCGGTGAGCAGCGCAGCGACGCCCGCCTCGGCGACCGCCTTGGCCAGGGCGGCGCCCGCGCCAGGATCGGGGCTGACCATCATCGGCACCACGACGGCCAGCGGCGTCGCGTCGGTGCCCGGGCGAAGAGCCGCGAGGACCGCGGACAGGTTCGCCTTGCCGCCCTCCAGGTAACCGACGCGGACGTCCACGCCTGGACACGAGGCGCTCGCGGACGCCGCGACCTCCGCGCTGATTTCGTCACTCTCCGCGCATGCTATCCCCGGGACCGCGAGCACGAGAGCGGGCGCGTTCGCCGGCACCGACAGCCGGTCTGGGCTGCGGTGCCGCCCGGAAGGCCGGCGACGGGCGGTGCGCATGGGCAGCGGTTCGCCCGGCCGGACATCAGCACCCACAGCAGGCGATCGTAAAACATGTTTCCTGGGGAACAAGCGTGATTTGGGATACTTCGTGGATCGCGGCGCGTCGGCTGTGCGACGCCGACCCCCCGCGAGTCATCGCTGCGGGTCGGTGGCGCTCGCCGCTACCCGCGGCAGGCCCGCGGTTTCCCCGATGGCTGGCGTGTGGCCGCGGACGAGGCGGCCCACCTCCGCGCGGAGGTGCACGAACGCTGGCAGTTCCCTGGTCGCGATCTGATCACGCGGCTGCGGCAGGTCCACGGGCAGATCCGCGGCGACGCGCGCGGGCGCCGATGTCAGCACGATCACGCGGTCACCCACGTAAACGCTCTCGTCGATGTCATGCGTGACGAGCAGCGTGGTGATTTCACGGCTGCCATGCACCCGCAGGATCAGATCTTCCAGATCCTCCCTCGTCTGCGCGTCCACCGAGCCGAACGGCTCGTCCATCAGCAGCAGCACCGGCTGACAGGCCAGCGCACGCGCGATCGCGACCCGCTGCTGCATCCCGCCGGACAGCTGCCACGGATACCTGCCCGCCGCCTGGCCGAGCCCCACATCGGCCAGCGCCTGCGCCGTGGCTGCCCGCCGCCCGGCCCGCGACAACCCCTTACGCCGCAACGGCAGCGCCACATTGTCACGCACGCTCAGCCATGGCAGGAGCGACCGGCTGTAATCCTGAAACACCACCGCAAGCCCGTCAGGCACCCGGTCCACCCGCGCGCCGTTCAACGTGATCGTGCCGCCGGTGGGCCGCAACAGTCCCCCGATCGACCGCAGCAGGGTCGTCTTCCCACAACCAGACGGGCCCACGATGCTCACCAGCTCACCGTCACCGACCTGCAGGCTCACCCCGTCAAGAACCTTATGCAGCGCGGCGCCCCCGCCATAAGAATGAACCAGGTCGGCTACCTCGAGCACGACAACTCCATCAGTTCGTGGGTCGGCGGGCGGCGCGGTGCCAGGCGAGCATTCGTCGCGCCGACGATCTCGGAGAAGACCATCAGGATAAGCGAAAGCGCCAGCGCCGTGTGACAAGATTCGCGTGACGGGCCGCTGACCGTCTGAGCGCATACCGATTCGGAGGGTGCGATGACCAAGCTCGCGTTGTCGTTCGCGTGCTGGGATTACGACCGGACCAGGGCCATTCAGGACGGTCGTGTCAGCCCTGAAGGAATTGATCTCAACTTCATTCCGCTTCGCGTCGAGGAGACATTTTACCGGCAGCTTCGCCACCACGAGTTCGACGTCGCGGAGCTGAGCCTTTCCTCCTACCTGCTGACGCTGGGCGAGGCGGAACCGCCCTTTGTCGCGATCCCCGTCTTCCCGTCACGCTTTTTCCGCCACCAGTCGATCTACGTCAACACGCGCAGCGGGATCAGCAAGCCCGGGGACCTGGCAGGCAAGCGGGTCGGGACACCTGAGTACCAGATGACGGCCGGCGTCTGGCAGCGCGGCATCCTCGCCGACGAGTACGGCGTGCCGGTCGACAGCGTGCACTACTTCACCGGAGCGATCGAGGAAAGCGGCCGGAGGGAGAAGCTCCCGCTGCACCTGCCGCCGAATATCAGCGTCACGCCGATCGGCCCGGACGAAAATCTTTCCGAGATGCTGGCCGCAGGCAAGATCGACGCCATTTACAGCGCGACCCAGCCCCCGTGCTTCGGCCAAGTGGATCACATCAGGCACCTGTTCGAAGACTTCAAGCAGGTCGAGCAGGACTACTACCGGCGGACCCGGATCTTTCCGATCATGCACACGGTGGTCATCAAGCGGCCCATATACGAGCGGGCACCATGGATCGCGCGCTCGCTCACGAAGGCGTTCAGTGAATCGCTCGAGATCGCCTATTCGGACCTGCGCGAACGCGGGGCGCTGAAGTACATGCTGCCGTGGCTGCAAGAGCACCTGAGCGAGACGGTAACGGCCCTTGGCCCGCGCTATTGGGACTATGGGCTCGAACCGAACCGTCACGTGCTCGACGCGTTCGCCCGCTACTCCTTCGACCAAGGGCTCGCGACCCGCGTGTACGCGGCGCGGGACATGTTCGCCCCTGGCGCGTCTGACGCGTTCCGTGTCTGACAGCGTGTTTGAATACCCCGGCCCGGCGAGGCGGGTTCGGTTGGGCCGGTCAGTCGAGCCCCCGGGTGCCCTGGTGCCACGCAAGTACCCGATGCTCCGTCCACAGCAGCGCGGTATTCAGTAGGTACCCAAGGATTCCGAGCAGGACGATGGCCGCCCACACGTCCGTCACCTGAAAGTTCTGCTGCGCACTGATCAGGGAGAACCCGATCCCGTTGGTGCTCCCCACCATCTCGGAGATCACCATCAGGATCACCGCCAGGGAAAGGCTGATCCGCAGGCCCGCGAAGATCTTCGGTGCCGTCGCGGGGAGCACCACCCAGCCGAGCCGTTGAGCGGCCGTCAGGTGGAACGAGCGGGCGGTGTCGAGCTGCACGGGATCGACAGAGCGGGCGCCCTCGATCGTGTTGAGCAGGACCGGCCACACGACGCCAAAGGCGATCACCGCCACATGCATGGTCGTACCGAGCTTGAACAGCACGATGAACAGCGGGACCAGCGTGGGCGGCGGGATGGCGCGGGAAAACTGGATCACGGGGTCGACAACATCCAGCGCGGCCGGCCAGCGCCCGAGCACCAGGCCGACGCTGACCCCGGCCACCGCGGCAAGCCCCCAACCCGTCAGCAACCGCGCCACGCTGGGCAGGATGTTCCCCGTCGCCTCCGGCGTCAGGAACAGGTGGTCCGCCGGGCCGGAGAACCAGAGCTGCGCCATCCGCTGCGCGATCGCCGATGGCGGCGGGAAGTCCATCTGCCTGCCGCTGCTTACCGCGCGGACCGCGAATTGCCACACCACGAGCACGGCCGCGAAGACGAGCCAGCGCATGGCGGCTCCTCCCGCTCCTGAGCTCATCCGGGCGCCGGCTCTGCCGTCGGGCCGGCTGATGGGCCTGTCGCGTCCAGCCCGGGGAGCGCTGCGCACATTCATGGGTTCACCCCGAGGCGGGCGAAGTGCCACCGGAACAAACGTCGCTCCGCTCGTCGCAGGATCAGGTCAATCAGGTAGCCAATGGCGCCGGCGATGGCCACCGCCGCGAACACGACGTCGGCCTGACCGGAAACACCGCTGGCGGTCAGGACGAAGATGCCGATGCCATGATCGCCACCGGCGATCATTTCGGTACTGATCGGGATGATCAGGGCGATCGCCGAGGCCACCCGCGTGCCGGTCGCCACGAACGGCGCAACGCTCGGGAGGACCACGCGGGTGAGAATCACGAACCGGCCGAGGCCGAAGCTGCGCGCCACCTCAAGGGCCATCGGGTCGACCTCCCCGACGGAGTACATGGTGTTGATCAGGATGGGCCAGAACGCGCCGTATGCGGCGAGCAGGAACTCCATCTGGCCCTGATCGGCGAACACGAGAAGCGCAAGCGGTATGAGCGCGACCGAGGGAATCGGCCGCAGAAACTCGACAAGCGCGCGGGCGGCCGAGCTGACGATGGGCAGGCTGCCGAGCAGGAGACCCACCGGCACCGCGCACACCAGTGCCAGCAGCAGGCCAGCGGCCCACGCCTGCAGCGTGACGGCGACGTCGGTGCGGAAGGCGCTATTGCCGAGCAAGCCCACGACGCGGGCCAGCACCGCTGACGGTGGCGGGAGGAACGACCGGTCCACCAGGCCAGCGCGCCCGATGACCTCCCCGATGAGCAGCAGGAAGGCCACACCCGCGAGCCCGCGGCGAAACCGGGGCCCGAGCAGGCGCAGCGGAAACCGGCGCCGCGGCGCGGCGCCGGTTTCCCGCGCTTGCGCCGGCCCTTGCTGGGCGGCGGGCGCCCCGGCGAAGGATCGGCTCACTGTTTGCGGTTCTCGCCGGCTCGTGTCGTCACGCGAACCGTTACGGCGTCAGGAGTTGCTGTGTGTTGAACGGCTTCTGCAGCATCCCCTCGGTCTGCATCAGGTTCGCGACCCGCTGCAGCCGTTCCTGGCTCAGGGAGGTGGGGAACGCGCCAAGGTTCAGAACCGATGCGAGCTGCGGCGTCATGCCCTTGATGTACGTCGGCAGGACCTGCTCGACCTGCGAGCGGTTGGCGGCCAGCGCCTGAGCTTGGTCGATCGCCTTCCGGAACGCGGCGACCGTCTTGGGGTTCTGTCGCACGAACTGCGACGTCGCCTCGTAGCCCGCGATCGGGAAGTTGGCCGTCGGCCCGCTCGCCGTGTCGACAAGCACCTGGGCGCCGATCTTCTGCTCCGCCTGCGTTAGGAACGGCTCGGTGATCCACGCCGCGTCGACAGAGTGCGTTGACAGAGCCTCCGCCATCTGCGGGAAGGGGACAGGCAGAAGCTTGACCGAGGCTTTGGGCACACCATACGTTCCGAGCGTCGCCCAAACCAGCAGCGGCCCGATGTTGTTTGGTGCGTTCACCGCGATAGTCTTCCCGCGCAGATCCTGCGGCGTTCGCAGCGCGGAACCCTTCGGCACGACGATGTCGACGTTGTTTGGCGTTGCCTGATGGCCGTCGGCGACATAAAGGAGTTTCGCCCCGTGCGAGGCACCGAGAATCGCTGTCACGTAATTGCTGAATGCGAAGTTAAGCTTCCCGGAGAGCAGTCCTGCTGTGCCGAGCGCGCCGTTGGCTAGGATCACCGGTGTGACGTTAAGACCCTGCGCCTTGAACAGTCCTTTGTGCAGGGCGATGTAGACGGCCGCGTTGTCTATGATGGGAAGAACGCCCACCTTGATGTTTGCTACCTCTGGGCCGCTCGAAGACGAGCTTGCAGGTGAGGATGGAGCGCTGCTACACCCGGAGGCAATCAGTCCGGCGAGTGCAATCGCCATGATTAAGCCACTGAAACGACGGGCGTTCATATTTCTCCTTGAGGGGGGGTCTCCTGCTGGCCAAGACTTGGCCCTAATGGAGTCAAGGATTAATCCCAGCTAATGGGATTTTTGGACAGTTGATGGTAGCCGGACGTGGCGTCAGGGTCAAGGGCCCAACACAGCGGGCAGACTCTCCCCGGCTCATGTCAAGGTAATGGTAGTGGCGACGCTGGCGTCGGCGAAGCCGTTTGCTCAATCCTGGGCGGCGCCAGCCCTTCTCTGGCACGCGCCGAGAAGGTCTGCCGTGTCGTTCTGGATGGCGATTAGCAGTGGCCGCAGATGTAAATTGCCAGGTAAGCGCGCCGCATTGCCATCGGGCGTGCCAGCAGGGATCACGGCCGGGGATGATCCGCAAGAAGACCGGGAAGGCGCCCGCTGACGCTCGGCGCCCTAGCGTCCTGAGCCGGCCCATCTGCCCGCGCCTCCCGGCTGGGCGCACCCGGGCTGGGCGCACCCGGGCTGGGCGCACCCGGGCTGGGCGCACCCGGGCTGGGCGCACCCGGGCTGGGCGCACCCGGGCTGGGCGCACCGGGGCTGGGCGCCTCCGGCCGAACGCCTCGGGCCGTGCGCCCCCGGCTGGGCGCATCTGGGCGGGTGCACGGTGCGCGGTGAGGGGCCCGCGATTCGCCGCGCTGACGGAAAGCCGACGCCGTGTGCGTGTGTCGTATCACATCGTGACGTAAGGAGCCACAGATACGGAAGAGAGAGATTTCGTTAATGTCACAAAATGGTCACACGGCTTACGTGCTATCCCGCTAAAGTGGAGCCTTGGCTCTGCTGCCACCTTCCGGGTGCACCGGCTGTTACCAAGGAAGGGTCACGATGCCAGCGTGTGTTAGGGTTTCACAATCTTATCAGTGTTTTGTTAGTTTTACCCCGTTTAGACCAGCGATGTCCGGTTAGAGAAGCGAAAGCGGTGCGGACGCGACTGATGATCGATCACGACAGCGCTATCCAGGCGGCACAACCCGCCGCGCCGACCGAAACCGGCCCACGGCAGGGCGTCGGCGACAACCGCGACGCCAGGCAGCCGCCGCGCGCCGGTCCCGCGAGGGCCATGAGGAACTGGCGCGTGCGCACGCGCATGCTCGCCCTGATCGCAATCCCGACCATCGCCGCGCTGACCCTCGGCAGCGTGCGCGTCGTCAGCGCGGTTCACAGTGCCGCCGACTTCCAGCGCATCGAGCAGCTCGCCGCCCTCAGCGGTGACGTCACGCAGCTCGCGCAGGCCATGGAGGACGAACGCGACATCACGGCCGGCTTCATCGCGGCCGACCCCAGCCGGGCCGGTGCGGGACTCGCCGCGGTGCAGAGTCAGTACGCGGTCACCGACCATTGGGCCAATGTGGTTCGCAGGGCCGGGCAGGGCAGCGGCAGCGCTTACCCGGCAGGTACCCGCGCCAAGCTGGCCGCCGTGCTCGCGAGAATCGTCGACCTCACGGGACTGCGCACCGCGGTGCTGCACAGCCAGTTTCCGGCACAACCTGCGATAACGGACTACTCTCAGTCCATCTCCGACCTGTTCTCGTTCAACGACGAGATCGCGCAGGGCAGTGCCAACTCCGCCCTCGTCGACAGCGTCAGGACGCTGGGCTCGCTGTCCAGGATGAAGGATCAAGCGTCACAGCAGCGCGCGATCCTGTACGCGACGCTCCTGGCACGGCAGTTCCCGCTTGGCGGCCTCACCGCGCTCACGTCCGCCCAGGCCCAGCAGGCCAGCCAGGCTTCGGCGTTCCAGACATCGGCCACGCTGGGCGAGCGTCAGTTCTTCGCTAACACGGTCACCGGGCCGCGGGTCGACGAAGCTCAGTCGCTGGAGCAAGGCGCCATCATCCTCGGCACCGGCAATCCCAATGCCCCGCTGAACATCAACGCGGGGGGTGGTTCCGCCAGCCAGGAGTGGTACAAGGCGATGACGGACACCATCGACCGGATGCGCACCGTCGAGAAGAATGAGGTCAACTCGATCATCGCGCAGAGCCGCGCGCTGCAGCGGGGTGCGGCACGCTCCGCCCTGCTGACCGGCATCCTTGTCGTGGCACTGCTTGTCCTCGTCCTGTTCGTGACCGCAATGATCGCCCGGTCGCTGGTTCGTCCGCTGCGTCGGCTGCGGGCCGGGGCGCTCAATGTGGCCGGCGTCCGGCTGCCGGAGAAGGTGCGCCTGCTGAGCGAGACGGGGGGCAGCGGCGAAGAGAGCTTCGAGGTGGAGCCGATCGACGTCGTCTCGACCGATGAGGTCGGGGAAGTCGCCCGGGCGTTCGACCAGGTGCACCGCGAGGCGCTACGGCTCGCCGCCAACGAGGCGATGCTGCGCGGCAACGTCAACGCGATGTTCGTCAGCCTGTCCCGGCGCAGCCAGTCCCTGGTTGAGCGCCAGATCCGGCTCATCGACGAACTCGAGCAGGGTGAGCAGGATGCCGAGCGGCTCGGCAACCTGTTCCGCATGGACCACCTTGCCACTCGCATGCGCCGCAACTCGGAGAACCTGCTCGTGCTGGCCGGCCACGAAACGGCACGACGCTGGGGCAAGCCGGTCTCGCTCGTCGACGTGCTGCGTGCCGCCGTCTCCGAGATCGAGCAATACGAGCGGGTGACGCTGAACGTCCAGCCGGGCACGTCGATCGCGGGCAACGCCGTCAACGACGTCGTGCACTTGCTGGCCGAGCTGCTGGAGAACGCGACGTCGTTCTCACCGGGCGACACGCCAGTGAAGGTGGCCGGCCATCTCCTCAGCAGTGGCGGCGTTCTCCTCGACATCACCGATCAGGGCGTTGGCATGGGCAACGACGAGATGGCGCACGCGAACTGGCGGCTGGAGAACCCGCCGGTTGTTGACGTCGCGGTCTCCCGCCGGATGGGCCTGTTCGTGGTGGCCAGGCTGGCCGCCAGGCACGGTATCCGGGTCCGGCTGCGCCAGCCTGAGCTCGGTGGCCTTACCGCCCTCATCTGGGTGCCCGACACCCTCATCGCGCAGGAGACCACGGCACCGACCTCATGGCTGCGGCGGCTGGGCACGCTGGCGCCAGAATCTGGTCAGGCCGGGCAGCCACAAGGGCTCGAGCAAGCATGGGACTCCTTCGCCCGGCCTCCGGCCGCTTACAACGCGCCCGTCGTGTCCGCGAACAACTGGCAAAGCCAAGCCGGGCCCGCGGACACCGGGCCGATGCGCGCCGCCGACACCGGGCCGATGCGCGCCGCCGACACCGGGCCGATGCGCGCCGCCGACACCGGGCCGATGCCATATATAC
>WNFX01001284.1_pt1 | contig 38047 bp, 30 predicted proteins | sample 5400111 | NCBI WGS metagenome assembly WNFX01 (sample SAMN13153363, study PRJNA577476) | soil metagenome | isolation source: 40 cm soil or saprolite under grassland replicate 1 | place: USA:California | collected 2016-06-15
AATTCCTGTAGCGGCATGCCGCCGACCCGTTGGGTCGGTGAATCCGGCGTAACAAGCTCCGGATAGGCCGCCTCCAGTTCAAGCAGCTCCTGGAACAGCTCGTCGTACTCGGAATCCGGGATGGTCGGCGCGTCGAGCACGTAATAGTGGTGGTTGTGTGTCTCGATGTCGCGGCGAAGCGCCTCCGCACGCTGGCGCGCCTTCTGCGCGACCGCCATCAGGAAAAAAGCCGCAGCGCGAGCGCCCCGCCGGGCGCGATGCCGCGCGCCTCCATGCTCGCGTGCACCGCCTGAAGCTGCGCCCCGATCGCGTCGAAGGCGGCGGGCCCCACGGGCTCGCGGTTGTCGTCGACGATGCGCGCCTTCAGCTCGCGAGCAAGCATCTGCGCGGAGTGCCGGAAACGGTTGAACGCTCCGTAGGGGGCGCGCGGGACATCGAGCTCGAGCGTGACTCCGCGCGTCGAAAGGGCGTTCAAACCGTCGACGCTCAGAGGCGTGGGCTCGAAATTCGCAAGCGCGCAAATGATCCGCCCGGCCTCGTCCGGAAGCCTGAACTTGCCGTCCGGTTCGTCGAGCCGGAACCCCGCCGCTTTCGCAAGTTCGGCGAGCTGAGTCCCCGTAAGGGGGGCCGCGTCGCTGATGATATGGACGGCAACCCGGATGTCGATTTCTCCGCAAAAGCGATCGAGTTCCCTTGCCTTGGCCAAGGCGGGCGCCGGGTCAGGCAAGGTCGCAAGAGCCCCGACGGACGCGGCGGCTTTCTGCATTGCGGCTCCGAACGCGGCCAGTTCTTCCGCGTCCGCGGCTCCCCGGCGGTCGACCAGCTGCATGCCCGATCGCAGCCGCGAGTAGCTGCGATCGGGATCGAGCGGTTCCCAAGAGGCCGCTGTCTCGTCAAAGCCCTCCCAAGAAATCGACTTCGAGCAGCGCTCGAGCGCGGTGGCAGTCGCCCTGATCAAGGCTGCTCCGAAAACTTCCTGCGGGGTTTCAATCGGAACGATGAAGTCCAGAGACTCGGACAGCCCACGCCCTGGATCGGCGACGCCCTCCTGCTCCGGCTCGAAAGACACGAGCGCGGGTCGGAACTGCTGCGACCCTGGTGCGAGCGGGGTCCCTAGGCCGGTACCACCGCCCGAGCGCATCAGCACGTCCTCACGATGCGAAGCAAACCGCGCCTCCGCCTCGCGCTGGTAGCGTCGTTCCTGCCACTTGTTGTAGAGAAAGACGGCTGCGACGATCACGGCGCCTACGACCAGGAGGCCGACCTGCAGTTCGCTCATGGTCAGGCGGCGGCGGGTTCTTCCCGCAGCTTCAATGCTTCCTCGATGTCGACCGCCACGACCCGCGACACGCCTCGCTCCTGCATGGTGACGCCGATCAGCTGGTGCGCCATCTCCATGGTGATCTTATTGTGGCTGATGAACAGGAACTGGGTTTGTCGCGACATTTTTTCGACCAGATCGCAGAAGCGTTCGGTGTTGGCGTCATCGAGCGGCGCATCGACTTCGTCCAGCAGGCAGAACGGCGCGGGATTGAGTTGGAAAAAAGAAAACACCAGAGCAATCGCGGCGAGCGCCTTCTCCCCGCCCGAGAGCAGATGGATGGTGGTGTTCTTTTTCCCCGGAGGACGCCCCATCACCTGAACGCCGCAATCGAGAATCTCCTCACCCGTCATGATGAGCTGGGCCTCGCCGCCGCCGAAGAGCGCCGGGAACATCTCACCGAAATGGCGGTTCACCGTGTCGAAAGTCGCCCTCAGCATGTCGCGCGTTTCCCGGTCGATCCGGCGTATGGCGTTCTCCAAAGTCTCGAGCGCCGCGCCGAGGTCGGCGGCCTGGGCGTCGAGGAACTGCTTGCGCTCTTGGCTCGCGCGGAGCTCCTCGAGAGCCGCCATGTTGATCGCGCCGAATTCGGCGAGCGCGTTGGAGAGCCGGGTGATCTCCCCCTGCAGCGCCGCCGCTTTCTGACCTTCCTTCATCGCCGACGCCAGGGCGGCCTCGTCTGCGCCCGCTTCGCGGAGCTGCTGCGCGAACTGCTCGCTGTTGATCTGCGCCGCCTGCTCCTTCAGCCTCAGCTCCGCGATGCGGTCGCGCAGCGGCTGCAGCTTGTGCTCGCTGCCCAGCCTCGCCTCCTCGGATGCGCGCAAGCTCTCGGCGATCTGCTCCTGCCGGTTGCGCGCCGCGGCAAGGTCTTGTTCGCGCGCGAGCCGGGCCTCCAGGCCTTTCTGAAGCTGGTCACGCAGGGTTCGGTCGTCGACGCTCGCAAGCTCGGCCTGGAGCTTTTCCAGGTTCTGATCGGCTTGCGCGACGTGCTCAAGTAAAGTATTAAAAGAGCTATTTATATCATTGATCTTGCTAATACCTTCCTTTTCCATGAAGCCCGCTTCCTGGGCTTCGCGCTCGGTCTGCTGGACGCGCTGCCGCTGCTCCTCGAGCGCGCGTTCCGCATCCTGCTGCTCCTTTTCGCTCGCATCAAGCCGGCGGTAGAGCTCGTCGATCTCCGCCTGATGGCGCTCGAGGCTTGCCTCTGCGCCCGACTGCGCCGACCGCTCCTGCGCCTGCTGCGTCGCGATCTCGGCGAGCTCCCCATCAATCTGGCTGCTGCGTTCCTCGTACCGCTCCTGGCTCTGAGTCAACCTGAGGTGCTCGAGCTCGCGCTCGTGATGGCGCTGCTTGAGCGCGGCGCCGGCGGCCCGCAGCTTGACGAGCCCTTCATCGTGTTCGGCGAGCGAGCGCTCGAGCTCGGCCAGCTCCTGGCGCTTCTTCTCGATTTGTTCTTCGCGATCGCCCGCCTCGCGCTTCAGGCCCTCGATTTCCCGCTGCCGAGCGAGAATGCCGGTGTCGGCGGGGTCGGGGGCGTGGAAGCTCACGGCAAAGCGGCTGAATTGATGGCCCTCACGATTGACCAGAACGACGTGCGGCGGCAGCGCCATTCGCGTAAGGAGCCGCGGAACGCCTTCGACGGCGTAGTACGGGGCGAGCCACGCCGAAACCACCGCGCCAACCGCGCGCTCCCCCGACTCGACGTATTCAGCGAGAGGCGTCAGCCCTTTTTCGCGCCGCAGGTCCGCGTCGGCGCCAGGGCTGAAGGCGCTCACCCTCGCCGGCGGCGGGTCATCGAGCAGGCGCTGCAGCAGCTCAGGGTCCGACATCTCCATCGCGTGCAAGCGTTCGCGCAGCACCGACTCGACCGCCGTTTCCCACCCTTGCTCGACGCGGATCTTCTGCCACAGCCGCGGCTTCGATGCGAGCTGGTGGTGCGCGATCCAGTCCTGAACCTTGCTGTTTTCCTCGACCTGACCCTGGATTTTCTCGAGTGTGGCGAGCTTTCCCTCCAGCGCGGCGATCTCGCGTTCGAGGGTCTGCAGGCCGTCGCCCCCAGTCCGGCGTCGCTCGTCCACGGCGGCGCGCGCCGCCTCGAGCTGCCCGAGCAGCGCCTCCTGGCGCGAGAGCTCGCCGCGGCTCTGTCCCAGCTCTCCGGCGAGCCGCGCCAGCGATTCGGCATCGGGCGCGATCAGCTCGCCCTGCTCGGCCAGCAACTTCTCCCCGCGGTGCTCCAGCGCCTGCAGCGTCTTGTTCGCATGAGCGAGGTGCGCCTGCTTGACCTGGAAGGCCTGCTCGGCCTGGGCGATGCGCTCGCGCTCGCCCGCGATCCGACTCTGGAGCAGGCGCACGCCCTGCTCCGCCTGAGGCAGCTTGACCTGCTCCTCGGCGAGATTGCGCTTCGCCGTCTCCAGCGCCTCGCGCGCCTCCGCCAGCCGGGTTTCCCAGTCGCGGAGCGCTTCGCGCTGTTCGATCTCGTTGCGTCGGCCGGCGTCGCGTTGCGCGCGCATTTGCGCAAGCTGCGCTTCGAGTCGCTGGCGCGTATCCGCGACGAAGCGCATTTCGGTCTCGATGCGCGAAACGTCGGCGTTGGCACCGTAGAGCTCGCCTTGCGCCGCGCTCAAGGCGTCGCCCGCGGAGTAGTGCTCCGTCCGCGCCCGCTCGAGGTCGCGCTCGCTTTCGCGCAGCCGCGCGGTTTCGGCCTCGAGCTCGACCGCGGCGCGCTCGACTTCCCGCGTGTGGCGCTGCGCCTCGGCCAACGCCTCGTTGCGCCTCACCAGCCACAGCAGGTTTTGTTTCTGGGCACGCTCGGCCGAGAGCTCGCTGTAGCGCCGGGCGGTCTCGGCTTGCTGCCCGAGCCGCTCGATCTGCGATGCGAGCTCGAGGCGGATGTCGCCCAGGCGCGCGAGGTTGTCGCGGGTGTCGGCGAGGCGATGTTCGGTTTCGCGCCGCCGCTCCTTGTACTTGGACACTCCCGCCGCTTCCTCCAGAAACACGCGCAATTCCTCGGGTCTCGCTTCGATGATGCGCGAGATCATCCCCTGCTCGATGATGGCGTAGGCACGCGGGCCCAGGCCCGTGCCGAGGAAAATGTCCTGCACGTCGCGGCGGCGTACGTGGGTGTTGTTGATGAAATAGGAGGATTCACCGTTCCGCTGCAGCACGCGCTTCACCGAGATCTCGGCATACTGGGACCATTGGCCAGACGCCCTGCCGAGGCTGTTGTCGAAGAACAACTCGACGCTTGCCCGCGCCACGGGCTTTCGCAGCGACGAGCCGTTGAAGATCACGTCCTGCATCGAGTCGCCGCGCAGAGCCGAGGCGCGCGACTCCCCGAGAACCCAGCGGACGGCGTCGATGATGTTCGACTTCCCGCATCCGTTCGGCCCGACCACGCCGACCAGTTGCCCCGGAATGCTCACCGTGGACGGATCGACGAAGGACTTGAACCCAGCGAGCTTGATTTGTGTGAGCCGCACGCTAGCAGAAGGCGCTACGAATCCAGGTAAAAGAAAACCGGCCGTTAGCCGGATTCATCGTCGATAAAACGGAGCCCCTATAATACCATCTCCAACTTCGCACCCGGACCCTGAATGCCGTCCAAGCCGAGTAAATTGCTTGAGAGTTTTCCCAATCCAAGCCCGCGCCGCGACTATTTAATCCGGATGCAGATCCCGGAGTTCACCTGCCTGTGCCCGCGAACCGGGCAGCCGGACTTCGCGACGCTTTTTCTCGACTACGTGCCGGACCGCAAGTGCGTCGAGCTGAAGAGCCTCAAGCTCTACATCTGGTCCTATCGCAACGAAGGCGCTTTCCACGAAGCGGTTACAAACCGCATCTGCGACGACCTGGTCGCCCTGCTCGCGCCGCGCTTCCTCCGCCTCACTGCCAGGTTTTACGTGCGCGGGGGAGTTTTCACAAGCGTGGTGGCTGAGCATCGCAAGAAAGCCTGGAAACCCGCCGCCGGCTTGGAGCTCGCGCCGATCGACGAGCAGCACAGCACGCGCTAAAGAGCAGGCACCGTGAATCCCCGACTGCAGTCTCTGCAGCCCTACCCGTTCGAGAAATTGCGCGGTCTGTTCGTGGGTGTGAAGCCGGACGCGGCGCTTGCGCACATCAGTTTGGGCATCGGCGAGCCGCGGCACCCGACGCCGGAGCTGATCAAGCGCGCATTGTCGGCGAGCCTCGCGAAGCTCGCCTCGTACCCTCCGACGGCCGGCGGCGATTCCTTGCGCCAGGCGATCGCCGATTGGCTGGTGCTACGCTACGGCCTGCGTTCGATCGACTGGGAGACCGAGGTGCTGCCCGTCAACGGCTCGCGCGAGGCCTTGTTTGCCTTTGCGCAAACCGTCGTCGACCCGGAACGCCACGATGCCGTGGTGGTCTGCCCCAATCCCTTCTATCAGATTTACGAGGGCGCGGCGCTGCTCGCCGGGGCACGGCCGCGCTACGTGAACACCACCGCCGAACGTGGATTCGCCGCTGACTACGCTTCGATTCCGGAAGATGTCTGGCGCCGAACGCAGTTGCTCTACGTCTGCTCGCCGAGCAATCCCACCGGAAAAGTGCTGGGCCTGCCCGAGTGGAAGGAGATCTTCGTGCTCGCCGATCGCTATGGTTTCATCATTGCATCGGACGAGTGCTATTCGGAGATCTATTTCGACGAAGCCGCGCCGCCGCTGGGAGCCCTTCAGGCCGCCGCGCGGCTGGGCCGTGGATTCGAGCGGTTGGTGATGTTCTCCAGCCTGTCCAAGCGTTCCAACGTTCCGGGCATGCGCTCGGGCTTTGTCGCCGGCGACACCGCTATCCTCAGGGCCTTCCTGCTCTTTCGCACCTACCACGGCGGGGCGATGAGCCCGGCGGTGCAAGACGCCAGCATCGCCGCTTGGCGCGACGAGGCCCATGTGCGCGAAAACCGCAGGAAATACGCGGAGAAATTTGCCCGTGTCGCGCCGCTCGTGCAGACGGCGCTGGAGGTGGAGGTTCCCGACGCCGGTTTTTATCTGTGGGCCCATACCCCAGTCGCCGATACTGATTTTGCCCGGCGCCTTTACGCAGAGCAGAATGTCACGGTGCTCCCCGGGAGTTTCCTCGCGCGGGAGTCGAACGGGCTCAATCCGGGAACGAATTACGTGCGCATGGCGCTGGTGGCGGAAATCGACGAGTGTCTCGAGGCGGCTCGCCGTATCGTAGAATTCACTAGGAAACTATGAGCTCGTCCGCGAACCAGAAGCTCCAGAGCGCCGTCGAAGAGGCCTGGGAGGATCGCGCGCGCCTTTCGCCGGGCTCAGCGCCGGCGAAAACCCGCAGGTCCGTCGCGCGGGTGCTCGACGAGCTCGACCAAGGCAAGCTGCGGGTCGCGGAAAAGCTCGACGGAGCCTGGCACACGCACCAATGGATCAAGAAGGCTGTGCTGCTGTCATTCCGGCTGGAGGACAACCAGCCGATTCGCGCCGGATCTCTCCGGTTCTACGACAAGGTCCCAACCAAGTTCGAAGGCTACGACCGCGCGCGTTTCAAGCGAGGGGGATTCCGAGTCGTGCCTCCCGCCGTGGCGCGCCACGGGGCCTACATCGCAAAAAACGTCGTGCTCATGCCTTCCTACGTCAATGTTGGCGCCTACGTGGACGAGGGCACGATGATCGATACCTGGGCCACGGTGGGCTCGTGCGTCCAGATCGGCAAGAACGTGCATCTTTCGGGGGGCGTGGGCATCGGCGGGGTCCTCGAGCCCCTGCAGGCGAACCCCACCATCGTCGAGGACAACTGCTTCGTGGGCGCGCGCTCGGAGGTCGTCGAAGGCGTCATCGTCGAGGAAAACGCGGTCATCTCGATGGGCGTGTTCATCGGGGCGAGCACCCGAATTCTCGACCGGGCCAGCGGCGAAATTCTCTACGGACGGGTTCCGGCCGGGTCGGTGGTCGTGCCCGGCACCCTGCCGTCCGCGGACGGCAAATACGGCCTATACTGTGCGGTGATCGTCAAGCAGGTCGACGCCAAGACCCGCGCAAAGACCAGCATCAACGAACTGTTGCGCGGCGAGTAGCGACCGGCCGCGTCTCTAGGGGGATGCCGATGTCCGCGATGAAGCGACTCTTCCAGCTGATGGCCGACAAGAAGGCCTCCGACATCTTCCTGTCGGTCGGCGCTCCCATCAACATCAAGATCAACGGCGTCGCCATGCCCATCAATCAGCAGATGATGGATGGGAACACCGTCCGCGGTCTGCTCTACGAAGTGATCGACCAGAAGCAGAGGAAGGAGTACGAGGACACGCTCGAATTGAACACTGCATTTACCCTGCAGGGTGTAGGCAGCTTCCGCATCAGCGCCTTCCGGCAAAAGGGCTCGCCCGCAGTGGTGGTGCGCTACATTCCCAACATCATCCCGCCGCTCGACTCGCTCGGCCTGCCGGCGGTGCTCAAGGACATCATCCTGGAGAAGCGGGGCCTCATCCTGATGGTGGGCGCGACCGGATCGGGAAAGTCGACGACCCTTGCAGCCATGCTCGACTATCGCAACGAACAGCGAACCGGACATATTTTTACGCTCGAAGAGCCGGTGGAGTTCATTTTCCAGAACAAGAAGTCGATCGTGAATCAGCGCGAGGTCGGGACCGACACTTTGGATATGAGAGTGGGGTTGAAGAATGCCTTGCGCCAGGCTCCCGATTGCATCCTCATCGGCGAAATCCGCGACAAGGAGAACATGACCTCGGCGATCCAGTACGCGCAGTCCGGTCACCTGTGCCTCGCCACGCTGCACGCCAACAACAGCTATCACGCGATGAACCGCATCATCAGTTTCTACCCGCTGGAAAGCCGGACCGCGCTGCTGCAGGACCTCTCGGCGACGCTCAAGTGCGTCATATCGCAGCGCCTCGTCAAGAACGTCAGGGGCCTGCGTTCAGCGGCGGTGGAGGTCATGCTGAACAGCCGCTACATTGCCGAATTGATCGAAAAAGGCGAGATCGGCGAGATGAAGGAGGCGATGGAGAAGGCGCTGACCCCCGGCTCGCAGACCTTCGAGCAATCGCTCTTCAAAATGATTCGGGACGGCATCATCACCCAGGACGAGGGGCTTGCCAACGCGGACTCCGCGAATAATCTGCTCTGGCTCATCAACAACACCGCGGCCGGCGCGGATTTCGCGGCCGGCAAGGAACGGAACCCGCAGGCAAAACCCGCGGCCGGAGTCGGCAGCAGTGCCCCGTTCAGCGAGTTCAAGCTCGACAGCAGCGAGACGGAGCGCGCATAGCATTGATGCAGGTCGTCAGGACCCGCGCGATTTTCTTCTGCTGGACCGGTTTCACCAAGAATTCCCATGCCGGCCGTTGAACCGGCCGCGACGCTCCGGCTCGCCCGCGAGCTGATCGCGCGCCGCTCGATCACTCCCGAAGACGGCGGCTGCCAGGAACTCCTCGCCGAACGCCTTGTGCGGCTCGGATTTGCAATCGAGCCGATCCGGCGCGGCGAGGTGACCAATCTCTGGGCTCGACGCGGCGAGGCCCGTCCCCTTCTGTGCTTCATCGGCCACACGGACGTCGTGCCCACCGGTCCGATCGAGAAGTGGCGCAGCGACCCCTTCGTGCCCACCGAGCGCGATGGAAAGCTCTTCGGGCGCGGAGCGGCGGACATGAAAACCTCGATTGCCGCTTTCGTCGTGGCGGTCGAGGGTTTCCTCGCCAAGCATCCCTCGCCTCGGGGATCGATCGCACTGCTCATCACTTCCGACGAGGAAGGTCCCGCCGTGGATGGGACGACGAAAGTGGTCGAACTGCTGAAGAACCGTGGCGAGCGCATCGACTATTGCCTGGTCGGCGAGCCGACATGCGTCTCCAGGCTGGGCGACACCATCAAGAACGGCCGGCGCGGCTCGCTCTCCGGCACATTGCGGGTGAGAGGCGTGCAGGGGCACGTGGCCTACCCGCATCTTGCGAAGAATCCCGTCCATCTCGCGGTGCCGGCGCTCACCGAGCTCGCCGCAACCGAGTGGGACCGAGGCAACGAATACTTTCCTCCCACGACGTGGCAGATCTCGAACATCCACGGCGGAATCGGAGCCGCCAACGTCATTCCAGGCGAGGTGGAAATCCTGTTCAATTTCCGTTTTTCCACGGCGAGCTCACCGCAGCGACTGAAAGCACGTGTCGGGTCGATACTCGATCGCCATGGGCTCGATTACGAACTCAACTGGTCGCTTTCCGGGACGCCCTACCTCACGCCTCGCGGCAAACTGGTCGAGACTCTGAGCGCTGCAATCCGGGACATCACCGGCGCCACCCCGGAGGTCAGCACCACGGGCGGCACGTCCGACGGCCGCTTCGTCGCGGAGGTCTGTTCCGAGGTGGTCGAGTTCGGTCCGGTGAACGCTTCGATCCACAAGCTCAATGAGCACGTTGATCTGGGCGCGATCGAATCGCTGCGCGAAATCTACCAGGGCCTCCTCGGGCGGCTTCTCGCATCCTGACGCGTTCACGGCCTCCCACCCGCACCCGCGCTGCACCTTCGGCCGTGCTGCGCGAGTGGCTGTGCTACGCGGAACGGCGCTTTCGGGCGGCTCGCCTCCGGTTCGGCCACGGAACGCACAGCGCGCGAGACGAAGCGGCGTGGCTGCTCACGAGCGTCCTGCGCTTGCCCCACGATGAGCTTGCCCGATCGCTCGGCTACAAGCTGACGGCACGGGAACGCCGCAGCGCCTCGCGGCTGATCGAGGAGCGTGTCCGCACGCGCAGTCCACTCGCCTATCTCATCGAGGAAGCCTGGCTGGGCGAGCACCGGTTCTACGTGGACGAGCGCGTCGTCGTGCCGCGCTCTTTCATCGCCGAGCTCCTTCGCGACCGGCTCGCCCCTTGGGTCTCTCGCCCGCCCGAGGTGCGCCGGGCGCTCGATCTGTGCACCGGGTCGGGCTGCCTAGCGATACTGCTCGCGCTGGCATTCCCGCGCGCTATCGTGGACGCCGCCGATATTTCACGCCCCGCGCTCTCCGTCGCGCGCCGGAATTTGCGAACCTACCGCCTCGGCCATCGCGTGAACCTCGTGCGGGGCGACCTGTTCGCCAGCCTGCAAGAGGCACGCTACGATCTCATCGTCGCCAATCCACCCTACGTCGGAACCGCGGCCATGCGGCGCCTTCCGCCCGAATACCGCCGCGAACCGCGGCTTGCGCTTGACGGAGGACGGGACGGCTTGGAATTCACGCGCAGGATTCTGCTGGTTGCACGGGATTTTCTGCGCCCTAGAGGGCTGCTCGTCGTGGAAATCGGGCACAATCGCAGTCGGCTTGAGCGCGAGTTTCCACAGCACCCGTTCATCTGGCCGGAGACGAGCGCCGGATACGACTGCGTGTTTCTCCTGAGCCGCGAAGATCTGCCTGGATCGGCCTTACAATAACCGCCGGAGCCTCCATGCCGAATGACAGACTGCCCGCTGCCGCCCTGGTTCTCGCCGCCCTTGCAGCCGGTCCGATCTTCGCGCAGCAAGACTATCCGAGCCGCGCGATCACGATCATCGCCCCATTTTCGCCCGGAACAGGAATCGATATTCTCGCGCGCACCTGCGGCCAGAAACTCAGCCAACGCTGGGGCGTTCCGGTGGTCGTCGACAACAAACCCGGAGCAAGTGGGAATATCGGCACGGAGCTCGCCGCTCGGGCTGCGGGCGACGGCTACACCCTGATGATGACCGCGACGACATTCGCCCTCAATCCGGCGCTGAGCAAGAAATCCCGCTACGATCCCCTGAAGAGCTTCACCCCGGTGAGTCTGGTCGCGACCGGCGTTCTTTCATTCGCGATCAGCGCCAATACACCCGCCGCCGACATCGGCCAATTCGTCGCCCTCGCCAAATCGAATCCGGGGAAGCTCAACTATGCCTCCTCCGGCAACGGAACTCCGCAGCACCTTACGATGGAGCTGTTTAAGCTCGCGACCGGCACAGCTATCACTCACGTGCCGTATAAAGGCGCGGCGGAAGCGACGAAGGATCTCGCGGGAGGATATGTCGACGCGATGATCCTGCCCGTGCATACCGTCGCTCCTCTGGTGCACGCGGGCAAGGTCCGGCTGCTTGCGGTATTGAGCGACGAGCCCTCCTCCGTATTTCCGAACGTCCCGACCTTGAAGGAAGCCGGTTACCCCGAGGTCGAGTCCAGCGTCTGGTACGGCCTGATGGCGCCCGCCTCGACCCCTGCGGATATCGTGCGCAGGCTCAACGGTGAAATCAGCGCCATTCTCGCTCTGGCGGACGTGAAGGAAATCCTGGCGAGGCAGGGGCTGTCTCCCGCCGGCGGAGAGCCGGAACGCCTGTCCAGACTGGTGCGGACCGAGCTTGAGCGCTGGAGGCGCGTCATCGCAGAGGCAAAGATCCGTGCCGACTGAGGAAGCAAGCCGATGAACGATCCCGCTCCTATCAAGATCTGGAACGAATACGATCGCCCGCACCGAGATTTGCGGGAATTTCTTTCACGCATCGAACGCGCGGGCGAGCTTCTGAGGGTTCCCGGCGCCCACTGGAATCTGGAAATGGGCACGCTCGCCGAGTCCGTGAACGAGCGGCCCGACGCCCCGGCAGTGCTGTTCGAGGACGTTCCGGAGTACCCGCGGGGTTTTCGCGTGCTTTCCGGATCGACCAATTCGATGCGGCGCCTCGCGATCACGCTGGGCTTTCCGGTCCCGGGTCATCCGCTCGACGTGGTGCGCGCCTATCGTGATCGCATGAAGAGCCACCGTCCCATCCCGCCGCGCCTCGTGCGGGACGGTCCGGTTCTCGAGAATATTGTCCCTGCAGAGAAGCTCGACGTGCTCAAGTTTCCGGTACCGTTCCTGCACGAGCTGGACGGCGGCCGCTACATCGGGACCGACGACCTCGTCATCATGCGCGACCCCGAGGAAAACTGGGTCAACTGCGGCACGTACCGGGTGATGGTGCACGACGCGAAGCCGCGAGAAGTATTTCAAGCAAGGGAAGACTTGCCCGGTCCTCGTGTCCTGCGGCCACGATCCCTTGCTCTTTCTCGCCGGCGGCAACGAGCTGCGTTTCGGCCTTTCAGAATACGACTACGCGGGCGGACACCGCGGCGAGCCATTCGAGGTGATCGCAAGCGAGCTCCACGGCCTGCCCCTGCCCGCTCACGCGGAAATCGTTCTCGAGGGCGAGATGGTCCCGGGCGATGTCGCGCCGGAGGGACCGTTCGGCGAGTTCACCGGCTACTACGCCGGCGGAAGAAGCGAGCAGCCGGTGATCCGGGTGCAGCGCATCTACCACCGCAACGACCCGATCCTGACGATGGCCACGCCGATGCGCCCGCCGTCGGATTTCTCCTACAGCAAGTGCGTGATGAAGGCAGGGATGATCTGGGACGAAGTCGAGCGCGCCGGTGTCGGCGGTGTTAAAGGCGTGTGGTGCCACGAAGCGGGAGGCGCGCGCATGTTCAACGTGATCGCCATCAAGCAGGCGTACGCCGGACATGCCAAGCAGGCAGCGCTCGCGGCGGCGAGCTGCCAATCGGGTTCCTATCTCGGCCGGTTCATCGTCGCGGTCGACGACGACATCGACCCGACAAATCTGTTCGACGTGCTTTGGGCGATGTGCACGCGCTGCGATCCTGCGGAGGACATCGACATCATCCGAAAGATGTGGAGCGGCCCCCTCGATCCGCGCATTCCACGCGGCACGACCTGGAACTCGCGCGCCGTGATCGATGCATGTCGGCCCTTCGAGATGCTCGAGGACTTTCCCCCGGTAGCGCGTGCCAGCCCCGAACTTCGCCGGAGCACGGAGGCGAAGTTCCGCGACATCCTGTCAAAACTCTAGGTGCACGATCTCGGGAAGCGGTCTCTACGGTATAATTCCGCCCGCTGATCGACGGTGGCCGTAGCTCAGCTGGTAGAGTCCCGGATTGTGATTCCGGTTGTCGTGGGTTCGAATCCCATCGGCCACCCCAAGCTGCCTGTTCCGATCCGCCGCGCCGTCCCCTAAGAAATGGGCGCCCAGGCAGAAACTCTCCTTTCGACGGCACCCTCCGTCCTGAGCAGGGCCGTGATGCTGCCGCGCGGCACGGGCTTGCCGATCAGGTAGCCCTGCATCTCATCGCAGCGCGCGAGCCGCAGGAAATTCGCCTGATCTTCGGCATCGACGCCCTCGGCGATGACCTTGAGCCGCAGCGCCCGGGCGAGCGAGATCATGGTCGAGACGAGCGTCATGGTGTCGGGTTCCTTGAGCATCGTGATGATGAAGGACCGGTCGATCTTGAGCGACTGCACCGGGAGCTTCGCGAGATAGCCGAGCGACGAATAGCCGGTGCCGAAGTCGTCGATCGAGACGCTCACGCCCAGCTCGCGCAGCGCTTTCAGCTTCTCGATGTTGGCCGTGACCTCCTCCATGAGCAGGCTCTCGGTGATCTCCAGGTCGAGCCCGTGCGGGGCGGCACCCCGCTTGATCGCCGCCTCGACGATGCTGACGAAATTCGGCCTGCGCAGCTGGATCGCGGAGACGTTCACTGCGACGCGCGGGGCGACTATTCCCTGCTGCAGCCAGTGCGCGTGGTCGCGCACGGCCTGCTCCAGCGCCCATCCGCCGACTTCGAGGATGAGGCCCGTTTCCTCCAGCAGCGGGATGAACTCGAGCGGCTGCACGAGGCCGCGCTCAGGGCTCATCCACCGGATCAGCGCCTCGACGCCGATCACGCGCCGGGTGTCGGTCTCGACCTTCGGCTGGTAATGCAGGACGAACTCCTGTCTTTCGAGCGCCTGGCGCAGCTTGTTCTCCAAGGAAAGGCGCTCGGCGATGCGCTCGGTGAGCTGGTGGGTGTAGAAGAGATAGCGCTCGTTCGTTTCCTTCGCCTTCTTGAGCGCGGCCTCCGCGTTCTTGAAGAGGGTGTCCGCGTCGGCTCCATCGTTCGGGAACACTGAAAGCCCGACCTTGGCCGAGATCCGCAGCTCGGCCTCGCCTACGCGGAACGGCGTGCCGAAACACTGGGCGAGCCGTTGCTCGGTGAGCCGCGCGACGTCGTCCTCGCGGTCGATACGCGCGAGCACCACGGCAAAGCGGTCGGCCACCACACGAGCAAGCTCGCTCGGATCCTTCACGTATTCGGAAATCCGGCGTGCGATCTGCTTGAGCAGATCGTCCCCCGCCGGGCGGCCGAGCGAATCGTTGATGGTCTTGAACCGGTCCACGTCGACGAGCGCGAGGGCGAGCTTGTGCCCGGCCCCGCGCGCCGCGTCCACGAAGCGCGCGAGGCGCTCGCGGAAGAGCGTTGCGTTCGCGAGCCCGGTGAGAGGATCGTAGTAGGCGATGTAGTTGAGCCGCTCGGCCTTCTCGATGTGCTCGAGCGCGAAGGCGATGTCGCCGGCAAGCTCGCGCAGCAGCCGCATTTCGTCTTCGGAGTCGAAAAAGCCTGGCGTGTCGGCGTACAGGGCGAGCACCCCGACGGGCTCCTCCGCCACCAGCAAGGGCAGGATGGCGAGCGAGCGAAAGCCCCGCTCGAGCGTCTCCTTTCGGAGCGTGACGCGCGGGTCCACGGTCATATCGTCGACGATCATCGCCTTGCGTTCCTTGACTGCGCGCCCGGTAAGGCCGTACTCCCCGGGCGCGTTCTCGTCGAGCCCGAGCGGTATCATTCCGATGTAGTCATCGCCGACTCCGTCCCAAGCCGTCGGCTTCACCCGATTCGCTTTTGCGTCCACGAGGCCGAGCCATGCCAGCCGGAATCCCCCGGCCCGGACCACGATCCGGCAGGCCTCGCGAAGCAGCTCCTCGCGCTCACGCACGCGCACGATGGTCGAGTTGATTCCGCTCAGCACCGCGTAAATCCGGTTGAGGCGGGCGATGTGCCGCTGCTGCTCCTGGCGGGCGAGAAACTGCCCGATTTGGCTGCCGATCACGTGCATTGCCCGCAGCAACCGATCCTCCGGCTCCCGGACTTCGCGGCTGTTGAAGGCCAGCACGCCGATCGTCTTGCCTTCGGCGCTCACGGGAAAAACGAAAGCGCCACGCATGCCCTCGTCGCGGGCGAGCCCGGCCTGCGCAACGCGGGAGTCGCGCGTGATGTCGGCGACCCAGAGAGGCTGTCCCGACTGCCACGCCTTGCCCGCGAGCCCGACGCCCGGCGCGCAGTGGATGTCGCGCGAATTCTCGATGAACCGCTCGATGTCGGAACCAGCGACGCTCCAGGCTTCACTGAACCGCAGCACCCCGGCCTTGTCGTCCGCGCGAAAGTACCGACCGACGTCCCAGCCTTCGGTTTCGCATATCGCGCGCATGAACGCCTTCAGGCCGATCGAGGCGCTGTCGGCGACCGCGATGTGCCGGACGACGGTGTGCTCGAGCGCGAGCAGTTGCTCTTCCCGCCTGCGCTCGGCGCGGACGGCCGCCTCGCTCACCGCCCGCTCTATGGTAGGCGGCAGGCGCACGAGGTTGCTCTTGAGGACGTAGTCGGTCGCGCCGTTCTTCAGCGCCCGGATGGCGTAGTCCTCACCGAGGGTTCCGGAGACGAAGATGAAAGGGACCTCGGGGACGATCTCGCGCGCGATCCTGAGCGCGCTCATGCCGTTGAATTGCGGCATGCTGAAGTCGGAGAGGATGACATGAGGACGGAATTCTGCGAGCTCGCGCCGGAAGTCTTCCTCGCGCTCCACGCGGCGCGCGCGCACCGCAAGACCGGCTCGCTTGAGCTCGCGTTCGGCGAGATCGGCGTCGCTCTCGACGTCTTCCACCATGACGACTCGGAGTTCCTGGCCCATAGGCCCTCCTTGACTTTGATGAACCTCCCGACTTTCCTCGAGTCCGTTTCCCTCCAAACCGACCATAGGGTAACAGTGGGAAGACAGCAAGCTTTCCGTGAGGTTAGCCACCGGAAATTCGAGCTTTTTCTTGGAAATCCGAGTTTGCTGTCAGGAAAACCCGACGGGGTATGTAGCGAAAACTCGACAAGGCTGCCGATGAGACAGAAGACGCGTGCGCCCTCGGCTTCCCTCAGTCATGGCGCTCAGGGCCGATCCGCGGTTTGCTTCTCGAACGTCTCGTCGCTGACGAGCCATTTGCTCAGCGCCACTAGGGGGGCGAGAGCAAAACGCACGATCGGGCGCCAGTCGTCGTGCGCGCGCAGCTCATCGGCGAGCGGCGGACTCAACCGATAATAGCGCTCCACGAACCACCGGCCCAACTTGTTGGGGAGCAGGTACTGGTCGCGAAACGCGCGCACATAACGCACGTCTGTCGCCATGGGCGACCCGTATGCTGCCGTGGCGATAAAGCAGCGGCCACCGCCTCTATCACCACCACCATCACCGCCAGGGGGAGTATCACCGACAGGGGCCGGCGGGGTCGTCGCCGAGATCGATGTAGTCCATGCTGAGTGATTGGGAACCGCATCGTAGGCGCTCACGCGGTAGTTGTAAGTGGTCCCCGCGGTAAGGCCGGTGTGCTGGAACGATCTGGCGGTCGTAGTGGCGAGCGTTAGGTCATTGAGGCAGACATCGTAGCCTGTGACGCCCGCAGTTGACCCATTCCAGGTCAGATTGATCTGAGTTGGTGAGACCGCCTTTGCTGTCAGACCGCTGGGGACAGCGGGCAGGACTGGAGCGATGACAGGGGGCGGGATCGGAGCAATAGCGGTTTTTAGTAGGATTGCGGCGTTATGGCTGCCCAGGGCGATCGAGGTCACGCTCGGGATGGAGCTCAGCGGAGACAGCAGATTGGCGCGATTGAGCTGCTGTAACGCCTGCGGCAGAGTCACCGAGGGTACGTCAGTGGCGGTCGGGTTGACGTACACATAGCCCTTCTCGAACTCCCGCCGATAGACGTTCACCGAGCCGATTGTCGTCACGGTGTAAGGTCCAACGGCCTTGCCCAGATCGATCTTGTCGTATTCGTTGAACCACTGGATGTTGTTGTAGTTGGTTCCCGAGGTGAACGCGAAATAGGCATTGTTCAGCACGTCGTTCTTGCTGAGAAGGAAGGAGCCCAGCGCGTACCAAAGGCTCTGCACGAAGGTAACGGGCCTGCACCAGTTGTCCGTTCCCGACTGTCCTTCCGCGAGCTTCGTATGACTGAAGATGGCGACTTTCGAGTTCTGGATCTTGCTCAGGACGTCGAGTTGGCTCTTCCAGCTTGTCTCTGGAGGGAACCGGGTTGCGTTCGTCCCCCACCCGATGGCGAAAGCGCCCTCCTCGGCGACCACGTCCGGCGGATTAGGACCGGAATCCACGGCCAGCCACGCAGCCGCTCCGGCGGGCAAATCGGTCATGCCTCGGTTGCACCAAAGTTTCTGGCCATAACCATGCAGTCCGGCGGAGATCGCGCTCACGAACGTGTTCATCGCGCTGGACCAGGCGGCGTCCGTGGGGTACTTGCTGGTATGGGAATACCCCGCGCCGGAAGGAAAGGTCACGCAATTGTCGGCGTGGACGCCGTCGGCGACCCACGGCTGATTGATGATGTCAGCTTTGACCGCCTCCAGCCAGTATGACTGCCAGGCGGGGGCGCCAAAGTCCATAAGGTAAAAGTATTGATTGCTGGCGACGTCGGAATAGGCGGGGTTGTAGATGCGGTTGCCCGCGGAGTCGAGCAGGAAGAGGCCGGGGTTGTTGCCGTTCAAACTCCCCATGGAATGCCCGCGCGAGACGTTGTATCTTCCCGAACCATAGGTCGCTATGGGTGACCACGTATCCATAAAGTTGGACGCTTCCGTGCCATCTTCGTAGAGATAGATTCCGATATTGGGATTGAAGGCTTTGATGGCCGCCCAGGTGTTGGGGGCGATCTCGTCGTAGCGATGCTTGTTGGTGTCGATGAGATCGAACTTCGCCATTTTCTGCGCATCGCCGGCGACGAGCCTGGGGCCCCCGCCGTAATAGACGAGGAAGGTCTGGATGGTCTTGCCCGGCGCGGCGGTTTGAGCCGCTAGAGGAAAGGCCGCGCTCAGGAGAAGCGCAAACGCGGCGCAGCGTGTCGCGTTTCCGAGACCGGCGTTGTCGATAGGGACACAATAGTCTGAAAGTTTCATGATGTCCTGGATGTAGGAGACCCGTCACAACTACGCAGCGACCATATGACGAAGTCATGGATATATAGCGCGGCGGAAAAAACGCGCGCTGGGCAAAGGCGGTCAAGACGCCGGCGTCAAGGCCGGAGGAATCGCGTCGCCGATCAGTGAGGCTGGTATTGCGTCGCGCCGAAAAGGATCTCGCGCGCTTTCGGATCGTACTGACCCGGAGGCGTGGTCTGAACGTCGGCGAGAACCTTTAAAGCGCGCTGCACGGCGGGGCGCGCCGCGATCCCGTCGAACCACTTCTTGACTCTGGGAAACTCCGCCCAGTCGATGCCGTTTCGCTCGCTCGCCCGCAGCCATGGAAAAATCGCGATGTCCGCAATCGAGTATTGCGTCCCGGCGAAGTACGGCGCCTCCGAGAGGCGCTTCTCCATCACCCCGTGCAGGCGCCTGACCTCGTTCGTATAGCGGTTGACGGCGTAATCGATGCGTTCGGGCACGGCGTTGCTCCGGAAATGGCCGGCCTGCCCCATCATGGGTCCGACCGATCCCATCTGGAACATCAGCCACTGCAGCGCGACGTACTTTTCGCGATCGTCGCGGGGCAGCAGCTTCCCCGTTTTTCCCGCCAGATAGATCAGGATCGCCCCCGACTCGAAAACTGAGATCGGCTTTCCGTCCGGCCCGTTACGGTCCACGATCGCCGGGATCTTGTTGTTCGGGCTGATTCTCAGGAACTCCGGTTTGAACTGCTCGCCGGTGCGGATGTTGACTGGCCGGACCTCGTACTCGAGGCCGGTTTCCTCGACCATGATATGGATCTTGTGCCCGTTGGGCGTAGGCCAAGTATGAACTTCGATCATCGGGAACTTCCTCTCGTTCGGCAGTTGCTCCCCATTCTGAAACTCAACGGAAACAATTGGCGCGCCCGGCGGGAGTCGAACCCACAACCCCCAGCTTAGAAGGCTGGTGCTCTATCCAGTTTGAGCTACGGGCACGGGCAAGGCTCACGCTGCAGCTGCACCGGCTGCGGCGATCTGGTCGGGGTGGAGAGATTCGAACTCCCGACATCTTGCTCCCAAAGCAAGCGCGCTACCAGGCTGCGCCACACCCCGCGGGTGTGCATCTTACGCCTTCGTCCCTGGCACGGTCAACGCTTTAAGGGCCACCAAATTCCCGGTGAAAAGTGACTTGCCCGCTCTGGTGATTTCTGGTATCAAATTGCCTTCGTTTCATTGCTTCGCGCGGAGATGACGATTTGGAGCTGCTCCACAAATCCTTACCGCCCTACCTGCCGAAAAAGGGTGAGGAGTACATGAACCCGAGACAGCACGCGCATTTCAGGAAGGTCCTCGAGGCGTTGAAGGTGCAGCTGTCGCAGGATATCGATCGAACCGTCCACGCGATGCAGGACGACGCGACCGTGTTTGCCGATCCCAACGATCGCGCCAGCCAGGAATCCGACATCGCCCTCGAGCTGCGCAACCGCGACCGCGAGCGCAAGCTCATCAAGAAGATCGACGAAACGATCGCGCGCATCGACAAGGACGACTACGGTTACTGCGAGAACTGCGGCATCGAAATCGGCCTGAAGAGGTTGGAGGCCCGGCCGACCGCGACTTTGTGTATCGACTGCAAGACGCTCGACGAGCTGAGGGAGAAGCAGGTAGCAAAGTGATCGGCGGGAAAGCCGATCATCCTGAGGAGCTAAGCGACGAAGGATCTGCTTCGTAATTGAAAAATGGCGCCGTCGGCGCCATTTTTATTTTGGCCCTCGAATCAGGACTGCGCCGCAGCGGCCTCCTTGACTGCTTTCATGCTGAGGCGCACCCGACCCTTCTCGTCGGCCTCGAGCACCTTGACCTTCACCTGCTGCCCTTCCTTGAGATAGTCGGATACGTTGTTGACGCGCTCGTTTGCGATCTGCGAAATGTGCAGCAGGCCGTCCTTTCCGGGAAGCAGCTGCACGATGGCTCCGAAGTCGAGCAGTTTCAGCACGGTCCCGTCGTACACCCGGCCCACCTCGACGTCCGCCGTGATGTCCTCGATCCGCTTCTTCGCCGCCTGGCCGCCCTCGGCGGAGACGCAGGCGATCGAGACGGTCCCGTCGTCGGAGATCTCGATCGTGGTCCCGGTCTCCTCCTGCAGCCCGCGTATCACCACACCGCCCTTGCCGATGACGTCGCGGATTTTCTCGGGATTGATCTTGATCTTGATGATGCGCGGGGCGTAGCTCGAAATCTCGGCACGAGATCCCTCCAGCGCCTCCTTCATGATACCGAGGATGTGCATGCGGCCTTCGCGCGCCTGGGCGAGCGCGACCTGCATGATCTCCTTGGTGATACCTTCGATCTTGATGTCCATCTGCAGGGCAGTCACCCCGCGCTCGGTCCCCGCCACCTTGAAGTCCATATCGCCGAGGTGGTCCTCGTCGCCCAGGATATCGGTGAGAACCGAGAAGCGCTTCCCTTCCTTGATGAGCCCCATGGCGATGCCCGCGACGTGCGCCTTCATCGGCACACCCGCGTCCATGAGCGCGAGGCTGCCGCCGCAAACCGAGGCCATCGAGGACGAGCCGTTCGACTCGGTGATCTCGGACACGACGCGCATCGAATACGCGAATTCCTCGGCTGCCGGCAAAACCGCCGCGAGCGCACGCTTCGCGAGCCGTCCATGGCCTACCTCGCGACGCTTGGGCGAGCCCATGCGACCTGTCTCGCCTGTGGCGTAAGGCGGCATGTTGTAATGGAGCATGAAGCGCTCCTTGTACTCGCCCATTAACGCGTCGATGATCTGCTCATCGCGCCCGGTCCCGAGGGTCGCCACCACCAGTGCCTGCGTTTCGCCGCGGGTAAAGAGCGCCGAGCCGTGCGTGCGGGGGAGCACGCCCACGCGAACACTGATCGGCCGAACGGTGCGGGTGTCGCGGCCGTCGATGCGGGGTTCGCCGTCCAGGATCTGATTGCGTACGATTCTCGACTCGAGCTCGAAGCATATTTCCTTCACCGCGTTGGCATCGGGCCCGCCTTCCTTGCCCACGCCGACCTCATCGAATACGCGCTTCCATATACCGTCTATCGCCTCGGACCGAGCCTGTTTCTGACGCAAGGCGAACGCAGTCCGCAACTCGCTCTCGGCCAGCTCCTTGATGCGGCTTACGAGCGTCGGGTCTCTCTCTACGGGTTTCCACTCCCAGGCGGGCCTTGCGGCCTGGTCGGACAAGTCGTGGATCGCCTGGATGGCCGCCTTCATTTGTTCGTGGCCGAAAACAACCGATCCGAGCATGACGTCCTCCGGGAGCTCGTGCGCTTCCGATTCGACCATCAGCACGGCGTGCTCGGTACCCGCCACCACGAGGTTGAGCTGGCTTTCCTTGAGCTGAGTCGCGGTAGGGTTGAGCACGTATTCGCCGTTGATGCGGCCGACGCGCGCGGCCCCGATCGGCCCGTTGAACGGAATCCCGGAAATAGTGAGAGCCGCGGAGACCCCGATCAATGCCGGAATGTCCGGATCGACTTCTGGATTGCACGACAAGACCTGCGCAACCACCTGCACTTCGTTGTAGAACCCGTCGGGAAACAGCGGGCGGATGGGCCGGTCGATCAGCCGGGAGGTCAGCGTCTCCTTTTCCGAAGGCCTGCCCTCGCGCTTGAAAAACCCCCCGGGAATCTTGCCCGCGGCGTAGGTCTTCTCGACGTAGTCGCAAGTGAGCGGCAGGAAGTCCTGTCCTGCTTTGGCCTGCCTCGCTCCGACCACGGTGCACAGCACGACCGTGTCGTCCATACTCACGACGACCGCTCCGTGCGCCTGGCGCGCCATTTCGCCGGTTTCCAGCGTCACTTGGTGCGTGCCGTAGGTGAACGTCTTCCTGATGGGGGTTAGCCGCATAGTTTTCTCGATCGGTTGACGGAACTCGGGCGCAGCGCCCTGTCATTCTGGTGAGGCCCGTGCCCACGCAGGGCCGCCGGACCGTATCTGGGATTCAAAACGCCCATCGGGATCCCATGGGCGTGGAGGATTTACTTGCGCAGGCCAAGTTGCTCGATCAGCTCGTGATATTTCCCGTTATTCTTTCGCTTGAGGTAATCGAGTATCTTGCGGCGCTGGCTCACCATCTTCAGCAATCCGCGCCGCGAATGGTGGTCTTTGACGTGCGTCTTGAAGTGGTCGGTCAGCCCGTTTATCCGTGCCGTAAGCAAGGCGATCTGCACTTCCGGGGAACCCGTATCGCCCGCTGCGCGCTGGTGCTGGCGGACGATTTGCGCCTTTTCCGTAACGCTGACCCGCATGCTCTGGCTCTATTATCTCTTCGCGAAAGGCCGGCATTTTACCTTGAAATCAGCGCCTTCTACAAGCGGTTTCGAATCGGAAACGCGTTTCAAGACAGTGCGAGCAGCCGCTTCGGTTGCAAGGTCCCGCGTGAGTCCACTTGCCCCGTGCCCAGGAACTTGGCGTCCTCGCCGAAAACGGCCATGCTGCCACTCGCAGAGTCGACTGATATCGTCCGCCCCTGCCGGAACTGCGCCGCAAGGGGAGCTTCGAGCGTCAGGCGCCGCCAGGATTGGAGCAAGGTTTCCAAGGGCAGGAGTCGCTCGCGTCGTTCCGCAACCGAAATCGCCTCGAGCGCTTCCAGCCTCATCGACTGCGCCAATGCGAACGGCCCCACGGCGATGCGCTGCAGGGCCGCGAGATGCGCGCCGCAGCCCAGGTCCGCGCCGATATCCGCGGCAAGCGCTCGAATGTAGGTGCCCTTGCTGCACTCGACGAGCAGGCAGACCGTATCCTCTTCGAAGCTTTCCAGCTCGAGTCGACGGATCGTGACGCGCCGCGCGACGCGTGGAACGTGCTCACCGCGGCGGGCGTAAGCGTACAAGGGCCGGCCTCGATGCTTGATCGCAGCGTACGGAGGCGGCAGTTGCTCGATCTCGCCCCGAAAGCGCTCCAATGCGGCGAGCAGCTCGTTGCGAGACACTTTGACTTCGGCGCGCGAAACCACCGGACCCTCGGCATCGCCGGTCTCGGTGCGCTCGCCAAGCTTCAACTGCGCGCGATAGCTCTTGTCCGCATCGAGTATCCCGCCGGAAAACTTGGTCGCCTCGCCCAGTGCAATGACGAGCAAGCCGCTCGCCAAGGGGTCGAGCGTTCCCGTATGGCCTGCACGCGCCGCTCCAAGCAGGCGCTTCGCTCTTTGCAATACCGCATTCGAGCTCGGTCCTAGCGGTTTGTCGACGAGCAACACTCCGTTGACTGCGGAGTGCGTATCTCCCACGGGCCTCAATCCGCCTTCTTTCCAGTGACTGCAGCGTCGATCAGCTGCGAGAGATGCACGCCTCGCTCTACTGACACGTCGTGCTTGAAGCGGATTTCCGGGGTGACGCGGAGTCTCAGGCGCTTTCCGAGCTGGACTCGCAGGAATCCCGCCGCGCGATCGAGACCCGTTTCGATCGTCGTCAAGGATTGCGCATCGGCCAAGGTCGTGAAGAAGACTTTCGCATAGGCAAGGTCGGGGGAAACCTCGACGCCGGTGAGCGTAATCATGCCGACGCGCGGATCCTTGAGTTCGGCGCGCAACAATTCCGACAGCTCGCGCTGGATCTGATCGGCGACGCGGCGCAGGCGTTGCGGGTTGGCCATGAGGTCGAAGCCTAGCGATCGGCATCCTACAGCAGATCCTTCGTCGCGCTAAGCGCTCCTGGAGGATGGCGCGGACGCTAGAGCGTCCGCGCCACTTCCTGGACTTCGTAGATTTCGAACTGGTCGCCGACCTTGAGGTCGTTGAAGTTTTTCACCGACATGCCGCACTCGAAACCGGCTTTTACTTCACGCACGTCGTCCTTGAAGCGCTTGAGCGAATCGATCTCGCCCGTATGGACGACCACGTTGTCGCGCAGCACGCGCACCGACGCGTTGCGGCGCACGAGACCCTCGAGCACCATGCATCCGGCCACGGCCCCGACCTTGGAGATCTTGAATACCTGCCGCACGTCGACCAGGCCGAGTATATTTTCTTTTTTCTCCGGCGCGAGCATGCCCGAGAGCGCCGCCTTCACTTCGTCGACGGCGTCGTAGATGATGTTGTAGTAGCGTACGTCCACCCCCGAGGCCTCGGCCGCTTTGCGCGCGGCCGTATCGGCGCGGGTATTGAAGCCGATGATCACGGCCTTGGAGGCGAGCGCAAGATTCACGTCGGACTCCGTGATCGCGCCTACCGCGCTGTGCACCACATTGACCTTGACCTCGTCGGTCGAAAGGCGGCTGAGCGCATGGACGAGCGCCTCCTGCGAGCCCTGCACGTCGGCCTTGATGAGGAGCGCGAGCACCCTCGCCTCGCCTTCGCCCATGTGCTCGAACAGGTTTTCCAGCTTGGCGGCCTGTTTCTTCGCGAGCTTCACGTCGCGGAACTTGCCTTGGCGGAACAGCGCGATCTCGCGCGCCTTGCGCTCGTCGCCGAGCGCCATAACGTCCTCGCCCGCCGCGGGTACGTCCGATAGGCCCTGAATCTCGACCGGAATCGACGGACCGGCCTCGTGGACCGCGCTTCCGCTCTCATCGAGCATGGCGCGAACCCGGCCGAAGCTGCTCCCGGCGAGCACGATGTCGCCGCGTCGGAGCGTTCCGGATTGAACCAGCACCGTGGCCACCGGTCCGCGGCCCTTGTCGAGGCGCGCCTCGATCACGAGACCCTTGGCGAGTGCGTCCACCGGAGCCTTCAGTTCCAGCACTTCGGCCTGCAGCAACACCTGTTCCAGCAGCGTATCGATTCCGGCGCCGGTCTTCGCCGATACCGGAACGAACGGCGAATCCCCTCCGTATTCCTCGGGCACCACGGCCTGTGCCACCAGCTCCTGCTTGACCTTTTCCTGGTTCGCCTCGTGCTTGTCGATCTTGTTGATCGCCACGACGACGGGAACTTCGGCCGCCCTGGCGTGATGGATCGCCTCGATCGTCTGCGGCATCACGCCGTCGTCCGCCGCAACCACCAGCACGACGATGTCGGTCACTTTCGCACCGCGTGCGCGCATCGCCGTAAAGGCCTCGTGGCCCGGCGTATCAAGGAAGGTGACCATGCCGCGCGGCGTCTGGACATGGTAGGCGCCGATATGCTGGGTGATGCCGCCCGCTTCGCCCGAGGCGACCTTCGTGCGGCGGATGTAATCGAGGAGCGATGTTTTCCCGTGGTCCACGTGCCCCATGACCGTGACCACGGGCGCGCGCGGCATCAACGCGGCCTCGTGGTGCTCGGGCACGTCGGCGAGCAGGGATTCCGGGTCGTCAAGCTTCGCCGCTTTGGCCACGTGACCCATTTCGGTCACGACGATCATCGCGGTTTCCTGGTCGAGCACCTGGTTGATCGTCACCATGTTGCCCAGCTTCATCAGCACCTTGATGACTTCCGCGGCTTTGACCGACATCTTGTGAGCGAGATCCCCGACGGTGATCGTCTCAGGCACCCTGACCTCGCGCACCACCGGCTCGGCGGGCGCGCTGAACTGCTGAACGGTTTCAGCTGCCGGCGCGACTGCGGTCTTGTGCCTGGCACCCTTGGGCGTATGCCAGCCCGAGGCCCCCTGTACGTCCCCGCGCGTCTTGATCGTACGGCGCTTGACGCCTTCGTCCTTCCAGACCTTGATTTCCTTCGCCTTCTTCGCTCCCTTCTTTTCGGCCCCCGGTGCGACCTTCGGCTTGTGGAGCGTCGTGTCGGGGGCGGGGGCCGGCGCCTGCGTCTTCACTTCGCTCGGCTTGCCCTCCGCGAGTTTGCGCTCGCGCTCCTGTTTTTCCGCCACGTCGGCGGCCTGCCGCGCCGCCAACTCCTCGTGCCGACGCTGCTCCTCCTCACGCAGCTCCGCTTCGCGCGAATCGACCGCGGCCCCGGAAGCACCGGACGCCTCCGCGGGCGCACCCGACTCCGCATCGCGCTTGACGAAGGTGCGCTTTTTCTTGACCTCGACCTGGATGGTGCGCGCTTTGCCGCTCGCATCGGACTTCTTGATGATCTCGGAGGTCTGCTTGCGCGTCAGCGTGATCTTGTTCTTGGGTTCCGATGAGCCGTGCGACTTGCGCAGGTATTCCAGGAGCCGGGTCTTGTCCTGCTCCGAAAGAACGTCTTCGGCCACCTGCTTGTGCACGCCGGCGGCCCGCAGCTGCTCGAGCAGCTGCGACGGCGGCACTTTCAGCTCGCCGGCGAATTGGGCAACGCTCGTCTGGGCCATGGGCCGGCCTTACTCCTGGGCAAACCAGTGTTCGCGAGCCTTCATGATCAGGCTCTTGGCACGCTCGGGGTCGACTCCCGCCATCTCGATGAGATCGTCCGTGGCGAGATCGGCGAGGTCGTCGCGGGTCTTCACGCCTGACTTGGCGAGCTTCGTCGCCAAGTCCTTGTCCATTCCCTCCAGGCCGAGCAGCGCCGGGTCGAGGTTTTCCGCCTGCTCCTCGCTCGCGATGGCCTGCACCAGAAGCGCGTCGCGCGCGCGGTTGCGCAGCTCGCTCACCGTAGCCTCATCGAAACCTTCGATCTCCATCATCTCGTTGATCGGCACGTAGGCCACCTCCTCGAGGGTCGAGAAGCCTTCCTGGATGAGGGTGTTCGCGACTTCCTCGTCGACGTCCAGCCGTTCCATGAAGAGTTTTCTCACCGAGGAGGCTTCCTCCTCGTTCTTCTTCTGCGATTCCGCCTCGGTCATGAGATTGATCGTCCAGCCGGTCATCTCGGAGGCGAGTCTCACGTTTTGTCCGCTTCGACCGATCGCGATGGCGAGGTTCTCCTCGTCCACCACCACGTCCATGGCGTGCTTGTCCTCATCCACGAGGATCGAAGACACCTCGGCCGGCGCGAGCGCGCCGATCACGAACTGCGCCGGGTCTTCCGACCACAGCACGATGTCCACGCGCTCGCCCGCGAGCTCCTGGGTCACGGCCTGGACGCGCGCGCCGCGCATGCCGACGCAGGTTCCGATCGGGTCGATGCGCTTGTCACGGGAATGCACGGCGATCTTCGCGCGGATGCCCGGGTCGCGGGCGGCCGACTTGATCTCGAGCAGTCCTTCCTCGATTTCGGGGACTTCGAGCCGGAACAATTCCATGATGAATTCGGGCGCGGTGCGCGACAGAACCAGCTGCGGCCCGCGCACATTGCGGTCGATGCGCATGACGAAGGCGCGCACGCGATCGCCCACGCGCAAATTCTCCTTGGGTATCATCTGGTCGCGCGGCAGCACCGCCTCGACGCGCCCGACCTCGATGATCGCGTTGCCGCGCTCGACGCGCTTGATCGCGCCGTTGATGAGCTTCTCGCCGCGGCCGAGAAAATCGTTCAACAGCTGCTCGCGTTCGGCGTCGCGGATCCTCTGGAGGATGACCTGTTTCGCGGTCTGCGCCCCGATGCGGCCGAAATCGATCGGCTCGAGGGCCTCCTCGATATAGTCTCCGAGCTGGATGTCGGGGTATTGCTTCTGCGCCTCCGAGAACGCGACCTGCTGCGGCGCATTCTCCACCGCTTCATCGGACACCACCTGCCAACGACGGAAGGACTCGAAGTCCCCGGTATTGCGGTCGATCGCGACGCGCACGTCCACGTCCTCGTTGAAGCGCTTCTTCGTCGCGGAAGCGATCGCCATCTCTAGGGCGCCGAACACCACGTCCTTGTGGACGTTCTTCTCCCGTGCGAGCGCGTCCGCCTGCAGCAGCAGTTCGCGGCTCATATATCCCTCGGGCATCACGGCTTGGGCACCAGGCGCGCGCGGTCGAGGTCGGCGAGGTCGAAAGCGAGCCGGCCGCTGTCGTAGTCGAATTCGACCCGGTCGCCTTCCACCGCGCGCACGGTGCCGACGAAATTCCTGCGGCCGTTGACCGGACGGCGCAGGCGCACCTGGGCCTCATGACCGGCAAAGCGGGCAAAATCCGCCGCTTTTTTCAGCCTGCGGTCCAGGCCCGGGGATGAAACCTCCAGCCGGTGGTACTCGATCCCCTCGACTTCGAACACCCGCTGCAACTGCCGGGTCACGGATTCGCAGTCGGCAAGGGTGACCCCCGCCCGCTCCGGTTCAAGTTCATCTATTTTCTCAATAAACACTCGTAACATCATACCGTTGTTGACATATTCGAAGTCGGCAAGCCCGTACCCCAGTCCGACTACGGTGCGCTCAAGCAAGGACTCAAGCGGGCTCACGACCACGCGCAACCCTCAGGCATAAATAAAAAATGGGCTCGAAAGCCCATCTCAAAGACGCCGAAAGTATAGCAAGAAACTTCACCCGGAACAACGCAGAGGGGCTCGCGCAGGGGCCTGCAACAGCCACGCGGCCTCCCTGGGCTCGAGTTCACGCCATTGGCCGCGACGCAGATGAGGCGGCAACCGGATGGGCCCGAAGCGCACGCGCATCAGGCGGCTCACGGTGATTCCAAGGGACTCGAACATTCGCCTGACCTCGCGGTTGCGCCCTTCGCGCAGCACGACCTGGTACCAGCGGTTCGATCCGCTGCCTCCGCCCGGGGAGATGCTGTCGAATCTGGCCGGGCCGTCTTCGAGAACGATCCCTTGAGCGAGTCTGCGCAGTTGCTCGCGCGTGAGCTCGCCCCGCACCCGCACCGCGTACTCGCGCTCGATCTCGTTGCTCGGGTGCGTCAGCCGGTTGGCGAGCTCGCCCGAGTCGGTGAAGAGCAGGAGGCCGCCCGTGTTGAAGTCCAACCGGCCGATCGCGATCCAGTGACTGCCCCGCATTCTCGGCAAATGGTCGAACACAGTCGGTCTGCCTGACGGATCGCGCGTCGTGACGAGCTCCCCGGCCGGCTTGTGGTAGATCAGCAGGCGCGGCGCGCGCTCTTCGAACCGCAGCGAGACGGGGCGCCCGTCGAGAACGACGCGATCGCGCGACCCCACCCGCTGCCCCAAAGCCGCGCGCGTGCCGTTGACCACGAGCCTACCGGAAGCGATCGCAGCTTCCATATCGCGACGCGAACCCAGCCCGGAGCGTGCAAGAACCTTGTGAAGCTTCTCGGCGGGCGCCGCGGGCCTAGACCGCGCTGGGTTGCGCGGCCGCTGACTCGTCGGGCGCGGCCTGCGAATCGGGCTCGGACTGCGGAGCGGGCGCGGACTGCGAATCGGGCGGCGGGGTCGGTGTGAGGTCAAGCGTTTTGGCGATGTCTTCAAGAGGCGGCAATTCCTGCAATGAGCGCAGGCCCAGGTCATCGAGGAAAGTCTTGGTGGTCGCGTACAGAGCCGGGCGGCCCGGCACCTCCTTGTGTCCGATCACTTCCACCCAGCCGCGCGCTTCCAGGCGTCCTATCACCTCGGCTGAAACGGTGACGCCGCGTACCTCCTCGATGTCGCCCCGCGTCACCGGCTGTCTATAGGCGACGATCGCAAGCGTCTCGAGCACGGCACGCGAGTAGCGGGGCGCTTTTTCGAGATGAATGCGCTCGAGGAATTTCTGGTACGAGGCGCGCGTCTGGAAGCGCCAGCCGCTCGCGGTTGCCGCGAGCTCGACACCGCGGTCCTTCCATGCCTCGCGCAGCTCCTCGAGGAGCCTGCGGATCGTGTCCGCGCCGATCTCCTCGTCGAACATTTTGCGCAGCTCCGAGATCGGAAGGGGCTCCTGCGCGGCGAGCAGCGCCGCCTCGAGCACGATCTTAACTTCACTCGGACTGAGCATGAGCCAGCTTCACGTAGATGGGCGCGAAAGATTCAGACTGCGTCACTTCGATCAGATTTTCCCTGACGAGCTCGAGCACCGCGAGAAAATTGACGATGAGCACCGGCACGCTGCGCCCCGGTTCGAACAGCTCGGCGAACTCGGCGAAGCCGCCGCTCCGCAGCCGGCGCAGGATGAGGCTCATGTGCTCGCGCACCGAAAGCTCCTCGCGGGTGACACGGTGGTGCTGCATCATTTTCGCACGCACGAGGAGGGCGCGCCACGCTTCCTGAAGGTCTACGACGTTCACCTGCGGCAGGCGCTGCGCGAGAGTCTGTTCGATCCAGACCTCCACTGGGAAGAAGTCCCGTCCGAGCTGGGGCAGCGCGTCGAGCCTCTGCCCGGCGAGCTTCATCTTCTCGTACTCGAGCAGGCGCCGGACGAGTTCGGCGCGCGGGTCCTCGTCTTCCGCGCCCGGCATCGTCTGGGGTGGAAGGAGCATGCGCGATTTGATTTCCATCAGCATCGCCGCCATGACCAGGTATTCGGCGGCGAGCTCAAGATTCTTCGTACGCATCACCTCGACGTACTCCATGTACTGCTCGGTGAGCCGCGCCATGGGGATGTCGAGGATGTCTAGGTTCGCGCGGCGAATGAGGTAGAGCAGCAGGTCGAGCGGCCCCTCGAAGGTATCGAGGAAGACTTCGAGCGCGTCGGGCGGGATGTACAGATCCTGCGGCAGCTCGGTAAACGGTTCGCCGCGCACTTTTGCCACGAGCGCACTCGGTGCGCTGGCCACGAGCGCACTCGGTGCGCTGGCTACGAGCGCGCTCGGCGCGCCGGGGGTCGGAGCCGGTGTCGGGACGGCGGGCTGTGCCGGCTCGCTCACGTGTAGGCGAGCCCCATCGCTCCGCGCACCTCGCGCATGGTCTCTCGCGCGAGCTTGCGCGCCTTTTCGCACCCGTCCGCGACGATGTTGCGAACCAGGGTCGGATCGTCGAGATACTTCTGCGCGCGCTCCCGCATGGGACCTTGCTCCGCGAGCACCGCATCGATCACCGGCTGCTTGCATTCGAGGCAACCGATGCCCGCGGTGCGGCAGCCCTGGTTCGCCCACTGGCGGGTCTTCTCATCGCTGTAGACGAGATGGAACTGCCAGACCGGGCACTTGTCGGGATCGCCCGGATCGCTGCGCTTCACCCGAGCCGGGTCGGTCGGCATGGTGCGGATCTTCTTCCTGACCGATTCCGCGTCCTCGCGGAGTGAAATCGTGTTGTCGTAGGACTTCGACATCTTCTGCCCGTCGATGCCGGGAAGTTTCGAGGACTCGGTGAGCAGGGCCTCGGGCTCGACCAGAATCAGGCGTCCCCCGCCTTCGAGGTAACCGAACAGGCGCTCGCGATCGGCGACCGAAAGGTTGCCCTGCCTTTCCAGGAGCGCGCGCGCCGTCGCCAGCGCCTCGGCGTCGCCGTGTTCCTGGTACTGGGTGCGCAGATCCATCACCACCTTGGCCTTGCGGCCGCCCAGTTTCTTCGCGGCGGCCTTGGCCTTGTCCTCGAATCCGGGCTCGCGGCCGTAGACATGGTTGAAGCGTCGTGCGACCTCGCGCATCATCTCGACGTGCGGGACCTGGTCTTCGCCCACCGGAACGTACTTTGCGCGGTACGCGAGCACGTCGGCCGCTTGCAAAAGCGGGTAGCCGAGAAAACCGTAGGTGGAAAGGTCACGGTCGATGAGCTTTTCCTGCTGGTCCTTGTAGCTCGGTACTCGCTCGAGCCAGCTGAGCGGCGTGATCATCGAAAGGAGCGTGTGCAGCTCGGCGTGCTCCGGGATGCGCGACTGGATGAACAGGGTCGCCTGCGCCGGGTCGATGCCGGCCGCGAGCCAATCGATCACCATGTCCCAGACGCTCTCTTCGATCACCTCCGGCGTTTCATAGTGCGTGGTGAGCGCGTGCCAGTCGGCGACGAAGTAGAGGCACGGATACTCGCTCTGCAGCTTCACCCAGTTCTTGAGTGCGCCGTGGAAATGTCCCAGGTGCATCGCGCCGGTGGGGCGCATGCCGGAGACCACGCGTTCTTCGTACATTTAGATTGGATGCAGTTGAAAGATCGTCGCGATAACCGATTTTGACGCAACCATGACCGGATCGAGGAACATGCCAAGAACGTTGTATCCGTATGAGCTGATGACCACGAGTCCGAGGAGGATCGGCAGCCCGAATGGTTCGAGTCTCGCGAAGCTCCCCGCGAGAGGACCGGGAAGCAGGGAAACGACGACCCGACCTCCGTCGAGAGGGAGAATCGGCAAGAGATTCAGCGCCATGAAAACGAGATTCACCTCGACGCCTGCAATCGGCACCTGAAGCAGGAAATCGCCTTGTCTGAGCCCGGACAGTGCTCCTATCTTCAAAGCGGCGGCCCACGCTAGAGCCATTACCAGATTTGCCGTCGGGCCGGCAAGAGCCACCCAGAGCATGTCTCGCTTGGGACGCCGCAGGGCATGAAAATTGACTGGAACGGGCTTCGCCCATCCGAACATGATTCTTCCGCCGGTTGCGAACAACGTGACCAGCGGCAGAAAGATGGTGCCGACCAGATCGATGTGACGCGCCGGATTGAGGCTGATGCGTCCGAGCGCGAAGGCCGTCGTATCTCCGAAGTGGCGAGCGACGTAGCCGTGAGCGGCTTCATGCAAAGTGATCGCGAAGATGACCGGCACGGCGAAAACCGCGATCATCTTAGTGATCTCATTGAATTCCATGGTCGGGCCGCTCGCTCCAGCGCGTCATTTTATCAGAGCCGTTCTGGTGCCCTGCGCGTCCTACCAGTCATGCCAGATGGGCTTCAGATCGTCGGGCAACTGCGGCAGCGCGCCGAGATCGGCCCTGCTCTCCCCCTTGCCGTGATAATCGGAGCCGCGTGAGGCGGTGAGGCCGAATTCACGCGCGATGCGCGCGAATTCGAAATATTGCTCGGGTGAATGGCTTCCGGTCACCACTTCGATTCCGGCTCCCCCGGAGTCCTTGAACTCCGCAAGGAACGCGTGCAACTCGGGCTTGGAAAACTGGTAGCGACCCGGGTGCGCGACGACGGCGATTCCGCCGCTCGCGCGGATCCAGCTCACGGCGTCCCCGAGAGAGGCCCACTGGTGCGGGACGAAGCCGGGTTTGCCCTTCACGAGGTAGCGCTGGAACACGCTCTTCACGTCCGGCGCGCGGCCCGTTTTCACCAGGTGGCGCGCGAAATGCGAGCGGCTGATGAGGCTCGGGTTCTCGGCGTAAATCCTCGCCCCCGCCAGCCCGCCGGGGATGCCGGCGGCCTCGAGCGCTTCGCCCATTTTCTCCGCTCGCGTCGCGCGGCCTTCGCGGATCGATTCGAGCCCGGACCGCAGGACCGGGTCTCGCGGGTCGATCTGCAATCCCACGATGTGAACCGTGGTCCCCTTCCAAGTCACCGAAATCTCGACGCCATCGACGAAGCGAACGCGTTCCGACTCGGCCTTTGCGCGCGCCTCTGCGAGCCCCGACACTCCGTCGTGATCGGTCAGTGCGAGAATATCGACGCGGTTCGCCGCTGCCCGCGCGATGAGCTCTTCCGGCTTGAGCAAACCGTCGGATGCGGTCGAGTGACAATGCAGATCGATATTCAATGAGGCATCTTACCCGAGAAACTCCTCGATCACCGCCGCGAGCCGCTCGGGCTGATCGTGATGCAGCATGTGACCCGCTTCGGGAATCACGCGTTCAGCCAGCCGTTGAAAGCAGGCCTTGCGCGCGGCGAGGTCGGCGCTCGAGAGCTTCAGCATCTCGGGCGCCCTCGATTCGGCGCCCACCACCCAGAGCACGGGCGCTGCGACCTTGCGCCAGCAGGCCTCGGCCTCCTCGACCCGGTAGAGAACCGGATTGACGAGCTTGTGCGCGGGATCGCTCGCGAGCTCGACGCGGCCGTCCGGCTTCGATCTCCCCCAGTGCCGCGCGAGGAACGCGGCCTTCTCGCCGCTCAGACGGGAATTGTTGCCGCGCAGGCGCTCGGCGAGCGCTTCGAAGTTTTCGTAGTCGCGAAACGCGGGCTTTTCGCCGAGCTCGGCCAGCCAGCGCGCGTAGCGCTCGGGCGCCTTCTCCGCGCGCGTCCCGGTGAGCCCAAGACCTTCCAGGTTGACGAGCTTCGCCACGCGCTCGGGGCGGATTCCGGCGTACATCGCGGCGACGTTGCCGCCCATGCTGTGGCCGGCGAGCGTGGTGGGAGAATCCGGCTGGAAGTGCTCGAGCAGCCGATCCAGATCGGCGAAATAGTCCGGGAACCAGTAGCTGTCGCTGTTCGCCCATTCGCTCAAGCCGAAACCGCGCCAGTCCGGCGCGATCACGCGCCATTCGCGGCGCAATGCGTCCACCAGGAACTGGAACGAGGCCGACACGTCCATCCAGCCGTGCAGCATGAAGAGCTTCGTCGAGCGCTCCTCGCCCCAACAACGGCAGTGATAACGGAGCCCGCGCACCGATACAAACAAGGATTCGCTAGTCTTCATCCAGCGCGCGATGATAGCAGGCGCCGGAACCGCCGCGCGCTTCCGATATAATCGGCCGCAACCATGGCGGTCTACTCACTCGGCGAGCGCAAAGTCACATTCCGCGGCGAGGAGTGGTTCATCGCGCACAACGCCGCCGTCATCGGCTCGGTGATCCTTCACAATCAGGCGAGCGTCTGGTTCAACGCGGTCGTGCGTGGCGACAGCGACGTCATCACCATCGGCGAGCGCACCAATGTCCAGGACGCCGCAGTCCTGCACGCCGATCCCGGCATTCCGCTCACGCTCGGGAAAAACGTCTCGGTCGGCCACCAGGCGATGCTGCACGGCTGCAGCGTCGGCGACGGATCGCTCGTCGGCATCGGCGCAGTGATCCTGAACCACGCCGTCATCGGCAGCCGCTGCATCATCGGTGCGGGTGCGCTCATCCCGGAAGGCAAGACCTATCCCGACGGCGTCCTCGTCGTCGGCTCCCCGGGGAGGGTCGTGCGCGAACTGAACCCGGAGGAAAGGGAAGGACTCTTGGAAAACGCCGACATTTACGTCCGGCGCGCGAAGATCTATCGCGAGAAGCTGAGGCCGCAGGAGCGGTAGCCGTTAGGTGCCCTCAATGCATCCCGTGTCTTCGATCAGCGTACGTATTCCATTGGTTGCATTGCTTTGCCAAATGATTGTCGGCTGCGTGGCGGTTCCCTTAGGTAGCATGAATCCACTACACATTGCAGCGCAAAGAGGTGATGTGAAGGGTGTGGAGGCGTGGATCAGCAGCGGGGCGAGTTTAGACTCCACCTACAATGACTACACAATCGTTCTGGGATACACAGAGAGCAGTGGCTCGCGTGTGCGCAACAAGACAGCCTTGATGTTTGCCGCTGAGAACGGACGATTCGATGTAGCAAAACTGCTCATCGATGCTGGCGCAGACATGTATTTGGTGGAAAGAGACGCACGTGGCGACGAACGTGGGTCCGCATTTGATTTAGCGGTCGAGCAAGAGCACATGAACATCGCGAAATACCTGTGGGAGAAATCTGACAGAGCCCGCCTTGGCAAGAAGTTGGCTCAGCACTTTTCCTCAGCATGCCGGAAACTGTGCAACGAATGGCAGAGCATCGATCCGGACAAGAATCTAGCTCTTTATCTCGCGAAAATAATCTCAAGTTCGGAAATATTGGGCATCGGTATCGGGCTAACAGTCTGTTATTCGGAGCGGCCTTTAGAGAATCTCCGATTCCTATTGCGTAGCGGAGTGCCGTTTCCAAAGAACACGCTAGGCTGTATTTCAGGTTCGGAAGGCACCAAGAACAGGTACGAGGTAGTTACATTTCTCCTGGCTCAAGGAGCGGACCCAAACTACATTCCAAGAGAACCGTACAGAGGTTCTCCGCTGATGGGAGCGGCCTTCATTGGGGACCCCGAATTAGTGGATTTGCTGCTTACCAACGGAGCCAATCCAAACCTTCAGAATGGGTGGGGGGGGACAGCGTTGATGTTTGCCGCAGGTACGTGTTACTACGGCTCGAATCCGTCAATGGTGCGAAATCAACTTAGAATTGTTGAGCGACTTGTTGCTGCGGGAGCGGACACGCGATTGCGGACGAAAGATGGACAAACTGCGGTAGAGCGAGAGGTTACTGCCGGCTGCTGTCGGCCACCAGCGGCCAGTGAAGATCAAACAAAAATGTGCCAGCTCCTTAGCGGCACAGCGAGTACGAAGCAATGACGCAAGCTCTTCGTGAAAGTGAAGCAGAGTAGACTCCACTTGCCGGCACGGAAAGCAAGAGATCAGGGTTGACGCACCTCTAGGCGCGTCTAGTCCGACATTTGAACGAAGCTCTGCGAGGGTCGCCTAACTCCGCTTTACCAAGAAACCATCGCCAGCCGGAGGCTCTCAATGACCGCCCACATCGCCGCGGCAATCCTCATCTCGCTCGCAGCGCTCGCGAGCGCTGTTCACGCGCAGTCGTTTCCCTCGAAGCCCCTGCGCATCATCGTTCCCTTCCCGCCGGGCGGTGCGGCCGACGTGACGAGCCGGCTCCTCGGCGAGCACATGGCGAAGGGCCTGGGGCAGGCGGTGATCGCGGAGAATCGCCCGGGCGCGGGGGCTGTGATCGGGTACGAGCTCGCCGCGCGCGCCGCAGGCGACGGTCACACGCTGCTGGTGGTTTTTCCGAGTTTCATCATCCAGCCGACGATCAAGCAGGGCCTGAGGTTCGATCCCCTGAAGGACTTCAAGGCCGTGGGCCAGACGATTTCCTTGTCGATGGCGTTCGCAGTCAACCCCTCGGTACCCGCGAAGTCGATCCAGGAGCTGGTCGCGCTCGCGCGCGCGAAGCCCGGCGAAATCGCCTACGGAACGCCCGGCTCAGGCACCACGCATCACGTCATCGCGGAGATGTTCAGGCTCGCGGCGAAGATCAACATCGTGCACGCGCCCTTCCAGGGCGAGGCCCCTGCGCTCACGGCGGCGGCCGGAGGGCACATCCCCATGGTGTTCGTCAATGCGTCCGCGCTCACACCGTTCGCAAAGAGCGGCAAGATGCGCGCGCTCGCGGTCACCACGCCCGAGCGCGCCGAGGTTTTACCCGATGTGCCGACCATGCGCGAGGCCGGATTTCCGGAGATCGAATCGACGAACTGGAGCGGCCTTGTCGTCCCGGCCGCGACTCCCTCATCGGCAATCTCGCGCCTGAACGCCGAGCTGGTGCGCGCGCTGCGCGACGCGGAGATACGGGAAAAACTCAAGACCTTTGGAATGTCCCCGGCCCCGGGTACGCCGGAACAGTTCAGCGCACTATTGCAGTCCGAATCCGCACGGTACGCGAAAGTCGTGCGCGAAGCGGGAATCAAGGGCGATTGAAAGGGAGGAAAAGTGAAAGCACTACTTACCACCGCCGCGCTTACCGTCGCGTTCGGAACCGGCTCTACCGCAACGGCTCAAGGCTACCCGCCCAATACATCGACCATCCCGACCGTGAGTTTGAACGGAAGCCCGGCGAACCGGCAGCCGGCTCCCAAACCAGCGAACCAGCAATCCGCGTGGAACGCGGAGCTGGCCGGCCACAGCGATCTGCAAGGACGTTCGGCGTACCAACCCATCATCATCAATGAAAACGGGCGTGAGATCGCCTACGTCGGCCACCACACGGGGAAGATGCCGAACCCGCTCACGGGCGCAGTCGAAGGCAACGGAACTTCGATCGTCGACGTCACCGACCCCGCGAAACCCAGGTACCTCGCTCACATTCCGGGACCGGCCGAGGGAGGGGACGAAGCCGGCGGCGCCCAGATGGTGCGCGTTTGCAGCGGAAGCGTCCTGCCGCATGGGGTGAAAGGCAAGTGGTACCTCCTGCGCTCGCTCGGCTCGACTGCGCACGAGATATACGACGTCACCGACAAGGCCCATCCGGCCCGCCTGACCACCGTCGTCGATGGCCTTAGCGGCACGCACAAGAGCTGGTGGGAATGCGATACCGGGATCGCCTATCTGGTTGCAAACAACGCAGCCGAAGGATGGAAGGGCAACCATCTGAAGATCTACGATCTGAGCGACCCCGCGAAGCCCGTGTACATTCGGGAC
>WNFX01000550.1_pt1 | contig 38037 bp, 33 predicted proteins | sample 5400111 | NCBI WGS metagenome assembly WNFX01 (sample SAMN13153363, study PRJNA577476) | soil metagenome | isolation source: 40 cm soil or saprolite under grassland replicate 1 | place: USA:California | collected 2016-06-15
GCCATGATGAAAGACACGCAAAACGTGTCGTCGGTGCTTATGACAAAGGCCAAATCATTGAGGAGCCGGATGCGTTAAAAGGCGCACGTCCGGTTTTGAAGACGAGTAGGAGGGGCGACCCTCCTGCTTAGTTTAACAATCGCAAGGGAGAGACTTATGGCCGTCTGCAAGGTGGCTCTGGCAAATGTGGGGATGTGGGTTCGCGATCACTATTTTCCGGCCTCGTATGCGCATGGGAGTTGGCACCGAGGGCCTCGTCTTCTTTCAGTTACCAGAACGAATCTTCTGGGGAACGGAAAAGGATGCGCAAGAAAAAGATGTGGCGTGAGACCCTGTGAGACTGATCCGAAACCCTGGAGAAGCAGTTCCACTAAAAACACGAGCCCAAGCCATACGCGCCAAGCAATATTTCGTAACATGTTTCTGTCCGCTCATATCCAGTATGAAAGGGCTTTAGGAGCCTTCCAACATCAAAGAAATTTGACAGCGAAACTGACAGCGACACCGGCGATTCAAGACGACACAGACGCACAGAGACGGATGGAAAATAGAGCTTCTGAAGCGGGTTGTGTCACTCGGAATAGATGAGAAAAGGGCCAAAACCCCCTATTGACAGTCACAAGGGCACGATCAATAGTTCCGTTCTGCGCGCATCCGAAGTCTTTCGGCCCGCAATCGTGCGCAACTGCCCCAATGTGATTGTCTGCCACAATCACCCGAGCGGCGACCCGACACCGTCGCCCGAGGATCTTGAGGTGACGAAACAACTGGTTGAGGCCGGTCACCTGCTCGATATCGACCTGCTTGATCACATTATCATCGGCAATCCGCGTTACGCGAGCCTGAAGGAGCGTATGCACTGGTGACGTTGGTCATAATTATCCTTGTAGGGGCCTGCGCAAGGCACAATCCCTCTCACTTCAGGAGTTCTGGCGCTGGCGAGAGGACAAGCGCAAGGCCCCCTCCTGGCCGCGCCGCCACCCCTTGTCCCTACTGCCAACATCGTGAAGTGAATGGTATTGTGCCTTGCGCGGGCCCCGCAAGCGGTTGCGGGGCCCGCGCAAGGCAGGCCCCTACAAGCGATTTACGCTTTGGCGGCGGCTTTCTCGCCCTTGCGTCGTCGTGGGCGCGTTGTTCCATTGCTCTCCGCCGCAGGTTTTTCACTACGCTCGCTTACGGGTTCGAGCGCGGCATCGAGCACCTGGCGGATCTCGGTGGCAAACACAAAGGTCATCTGCTCGCGCAGTTCTTTGGGCAGGTCCTCCATAAGGTCCATCTCGTTCTTCCTGGGCATTATGATCGTACGTATGCCCGAGCGATACGCCGCCAGCACCTTCTCTTTGATGCCCCCGATCGGCATGACTTTGCCGCGCAAGGTAATCTCTCCCGTCATGGCCACATCGGAGCGTACTTTACGCCCGCTCGCCAGTGAGACGAGGACGGTGACCATCGTGACGCCCGCCGAAGGGCCATCTTTGGGGATGGCGCCTGCCGGAACGTGAATATGCACGTTCTGGCCCTCGAAGACGTTGGCAGGCAGGCCCAACGCGATAGCGTTGGAGCGCACGTAGCTGAGCGCGGCGGTCGCCGACTCCTTCATGACATCACCGAGCTGCCCTGTCAGGATCAGGCGCTCTTCCCTGCTGGGCATAGTCGCTGCCTCGATGAAGATGATCTCACCTCCCACAGGCGTCCAGACCAGTCCGGTGGCGATGCCGGGACGGTCGATCCGCTCAGCCGCCTCCTCGAAGAAGCGCTGCCGACCCAGGTACTCGCTGACGCTCTCGGCGGTTACGTGCACGGGACCGGCCTTGCCCTCGGAGATCTGGCGCGCGACCTTACGACAGAGCGAGCCAACCTCGCGCTCCAGGTTGCGCACGCCAGCCTCGCGCGTGTAGTCACGGGCGATGCGGCGCAGTGCGTCGTCATCAATGGTGAGCTCATCCTTGTTTAGGCCGTTCGCTTCGAGCTGCTTGGGCAGGAGGTAGTTACGCGCGATGTGTAGTTTCTGCTCCTCCGTGTAGCCCGATAGCTCCAGGATCTCCATACGGTCGCGCAGGGGAGCCGGTATCGGCTCCAACGCGTTAGCGGTCGTGATGAACATGACCTTCGACAGGTCGAAAGGCAGGTCCAGGTAGTTATCGCGGAAGTTATAGTTCTGCTCGGGATCGAGCACCTCCAGCAGCGCCGAGGACGGGTCACCGCGCCAGTCCGCGCCGACCTTGTCCACCTCGTCCAGCATGATCACCGGATCGTTGGTATCGACGCGCCGCAGCGTCTGTAGAATACGACCGGGCATAGCTCCGATGTACGTGCGCCGATGCCCGCGAATCTCAGCTTCGTCGCGAATGCCACCCAGCGACATGCGTGCGAACTTGCGACCAAGCGCCCGCGCGATCGACTGTCCCAACGAGGTCTTGCCGACGCCCGGCGGTCCAACGAAGCACAGAATAGGCTCGCGGTTGATGGCGCGCGCAGCTTCCTGTGAGCGCAGAGGCTGCGTCGTCGCGCGGAGCATCTCAGTCTCAACACTTTCCTCGGTCGCGGCGGCCTCGCGAGCGCGTTCCAGCTCCTCGGCCTTGCGATCCTCTTTCAAACGGCGCACGGCGAGGTATTCCAGGATACGCTCCTTGATCTTCTCAAGATCGTAGTGATCCTGGTCGAGCACCTGGCGCGCATGTGGCACATCGATCTTCTCGCCCGTACTCTTGCTCCACGGCAGGCTGACGAGCAGTTCCAGGTAGGTGCGAATAATGCTGTATTCGGGCGATGCCGTGGGAAGCTTTTCGAGGCGCGAGAGCTCTCTATTCGCCTCCTTCAATGCTTCTTCCGGCAGCTTCGCTTCCTCGATCTTGCGGCGCAGCTCGTTTGCCGTGGCCTGCTCTTCGCTCTCCTCGCCCAGTTCGCGCTGGATAGCTTTGAGCTGCTCACGCAGCAGGTACTCCCGCTGCACTTTGCCCATCTCTTCTTGCGCCTGGTTCTGGATGCGCTTCCCCAGTTCGAGGATCTCCAGTTCGTGTGTGAGATGACCGCTCAGTTGCAGCAGCTTCTCGCGCACAGAGTCGAGTTCAAGCAGCCTCTGGCGCAGTTCCAGCTCCATCGGCACAAAAGGCGCGATCACATAGACTACCTGGCGTGCCTCTTCCAGGTTGAGGGCAACGGTGGTGATATTTTCAGGCATCGTCTGCACAAGCGCAACCATACGCTGGAAGTAGCCGATGACGTTGCGCTTGATCGCCTCTGTCTCGTTGTCCTCTTCCTGCGTATCCGGCTTCAAGGTGATGTGCGCCATGAGATAGGGCTTCTCTTGCGTAAACTCGCCGATCTCTACGCGCTCCAACCCCTGGACGGCGATCTGAATCGTGTCATCGGGCATGCGGAACATACGGCCAACGCGCGCGACGGTGCCGATCTTGAAGATATCGTCAGGTCCCGCCTGGTCCATATCAGCAGATTTCTGCGCAACCAGCACCACAAGTCGATCGCCGCGCATGACATCATCGATCAGGCGCTTCGAGCGCTCCTGACCGACGCCAAGCGGCTGTAGTGAGAGCGGATAGACAACCGTGTCTTTCAATGGCAGCACCGGCAAGGCTTCGGGTATCGTCAGGCGCTCCTCGTCGTCCTGCACAGTGGGCTGCTGGCCCTGCTCGTCAGGGACCAGGGTAGCGAGCTGTTCGCTATCTGCGGAGTCCTCAGATGAGGGATTGCTCACATCTTCCTGAGCTTCCTGAGCGCCGGACGCGTCCTCTTGCGTCTCAACACCCTGCCCAGATACGTTGTGCAGAGCCTGTCCATCTTCACTGACGACCGATTGTGCCTCTTCCACCAGCTCTTTGTGTTCCAATTCTTGATTGGTACTTTTTTTCTTCATAAACTTTCTCGAATATCGTAAAATCTTACTACTCTTTTATGCCACTCTGTTGAATATGGATCTGTTCAGGCTCGCTCACAGACGCCTTCGGGAGTGTCACCCAGAGGAAGCCGTTCTCATAGCGAGCAGTCGCAGCATCCCGCTCGATTGGTACTGATAGTAACACCTCTACACGAAATGGACCGTAGCGGATCTGCGCCTCGCGATAGTACAGATCTTCCTGCTTGTCGCCTTCGTGACGACGCTCACCGCTAATCACCAGGGCATTCTCATAAAGAGTAACCTCTATTTCCTCTTCTTTCATCCCGGCCAGCTCAACTGTGACCATTATATACTCTGCCGCCTCGCGAATATCGGCCAGAGGTCTCCATGTAGAAGAGCGATGAAGCATATGTTGGCTCTGGCGCAAGGCATCGTCCAGTAACTGACGATAGCGCTGCTCCAGTTGCTTCGGCGACCCATCCGTGTAGCGATAGGTCACATGACGATAACGCATGCGCATGAATAGTCACCTCTTGTAAAGAAACGATCTAGAATGCACAGCATTCCTGCTACCTGTGCATTTGCTATTGCAAGCAGCGATCGTTTGTGGAGATTGTGCGTATGATCGTTCTGACACACAGGTAGTGATTCTATTAGTAAAAAGACAAAGCTTACAACTGGCATCGATCTGTCAGGCTCTCTGCCTTCGTTTTTCGAAAACAACCGCGATCTTATGTTAGTAAACAAAGGGATACAAGGTAGAGACACACCACTATCCTCACGCGGGTTCATTTGATTATGGCACGCTCTAAATGAAATTGCAAGACCGTTTGACGTGTTCCTGTCTATATGCTACTATATTTCTATATCTCGTCGGTGTTCATCGTGGCGCAAACTGATCGGGCTGGCTGTCGCGAATGTGTAGCGCCGGATTGTCATATCTATAGAAACATCGTCGCTCTATGCTGACGAGGCGTACATTACCCGGGCATGCTCTTATGAGCATAGAGACAAAGAAGGCCACATTCCTCTTGTCTCCCCTTTGGAGGACTGGCACACCTCCACCAGCCAGAAGGGCTTGCCACAAATTGGTGATTGAAGGATGATGATGATTGAAGGATGGCTGGAGCCATCCACAACAACGAGGGCAAAAGACGACATGATCACCCAATCGATCAAACAGTGGTTGAACAAGCTGTTCGCATGGTGGCCCTGGAGACGATCTTCTGAGACCAGCTATGCACAGGCTATCAGCAACTTGAACACAGGCGTAACGCAAGAGCCGATGTTACGCAGTACAGTGGATGGACCATTGCCACAGACTGGCACTACGTCCGTAGCCGTTGAACAAGGGAGAGATGAAAAGATCCCAGAGTCGAGTCGGCCCACTACCGAGGAACGCCCTGAGCAGGTTGTATCATCGCATCCCTCTCCGTCTGAGGATAATGCCAGTCCCCACCCCCCCCCAGAAGCTCCGAAAGAGACGAGCAAAGCAGAAGTACCCCCACCTTCTCCTACACCCGAACAGAAGCTTGCGTTCTTGCAGTATCTTGTAAAACGCGGGATCGTCAACGAGGGCTTCAACGAGGGTCAGATACCCAGGCAATACAAGAAGTCTCAGTTGTAAGCACTTTGCGTGGAGCGCATTTCGTACTATTTAAATTGACAAACTTTAATCAGGAGCGGCGATCTTAAAGATTACCGCTCCTGGTCTGTTAAACGCCGGCTGTGTAACCCTGTACCTTCGCCTCGTCCTCGGAGGAAAAGTAAACGACATCAACCTTGCCATTTCCTGACAACTGATCGAGTGGGGTCGATGCAGGATAGTAGCGGTGGGTGCCCACAACTCCTACGAAGGCCGCATCGGCAGGTACGCTGTCTTCCTGTACAGCAATAGCGGGCGCTTCCTCTTCTGCCTGCGCGGGCGCGGGCTGCGCGGTGGGAGGTGTGGAGGCTGTTGAACTGGCGGTAGTATTCAAGCTATTCTGCGGCACCTGGAAGCTCTGCTCCTCCTCCCGTTGCTGCCGTATCCGCTGGCGTATCAACAGGTATGCCGTGATGCCAGCAACCGTCAGGCCGATGCTAAAACCAGCGATGGTCCAGAATAGTCCGCCCTGGCGTGCAGCCTGGTGGGTACGTTTACGCAGCTCTTTGGTGATCTTATCGCTGCGCTTGCTCAGCTCTTTTGCCACCCTCTTGCTGCGCTTATTCAGTTCTTTATTCAGTTTCTCCCCGCGCTTACGCAGTTCTTTGCGTGCCTCTTCGCTCCGCTTCACGAGTTCTTGCGATGCCTTGCCGCCGCGTTCGGCCAGATCGCTTGTTATATCGCTGCTGTGTGCAAGCAGACTTTGAGAGAGCTGTGAGCCGCGCTCAACCAGGTCTTGCAGTTCTTCGGCCAGGCTCTCGCCCCGCTTCAGCAGTTCCTGGCTATATGGATGATCTTTCAGCTCATACAGAGTATCGCCGATAGATTGCTGTGCCGCCACTACTTTCTCCTGTACGGCACCTGGCACATCCACTTTCACCTCTTTAATACGCTTCCCGCCCTGTTCAAGGCGATCAGCCAGGCGCGACGCCATACTGTTGATGATAGGGCTGAGTATGGTCAGCAGAAGCGTTGCGGTACGCAACCAGTTCTGCGTTCCCGCTTCTGCCCGTTTGTCTTCTTTTGTCATGTCATCACCTCAAACTAGAAATCTTCGGTTGCGAACTCGCTCAATTGGAGAACGAGACGGCAAAAGTGCAGCATAGCGGAAGCGGACTCTAAATAGGCTTCGTCACCGGTAGCGGCTTGCTGCGTCACGGCTGCGCGGCGACGCAGGGCCCGCAGTACCACCATGACGTCTTCCTTGAGAGAAATATCGAGGTCTCCACGTTGCATCAGAAGAACGACCTGGCTCACGATCGAGTCGACTTCACGACGCATCAGGGAGAGATCATTCATCCACGGCTCGTCGTCTTCATCCTCGTCGTGTCCGCCATTCCAAAATAGTGCATCAGCGGACTGTTCTCGCCGCTTGATATCGCTACGCATGGGCTTGCGCATAGGTCGGAGGTGAGCTTTGGGTTCTTCTTGCTTTACACCCAGCTCACGCAGGAGCATGGCCAGTTCTTCTTCCCAGCCAGCCATAGAGCACCTCCTTGTAAAACGACCGCGTAAAACAACCGAAAACAGTAATTTGAGCCAGACGCTCAAAAATGCTGAGCTTCGTTATCTGATACCAGACTCCATTCAAAAACGCTGCATTCTCACCGATCCTTCTTCAGTCAGAAACGCCACTCTCGTGGCTACGCTTCGGAATCCGTATACCGACTGACAACGATGCTGTCGCATCTAGCTTCGCTCAGTCAGTCGGAACGGAAGCGTCATCTGACTGAGCAGAAGCAGCTAGTGCTTCGCACTCATTTGAATGCAAGGAGGTCTGAAAGGTTGCGACCCGACCCACCCAGGCGAAGTCCTCGTTCTCAGTCTGGAAACTCTAAGCGAAGTGTAACATAGTGTTCCATGCTTGTAAATGGCCCGAATGGTTTTAAAAGATCGCTCTATATAGGCAAAATATGCGCGGGTAGATGCGGCAATACAGGGATAATGGCCTGTATACTCAAGCCGACCAGGAGCAATATGCCAAAGAACATTTCAAGTCTCAATGTCTGGCGCATCACCAGATCGAAGCCGGTTGAGATGTCCGTGCGCACAACGCCACTGATGACTACCACCAGCAGGGGGAACGTCCACAGAGTGATGAGTATCCAGTGAGGCGCTCCGTGGGGCACGCCGAGCAAGACGATGATGATGTACGCCAGCAGAAGCAGCACCAGAAACCAGATGCGGCTCCCCTGTATTCCTATCAGCGAGGCAACCGTGCGCTTCCCCGCATGCATATCGCCTTCAGAGTCGCGCATATTGTTTGCGTGAACGGTCGCAGCCGCCATGAAGCCCAGGGGCAGGCTATAGATAAAGGCGCTGGCAGAGCCGTAGCCCGCCTGTACCATAAAGGCACCAGTAGTTATCAAAGGACCAAAGACGAGAAAGGCAATCGGCTCACCAAGCCCCAACGAGGAGAGCGCGCGTGGCGGCGCACTGTAGAAATACGCACAGAGCAAGCCCACCAGGCCAAAGAAGTAGACGAGCGGCCCGCCCGCACTGGCGACAATCAGACCCAGGAGCGCACCCAGACTCAGAACAGTCAGTCCGATCGATAGCAGTCTGACGGGCTTGACAAGGCCCTGCTGTATCAATCCACCAGGTCCCAGGCCATTGCTGGTATCGATTCCACGGAGATAATCATAGTAGTCATTGACCAGGTTCGCGCCAATCTGGAGCAGGAGCAAGGAGACGACGGTACCGATAAACTGGAACACATGAAAATGACCGAGGGGCGTTTGCGTCGAGATAGATTGCGTCCACGCCAGCACAGTTCCCAACAGGGCAGGTATCACTACTAGAGGAAAGTAGGTCGGACGTATGCCATCCCACCAGAGCTGCACCCACTCACCAAGGCCACGCCGATATTCCGAAGGCTGCACGACCAGCGGAGTGGGTATATGCACCGAACGGGTAGAAGCAACCGAGTGAACAGAGACTTCGGGTTGCAGCGCATTAATGGTCTGTAACGAATCCAGAGGGATCGTCGGTACCTCCTCTGCCTGCACGGAATCAGCAGTTACGATATGCGCTGAAGACACCACATTGGATCTAACAATGGTTGCTTCAGGCGTGGAGCCGTTGTTGACGCGAGTTGTGTCCGGCGCCATCTGAGAGCTGCCGTCTTCCGACCCCGTTGCTATATTGGCTTTTAGGCGGGCGCCATCCGCGTCGGAAGAGGCTCTTCTGTCTTCAGAAGCTACCGAATTCATGTTTTCCAAATCTTTCGTATCCATACGCCCCCCTCCAGGCGTGGGAACATCGTTTGCCAATGTCCCTGAGATATCGTTCTAGCACGCTTACATATTACCCATTAGTGGTGGCTCAATAGTGCAAAAATACAAGCGGCATCAAGAATAAAAAAGTATGCATACACAGGTAGATACGTCATGTGACGCCGAAAGTTCCCTTTAATAAACATACGATCCATAATACTAATCATATACAACATTTGAAAAAGACCTGTTCGACCGGCGCCAACTCAGCGTACGTCGCGTTCAGGGTCGTGCTTTTGCAACTCCTGCTGTAAGGCCTGCATCGACTGTTGCAGATGTGCCTGACTGATAGCTGCGGTGAGGTCGCCACGCGTCTTCTCTAGAAGACCGCGCGCCGTATCAGTTGTGCGCCTGAGACCGCTCGTGATCGCATCTGGAAAATCAACGGAGATGAGTAAAGCATAGATATCATCCATATAGCGCAGGAAGACCTCGCAGTCGTCGTAGTTGCCGTGGCGTAGCTGGTCGAGCACGTAGCGCCGCAGCTCACCCACAGCCTCGCCCAGACCATTGAGATATGCGGCATAGCTGATTGAGAGTTCGTCGGGCAGAGGCAGAGAGCGGTGCTGGGTAAAGGTGGCAAAGGTGACGGCCTCGGCGTACTCCTTCTGCGCGTCCTGCACAAAACCAGCGTAGTAGATGTCCTGATGGTCGCGCAGGTCACTCGCCATCTCAGCAAGCAAGAGGGCCGCCTGTGACATAAGTTCTTCCGCCAGACGAAACTCCTGGCGATGCGTGGCCCTGATACTGTTTGCGCAGTGGCGAATGGTGGCGCGGGACTTGGGAAGCGCGCGTTCACGTGCTGCGTGTTTCAGGGCGAGATGATCTATGGCTTCGCGACCTATTGTATCTATATTATAGGGCATAGTGACATCCTTTCTATGATACCCATAGTGTACCATAGAAAGGATATAGAAGGCACCAGTATCCAGCCGGAAGTTCTCCGCATAGCCAATTATGGCGTGAACGCCTGCTTCCTACTGAGCCATGCTACATACGACCACCACGGCGCGTCTTTCTGTCATCCTGCAAGGACAGAGGATAGACCTCGATCTCAGGTGGAAAGCTCATGCGCTGGAGATCGCCGGACCAGAAAAGCATCTTCATCATTTCGGCAACCGCGTACAGCAGGTGTTGCAGCGTGGCCTCGCGCGCGTGTTCGTAGGCCGCGCTTCCTTCATACGCGGTCATCTCCGCGAAGCCGACATTGAGGGGAGAGATCTCGCTCAGATGCACAAGATACATATTCATCTTTGTATCGCCTTTGTCCGTAGGCATCATAATGCGCAGCTCTGGCCTCCGGTCGATTATGTCCAGCCGATAGAAGACGCCGTAATGATCGCGAGAGGCCTGAAAGATGGATACCTCTGGTGCAGAATCATTATCATAACTATAAGACTGATCTTCTGGGCGCTCCATTTCAACTCCTAAACCTGCCAGAAAGTTATCAAACTGCTCGTCGATATTCATAATTTATCCTCTCTTATGTATGCACGTGTTCGACACCGGTAACCTTTCACCCATCAATTCTGAGAAGGCTATGCGAAAGTGGAAATGGCCGGGAAAATGCATCTTTCGAACTCCTTTTTTTCGTGTTAAGATACACATGCTGAAAAAATAGATGGTTTTATAGGCTTTAAGGACTGTAGAAAAAAATGCCTGGATTAGAGGGAACAACACTCGACCACTATCAGATCCAGCGACGTCTCGGGCGCGGTGGAATGTCGGAGGTTTATCTTGCATACGATACTGAAACACATCAAGATGTTGCCATCAAGATACTGGCTGGCAGCCAGGCAACCTACCTCGAACGCTTCCGGCGCGAAGCCGAGGCGATAGATAAGCTCCACCACGACCACATACTCCCGGCATTTGACTACGGGGACGAAGAGCCCTGGCACTACCTGGTTATGCTCTATATTCCCGACGGTACCTTGCGCGATCGCCTGCAGAGAGGACCCCTGGCGCCAGAGACCGCGGCAGACCTCCTGGATCAGATCGCCAGCGCATTGCAGTTTGCTCACGATCACGGCATCATTCATCGCGATATCAAGCCGTCCAACATCCTTCTGCAAGATGATCACTACATCTACCTGGCGGATTTCGGATTGGCGAAGGCCGTTGAGGGCTCAAGCGAGTTAACACAATCGGGCGTCTTGCTTGGCACGCCCGAATATATGGCACCAGACCTGGCTGACGGTCCCGCCACAACAAGCAGCGACATCTATGCGCTTGGCATCTTGCTGTATCAGATGGTCACGGGGCGCGTCCCGTTCGTAGCCGAAACGCCGGTGGCCGTCTACTGGAAGCAGATCCGCGACCAGCCGCAGCCGCCATCGCAGGTCAATCCCAGGCTCACACCCGCTATCGATCGCGTCATCATACACGCGCTCAATAAAGATCCACAGAAGCGCTACCAGAGCGCACAAGAACTGGCGGCAGCCTACCGGCAGGCGCTACAAAAACCCTCGCCCGACGCGCCTCTTCCTCACCAGGAACCTACGCAACCAGGGCGCGTGCGTCAGCAGCTCGAAGACCTCCCTATTCCGCCGTCCTCGATGCCGCCAGATATCTCGCCGCACCGCGCTGTCCGCAATGCAAGCAGAATGCACAGCTCTCAGAAGAAACTTATCCTTTCTAATGATCCTACTGCAACACCGACAGCTGTCAGGATAAAGCGCAAACGTGCGCGCGAGATGGAAGAGCTTCCTCCACTGCCACTGCGCCAATCAGAGCCGGTAGTGGCGCAGGAACCGGTCTCAAGACCATCCGGCCCGCAGCGTCGCCCGCCATCACCAGAGCAGGCGCGCAAACTCAGCAGGCTCACGACCATTATCGTGAGCGTTGGCATGCTACTCTTCATCATATTGCCGATGTCTTACCTCTACTATGCCTACAGAACTTACGACAATCATGCTACATCCAGCACTGCCAATGCGCAGCCCACGCAACAGCCAACCAGACAGGCTCGCCCCACACAACAGAACCCAACCGCCAGGGCTATGGCGGCACAGAACACGGTCCTCAACAACAAGCCTTTGCTGGTGGATAGCCTTGCCAGCGACACGGCGAATCGCTGGACGGTAGATGGAACGCACTGCACATTCAACACTGGGGGCTATTACGTCAATGTCCCGCTGCCGGACTATCTCCAGTATTGCCCGCTGCTGCAACCATCCGTCAGCAACACAGCGGCCCGGGTGGATGTGACGCTGCTTTCTGGCAATAGCGCGGGCATCCTCTTCCGTCTCAACGGAGACGAGTTCTACGATTTCGAGATCACTAATCAGAACCAGTTTTTCTTTCGCCGCCATGACGTGGGTGCCACATCCAATGCCTATTACTTCTATCTCATTAAAAATACCACCAGTAGCATTATCCTCCCGGCGGGCCAGAAGAATACACTACTCATCATCGCCAACGGCAGCGATTTTAGACTGTACATCAATAGCAGCTTCGTGGGAGAGGCACAGGACAGCAATTATAGCAGCGGACAACTGGCTCTTGCCGCTGGTACGCCAGATGATATGCCCACCGGCCAATCGAGATTCAGCAATCTCAAGCTCTTCCCAGCAGTTTTATAGCAAACCGCTTCATCAAATCCCTAAAGTCTTACCGTGTAGATGAAAAATACGTAGTTTTGCGTAGATTTAGAGTTGTCACAACGTTCTAATCACGTTATTATATTGGAAGTAATCTTGATTGATTTTAAGGAACATACTACATGCAAAATCATAAATTTTCGCCTGATGTGCTACCCCATAGTGGCGCCGCGCGTTTTCTCGCTGCATGCTCTCACAAGCAGCCCGACGCGACGCCGATCTGGTTTATGCGCCAGGCTGGACGCTGTCTGGCGGGATATCGAGAGCTACGCAAGAAGTATGATATCGTGACCATGGCGAAGACACCCGAGCTATGCACGCAGATTACGCTGATGCCGATACAGACCTTTGGCGTCGATGCCGCCATCCTCTACGCTGATATCATGCTCCCTTTGGAGGGCATGGGGATCGACCTGGAGATCCGGCAAGAGGGGCCGTTTATCTCCAATCCCATTCGCACCATGCAAGATATCGCGGCCCTGCGCATTACGGATACAGAAGAGAGCGCTCCCTATGTGATGGAGGCTACACGCATGGTACGCCGCGAATTGGCCGGAAGACAGGCCGTGATCGGGTTTTCCGGCGCTCCATTTACGCTTGCCTGCTATATGATTGAGGGTCGCCCATCGCGCGATTACGCCACCGCAAAGGCGCTGATGTACGGGCAGCCAGAGCTATGGCACGCGCTCATGAACAAAGTTACCGCTGTGGTCTCTAACTATCTGCTGGCACAGATTCGGGCCGGGGCCGACGTTGTGCAGCTCTTCGATAGCTGGATCGGGGCGCTGAGTCCCAGCAGCTACAGGCGCTTCGTCATGCCCTACACACAGCGCATCTTCGCGGCTATTAAGCAGACCGACACCCCTTCCATTCACTTCGGCACCGGCACAGCCGCGTTATTGGAAACGATGACCGCGGCGGGTGGCGACATTATCAGCGTCGATTGGCGTATCGATCTCGACACCGCCTGGCAGCGCATCGGCTACGAGCACGGCATACAAGGCAACCTCGATCCAACCTTGATGCTCACCCCCTGGCCCACTATCGAGGCTGGCGTGCAGGATATTCTGCACCGCGCTGGCAATCGTCCGGGCCATATCTTTAACTTCGGGCATGGTGTCCTTGAGGCTACCGATCCCGATCTTTTGCGTCGCCTGGTCGATACGGTGCACACGGCAACAGCGCATTAGAAAGATGTAACCAGTTTTCATAAGGAGAATAAAAGATGACAGATAAACATATTGGTGTAGTGTTGATGACGTATGGGTCTCCGGCTACCCTGGATGATATTCCGGCGTATCTGAAACATGTCTACGGTGGACGCACCGCCTCTCCGGAGGTTATCGCCGAATTTCGACGGCGCTATGACCTGATTGGTGGCTCCCCGTTGTTGCGCATTACGCGCGAACAGGCCGCCGCGCTGCAAGAGGAACTGAATAGCGAAAGCGCCGATGGAACAACCTATCACGCCGTGGCGGGGATGCGCTTCGCACCGCCATTTATCGCAGATATTGTTCCCGAGGCCACTGCAGAAGCACAGACGCTGGTCGGTATCATTATGTCGCCACAGTACTCACCGATCATCATGAATGGCTATGTGCGCACACTTGAGGATGCCGTCGCCGATCTGCACCGGGACGACATAACGCTCAAGATCGCCACCGACTGGCACCTGCAGCCATACTTCTTACAGGCCCTGGTGGAACGTGTGCAGCAGGCGCTCGACCGCTTCCCGCCCGAGATACGCGAGCACGTACCGATCCTGCTGACGGCGCACAGCATGCCCAAACGCGTCATCGAGAACGAGCCGAATTATATCAACGACCTCAAAGAGACCGCTGCTACGATTGCCAGCATGCTCAATCTCGCGGACGATCGCTGGATGTTCTGCTACCAGAGCGCAGGCCACACCCCCGAGGAATGGCTGAAGCCGGATTTCGCCGATGTCATGCCGGAACTGAAACAGGCGGGACAGAGCCACGTGTTGATTGCGCCTGTACAGTTCCTGGCCGATCATCTCGAAATTCTCTACGATATCGAGATCGGCGCGCGCGCACAAGCAGAGGAGAACGGCATTCAGTTTGCGCGCATCGAGTCGCTCAATACCTCACCCCTGTTCATCAAAGCGCTGGCCTCTGTCGTCAAAGATACGCTGGCACAAGAATAATGTAGATACATATCCATCAATTAACTTCCTCCATATACTATTGACAGACGACCTGTTAAGAATATACAGCATTGGAGAGAAGATGATGGCAAAAATAGTTTTTTGTGAAGATGAGGAACGGATTCGCAAACTCATTCGCGCCATGTTAGCATCGCTGCCCTACGAGATCTACATGGCGGCTGACGGCACCGAAGGATTGGAGCTGATTGAGAAGGAGCGACCGGACCTCATCTTTGCCGACATCTCGATGCCCGGCTACGATGGTTTTCAGCTCGCCGATATCATCAAATCCCGTCCACACCTGGCCCATATCCCTTTCATCTTTTTGACCGCTTTTGCGCAAAGGGGCGAGAAGGAAGAGGGCCGTATGCATGGGGCCAGTGCGTACCTCACAAAACCGTTCAACTATACGGACCTCGTGGCAAAAATTGAGCAGTTCTTACCTTCCAGCGTATCGGGTGAGAAAGAAGCAGCATTACGAGAAATTCATGAAGATGCGACCTACGCGAAAACAGAGAGCAGCAAAAAGAAGAAGCCTGACGCTGCCTTTTGATAGAGTATAACATATGGCGGGACAAGCGGGGATCAGAAAAGAGATCTTTTTCTCGCCTCTACTTGACAAAAGCAGAAGGAAAAGACACACTGACAGTGGGAGTTGATCTCGTTTCGAATTCCTGAGAGTGACTCCAGGACGCTTTGGATAGGCTACTGTTATTCTCACCTGAGAAGAAAGGATGTAACTTGTGACTCAGTACAACCCAAATCCAGATCCGGGATCAGAGTATCGAGAAGAGATACACGTCAAGGGGCCTGACCTGGCCGATAGAGTGAAAGAGATCATTCACGAAGGAAACGTTCGTCGCATCATCATTCGTCAGGGAGACCACGTCGTTCTTGAATTTCCGCTGACGGTCGGCGTTATCGGCACACTGCTCGCCCCCTGGCTGGCTGCGCTTGGCGCAGTCGGAGCGTTGATCGCGAACTGCACCATCGAAGTTGTGCGTTCAGAGCAGCCTTGACACAAAAACACTGTAACTCTTCAGGGCCCTCTTCCGGACTCCTCGTGGCTCCGCGCGCGACGCGGCTCGCACCAGTCCTGGTGTGAGTGGCGGGCTGGCGGCCTGAGCCACCAGCCCGCCACTCACACCAAACCGCTTGTGAAGCGCCTCTTAATGGGCGGTCACCTCAAACACAGCACTCGCGATCTGAGTGCCCGCAACAGAGATGAGCACCTGCACCTGCCAGGGACCGCTCATCAAAAACTGCACGGGAACACTGTAGAGACCATTGCTCTGGACATGAGCATCGGCGCGATCGGTGCCCATGTCCATCGCCTCCATACTGCTTTCCACCGTAACGCGCACGTTCGTAACGAGCTGCTGCGAATCGCTGTGTACAATCTGCAAGGTGAGTGTAGCGGGTCGGGAGATAGAAGGAGGGTTAGGATCAACCCGTAAGGTGATCTTGTAGGGGCCTGCCTGCGCGCTCTGCACCTGCGCCGAGGGACGGCCCGGTATAATCTCGGTGAGCATAGTCCCCGCCCATGCCATAATGATCAGGAACACGATGCCCAGGGCCAGTATCAATAATTTTCGTCTCATGATAAAATCATAAAAAGGGTGGGTCGCGCTTTCACACTCCTGCAAATACCGTACAGGTCTGCCTTTGCAGGAGCGAAACGCAACCCACCCGGAACGACGCCTGCCCCTCATGGGCATACGCCGGTTTGCGTATGGGGAATTCATTACTACCTTCTTAGTATACACTATTCTCCAAAGAATTTAAAGCCCTTCTGAAAAGATCACAATCTCCTCTCAGGCCAGAACACACTCAGCAATTCCAATAGTAACGGTTTGCACGTCCCCCATCCGTACAGTATAATAAAAATACAACACCGCTATAACAGACCCAGGTAGCGAGATGTTCTGGCGCATCGTTGATTTACAGTAGCGATCATGTACTATTGAGATAGTGCATTTGGCAGATCGAGACATCAGCTTTTTTGCCAGTCCAACGTAGCGACATTCCTGGTAAATGTCAGAATGGGCGAGAGCAAGAGGCCAAAGAAACAAAGCAGGGAAAGCGTCGCAGGCTATTATTTTTGTGGGAAACCGGGCGGCCCTACACCTATCTCCTGGCCTCCATCTCACGCCCCAGAAGCGAGGAAAAGATGTATAAAGGTCAATCGGGCATGTGGTCCTGGTTGCTGCACCGCATCACAGGGCTAGGTACTCTTCTTTTTTTGTTTGTCCACATTGTTGATATTTCGTTGCTTGGCTTCGGCCCACGGGTCTACAATGATGGCATCCTCTTATTTGATAGCGTGATCGTGCGCCTCCTCTCCCTGGCGTTGATCGGGGCTATCCTTCTGCATTCAACCAATGGCGTGCGTATCATGCTCATCGATTTCTGGAGCAAGGGGGTGCGCTACCAGCAGGTCATGTTCGGCATCGCGCTGGCGATCACGATCATCGTTTTTATTCCTGCCGTCTACTTTGTGCTCGCGCCCAAGCTGCTGGCACCGCTTGCTGCGTGGTTCGTCCAACCACTCTTTGCCCACGCGGGCCACTAGCGCTTTCAACGGCCCGGCTTGATAAAATCGTGAGTCACCCCAGGAGGAAAAATATTTATGTTGCAGATATCCCGTGGCACTGGTCCGCGACCTACAACTGGTGGTTTCGAAACGGCTTCGTGGTACTTCTTTCGCATCTCTGGCATTCTGCTGATCTTTCTCGTCATCATACACCTGATCATTATGCATGTAAGCAATGATGTTTCATGCACAACGTATCAGTTTGTGTCAGCTCGTTACGCCAATCCTTTCTGGCGTCTCTACGACTGGCTCCTGTTGACGCTCGCACTGACGCACGGCATGAATGGGCTGCGCATCGTTATCGAGGACTATATCAGCTCACCACGCTCGCGCGTCCTTCTACTATCGCTGGCTGCCATACTGCTAGTGGCATTCTTTATGTTAGGAACAATCACACTGATTACCTTCCAACCCGTTCTGGGTCCGCATGGTGCACAGTGTGTACACGTCTAGGAACGAGGTTACTCTATGTACTTCAAATTTGATGTTGTCATCGTAGGCTCGGGTGGAGCGGGCCTGATGGCGGCAATGCAGCTTCCCCATGCCAGCGTCGCAGTGCTCACGAAGGTTTACCCGACACGCTCTCACACGGGTGCGGCGCAGGGTGGCGTAGCTGCAGCACTGGGAAACGTGGAAGAAGACCACTGGAAATGGCACATGTACGACACCGTGAAAGGTGGGGACTACCTGGTCGACCAGCCCGCCGCCGAGATCCTGGCCCGCGAGGCGATCGACGCGGTATATGAGCTGGAACACCGAGGACTGCCCTTCAACCGCACTCCCGATGGACGCATCGATCAGCGACGCTTCGGCGGTCACACGCGCAACTTCGGCGAGGGTCCGGTGCGCCGCGCCTGCTACGCCGCCGACCGCACCGGGCACATGATCTTGCAAACGATGTACCAGAACGCCGTGAAGAACCAGGTGCGCTTCTTCAACGAATACCTGGTGCTCGACCTCCTGATGAACGATGGGCAGGCATGCGGCGTAGTGGCGCTTGAGATCCGCACCGGCGAGATTCATACCTTCCACGCCAAGGCGATCCTCTTTGCCACTGGCGGCTACGGGCGCGCGTGGCGCGTGACGAGCAACGCATTCGCCTGTATGGGCGATGGCATGGCGATAGCTTATCGCAGAGGCATTCCGCTGCAAGATATGGAGATGTACCAGTTCCACCCCACCGGCATCTACAAGGTCGGCGTTCTGCTCAGCGAGGCGGCTCGTGGTGAAGGAGGCAAACTTCTCAACGGCAAGGGCGAATACTTCATGGAGCGCTACATGCCGACCCTGAAGGACCTGGCGCCGCGTGATATTGTCTCGCGCTGTATTGTACAGGAAATTAAAGACGGCAACGGCGTCGACGGCAAAGACTATGTCTATCTGGATGTACGCCACCTGGGAGCTGAGAAGATCGCGGAAAAGTTGCCCGACATCACCGATTTCGCGCGCAACTACCTGGGCGTCGAGCCGATCACTGAGCCTGTGCCGATTCAGCCAACCGCGCACTATGCCATGGGCGGTATCCCAACCGATAACGACGCGCGTGTGGTCATCGATGCGCAGTGGACGCCGCTGCCTGGCTTCTACGCCGCCGGTGAGGTCGCCTGCGTCTCGGTCCACGGTGCGAACCGCCTGGGCACGAACTCCCTGGTCGACCTGATCGTCTTTGGACGCCGCGCCGGCAAGCACATGGCAAAGTTTATCGCCGAGAACGATTATACGGCACTGCCCAACGCTCCAGAAGCATTCTCGCGCGAACTGGTCGATCGCCTGTACAGTTCCAAGGGCGGTGAATCGGCGGCCAATATCCGCTCAGCCATGCAGAATGAGATGGACGACAAGGTCTTTGTCGAGCGCACCGAGAGCGGCTTGCGCAGGGCACTCGATACGATCGCCGGTCTGCAAGATGCGTACAAGAACGTTCAACTCCAGGACAAAAGCAAGCGCTTCAATACCGAGATCGTCGAGGCGATCGAGCAGGGCTTCCTGCTCGACTGTTCCGAGGCGACGATTCACGGCGCGCTGGCACGCCAGGAGAGCCGAGGAGCGCATTTCCGCCTCGACTTTCCGAAGCGCGACGATGCCAACTGGCTCAAACACACGCTTGCATTTAAAGGTAAAAAAGCACACGACGTTCGCCTGGACTACAAAGACGTGATCCTGATCGACGATCCGATATTCAAGCCCAAGGAACGCAAATACTAGGCGCAAAGACTGGAGGGAGATTGTAATGAACGTACTGATACGTATCAAGCGCTATGATCCCGATCGGGACAGCAAGCCGTACTGGGACGAATTCCGGGTCGAATCCGATCCCATTGATCGCTTGCTGGACGCCTTGAATACTATCAAATGGACCATGGATGGCACGCTGACCTATCGCCGCTCCTGCGCGCACGGCGTGTGCGGCTCCGATGCCATGCGCATCAATGGGCGCAACCGCCTGGCCTGCAAGGTGCTCATGCGCGATGTGGGCAGCCGGGTGACGATCGAGCCGATGCTGGGCTTCGCCGTGATCCGTGACCTCGTGGTCGATATGGAACCGTTCTTCGATAAATACAAGTCGGTCAAACCATACCTGATCAACTACGATAACGAGCCGGGGACCGAGCGCCTGCAGAGTCCAGAAGAGCGCGCGATCTTTGATGAGGGAACCAAGTGCATTCTTTGCGGCGCGTGCACAAGCTCCTGCCCTTCCATCTGGGGCAATTCCAACTGGGTGGGACCGGCAGCGATCGTCAATGCGCATCGCTTCATCTTCGACAGCCGCGACCAGGGCGGCGATGAGCGCCTGGGCATCCTGGCCAAACGCGAGGGCGTGTGGCGCTGCCGCACTATCTTCAACTGCAGCGACGCCTGCCCCCGCGGCATCCCGGTAACGGACCTGATCGAACAGGTGAAACGCACGATCATGTATAACGACCCTAAAGGCGTGTAGGTAGAAGATACATAGCACACAGGAAAGGAGATTCCTGACCTGTGTGCTTATTTATTATGGTTTTTCGCCTCAAGTGGTCGATACGCCTTGAAAGCGCGGAGGTCAGCTTCGGCTCTCTTATGTAGCTTACCGAGAACTGTTAACTACGCCCGTCTCGGCATCAACACGGTGTAGTCGAAATCCAGGACGACCGAGGGATCGTATTTGCCTCCGGCATCCTGGTAGGGGAAGTCGTGGCACGGTCGGTCCCTGGTGGCGACGCTGCGCAGGCGTAGTGCGCCGATGTCCGCGCGGTCAGGCAAAGCCATCTTGTCAAGGATCTCTGACCAGGCGTACACCGTATCGCCGGCGAAGGTCGGATTCGTGTGCCGACCACCGTTGATCGCCGCCACGTTGAGCGCATTGGCAAGCCCGTTGAAGGAAAGCGAGCGCACCAGGCTGATGATGTGCCCACCGTAGATGATGCGGCGACCGAAGCGACCATCCCTCTCCACGTGCTGATTGAAGTGCACCCGCGCCGTGTTCTGATACAGGCGGGTTGCCATCATATGCTCGGCCTCTTCGATCGTCATGCCGTCGACGTGATCGATTCGCTCGCCGATCTGATAGTCTTCCCACAGATATGGGCTGCCTGAAAGGGCGGTGTCGTAACGCTCAGTGCGCAGATTGTAAGGCACTACGAGCTCGCCTACCCCGACCGCATCAGGCAGTTCAGGCACAACCGTCTCCGGCGCAGGCGCGTTCAGGTCGTTCTTGCGCACCATTACCCAGCGGATGTAATCGACCACCATCTCGCGCCGCTGATTGACGCCTAGCGAGCGCACGTAGACGACGCCGGTCTTACCGTCCTTGTTCTGCCTGAGCCCGATCACGGTTGACGTTGTTGAAAGCGTGTCGCCCGGATAGACTGGCTGACCAAAGCGCCCATTCGCGTAGCCGAGGTTAGCCACAGCGTTGAGGGAAATGTCGGGCACTGTTTTTCCGAACACGATATGAAAGGCCAGCAGACTGTCAATGGGCGCACGCTCCAGACCCAGATCGGCGGCGAACGGGGCCGAAGAGGTAACTGCGAAACGGGAACCGAAGAGCGCTATGTAGAGCGCCACATCGCCGTCCGTCATCGTTCGCGGCGTGGCATGAACGATCTCCTGTCCCAGTCGAAAGTCCTCGAAGTAATTGCCGGGCCTCGTTTTCGAACTCATCGCGACCTCCATCATCCGGTCAGAAGCCATAGGCCTGGGCAAGCTCGGGGTCCTTCTTCGCCACCAGCCGCGCCAGATCTACTATAACCTTTGCCTGCTTCCAGGTGGCATCGTCCTGCATCTTGCCGTCTATCATAGCCACACCGGTGCCATCCGGCATGGCTTCGAGTATGTGTTTGGCAAACAGCACCTCTTTCACGTCTGGACTGAATACGCGCCTGGCGATAGCGATCTGATTCGGGGCAAGCGACCACGCTCCCGTACAGCCCATGAGGAAGGCGTTACGAAACTGCGCTTCACATGCAGCCTCGTCCTTCAGATCGCCGAATGGCCCGTAGAACGCACGTATACCATGCGCGACGCAAGCATCAACCATTCTTGCGACAGTGTAGTGCCACAGGTCTTGCTGAAAGAATGCTCGTTGCTCCTTGCCCGGCTCAGGATCGGCGAGGACGCCGTAGAATGGATGGCCGCCGCCAACGCGGGTCGTTTTCATGCCGCGCGAGGCGGCCAGATCGGCAGGTCCCAGGCTCAAGCCGTGCATGCGTGGGCTCGCGCCGGCAATCTCCTCCACGTTCACGACGCCCTGGGCTGTTTCCAGCAGAGCGTGCACGAGGATTGGCTTTCTGACCCCGTACCTCGCTTCGAGCAGGGCCAGATACTGGTCCACGAAGTGGATATCCCACGGCCCTTCGACCTTGGGAATCATGATCACGTCGAGTTTGTTGCCGACAGCCTTGACGATCTCATTCATGTCGTCGAGGAACCAGGGGCTGTTCAATGCATTCACACGCGTCCAGAGCGCAGTATCGCCGAAATCGGTGTTTCTGGCGACCTCGATGAAGCCCGCGCGTGCCGCCTCCTTGGCGTCGGCGGGAATCGCATCTTCCAGGTTGCCGCACAAGACGTCGACTTGCTTTGCCGTCTCGGGAATCCTCGCGCGGATCTTGTCGATGTACGGCGGAAAGAAATGGATCATGCGCTCCGGACGCACTGGCAACTCACGCAGCGGCTGCGGCGCTCCGATCGCAAGCGATTCATAGAAATGGACAGGAAGCTTCATAAATATTTTCCTCCCGTAATATGATTGTCAAACAGTATCATCAGGTCCGGCGACGATGCCTTCGTCGTGCAGCTTTCCAACATCCCCCTCGCTGAGACCAAGGATATCCAGCAGGATTTCGTCAGTGTGCTCACCGAGCCTGGGCGCAGGCTGCGCCGGCAACCGTGGAACCTGGCTGAAGTCGAGGGGCGAGGCAGGCATCAAATATGTCCCGATCTCAGGCTGTTCCACCATACTAAACATCGGATTGTCAGTGGAGCAGTCGGGATCGTTCTCGATGGCTTCCCGCACGGTCCGATACGGACCCCAGGTGACGCGCTTCTCCTGGAAAATACGACGGACTTCTGCCAGCGTGCGAGCATGAAACCAGGGCTCCAGAATGTTTGCAATCTCCCTGCGAGCGCGGAACCGATTGCCTTCATCACTCATATCGAGGCCCAGCCGCGCGCCGAGGGCATTGAATTCAGCCGTCAGCCCGGTCGCCTCGCATAGACAGCTCCACTGCAGATCGGTCAGGCCCACAACCATCGCCCGCTTACCGTCCAGCGTCTCGAAATCGCGCCCGAAGGCGCCGTATAAATAATTCCCTTGCTTTGGTCGGTCGGCGTCGTCGATCATCACTTCAGCGATCATGCCGAAGTTGCCAAGCATCGCCAGTGCTACATCTTTCAACGCAAGCTTCACCAGTTGTCCCTGTCCGGTGAGACGTCTATGCCGCTCGGCGGCGAGTAGCCCGACCGCAATCGTCTGACCTGAGATGAAGTCCCACGCTGGCAAGACATGGTTCACCGGTTCCGGCGAAGTAGTCGGCCCGGTCATAAACGGAAGGCCGATCTGTGGGTTGACGGTATAGTCCACTTCAGAGCCGCCGTCGCGACGGCCCAGGAAGTTGACCATGATCAGGTCTTGGCGATGGGCCTTCAATGCTTCATAGCTCAACCAGCCTCGGGCGGGAAAGTTGGTGCTGAACAGACCTGTGTTTTCACCAGGCGCACAGATCAATCGGGTCAGAAGGTCTTGCCCACGGGGCTTGCGGAAGTTCACCGCAATCGAGCGCTTGCCCTTGTTGAGCCCGGCCCAGAACAGGCTCTGCTTTCCATCCAGGGTAACAGGCCAACGCCTGTAATCAAGACCCCCCCCGATCGGATCGAAGCGGATGACGTCTGCCCCCAGCTGGGCCAGCGTCATTCCGCCGAGCGGCGCTGCCACGAAGGCCGAGCCTTCAACGACGCGGAGACCTTTCAGTATTCCTTCCACAATACGTCCTTCCCTAATAGTTGAAAGCGTGGCTTCACTGCCAGTAAATCAGATCACACGCTTGTTACGCAGTTCGTCGATCTGACAATCATCCATGCCAAGTAAATCTTTGAGCACATCTACCGTGTGCTCTCCAAGCCTGGGACCCAGGTGCCTGATCTGACCTGGCGTTTCCGACAATTTGGGAAGCACGGAAGGCACAATGATTGTCTCCCCTGTCTCCTCTTCATCGATGGCGACGAGATTGCGACGGGCGTGAAATTGACGGTCGCCGAAGATATCAGCGATATTGTTCAGCGGCCCGGCTGGCGCTCCAGTCGCATAACAGCGCGCAAGCACCTCCTCGCGGGTCAACGATCCACACCAGTCTCTTACGATCTCGTTGACATCGTGGCAGTTTTCCAGCCGCGTCTTCTGCTCGCCATAGGTGCTTGAAGAGGCCAGTTCGGGCCGGCTCATCGCCTCCGCCAGCCGCGCAAACAACTTGTCCGTCGCACAGGCGATGGCAACCCATTTGCCGTCCCTGGTCGGAAAGTGACCGTGTGGACACTCGAATTCGTTGTGAGTCGGTCCGTGCCGTTCTCTGACAACTCCATACATGCCGTAGGCCGGCACGAGCTCATCGGTACAGCGGAAAACGGACTCGTACAGGGCGGCGTCAATGTATTGGCCGCAGCCGGTGCGCTCGCGGTAACGCAGTGCCATCAGAACACCAATACAGCCGTAGAGTCCAGTGAGATAATCGCCAAGGGTCGTCGAACCTGGAGTAACGGGCGTGCCCTTTGGCATACCGGCGAGATACGCGATTCCGCCGACGGCATGTGCGACGCGAGCAAAACCGGGCCGGTCCTTGTACGGACCGTACTGGCCGTACCCTGTCACGCGCAGCATGATCAGACCCGGATTGATATCGTGCAGCACCTCCCAACCCAGGCCCCATTTCTCTAGCGTGCCAGGCCGGAAGTTCTCGCACAGTACGTCCGACTTCTCTATCAGCTTCTTAAAGAGGTCTACGCCTTCAGGACGATGCAGGTCGATGGTGACCGATTGCTTGTTGCGTGCCTCGCTCAGCCAGGTCAGCGTGTCGCCTTGACGCGCTGGCGTACCGAACCGACGCAGGGCATCTCCCCCCAGAGGATGTTCCACCTTCAAGACATCAGCGCCAAATTCTCCGAGAATGCCGGCGCAGTAGGGCGCCGCGATCACCGTGGCGACGTCGATGACTCGTATGCCCGCGAGCGGCAGCTCGGCTGTGGTCTCATGTGTCATGGCTTACCTCGGAAACTATGCATGCAGCGCATTAAATAATCTTATGTCGTCGGAGTCGCTTGATCTCGTCTGCCGAGATTCCCAGTAACTCGCGCATGACCTCGTACGTGGCGTTGCCCATTGGCGGGCCAAGATTGGTGATTCGCCCGGGCGTCTCTGAAAGCGTCGGTATGACACCGGGGATCACCACCTCGCCCAGACCTTCCTGTTCGACGCGGGCGAGATTCCCGCGCGCCTGAAAATGCTCATCTTCGAAGATATCGGCAATGCTATTCACCTTTCCGACGGGAACCTCTTTGTCGAGGCAACGCTTTAGCACCTCTTCGCGGCTGAGCGAGCCCACCCATTCGATGACGAGTTGATTCACCACATCACGAGCAGCAAGCCGTTTGCGTTGCTCGCCGTAGAGTGCACTGGATGCGAGTTCCGGACGTTCCATCGCTTCCGACAGCCGTTCAAACATCTTGTCGGTCGTGCAGGCGATGGCAACCCATTTGCGGTCCTCGCTGCGGAAATGACCGTGCGGCACGGCGACGAAACTGCCGGCGCCTTCCCGTTCCCTGACCTTCCCGAACAGGCCATATGCGGCGGCGATCTCGTCCAGTTGGCGAAAGACTGCCTCGTAGGTGCCGATATCGATCACCTGCCCGCGCCCGGTCTTCTCCCGGTGGCGTAAGGCCAGCAGGATGCCGATCGCTCCGTAGAGACTCGACATATAGTCCCCGAGCGGCGTCGTGCCGGGAAGAACTGGCGTTTCGCCGGGGAAGCCGGCGCAATAGGACAGACCCCCAAACGCATGGGCGATATGAGCAAACCCAGAGCGTCGGCGATAAGGGCCCGTTTGCCCATATCCCGATACCCTCAGCATGACCAGGCCGGGATTGGCTTCGCTCAGTTCCCGCCAACCGAGCCCCCATTCCTCCATCGTTCCCGGACGGAAGTTCTCTATCAACACATCGGACTTCGTGATAAGCTTCAGGAAAAGCTGCACACCCTCTTTCTGGCGCAGATCGATCGTGACCGATTTCCTGTTTCGGCCTTCGCTGAGCCAGGCCAGGGTTGCGTCATGGCGCTTCGTGGGCGTTCCGAAGCGCCGCATTGGATCGCCCGCGATGGGATGCTCTACCTTCAGAACCTCGGCGCCAAACTCGCCTAGAATTGAGGCCGCATACGGGCCGGCGAGAAAGGTTCCTACGTCGATGATACGCACACCGCTCATCGGCAGCTTCTCATTCTCCGACGGGCGGTCCTGTTCCTCGGTATGATTACCGTCCCCCTGCGGCGCGTCATTCGAGGCGCCTGAATCTCCTGGTTGCTGTTCCATGAATGTCACCGAAGGGACTCCTTTCCGTAATGTTCTGCCCGCGCTTCAACCCCATTCGTGGTGTACCATGCGGCCATGGAGAGTTCGCTCCGACAGAGAGGCATCCAATGGCAGACAATGGCATTCAAAACCGTGGGTGAGATACAAATAGTATACAGGGCAAATAGATCGAAATATTCGAATAGCTCGCGGAGCGCATCCATGCTCTGGAGGACTGTAAGCTGCACAATTCTGAATGAGCTTCCAGCTTCAATTCCCAAAATAAGATGAGTTACCTTACCATATTATATGGTAATCCACCAGACTTGTAAAGATATGGTATACTGACTGGCGTGGCTTTTTCCATGACATGTTCTATGGTAATCCACCAGGCGTGCAGAGATATGGTATACTGATTGACGGGAGGTTTTTCCATGACCGACACCACCGAAGACTATACCAGGTGGATTGGCCGGACAGAAATCGTCGAGGATGACATCAGTCTGGTCCCGGCGTTGGCGGCGGCTGCAACCTTAGATGATACAGTGACGCAGTTCGGCAAAGGGGCCGCGCTCCCTGCGCTCTGGCACTGGTTCTATTTCCTGCCCAGAACACCCCAGGCCCTGCTCGGCAGCGACGGGCACCCACAACGCGGTGGCTTCATGCCGCCGATCCCGTATCCCAGGCGCATGTTCGCAGGCGCACGCCTGCGCTTTCATCGGTCGCTCATCATCGGCCAGCCGGCACGCCGAGAGGGTGTGATCCGCAACGTCGTCCAAAAGTCCGGTCGTAGCGGCTCGCTTGCCTTCGTCACCGCCAACTACAGTTTCCTTCAGCAAGGCGAAGTGTGCATCGAAGAGGAGCAGGACATCGTCTATCGCGAGCCTGGACCGCCCACCCCGGCGCCACAGCCCATCGAACTGCCGCCTGTGCCTGAAGGGGCATGGTCGCGCATCGTGGCGCCGGATACGCGGCTCCTGTTCCGCTTCTCGGCACTTACATTTAATGCGCATCGCATCCATTATGACCGACCTTACGCGATGAGCGAGGAGGGTTATCCCGGCCTGGTCGTCCACGGGCCACTCACGGCGATCCTGCTTTTAGAGCTGGTGCGACACAATACCACGCAGAGCATTGTGGGCTTCAGCTTCCGAGGCCAGGCGCCGCTCTTCGACCTGGCGCCATTTCGCCTCGCCGGGATGCCCTCCGACGGGCGTGTCGAGCTGGAGGCCCAGAGTCCCGACGGCAAGACCGCGATGAACGCCACCGCCGAGCTTGCCTGACGCAATATCGCTTGACCATTTGGGAGAGTAACGTTTTGATAACAACAACAGAGACCTGGCAGCATCGCGACATCATCACCAACGGCATACGCATGCACTACGTCACGCAGGGAACGGGACCACTGGTCGTGCTGCTGCACGGCTTTCCAGAGTTCTGGTACTCCTGGCGCTATCAGCTTCCTTTCCTGGCAGGGCATGGCTACACGGTCGTCGCACCCGATCTGCGCGGCTATAACGACACGGACAAGCCACGCACCGGATACAGTGTCTCTACGCTCTTGCGCGACATCGTTGGCTTGATTAAGGGACTGGGACAGGAAAAGGCCATCATCGTCGGACACGATTGGGGCGGCGCGCTGGCCTGGGTATTCGCATTACGATATCCGCAGATGACCGAGCGCCTCGTCGTACTCAATGCGCCTCATCCCCAGGCGCTTATGCGCGAACTGCGCACGCCCCAGCAGCTACGCAAAAGCTGGTATATCTTCTTCTTTCAGATCCCCTGGCTACCGGAGTTCATTCTAAGCCGCCAACACGCCGCGCCCATCGGCAAGATGCTCTATGCGAGCGCGGTACAGAAATCGGCCTTCCCGCCAGAAGTGTTGTCTCATTACCGCGACGCCATGAGCAAGCCAGGAGCGCTGCGAGCCAGTATCAACTACTACCGCGCAACCTTCCGCAATCCGTTCAGCACAAGAGGTGGCGCGAGGGCGAGTACAACCATCAGCGCACCCACCCTGCTCATCTGGGGCGACCAGGATATCGCCCTGGGCATCGCACTGACCAGGGGACTCGAGCAGTGGGTACCCGATCTGCGTATCCAGCACCTGCCCGATAGCGGCCATTGGGTACAGCAGGAGAAACCAGAGACCGTCAACGCGCTGCTGCTGGAATTCTTGCAGGAAATGTAGCGTCTACAACGCGTTGACAAAGAGACTACTCACCGACTCGCCATTGTGAATACGCCGGATCGCCTCCGCTAATAAAGGGGCAATCGAGAGCACCGTCATATTGGGCAGGCGCTTCTCCTGTGGGATCGGGACCGTATTGGTCGTGACGATCTCGGTAATATCCGGTTGCGAACGTAAGCGCTCAATCGCCATATCGCTGAAAACACCATGCGTGCAGGCAACCACCACTTTACCCGTATGATGCTCACGCAGCCGCCCCAGGATCTTCAAAATGGTCCCCCCATTAGAGATCTCGTCATCAACGATAATGACATCTTTGCCCTCGACGTCACCGACAATGGCCTCGATCACGACACTATCGTCGCTCAAGCGCTGTTTACTACCGGCAGCGACCGGAACCCTCAACATTCTGGCAAAGTACGAAGCGGACTTGGCGTTGCCCAGGTCCGGCGAAACCACGACCGTATTACGCAGATCACGTCCACGAAAGTACCTTGAGAGCACATTAAGAGCATTCAGGTGATCCGTTGGAACACTGAAAAAGCCGTGGACCTGTGGTGCATGAAGCGTCATCACCAGCACGCGATTAGCACCAGCAGTCACCAGTAGATCCGCCATCAAACGGCCTCCAATAGAGATGCGCGGTGCATCCTTCTTATCGGAACGAGCATAGGCATAATAGGGAATGACGGCAGTGATGCGCGCCGCCGAGGCTCCGCGCGCGGCATCCAGCATCAAAAATAGCTCAACAAGATGCTCCTGCACCGACGATGTCAGCGGCTGAATGATGAACACATCGCTTTCGCGACAATTTGCCTTCAATTGGACCTGTAAACAGTCATTGCTAAAACGCTGTAGGATGGTTGGAGAGAGAGGCACATGCAGGCTATCACAGACTTCTTGCGCCAGTTCTACATGGGCGGATCCACTGAAAATCGTAATTTCACGCATTAAGCTACCCGTTCTCTAAAACATGGACATCTGGGACAGCGCCCAAACATCGCCTTTAGTTCCTACTTCAACGAGAGCAGTTTCACCGTTCAGCTATTTAATTCCCTTGAGAGACTGTGCTGATAAGCTATATGAGATTATGTTCTATGTTATCACAAGGGCTCCATCCGTTTCCGCGAACGCAAAAATCTCAGCATTCTAAAGTATCTATCTCTTCATTGAAGTCTTGTTTCGAACCAAACACAGGCTGTAGAGGAGCAGGAGGTCCCTCTGCCACCAGCCTCTTGCCTTTATAAGCGTGCTCTTCAGGGTCCAGATAGGATTCCGCTGAACCAAGCGCCTGGCCCATCCAGAGGCCGCCACACACGCTACACATGCCGTGACTCGCCTCGTACAACTTCGGTAATGGTTGTTGCGAGATACGCATTCCTGCACCATCGATTAAACGCAAACACCATGCACACTGCCTTATCATAACCACATATCCTTTCTCGCCCCTCATTTCATATAACCTCACATCAATCCCTCGCACTTATAGTAATGACGCTAGTATGGTTCTGAGATTAAAAGGGCTCCAGTAGACCGAGCCGGGCAATTATAAAGACTCACGCCGATACACAGCGCGAAACTTCTCCACGCCCCTCGCCACTCGCTTACGCACAGCCTCTGGCGTGATGGCAACGATCTTGCCAATCTGCTCATACGTAAAACCGTCACCATAATGTAATTGTAAACAGGTGGCGTCTTTTGACCCTAGCGACGACAATGCCTGCTCGATAAGGATGCGCATCTCAGTCCGATCTTCTATAGATGGGCCTGGTAGTGACGCCCCCTCTTCATAGATAGAATTAGTTTCAATCTCATCTGAGGCAAGGCCGGCATCGAAGGAGAAGTGGACAAACTGGCGCAGGTGTTTGCGGTTGAGGTACCGCAAACCGTAGTTTGTGGCAATACGATAGATCCAGGCGTCCAGAGCAAGGTCTGCAGACGTCTTCTCAATCTCCTGGTAAACCTGCAAAAATGTATCTTGCGCCAGATCGAGCGCAACTTCGCGATCGCCTACGAGACGGTACAGATGTCCCGTTATCGGCTGCTGCAAGCGCTCTATCAACAGGCGAAAGGCTTCTGCATCCCTTGCCCGCAGGCGCGCTACCTCTACCACATGAACATATGTCACCAATCTGGCCTTCTCCACATCATCACCCACAACGCGCGTGCCGTCGTGAGATGTACCCCCTACCTACTACAATAAATAAGCAGGGCCAAACCGGACAAACTTTTACGTCTTTTTTCGTACTCTTTCGTACTCTAAAGAATAAGACGTATATTCGGGCATAAAGGTTAGCGACGTTCCCGCAAGCGGTACATTTGGCTAAACAAAATGGGTACCTTAGCTTACTGAGACTGTGATGGTGTGGTACCCCGACGAGCCATCGGGCAGGGGTGGCTCCTGGGCCGGGTCCTGTACGTTACCCTCCATATCGATTGCGCGTACGATGATTGTATGACCCCCTGTTGGCGGCGTCCAGGGAAACTCCCACAATACCCAGGTCAGATTAGACAAAGGGCGTTTCAGGAGCGCGGGCGCCCATGTATTGCCATTATCAAGGCTGATATCAACCTCGCTGATGCCTTTGTTCCCCGAAAAGGCGACGCCGGCTATATAGGTAGGTTTCCCGGAGTGCAGTGTGGCACCATCGAGGGGCGTGTCGATGCGCGAGGTAAGGCGGATCGGGGCGGCATCGCTCCAGCCGCGCGTCTGCCAGTAACCCTGGAAATCTGTCGAAACCAGCTCTATGTCGTTTATCCATTTTACGTGTTTCATGCCGTAGATACCTGGCACCAGCAGGCGCGCCGGATAGCCGTGGCCGTCAGGCAGGGTCGCATCGTTCATACGCACTGCTACCAGCGTAGTCGGTTCCAGCGCCTTGACAAGGTGAATGCTATCGCTGTAATCGTCGACAGCGGAGAGCACGACTTTCGTTGCGCCCGGTTGGACGCCTGCGCGGTTCAGCAGATCTACCAGCGGCACCCCTTCCCACTTCGCATTGCTCATATAAGGACCGCCAACCTCGTTGCTGATGCACATCATCGACTCATACTGCTGCTTCATCGGCAACGCCATCAAGTCGCTATACGTAAGCGTGAAGGGATGATCAACGAGGCCATGAATAGTCATATGCCACGTTTTGCCATTGACGACGGGATCGGAGAAGAGGTTTTTGGAGACGACATAGTACTGATCGTTCGATGTTACCTCCGACGAGAGGCCCGCTGCCGCCTGGAAATTCCCGTAGTTGGGCGTTGGCGGCGTCACCTTGCTCTTATAGCGATTTAACAGGCTCGAACTCGCGACGCCGCCCGTAGCAGAGCCGCCACTGATGAAGCGCCACGCCAGCACACCCAGTGTGCCAATGCCGAGCAGAATGAGCCCGCGTCGCACGAGCTCGCGGCGCGAAGATCTGCCTTCCTCTATCTGCTCGACGGTCGCGCTTCCCTGCTTCTGCAAGTTCCTCAATAGTAGCCAGTTGTGAGTACCGACAAACAGCAGGCCAAATACGACGCCTACCACAGCCAGGCTCAACAGCGTATTGACCGGTCCGATCACCAGCAAGGAGCCGAAGATGCCAACGCCCGTTAGAGGTAAGAAGATAAAGCCCGTCAGCAACATGAGCAAGGCGGCCAGGAGCAAGCCATCGAACCAGCGCAACTGCCCCGGTGCGGAGTTCCTGGCAAAGCGCGCCGAGCCGAAGATCAGGGCGCTCAGTCCGCCGGCTAGCGCGAAGACGAGGCACTGTCCGGCAAAAATACCATAAAAGAGGTAGTGCTTCGCGTCCCCGCCTATGAGCATGTGCAAAAAGTCGAAGAGCGGCGGCGGCATGAGCTGCGTCAATGCTGATCCGAAGACCTCGGGGAGCGAGACGCCTCCCAGCCAGACGCTCAGCACGAGCATCAGTCCGCTGGCGATCAGGCCAGCCACCAGACCGGCGACAAAGCCGTTATTAAAGCGCTGTCTGCGCGATAGTGGTGACGATTGCATGGTCTTATTCCTGACACTTAAATCTGTCTTAATGGATAAGCATCTGACATGGAAGAACGCACAATATCAGGTTGATGAACCTTTAGAATGCAAAATTGAAGGCAATAAAAAACAGCATACTATCAGTATTACCGTACGAAAAATCGTGCTCAAATTCCTTCTGCTATACTATACCATCCTGAGTTACTCACGTATATGGATGGCAAGATTTACGAGATCTGGGCACAAAAAGGGTTCTTATGCAACCTTGATCCTGCTGGCGAACCCTTCTCTCGGACTCCTCGTAGCTCCGCGCGCTCTGCGGCTCGCCTCTGATTGTAGAGGGTGATGGCAGGGAAACGGCCCTGAGCCGTTTCCCTGCCATCACCCTCTACTCATTGCCCACCGGTATAAGTATGGGGACGAAGCCCTCGCCGGGCTTGTAGTCGGGCGATTGGTGACGGAAGTAGGTGTTATACAACTGAGCGTAGTGTCCGCCCTGTGCCATCAATGCCTCGTGGCTGCCCTCTTCGACGATGCGGCCCCGATCCAGGACGATGATACGGTCCGCGTGGCGAATGGTCGAGAGGCGATGGGCAATGATGATCGCGGTACGGCCCTTGAGTATCGTGTCCAGCCCCTCCTGTATCTGCGCCTCGGTCAGCGGATCGATGCTCGCCGTGGCCTCGTCCAGAATGATGATCGCAGGGTTTTGTAGCAGGACGCGCGCCAGTGCCACAAGCTGGCGCTGGCCCATCGAAAGCGCTTTGCCCTCCTCGCCGACCAGCGTCTGCAGGCCATCGGGCAGCGCCTCCAGCCAATCTCCGCTCCCGATCTGTCGCGCGATGGCGGCGACCTCCTCGTCGCTCGCCTCTGGTCGCGCGTAGCGAATATTGTCGGCGATCGTGCCGGAGAAGAGGAACGGCACCTGCGGCACGACTCCCAGGTTGCGATGATAGTCGTGCAGGTCGAAGGTGCGGATATCGCGCCCATCGATCAGCAACTGGCCGCCCTGAAATTCGTAGAAGCGCGCCACCAGCTTGCCCAGGCTCGATTTGCCCGCGCCAGTATGTCCCACCAGGGCCACCGTCTCGCTCGCCTGGATGGTGAAATTGAAGCCCGCCAGCACGGTCTGCCGGTCGTCATAACTGAAGTAGACATCTCTGAACTCGATCTTCCCGGCCAGTTGCGTGACCGGCTGTTTGTCCGTCTGGCGCACGCGTGGCTCAGCATCGAGCAGGGCAAAGACGCGCTCGCTTGCCGCCAGACCAAGCTGGAACTGGCTCCAGAACGAGGCGATGCTGGTCAGCGGGAGCCACAACAGGCCGATGCTCTGCAAGAACAGGAACCAGTCGCCCGCCGAGATGCTGTGGTTGAATACGTTCTGACCGCCGAAGTAGACCACGATCGTCGTGCCGATATTAGCCAGGGCGATGAGTACAGGGAAGACGCCATTATAGAGGTAGCCCGAACGCAGGTTGACTTGATACGACTGCTCATTGACCTTCTTAAATTCATCGTACATGTTCTGTTCCTGCCGGAAGTTCTTGGCAACGGTGATGCCACTGACCACCTCCTGCACGTTCGCATTGACGCGCGCCAGGGAGCGCTGCGAGCGCTGCGTCGAGCTGCGCGCCAGGCGCCGGAAGCCCAGTGCGACCAGTATGATCGCCGGCATGATCGAGAGCGCCAGCAGGGCAAGATGCCAGTTCCTGACGAACAGAACGCCCGCGATGAGGAAGAAGAGCAAGATCTGGCTGAGCAGGTTGAGCGTAAGGGTGACGACCGTGGCAAAATTATCGGTGTCTGAAGTGACGCGACTGACAATCTTGCCGCTGCTAAACTCATCAAAAAAGGACATATCGCGCGACATCACGGCGTTGAAGGCGTCACGGCGCAGTTGTAGCACCACATCGCCGATCGCGCGGGCGGCGAACCACTGGCGGAACAGGTTAAAGACCCACGAGAGCACGCCCGAGAGCAGGATAAAACCGACCAGCAGGAGCGCTATTTGAAAGGCGCGCGCCGACCGCAAGGTGTCGATGCTGCGTGCAATCAAGATCGGGAACGCGGCATCCAGCAGCGAACCACACACGACCAGCCCTGCGACCGAGAACATGAGGCCCAGCTTCGGACGGAAGTAGCCGACGATGCGCTTTACCAGTTGACTGTCTTTATAGGTCCGGTCGTATGCCTCGGCGTCCAGACCATCCATGAAAAAGCCCATCTATACCACTCCTTCCTTCGATAGAGGTCCTGACGAGACCTTAGACAACGATCCAGACGTTACCTTCGCCTGGACGGTTGGCGGATCATAGTGCGAGAAGATGCGGCGGTAGGCGTCGCAGCGTGCCATAAGTTCGTCATGCGTCCCTTCATCGACCAGCTTTCCCTTGCGCAGGAAGAGAATCTTGTCAGCCCAGCGGATCTGCGAGACGCGGTGCGTAATCAGCAGCGTCGTGCGACCCTGCAACACGCGGCGGATCGCTTTCTGAATCTCGTCCTCGGTCGCGCTGTCAATCGCGCTGGTAGAGTCATCCAGGATCAGAATGCGCGGATCGGTCAGCAGGGCGCGGGCGATAGCAATGCGTTGCCGCTGGCCGCCGGAGAGCGTCACGCCGCGCTCGCCGATAACCGTCTCATAGCCGTCCTTGAAGCCCTGGATGAACCTGTGCGCCTGCGCATCTCGTGCCGCTTGCTTTATGGCAGGCTCGTCAGCCCTCTGACCCAGGCCGTAGGCGATATTTTCGCCGATCGAGCGCGAGAAGAGGAAGATATCCTGCTCGATTGTGGAGATCTGCGAGCGCAACGCGTCCAGATTCCAATCGCGCACATCGATCCCATCGACGCGCACAGAACCCGCATCGACGTCGTAGATGCGATTGACCAGTTTCGTCAGGCTGCTCTTCCCTGAACCAGTCTGGCCCACGATCGCAACCGTCTGGCCCGGCTCAGCGCGGAACGAGATGTCCTTCAATACAGGCGCGTTGCCATAACCGAAAGTGACATGCTCGAAGGCGATATCGCCGCGCATCTCAGCACGGTAGCCGGCCTCGTTCTCATCCAGCTCGGTCTCCTCCTTCATCAGCTTCAGAATGCGCCCGGCACCCGCGACGCCCAGTTGGACGAGGCTGAAGGTCCAGATGGAGATATAGGTGGGATAGCGCAGAATGGCCATCAGTCCCATATAAGCGACCAGCGTTCCAATTGAGATCTGCTGATGCGTCACAAGGAACAATGCGTGCAGGAAAGCGCCTGCCAGCGCGAACGCCACCAGCAGCGTCGGCAGGTAGCGGCCCTGGATCTGCCCACTCTTCACGAAGTAGTCGCGATAGAGCGCGGCGTTCTCGGCGAACTTGCGCTGCTCCTGCGCCTCCTGGGCGGTCGCCTTCACCACCTCGACGCCCGCCACCGCCTCGTTCAGGATCGCGTTTGTCGTGCCGAACTGCGCGCGCATCTGGTTCGAGACAGGGTTGAGTTTGCGCGAGTAGCGTCGCAGGGCGAAGAGAAAGACGACGACGAACAGCAGCGGCGCCAGCAGGAGCCGCACATCGAGAAAGGCGATCGAGGTAACTACGACCACGATCGACAGGAACGAGTCAAAGATGATATCGAAGCCCGGCACAATCATATCGCTGAGTGAGGTCATATCGTTCGACGCGCGCGCCATGATATCACCGACGCGCTGGCGATTATGAAAAGTCTGGCTCTTTCCCAGCAGACTCAGGTACAGCTCGTTGCGTGCATCACGGGCGATGCGCTTGCCCATAATCTCAGAAGAGAGCCGTGCACCGAGATCCATCAACACACCCACGACCACGACGGCAAGCAGGCCAAAAGTGATATGTAGCAGGAGAGCGCGCCCGGTCGCATCGCCGCGCGAGACGGCATCGAAGGCGACTCCCGTCAGTATAGGAATAAACGAGTTGATCAGAATATTTGCCAGTATTGCAGTAAGCACATAGGCAAGCACATAACGTTTATAGCGTAGAAAGTGTGCAACAATCCACCTCGTCGGGCTGGCACGATTATAGTGATACTCGCCGGTCACAGTAAATTCTTGCTTGGAAGACAAGGTCTACCTCCAATGAGAGCAGGGGGACAAACTACGGATGCTGTCAAAGTTTTGCTACGATAGACATACTGCTCAAGGTACTCAAGAAGCGGTTTCACAAACAGGAGTGGTTTGTGAAACCGCTCCTTTACAGCTTTATTGACAGTAGACACCCTTCAGGAAGGCTCTTCGAAGAGGTTTTTCATCTTCTCAGCTGCCTCTTTTTGCATTGATGGAAGCGTGTGTGTGTAGACATTCATGGTCATTTCTATCCCGCTATGCCCAAGCATCTCTTGAACGACTTTGGGGTTGACCCCCATACTTGCCAGGAGCGTGGCCGCGTTATGCCTCAAATCATGAAAATGCATACGAGGCAATCCCGCCTTTTTCAAAAGCGCGTAAAATCGGTGCCGAATGGTTTCAGGCCAGTATTGTTTCCCTTCGTTCGTGCAGAAAACAAGATCCTGCTGTTGCCATGCAGATCCTGCCTTTAACCGCTCTGCATGTTGCCGTGTTCGATGCGATTTGAGGATATCAATTACTGGTTGAGGAACGAGAAGCGTTCGTTCGCCCGCTTCTGTTTTCGGATCGCCCGGAGCAAAGTGGTAGTGTTCCACTTGCGTCAATGTTCGATGGATGTACACCGTTCCCTCATCGAAATTGATATCGCTCCAACACAATGCTAACAGTTCTCCAATCCGTGTTCCAATCGTCAAAGCCAGGGCGATGAGCGGCTCCATCATCGTGCCTTGGGCTATTTGTAAGAGGTGCTGCGCCTGGTTCAAGGTGAGTGGTTGCATCTTTCGCTTCTCCTGAGAGGGGAGAGAAACACCTGTACTTGGGTTAGTCGCAATGAGGCGCTCTTTCACCGCGTGATCGAGTGCCTGGTGCAAAACCTTGTGCATGGTGATGACAGAACTGATCGACTGCCCTTCGTCTAACTTTTGGTTGTAGAATAGCTGTACTTTTCGCATTGTGAGTTTTTGAAGTGCAATGTGACCTAATGCAGGAAGAATATGTGTATCCAAAGCGGCACGATAGCGTAGATAACTACTAGTACGCAGGGTGCGTTTATGCACGTGTTCGAGCCAGTAGACAAGAAGATCGGCAACACTCTGCTTTGGCCCAGTTGCGAGAACACCTTGTTTCAGCTCATACTGTGCCTGTTTCAGCTTCTCGATGACCTCTGCCTGTGTCTTACCATAGAGTGGCTTGCGTTTTCCGTCCTCTAGCGTGATCTCAGCAACCCACCGACCATCCTTGCGTTGGTAGACGGTCCCTTCTCCGCGTCCACGGCGTTTCTGCTTGCGTCTCTTTTCCTTTGCCCCCTGGTCCTTCTTGTCGAGTTGTTGATCCTGTGGGCCTGATGGTGTGGTCATAATTATATTTCTTCCCCTGATATGATGCAAGGGGTTTCGTAACGCGACTGGTTACGAAACCCCTGTTCGATACACTCACTTTTCCGGTGTTCCACGCTTCGGACGTGGCTTTTTCACTTCGCTGGTATTCTGATACGGTTCTAGCGGGATAGGCCCTTTCTCGTCCATCTGAGCGGCACTCCGGCACATCTGCTCATGGATCTCCGCATTGGTGGAACAGGTGTTCTGTGCAATCCACCAGTTGAGCGAGGCTACCGGGACACGTTTTGC
>WNFX01000496.1_pt1 | contig 37964 bp, 35 predicted proteins | sample 5400111 | NCBI WGS metagenome assembly WNFX01 (sample SAMN13153363, study PRJNA577476) | soil metagenome | isolation source: 40 cm soil or saprolite under grassland replicate 1 | place: USA:California | collected 2016-06-15
AGCGGCGAACCAGGCGTAGTCGATATTTTAGTCGACGACGGAGTTGTCTCCGACGTGGAGGTCTCGCGCACGCTCGCAGCGCAAGCGCACATGGATTGGATCGACATCTCTTCCATGGTGATTCCGCCGCAAATCATCAATCAAATCCGGGGCGAAGACGCGCGTCGGTTCAAAGTGATCCCGGTCGCTTTTGGCGAGACCGGCCTGGTGGTGGCGGTCGGTAATCCACTCGACATCGATACCATCGACAGCCTGAGTTTTCTTCTGCAACGCGAGCTGGAACTGGTGTGCACCAGCCCCCAGAAAATTCGTGATGCATTGATCAAATACTACGGGACGGCCGACGAAGCAGCCGACGTCCTGCAGAAAAGAATCGGAGAAGACATCGATCTCGGGTTGGAAATTGGCGATGGCTCGGAAGCGACCGCAGTCGATGAAGCCGACGCGCCAATTATCCGGCTTGTCTCCATGTTGCTGATCGAGGCGCACCGCGCCGGCGCAAGCGATATTCATCTGGAACCACTGGACAAGAAGTTTCGCGTTCGCTTCAGAATCGATGGCGTTTTGCAGGAGATGCAAGCGCCACCGAAACGTTTGCAATCCGCAATCATCAGCCGCCTCAAAATTATGACCGGTTCAATGAGCATCGCCGAGAAACGCCTGCCCCAGGACGGCCGAATCCAGGTTAAAATCAAAAAGAAGCCAATCGATCTTCGCGTCTCAACGATTCCTACTAATCACGGTGAAGGCATAGTGATGCGCTTGCTGGATAAATCCAGTCTAAAGCTTGGCTTGCCGGAGCTTGGATTTTTCTCAGACGACCAGGAAACGTTCGAACGCCTGATCAAACTGCCGGACGGCATTTTACTCGTCACCGGCCCAACCGGCTCCGGAAAGACGACCACTCTCTACGGCTGCCTCAATTACATTAACAAACCCGACCGCAAAATCATCACGGTCGAAGAGCCGGTCGAGTATCAAATGACGGGCATCAATCAGGTGCAGGTGAACAGTGAGATCGGCATGACTTTTCCGGCGGCCTTGCGCTCCATTCTGCGCCAGGCGCCGAACATCATCATGATTGGCGAAATTCGAGACCTCGAGACAGCGAGCATTGCTACCAACGCGAGTCTGACTGGTCACCTCGTTTTCAGTACGCTGCACACCAATGATGCGCCTTCTGCGGTGGCGCGCTTAGCCGATCTTGGTGTTCAGCCGTTTCTGGTGGCTTCCTCCGTGCGAGCAATCATGGCGCAAAGGCTTATCCGCAGATTATGTGCACACTGCAAACAACCAGGGGAACTCAGCGAGACCGAATTGCGCGCGCTGCAAATCGAGCCCGGCCAGCTCCCCGAGGCTCAAGTAATGAAGCCAGTAGGGTGCGAGCGATGCCGTCAAATTGGTTACAAGGGTCGAATCGGCATCTTCGAGATTTTCGTGATCAACGACGATGTGCGCCACATGATCAACAAACGCAGCTCGACTTTGACGCTGCGGCAACGAGCGCGTGAACTTGGCATGCGCACGCTTCGCGAAGACGGGGTCCGCAAGGTGCTCGCCGGCCTTACCTCTGCGGAAGAAGTCATCTCCATCACAGTCGGCGACGTGAGCTAACAAACATGACGGAAAAGCAGTTAGCCGAATTTTTTATCGAGCAGCGCGTGATCGAGCCTTCGCAAGCGGAAGACGTCCTGAGGGAAGTAGAACTGAACGGGAAAACCGTTGCTCAGGCGATGATCGATGGGGGCTTCATCGACGAGCACGGCTTTTATCAGACAATTGCCAACGGGCTCGGCACCGACTTGATCGATTTAACTGAGCGTGATATCCCGCCGGAGATTTTGCGTCTCATTCCCAGCGGTCTGGCTCGGTTACACGGTGCTCTTCCCGTTGAGATGAGCGGAACTACTTTGTGGGTCGCCCTGGTTGATCCGTTCGATCTCACCGCTGCGGAGGATCTTCGCTTTGCGCTCGGTAAAGACATCCACGTCGTCGTTTCGCCCTCGGATCAAATCGAAGACCTGATCAAACAGCATTACGGCACCGATACGACGAGCATGGACGAAGTTCTCAAGCAACTCGGCCAGGCTGGCGAGCTTCTGTCCGTCTCAGGTGGACGCGAGGGAAACGGCGAAGCGGCAGTTGAAGCCGAAGCGAACGCAACTCCCATTATTCGCTTTGTCGATCTCATTCTTTACCAGGCGATCCAGGACCGCGCGAGCGACATTCATTTCGAGCCGTTCGAGAATGAGTTCAAGATCCGCTATCGCGTTGATGGCGCGCTCTACGAAATGTCGCCACCGCCACGTCATCTTGCTCTTCCCGTTATCTCGCGGTTGAAAGTGATGGCAAATATGAACATTGCAGAAAGACGGTTGCCCCAGGATGGTCGCATTCAAAAGCATATCGCCGGACGCAACGTCGATCTTCGCGTTTCAACGTTGCCAACTCAATTCGGGGAGAGCCTCGTGCTGCGGGTTCTTGATCGCAGCATCGTTAATCTGGACCTCGAAGCACTCGGCATGCCCGATTACATCTACAATTTTCTCCTGGAGATGATCGAGCGCCCGAACGGCATCTTCATTGCGACCGGACCGACCGGCTCTGGAAAGACAACGACTCTTTACTCCTGCCTGCGTAAGGTCAATACGATTGATTCGAAGCTCCTGACAGCAGAAGAGCCGGTCGAATACGATCTGGAAGGGATCGTACAAGTGCCGGTGAACGATGCCATCGGTCTGACCTTTGCGCGTGTCTTGCGGTCGTTTCTGCGCCAGGACCCGGATCGCATCATGGTCGGCGAGACACGCGATCTTGAGACCGCGCAAATTGCAATCCAAGCCTCTCTGACCGGGCACCTTGTTTTCACAACGCTTCATACAAACGATGCGCCCGGAGCAATCACGCGTTTGATCGATATGGGTGTGGAGCCGTTTCTAATCTCATCCACGCTCGAGGCAGTCCTCGCTCAGCGTTTACTGCGCAGCATCTGCCGACAGTGTCGCACGACTTACGCACCGAGCGAGACCTTACTTGCTGAGGTGGGAATCTCTCGGAAGGACATCGGCGACAAACAATTCTTTTATGGCAAAGGTTGTGACGCTTGTAACAATACCGGCTACAAAGGGCGAAAGGGAATCTACGAGCTTTTGAGACTTACCGACCCGATTCGTGAGCTAATCAATGAACGCGCCCCAACGGTTACCTTAAAGCAAAAGGCTGTGGAGCTTGGAATGGTAACACTGCGTCAGGACGGTTTGCGCAGCATCTTCGCTGGCGACACCACCGTCGAGGAAGTGCTGAGATATACGTGAAGGAAAATGACGAAATACGAATGACGAAACAAATTCGAATGATGAAATCCGAAACTATGCGACGCGACCATTGTTCTTCGACATTCGTGCTTCGGCATTTACAAATTGGTCAAATCCCAGGTCTCGACACGACATCCCGAGTTAACTAAAATCGCTCCCCATGGCGCGTTATAACTACGTAGCTCTCGATTCTCGGGGACAAGAAGCGACTGGGTTGGTTGAAGCCGCGTCGACCAATGACGCAATCGGCCGACTGCGTCAGGCTGGGTATTTCCCAACGAGTGTCTACGAGGAGGCTGTAGCCCGCGCCGACGACAAAGCAGCCCGGCGCCGCGCGGCGAAGATGGTGCGCGCGACGAAACCGCGCGCGAAGACCGGAATTGCTCTTTTCAAGCGCACGAAGGTTAAGCCAAAAATCCTGATGATTTTCACGCGTCAATTGGCGACGCTCATTGATTCCGGGTTGCCATTGGTGCGAAGTTTGACCGTCTTGGCAAAACAGGAACGCGACAAGGTATTAAAGAATACAATTAACAGCCTCTCCGATTCAGTTCAGAGCGGTAATACTTTTTCTGACGCGCTGGCCCTGCATCCGCGAATCTTTAACAATTTGTTCGTTAACATGGTCAAAGCCGGCGAGGTGGGCGGTGTGCTCGAGATGGCGCTCAACCGGCTTTCGGAATTTCAGGAGAAAGCTGCGAAGATTAAGAACAAGGTCATCGCAGCAATGGTCTATCCGCTCATTGTGATGACAATGGCAGTGGGCATCATGGCTTTTCTGCTTGTCTTCATTGTGCCGAAATTTGAAGCGATCTTTCACGACATGCTCGGCGATAAACCGCTACCAGCGGTCACCACGTTTGTTATCGGAACGAGTAATGTCGTAAAGAATCATGGCCTTGTTCTGCTCGGAGCGGTCATCGTCGCCGTGACGGCTTATAAATTCATTGGCCGCACGCGAGGCGGGCGATTCGTGATTGACAGTTTCAAACTGCGCATGCCGCTGTTTGGCGATTTGAATCGCAAAACGGCAATCTCGCGGTTTGCCCGCACACTTGGAACGCTGGTCACGAGCGGTGTGCCGATTTTGCAGGCTTTGAATATCACTCGCGAAACCGCCGGCAACTCCGTAATTGCCGCTGCGATCTCACACGTGCACGACAGCGTAAAGGAAGGCGAATCGATCGTTCAACCGCTGGAAGCCAGTCGCGCTTTTCCGCCGATGGTGACCAGCATGGTCGAAGTGGGCGAAGAAACCGGTAAACTTCCAGAAATGCTCCTGAAGATTGCCGATGTGTACGATGATGAGGTCGATAACGCGGTTGCGGCCCTCACATCGATGCTCGAGCCCATCATGATCGTTTTTCTGGCGCTGATTGTCGGCACGATCGTGCTCGCTCTCTTTACGCCGCTTATCAGCATCATCACTGGCTTGCAGCAGCAAACGTGATCGGCTTCGCCGAAATGACGAAGCACGAATGTCGAATGCCGAAGAATGACAGAATGACGAATTGCGAGAAAGTCAGGGCTGGTCGAATTCGTCATTCGAGTTTCGTCATTGATTCGTCATTCGTCATTCGTCATTCGTCATTTTCCCCTAGGAGCGCGTTTACTCTCATTGAACTGATCGTAGTCACGGCCGTCATCATCATCCTAACTGGGTTGGTTCTAAGCACCGTCGGCTACGTTCAAAAGAAAGGTGCCCGGGCCCGCGCGGAAACCGAAATCGCCGCGATGTCCGCTGCTTGCGAGAGTTACAAGGCTGACAATGGAATTTACCCAAGAAACAATACGACAGACACCTTGGATGCGCGGCAGAACTTCGACGCCACTCAAACGGTGTATCAGAATGCCAGCCTTTATCTCTATAACGCGCTGTTTGGCGCGACAAGTGGAAGCCGCACTCCAAACGCTGGAGCAAGGAACTATTTTACTTTCAATCCGAACCAGCTTAGTCCAAGCGATCAGACTCAGCCTGTAGCCTTCATTCGCGATCCATTCGGCAACAGTTACGGTTATTCGACTGCCAATCAGGCTGACCCGGTAACGCCCAAAGGCTACAATCCTACGTTTGACCTGTGGAGCACCGCAAACTCGACTGATCCAACTCAGTGGATCAAAAACTGGTAGGGCGCGACCGCCGGGCGCGCCGCTCACCCTTCGCTCGTGTGCACCACAACCTCCACACGGCGGTTGGGACTCTGCTCTTCAATTGATCCGTTTGGCGACGCTCGGAATTTCGCTGCGCCGTAACCGCGCGTTTCCACTTGCGCAGGATTAATCCGCATTGCCTCCACTAAATAACGTTTCACGCTGTCAGCCCGGCGCTGACTCAGATCGAGGTTGTATTCGAATGAGCCGAATGAATCCGTGTAACCTTCCACGGAAAATGTCGCCTTTGGATTGCGCTGGATAAGGGTGCCCAATTTTTGCAATTGACTGATGGCGCTTGATTGCAGCACGTCGCTGTCGTATTCGAAGAGTTGATCATCCGGCAGCCGTAATTTTGTCCCTGACCCGAGCGGACCTTTTTGTGCGAGCAGTTGATCCAAATCGCTGAAGCCGGCAGTGTGCCCTTTAATTGGTCCGGCGCTGTCACCGGGCATCTTGCTGGTAAAGGTGTTGGGGCGCTTGATCGTGGTACTCGTGGCCAGCTCCGTCCCGCTAAGCGCGGGCTGTGGACGGCCTGATTGCGAACTATTGTTGAGCAGCGATTGTTCGTGCGTCGCGTTTGAATCATTGACGAGACTCTGCGCAGTCGATCGCTCGATTTCAGTAAGAACGGAATTTACCTCGGGCTGTTCCACCTTCGGTTGATCAGGCAAAACGTCCCGCATGTCGTCCGGAATCGCCGCGCTTGCTTGAATGTCCTGCAATAGCTTGTCGAACGATTTCTTTTCGTCTGGCAACTGCACATCAGTATTGTCCGGGTTCGGTTTTGCGGCGGGATTTGTCTGATCGACACTGCTTTTGCCAAGATCCGACGCGTTGATGCTCTTGACCTTGAACGTTGGTGTCTGCTCATTTGGAGCGCCCAAGGCTTCGAGGGTTTGGAAACGCGTCCGGTAAAAATAAGCGCAGAGCGCGAGGTGTATTCCCAGCGAAACGATTAATCCAAACCAGAGCCAACTGCGCTCTTTGCTACCCGTGAGCAGTCCTTCGGTCTCGAACCGGTCGAAGTCGTCGAAATCGGAAACTCTCATGTGGCTTTCAAGGTATCACATTCGGAGAGGCGAGCTACGGCCAGACGAAAGTTCACCATGGCATTATTTTCCTAGCCGCCAGCACGCGTTTGCTCGATGAAGGCTCTGGCAGCGCGGCGAATTTCGTCTGCTACACGCGCTTCGGGTGAGACAAATTTCGGTGTGAACCATGGAAAGAGTCCGATCAAGTCGTGTGTGACCAGGATTTGTCCATCGCAATGCTTGCCCGAGCCGATACCGATGGTTGGGATGCTGATTGCCCTTGTGATCTGCTTCGCGATATCCGCGACCACAATCTCCAGCACGACAGAAAATGCACCGGCCTCTTCCACAGCGCGGGCGTCGGTCAGCAGTGCTTCCGCCTCGGATTGAGTACGGCCCTTGATCCTGTAGCCACCTTCCTCCCGCACACTTTGCGGCAGCATGCCGATGTGCGCCATGAATGGGATGCCTGCCTTGGTGATCGCTTGAATTTGTGCCACATGACTCACGCCGCCTTCAAGCTTCACCGCCTGTGCGCCAACATCGACAAATTTCCTGGCGGTTTCCACAGCCTGTTCGGGTGTGTCGTACGTGTGGATCGGCAGATCCGCCACGAGTAACGCCTGTTTAACACCGCGAGCGACTGCGCGGGTGTGATGCAGCATTTCTTCCAGCGTTACACCAGTCGTATCCTGGCAACCGAGTACCACCATGCCTAACGAATCGCCTACCAGGATGATGTCGATGCCGCTTTCATCCAGCAGACGCGCCGTGGGATAATCGTAAGCCGTCAACGCAGTGATCTTTTCGCCGCGTTGTTTCATTTGGCGAAAATCTTTCATCGGATCTGCCGGAAGATCAGCCGCTAACTTGAGAACGCAAGCTATAGGAAAAAGGACCACGGGCAAAATTTGCAGCGTCGAATTCCTGTAGAGGCAGGCGTGTCACCTGCAAATCCACGACAAAAAGCAGCCGGCACGGCTACCAGTACAGTCCATTGCGCTACCAGTCGTTCATCAACCGAACTACTTCTCCAGGTTCGTCGGATTCCGTGAGTAATTCTCGGACAGTTTTTCTCTGATTAGGCAAGACCAATTCAGCCCGGACATCGGCCAGCGGTTGAAGTACGAATTTTCTCGAGTGCGTCCGCGGGTGCGGCAATTGCAGTCGTTCGTTATCGATCCGCTGATCGCCGCAGTAAAGCAGGTCGATGTCGATCCTACGTGAGACATTTTTCGGATGATCGCGCTTGCGGCCTAACGACTCCTCGATTCGAGCAAGTTGTTCAAGCAACTGCCCGGGGTCACCTTCAAAATCAAATTCAATGACTGTGTTCAAAAATTTTGACGCTCCCGGCTCACAATCGACAGGTTCGGTTTCGTAGATCCCCGCCGAGAAAAGAGGCGGTCTTACGTCAGCAAGCTCGATAATTTGACGTCGCGCTGCGCGCAAATTCTCGAGCCGATCGCCGAGATTGGATCCGAGCGCAACTGCCGTTCTCATTAGTGTAGGTGGGCTCGCTGATTCCAGCGGCCGGGGTCGCGGCCCGCGGCTACAGATTTACAGTCCCAGCGCATCCTGCATCGAGTAAAGTCCGGGCGGCTGGCTGATAATCCATTCCGCTGCGCGCAAGGCGCCACGCGCAAAGATTTCCCGGCTCGCCGCGCGATGTGTGAGCTCGAGGCGCTCGCCGGGGCCGCTGAAAATGACTGTATGCTCGCCAACTACGTCGCCTTCGCGAATTGAATGGATTGGAATTTCACGCTTCGTTTTTTTAGTCTCCTTCAAGACCTCGGCTAACGTTTTGGCCGTCCCGCTGGGCGCATCTTTTTTCATCTTGTGATGCGTTTCGACAATGGCGACGTCAAAATTGCCGCCGAGCTGCTCGACAGCTTTTCGCGTCAGCCAGAAAAGCACATTGACTCCGATGCTGAAATTGGATGCGAATACGATCGGCAACGATTGCGCGGTCTCTTCGATCGTGCTGCGTTGCTCTGTCGAGTGACCGGTCGTCCCAATGACCAACGGCTTGCGATGCTGCAACGCAACTCGACAGATTTCAGTGATGGCGCCGGCGTGACTGAAATCGATCGCTACCTCGCAGTTTCTCATGGCTGGCTCAATCGGATCACCCAAATCACACTGCTCGATGATATCGATTTTTGGGTCGTCCTTCGCAAGATCACTAATGGTTTTTCCCATGCGGCCAGCTGCACCGATGAGCAATACGTGCACGGGAGACGATCTCATCTTCGCAGAATCCTCACGTTTTCTTGTCATTTGGAGAAGGGAGAGGCGATTGCCTGTTACCCGTTGAAACGATTCTGTCCGCCTCTCCCCTTACGGAAAGAGAGAGAATTGAGGTGAGGGGTTCGCGTTCGAAAATCATTTCTGCCGCTCAAACTCTTCGAGCGTCCTGCGCAAGCGCGTTTGATTTGCTTCATTCATCTCGCATAAAGGGAGACGCACTTCGCCGGACATCGCCCCCCGCCAGCCGAGCGCTGTCTTTACCGGCACAGGATTCGGTTCAATGAACAGATCCTTGAAAAGCGGAAACATCTTGCGATGGAGGTTTAAGGCTAACTGCGCATCGCCGCATTCAAAAGCTCGGACGAGCGCGCAAACTTCAGCCGGAAACAGATTTGAAGCGACACTAACAACGCCGACCGCTCCAACCGACATGAACGGCAGCGTTAATGAATCGTCGCCGCTCAAAATCGTAAATGACTCAGGCAAACGGACGCGTAACTCGCTGACGCGTTCGACACTTCCACTAGCTTCCTTGATTGTAGCAATATTCCTGCATTCCTTGGCCAGGCGCGTCACCGTATCGGACGCGATATCCACCCCGCACCGGCTAGGAATGTTGTAGAGCATGATGGGTAGCGCTGTGGCATCGGCAATTGTTTTGAAATGATGAAACAGACCTTCCTGGCTCGGCTTGTTGTAATATGGCGCTACGAGCAGTGCGCCGTCAGCGCCAAGTTTCTCCGCCGTCTTTGTATCGGCCACGGCGTGCTGCGTCGCGTTAGAACCTGTGCCGGCGAGAACCTGACAACGCTTTTTCGCGGTGGCGACTGCAAGACGGATCAGTTCCTGGCGTTCCTCGTGTGACAGAGTCGGCGATTCGCCGGTGGTGCCTACAGCGACAATTCCGGTAATTCCCGCAGCGATTTGGTTTTCGATTAGTTTCTCGAAAGCAGCAACATCAATCGCGCCATTTCGAAACGGTGTGACTAAGGCCGTGAAGGTGCCGCGGAACATGCGATTAACTGTAGGTTGGGCTATACAATTGTCATGTCGAGTGAAGTCGAGACATCTCTGATTATTTCTGCCTTAAAATTAGAGATTCCTCGACTGCGCTCGGAATGACAGAGGCCCAAAGTTGCGAGCGCTAAATCTCGATTGTGCCTTCAAATGCAAACTCAGCCGGGCCGGTGAGCGTAACATTGCGAAACTGCTTGTCGATCCTGCCAAACCCAACGCGCAGTTCGTCTCCTCCGCGTGCAATCACACTGATGGGACCCTTCACGTTTTCAGTAATCGCGAACACGAGTGCGCTCGCAACTACGCCGGTGCCGCATGCGAGGGTTTCATCTTCCACACCTCTTTCGTACGTGCGGACAGCGATCTTATCGGCTCCGCGTTTCTCAATAAAATTCACGTTTGCGCCCTTTGGCGAAAACATTTCGTGATAACGAATGGCTGAGCCTTCTCGCGACACGTCGACATCGCCGACCTGCGTGACGCGAATAACCACGTGAGGCACGCCACTATTAATGAAATGAACGATTCTTTTCTCCGCCCCGATGCGAAGTGGAATGCTCAGCCGCAAATCGGTGGGCTCGGTCATTTGGAGAGTCACGAGGTCTCCGGCTAATTCGGCCGAAATGACGCCGGCTGGAGTCTCAAAAGAAATCGTCCCCTTGGCGCCTGCCGCTTTGTTTGCAAACCGCGCAAAGCAGCGCGCGCCGTTCCCGCACATCTCCGCTTCTCCCCCATCGGCGTTAAAGTAGCGCATTCGGAAATCGGCATGGTCCGATGGATTTTCCAAGAACAAAATTCCGTCCGCGCCGATACCGCGGTGGCGATCACAAAGGCGCGCGATTTGGCTGTGATCTAGATGGATATCCCCTGCCCTGTTGTCGATCAGGATGAAATCGTTTCCTGCGCCGTTCATTTTGGTGAAACGCAGCATGGAATCCGTCTAACACACCAAGGTGTCACAGGCAATCCTGCGTCCCGAGTCTTAGTGATCCAGACAGGATTATCGGGGCGCGGCATTGCCAGATCGCGTTTTAATGATTACTTATCCCGCCGTGAAGAGACTAGCGGCTTGGGCTTTTCTGGGGATTCTTGTATCGCCCGCATCGTTCGCGGGCGATTGCAACAGTTTAATCCTTGAGCAGATCAAGGAGATGCCGCAAGGCGGGCGCTATTCTGTTTCGCACTTCGCAAAGATCCGTCTTCAGTCTTCGGCACACTTCGAGTCTGGCAAATTTTTCATTTTGCCTTCGCAGGCCTCGCCGAGTTTTTGCTCAGGCGCAACATATCTGGTTTTTATCAGAACGATCGAGGCTTTGCGCGCGCACGGCCAACTGAACCTCGATTATTCCACGTTGGAGCGATTGATCATTCGAGATCAGCGCGACGGCGAAGGTGTTTGGGGCCGATGGAACGCAAACGGACCCGGCACAGCCCGTCTTTTTCACGAGCTCAAGCTTGGACCGAACTTCGACAACCTCGACCAAGCCAAGCCGGGCGATTTCATGAAGATTTTCTGGTCGCGGCAAGTTGGAAAAAACGAGCACGGACATTCCACGATTTTTCTAGGCACCGAGAATCGACCGGACGGCCAGTATGTCCGTTATTGGTCGAGCAATATTCCGTCTGGCTACGGTGAGAAAAGCGTTCCGCGAAGCAAGGTTGCCTATGCGATTTTTTCGCGTCTTCAGTCGCCCGGCAATCTTGAGCGGATCAACAACGCCCCGTTCGTCGATACGTATCTAGCATCTCTGCTTCGAACTCGCTCCAGCATTGCGGAAGCCGGCGCCAAGTGCGGATTGTGATGGTTGCGCCGCAAGCGACGGCTTCCTAGCCTTCGACGGGAAGTCATCGTAGGGTAGCCGCCCCTCCTCGAACGAAACGTTCCTCAAATGGTGCTTGCCTTTATGGGGGCCCGTCTTTAAAACGAAAAAATGCTAATCGAAACCTTAAAACGTCATTGGTGGGTTCCGGTGATAAGGGGTATCTTTGCAATTGTTTTTGGAATTATCGCGTTCGTATATCCTGGTTTAACTATCGCAACGTTGGTGCTGTTTTTTGGAGCGTGGGTATTGATCGACGGGATATTTCGCATTGTCGGTGCGATTGGACATCGTGCTTCAGACCCGGACTGGGGCTGGCAGCTCGTCATCGGAATTCTCGGGATCGTCGTCGGGCTTCTTACATTCCACGCGCCCCAGATAACGGCGCTCGCTCTAGTCATCTATATCGCGGCTTGGGCACTCATGATCGGTGCAAGTGAGATTGCGATAGCAGTCAAGATGCGCCGCGAAATCAAAGGCGAATGGTTTCTAATTCTTATGGGTCTGGCATCAATCGTCTTCGCGGTGTTGCTTCTGTGGAATCCTATCGCTGGCGCGGCCGCGGTCATCTGGCTCGTTGCATGGTACGCTGTTGTAATAGGCATTCTTGCAATCTTTTTTGGCTTCCGCCTGCGCAGCCTGCGGACATTAGCTCCCACTTAAAAGTATCGTACCAAGCCAAACGGTGCGAGACTGGGCTCCCTTCGGGGCCTTTTTTAGGCATTAGACATGCATTTTTTGCGTCACTTGCTCTTTTTTTGCGCGACAAACCACGGAGCCTGCGGGTTTGTTGAAGAAAATACGGCTTGGTGCGATTGATGGGGCGATTACTCTACGACGCAGCAATATGAGTCTTCCGATTTTACGCGTCGAATTCGAGATCCCGAGAATCCCCGGCCTCATAACCGCCTATGAAGAAAACTGCCTCCGCTCCCCGCCTCCGATCAGCCAATAGCTCGTATCTCAACGGTGACCAACTCGATAGCAAGCAGCTCCTCGCAGCCCTGACAGCATTCAAGCGCGGAGATTTTTCCGCTCAACTTCCGGACGATTGGACCGGCATAGCCGGCAAAGTTGCAGATACTTTCAACGACGTAATCCGGCTCAATCAGCGCCTGACACAGGAACTGGCACGCATCGGGCACGTAGTTGGAAAGGAAGGAAGGATCAGACAGAGAGCTTCCCTCGGAGGGGCGTCCGGCTCATGGACTGACGCGATGCGGTCAGTCAATAATCTGATCGAGGACTTGGTTCATCCCACGAGCGAAATGGCCCGCGTAATCGGTTCTGTCGCAAAGGGAGATCTTTCTCAAATGATAGCGACTGAAATTGAAGGCCAGGCACTCGAGGGAGAGTTTCTACGTACCGCAAAAATCGTAAACACGATGGTACGTCAACTCAGTGGTTTCGCTTCCGAAGTCACGCGTGTCGCGCGAGAAGTGGGTACAGAAGGCAAGCTGGGCGGCCAGGCGAATGTGAAAGGCGTTGCGGGCACGTGGAAAGATCTGACTGACAACGTCAATCTGATGGCCGGCAATCTTACCGATCAGGTCCGTAATATTGCGACGGTGACAACGGCAGTGGCGACCGGCGACTTAACAAAGAAAATCACGGTTGACGTCAAAGGCGAGTTCCTCGAGTTGAAAGACACAATCAACGTGATGGTGGATCAGCTTCGTTCGTTTGCCTCGGAGGTAACGCGCGTGGCCCGCGAAGTGGGTTCTGAAGGAATTCTCGGTGGACAAGCTCGTGTCGAGGGCGTCTCGGGAACATGGAAGGACCTGACAGATTCCGTCAACTTCATGGCACGCAATCTGACCGGCCAGGTGCGCAACATTGCTGCAGTCACGACGGCTGTCGCCAAGGGAGATCTGTCGAAGAAGATCACCGTCGATGTGAAGGGTGAAATCCTTGAACTGAAAAATACCATTAACGTGATGGTCGATCAGCTAAGCTCGTTTGCCTCGGAGGTGACGCGCGTTGCACGCGAGGTCGGCACGGAGGGGAAACTTGGCGGGCAAGCAGACGTGAGAGGTGTCGCGGGAACCTGGAAGGATTTGACTGAAAGCGTCAATTCCATGGCGGGTAACCTTACCGCACAAGTGCGCAACATTGCCGAAGTAACGACAGCCGTGGCCAACGGTGACCTGTCGAAAAAAATCACCGTGGACGTTCGGGGTGAGATTTTGGAGCTCAAATACACGATCAACAAGATGGTTGATCAGCTTCGCTCGTTTGCATCCGAAGTGACTCGCGTGGCCCGGGAGGTTGGCAGCGAAGGGAAGCTGGGTGGGCAGGCAGACGTGCGAGGAGTTGCTGGCACGTGGCAAGACCTGACCAACAACGTGAATGGGATGGCGGGAAATCTCACAGCTCAGGTTCGCAACATCGCCGAGGTGACCACGGCGGTGGCACGTGGCGATCTGTCGAAAAAGGTTACGGTCGATGTGAAGGGCGAAATTCTTGAGCTGAAAAATACCGTGAACACAATGGTGGACCAGCTTAACTCATTCGCGTCGGAGGTAACACGTGTCGCGCGCGAGGTCGGCACCGAAGGTGAGCTCGGCGGACAAGCCACGGTTCAAGGTGTTGCCGGCACGTGGAAGGATTTGACCGACAGCGTGAATTTCATGGCGCGCAATCTGACGAATCAGGTGCGTGGTATCGCGAAAATTGTCACCGCAGTCGCAAGAGGAGACTTGAACCAAAAGCTCCTTGTTGAAGCAAAGGGGGAAATCGGCGAGCTCACCGACACAATCAACAACATGATTGATACGCTCGCGACGTTTGCCGATCAGGTAACTACTGTCGCGCGCGAGGTCGGCGTCGAGGGAAAACTGGGTGGGCAGGCTAGTGTACCCGGCGCGGCCGGGACATGGTGCGACCTAACCGATAATGTAAACCGCCTCGCAGCGAATCTGACGACCCAACTCAGAGCCATTGCCGACGTTGCTACCGCCGTCACGAAAGGTGATCTAACACGTTCGATTCAGGTGGGAGCGCAAGGCGAGGTTGCAGCCGTAAAGGACAACATCAACGAAATGATCCGCAATTTGAAGGACACCACATTGCGAAATCAGGAGCAGGACTGGCTCAAGACTAATCTCACAAAGTTTACGCGCATGCTGCAAGGCCAGCGAGATTTGTTAACCGTTGGTAAGTTAATCTTGTCGGAGCTCGCCCCAGTAGTTCCGGCTCAACAAGGAGTCTTCTACATTATGGACAAGTCGGGGCGAGAGCCGGAACTTAAGCTCCTGGCGAGCTATGCCTGCCGCGAAGAGAGCGGGTTGAAGACTTCACTCAAGCTGGGCGAGAGCCTGGTGGGTCAGGCCGCGCTGGAAAAACAACGGGTTCTCCTAAGCGATGCCCCCAGCGATTACGTGAAGGTAAGTTCCGCTTTGGGTGCGGCTTGCCCAATGAATATCGTCGTCCTGCCGATATTATTTGAAGGAGAGGCAAAAGCAGTCATTGAACTTTCATCGTTAGAGCGTTTCAATTCAACGCACCAGGCATTTCTCGATCAGTTAACGGAGAGTATCGGAATCGTCTTACATACAATTGAAGCAAACACGCGGACCGAAAACCTCCTCAAACAATCGCAGTCCCTCGCGTCAGAGCTTCAGAATCGCCAAGAAGAGTTGCAAAAAACCAACCTGGAGTTGGCAGAAAAAGCGCGCTCCAATCTGGCGAAGGATCAATTTCTCGCGATGCTCAGCCACGAGTTGCGCACGCCCCTTACGCCGGTGCTGGCGTCCGCCCTCGCGCTTGAGAGCGAGCCGGCATTGCCACGGGAAGTCCACGAATCGCTACACATGATCCGCCGCAACGTGGAATTGGAGGCGCGGCTGATCGATGATTTGCTCGACTTAACTCGCATCGATCGAGGAAAAGTACAGCTTAATTTTGAAGTCGTTGACGCTCATACCTTGTTGCAGAATGCGCTCGAGATTTGTCAGGCGGAAATTGATCGAAAGCATCTGAGGCGTTCCCTCCATCTCGGCGCACGAAAAGTCCATTTGCGAGCAGATCCGGCGCGACTCCAGCAGATCTTTTGGAACCTGATTAATAACGCGGTGAAGTTCACATCGAGCGATGGGCAGATTTACATTTCTACGAGCAACACTTCCAAGGGAGAACTGCGCGTTGAAATCGCCGACACGGGCTTGGGCATTGAGCCCGAATCATTGCCGAAAATTTTCGATGCGTTCGAACAAGGCGGCCGGACACAACTTGGAGGATTGGGTCTTGGCCTGGCTATCAGCAAAGCACTTGTGGAAGCGCACAAAGGAACAATCACTGCGCAAAGCGCCGGTCGAAACAAAGGCTCCACGTTTACGCTGGTTTTTCCGACCAGCGAAAGAGCTGCGGCTCAAATTACGCCAGCGGTTTCGCCCAAATTGCCGGAACATCAGGCCATGCGGATTCTGCTTGTCGAAGATCATGAGGATTCGAACCGATCGCTTACGAACTTGCTTCGACGGCGCGGGTATCACGTGCAGTCAGCGCTGAATTTTCAGTCTGCGCTCAATCTAAGCGCAAAGGAGGAATTTGATGTGCTCATTAGCGATCTGGCTTTGCCCGATGGCAGTGGCATTGATTTGATGCAAACGCTGCAGTCCACGCGGCCGGTTCTTGGGATTGCTCTAACGGGTTTCGGAATGGAAGACGATGTTCGCAAGTGTCGGGAGGCAGGGTTCCGGCACCATCTCGTCAAGCCGATCGATTTGAACAAGCTCGATTTACTTATTCAAGAGAGCGCAGCGGCGCCGGTAAGCGCATAAAATTCCATTCGCTGCCGAGTCGTATTGTAAACTGGTGTGATGTGACCCTGCCTCCGGCCGGGACACTCTGCGTAGTCGCTTTCCGCCTGGGACGCACGAGCACACTGGCAAGTTCGAAGACTCGTGGGAACTGCTGGACCTATGGCGTAAACGTATAAACTACAGTGTGCAGGAGGGTTGCTTCACGGAGCCCAACCTTTCCGTGCGCTGCACTCCGCCTCACACAGCGTCTTATAAAGTGCTTTCGTTTTTTGTGCGATCGACGTCCAACTGAACTGCTCTTCTACACGTTTGCGCCCGGCTTTGCCGAATTTTTCGCGTAGTTGTCGATCTTTCATTAGCTGATTGATGCGCTCGGCGAGATCTCGCGCGAATTTTTCGGGGTTTGTCGGCTCGAATGAACCTTCCTTCGTTTGTTCGAGCGGGACCAGGAATCCGGTCTCGCCATCGACAACGACTTCTTTGATTCCGCCAACGGCACTGGCAACCACCGCGGTTTCGCACGCCATTGCCTCAAGATTGATGATGCCGAACGGTTCGTAAATCGAAGGGCAAACAAACACCGCTGCGTGCGAGTAAAGTTCACGCGTCGCCGTTTGATCCACCATTTCATTGATCCAGATGACTCCCAGCCGTTGCGCTTTTGCGGCTTCCACTGCGGTTTTCATTTCTTCTCGCATCTGGGGCGTGTCCGGCGCGGCGGCGCAAAGGACGATTTGGAAATCGCGATTCATGAATTGGATTGCGCGCAGCAGGTGTTGGAATCCTTTCTGGCGGGTGATGCGACCCACGAACAGCAGATACGGTGTGTTTGGATCGATGCCGTAGCGCTTGAGCGCACCGGTTGAATCGACTTTCCGGTATTGCTGCAGATCGATTCCGTTATGGATCACGTGCACGCGGGCGGGATCCACATCAAACAATCGCTCGATGTCGCGCTTGGTCTCGCGAGAAACAGCGATAATCGCGTCGGCCATCTCCAGTGCCGTTTTCTCAACCCAAAGCGAGAAATCGTAGCCGCCAGCGAGTTGTTCGCGCTTCCAAGGTCGAAGCGGCTCCAGCGAGTGGACCGTGATCACAAGCGGAATTCCGTAATCCTTTTTCGCCAAAATCCCGCCGAAATGGCTATACCACGTGTGACAATGCACCAGATTGGCGTCGATGTTCGTAGTGTTGAAATCGGTGCATCGCCGCACTGCGCCGAAAACGGAGCGCAACGGCTTTGGGCAAGTGAAATTGCTGGTATCAACCTCGTAGCCGATGACCTTGAGATTGCCTTCTTCAATGCGCTGATCGCCAAAGCAACGAACTTCCACCGGCATCAGCTTCGCCAGTTCGCGCGAAAGATAGCCGACGTGAACGCCCGCGCCGCCGTAGATGTGCGGCGGATATTCGTTGGTGAGGAAAAGAACTTTCACGAGCGTCCTAGAATGACGAAGCACGAATGTCGAATAACGAATTAATGACAAAGTTCGAATGACGGACGACCGCGTGCGAAGATCGAGGTGACTGGGAGCTTCGTCATTTGTTCATTCCTTCGTCATTCAGCTAGCTTTGCACTTTCAACAACAGCACCGGCACCTCCACTTCGTGGCGCACTTTGTCGACAGTCGCCCCGTAAAGTATGTCGCTGATGAAACGGTGGCCGTGCGTCGTCATCGCAATGAGATCGACATGTTTCTCCCGAGCGAGTTTGATGATCTCGTCCGAGGGTTCGCCCAACGCCAGGACGGCGTCGCAGGAAAAGCCCTCCGCGGTCAGCTCGCGAGCGCGCTTTTCCAAATAGGCGCGGTCCTCCTTCATCTCTTCGCTCTCGGCGAGCTTGAGTTGATCGAAATTGCGCGCCACCCAGCCATCGGCCACATGAACGAGGAGCAGCTTCGCGCCCGCCATTCGTGCAAGAGACTTGATATGGGTGAGAATGGTCTCATCGGCTGGACTGTTCTCGAGCGGGATGAGGATATGGTGGTACATTTCAAAAACGACGAATGACGAATAATGAATGACGAAAAAGCGGTCGAGAGTGTTTGGTCATTTGGTTATTTGTCATTCCTTCGATATTCGTCATTCGAGCTTCGATTTTTTATTCCGGCATCGGCAAACCGATGAACCCATAGAATGCTCTACGAACCGCCTCTGGCATAAAGATATCGAAGAGCAGCTTCACGTTAAGCACAATGATAATGCCGGCTGCCGTCCAGCCCAGGATTTTCACCCAGAGACGGTTGGCAAACTCGCCCATTTTCGCCTTTTCCCCCGTAAACCGCATCAAAGGCCAAACGGCAAAACCGAGCTGCATGCTCAATACGACCTGACTGGCAACGAGCAATTCGGTGGTCTTGCCTTCACCGAAAATACCGATGATGAGCACCGCGGGAACGATGGCGATGAGTCGCGTAATCAACCGGCGCAGCCACGGGGTGATGCGAAAATTCAAGAAACCTTCCATCACAATCTGGCCGGCGAGCGTGCCAGTCAGGGTCGAGTTCTGTCCGGAAGCGAGCAGAGCCACTGCGAAAAGGGCACTGGCCACGCCGACGCCCAGCAGCGGACTGAGCAATTTATAAGCATCCTGAATTTCCGCGACCTCCTGGTGCCCCGACCAATGGAAAACCGCGGCCGCCAGTATCAAGATCGCGCTGTTGATGAACAAAGCGAACATGAGCGCCGCGCTGGAGTCGATGGTGGCGAACTTGACCGCCTCGCGCCTGCCCTCCGGCGTCTGTTCGAACCTGCGCGTCTGCACGATGGACGAGTGCAGGTAAAGATTATGCGGCATCACGGTCGCGCCAAGAATGCCGATGCTGACGTAAAGCATTTCCTGATTTGCGACGATGCCTGGATTGGGAATAAACCCTAGGAGGATACCGGTCGGGCTGGGCTTGGAAAAGATCAGTTCAGCGGCAAAACAACCTCCAATGGTGACGATAAGAGTGATAACAATAGCCTCGACATAACGAAAGCCTTTGGTTTGCAGATACAACACGAGCAGCACATCGGACGCGGTAATGATGCAACCCCACACCAACGGAATTCCGAAGAGAAGCTGCAGCCCGATGGCCGAGCCGACAACCTCCGCCAAATCGCAGGCAGCGATGGCAAGCTCGCAAAGAACCCAGAGAAACCAGACCGTCGGTGTCGAGTAGTGATCGCGACAAGCCTGGGCAAGGTCGCGGCCCGTGGCCACCCCGAGTTTGATGCACAAATGCTGGAGTAGGATGGCCATCAAATTGGAGATCATGATCACAGCCAGAAGCGAGTAACCAAACCGGGCCCCGCCAGCCAGATCGGTGGCCCAGTTGCCCGGATCCATGTATCCGACCGCTACGAGAAATCCCGGGCCGGAGAAAGCCGCCAGCTTCCGCCAAAATGAAGCCGTCGTCGGAACGGCGATGCTGCGGTGGACTTCCGGCAGGGAAACCTCGCCGGCGGTTCTCCGCCAGGCTACATGAGGTTTTGCCGCAATTGTGCCGTCGCGTTGCGTCATCACTTTCCTGGCCGTTTCATTTTCGGAGACCTTCACTGATAAGTAGGCTTGGTTTTGAAATTAGTCTGAGCTAATTTAGTTATATAACAATATGATTCTGTCAATCATCAATTATTTATTTGATTGACTATGTCAGTTGCCTCCCTATTTTCATCGCGTGCCAGGCAAAAAGAGTTCTCAATCGGCTGTCCGTAGCTCCGCCGCGGTCGAGGATTACCTCGAACGCATCCTTGAACTGATCAATTCCAAGGGTTACGCCCGGGTGGTCGATATCGCGGCCGCGCTGAAAATTTCCCAGGCAAGTGTGACCAACATGGTCCAGCGACTCGACGCTGAAGGCCTGTTAAAGTATGAAAAATACCGGGGCCTTATTTTGACTACAGTCGGCAAATCTCTCGCGCGCAAAATTGCCCAACGGCACAAACTCCTGACTGATTTTCTGGGACTGCTTGGCCTCGACGACCGCGTCATTTATCACGATGTAGAGGGAATGGAGCACCACATTAGTGCTCCTACTCTACGCGCAATTGAAGCGCTCACCGCTCAACTGCGGCGCCGACCGGCGTTGCTGGCGGAATTGCAAGCTGCGATTGCGTAGGCGACCCATGAGAAAGAAAAAGATCTCATCGCGTCGGGCTGCGATTCCCGTTCGGGCGCTTGACTTCGTGATGTATAACACAAAAAACATTCGCCGGGCCCGTGCCTTTTATCAGAAGCTTTTTGGCCTCAAGCGCGGAGAGGAGTGGAATGATTTCTGGAGTGAGTTCGCCACCGAACCGGTGACGTTCTCTCTCAACGGCACGGGACATAAACGCCATCCCGAATGGGATTGGAGTGGCCCGGCGTGCGTAGCGCTAGCGGTGGACGACGTTCGCGCTGCGATTGATGTTTGCCGCAGACACCGCGTCAAAGTCCTCATCGAGCCAGTCGAGACACGCGTCTGCTGGATGGCATGGATTGCGGATCCGGATGGCAACCGGATTTGCCTGCATTCACGCAAAGACGGAACAGCGGGATAGGACTATGCCTTGCCAGATGCAGGGACTGTCGACGCCGTGTTGGGGCTCAACTTCTTAAAATGAAGTTGATTTACACGGCGCCCGTCGCTTTGAGAAACTGTAACGATATAGCTGTCGATCTTGACCTGTTCACCTTGTTTGGGCAGGTGACCGAGTAGGTGCGTCACGTAACCGCCGATAGTACTCACGTCCGCGCTCTCCAAATCTAGTTTCGCTAGCTCGTTCAACTCGTAAAGGCCCAGAGCGCCGTCCACAGTGAATTCGTTTGCGCTGATCTTACGAAACTCTTCCTTTTCGACATCGAACTCGTCCTGGATATCACCGACCAACTCCTCGAGCACGTTCTCCAGGGTGACCATGCCAACCGTTCCGCCAAACTCATCCACGACCAAGGCCAGGTGTGCATGCTTGCTCAGGAATAACTTGAGCAATTTCTCCAGTGGCATCATCTCCGGCAAGGGAATCAAATCTCGTTTGATCTTCAATAGGTCGGGATGCTCCGCGCGCATCAGCGGGAGCAGTTCCTTGATGTGGATTAGGCCGATGGTGTTATCGAGGTTTTCGCGACACAGCGGAAATCGGGTGTGCCGGGATTCGATTGCCTTTTTCACATTCGCCTCGAAGCCGTCTTCTAGGTTGAAGTAAACGATTTCTCCGCGTGGCGTCATAATATCACGCACCACGCGATCACGCAGATCCAGCACATTAAAGACAAGCTCGCGGCCAAGAGGTGTGACCTCGGCGGATTTTTCGCTTTCACTAACGATCAAGCGCAGTTCTTCCTCGCTGTGGGCCAGTTCTCCTGCCGCGATGGGTTCCACACGAACAAGGCGACGAAGGACCCAGTTGCTCGCGGCGTTCAGGAACCAGATGGCTGGTTTAAAGATCGCGTAAAACAATCGTAGCGACGCGCTCACAAATAGCGCAGCTGACATGGCTTTGCGGATGGCGAGAATTTTGGGGGCTTGTTCCCCAAGCACGATGTGCAAAAACGTGATGGCAGAAAATGCCAGCGCAAACGAGATCGATTTGATTACTGCCTGCGATTCGATTCCCGCAATAGCGAAAAAAGGTTGAAGCATTCGCGCGAGGAAAGGTTCCCCCAGCCAACCAAGCCCGAGGCTGGCTGCAGTAATCCCAACCTGACACGCGGAAAGATAGGCGTTCAGATTGTCCCTAATCTGTTTTACGAGGACCGCTTGCCTAACACCTTCGTCAGCCAGCGTCTTGAGCTGGCTGTCGCGGATTTTGACCAGGGCGAATTCGGCGACGACAAAGAACCCGTTCAGGATTACCAGCGCGCCAACCGTCACCAGTTTGGCGATTAGGATTACAGGCGGGTCCCAATGCCGCGCGACTACGTCAGCAATGAACGCCAGGGGGAATAATGAGGGGAAGTTCATCCAGATTCGCGTAGCAGCCGGTTTGTGACCGGCCGGTTCACGCGCCGCACAGCGATGCGCCTACGCTACAAAATTTACCAGCTCGACTTGGTTACGCCAGGAATCAAGCCTTGAGAGGCCAGCTCACGGAAAGTCAGACGGGACAACTTGAACCGGCGAATAAAAGCGCGCCGGCGTCCGGTAACCTCGCACCTGTTCACTACACGCGTTGGACTGGCGTCACGCGGCAATTGAGTAAGGCCGGCATAGTCCTTTTTCGCCTTCAACTCAGCGCGTAACGCGGCGTACTTCTTCACCGTCGCGCGTTTGCGTTCATTGCGATTGATCCAGGAAGTCTTGGCCATAAAGAGCGCTGACTATAATGCCACACCCATAATTTGCAACCGGACCCGGTCCCGGGCACTTACCCTAAGGCGCTTGTTCGTCGTCGTTGCTTGACGAGTGCGCTGGTCGACCGGCGGCCACTCGATGGACCGGATGCGCGCTTTTGCTTGAGTGATTGCGTCCGGTTCAGGCTGTCCTGTAAAACCTTAACAAGATCGACAACATTGGTTGGAGCCGGAGGAGCAGGCGCTTTCGCCGCGATCTCTCTGTTCTGCGCCTTCTGCTCGATGATCTCCATTAATGCCGTCCGGTATTCGTCCCGATACTTTTCTGGTTCCCAGGAAACTGCCATGCTCTCGATGAGGGCCTGCGCCATTTTCAATTCCTTATCGCTAACTACGGTAGCCGAACCATTCTTCAAAACCTCAGTGCTCAATATTTCGCTGGCAAAATGCATCAGCTCCAAAATCAAAAATAACCCATCCGGTTTCACAGAGGCCAGATGTTCACGGTTGCTGATCACGACCTTGGCAATGCCGATCTTGCCGGTTCCGCTGAGCGCCTTATGCAAAACCGCGTAAGCTTTTTCCCCGCCCTTTTGCGGCTCGAGAAAATATGGCTTGTAGAAAAACTTCGGATCGACCTGCTCCAAATCCACGAAGTCGGTAATATCGATTGAATGTGTGGACTCGATCCGTACCTTCTCGAAGTCCTCGTCTTTCATCACAACGTAACGGCCCCGCTCGTATTCGAAGCCCTTCACGATTTGATCGCCTGGAACTTCCTTTGAATCTGCCTCAGCCACCTTTTTGTACCTGATAGGACTAAGATCGCTGGAACGAAGCTGCCGGAAACTAAGCTTCTCCTCGCGCGTGGCTGGATAAACTGCCACGGGAATATAAACCAGCCCGAAGCTGATACTGCCTTTCCAGATAGGACGCATGGGTAGGAAACCCTTTTTCCACAGTAGCTTGAGCGTGTCAACCTCCCAGCCCTTTGTGGCATCCTCGCGGAATTTGCCTTGAAACTTCGGGAAACAGCCTGATGTTGAGGCCAAGCGCATGAGCCTTATCGCCAGTTTCATGAATTTGGCAGGGCCGGACCTGATCGTCATCCTGTTGATTATTCTGGTCTTATTCGGAGCGAAGAAATTACCAGAACTTGCCCGCGGAATGGGCCAGGCAGTAAAGGAGTTTCAAAAAGCGAAGGACGAATTCAACGACGAACTGCACAAAGCCGGAAAGTCCGAGGCCGAAACCGCAAAGTCTGACGTGAAACCGGCGCAATCGACTGTGCCCCGAGGCGACAGCCAGCCTGCAAGCAGCGACGGGAAAGCCGATCAAGCGTAAGCAAGCGTCCCCTGCCGAAAGCGACGCGAGGAGGCTCACATTCTAGCGAGCGCGAATCACGCGCTTGCGTTTTGGGGGTGCCCCTCCGCTTTTTCAGACGAATCATTCGCAATCGAAATTCTGCACGTTTGACCAAACGCGCGATTTACGGCAAAATCGCGCCTCGTTTATGGGCGAATCTGATCTACGCACTCGCATCAAAGAGATGCTTGTAAAAAACTTAATGCTGCAAGTTACCCCGGAACAGATTGGGGATGATCTTCCGCTTTTTGGTGCGAACGGTCTCGGTTTGGATTCCATCGATGCGCTTGAGCTGGTGGTGAGCATGGAAAAAACATTTGGGGTCGGTGTGCCAAGCTCGGAAGTAGCTGGCAAAGCGCTTCAAACTGTAAATACAATCCACGATTACATTCTCGAAAAGCGCAGCGCGGCTGCTTAAATTGCGGTAACGGCATTCGTTGCCGATTCCACGTGAACATTCTCTACGTAGAGAGCAGCCGCAGCTGGGGCGGCCAGGAATACCGCACCTGTCTTGAGATCAATTGGCTGAATGCTCATGGTCATCAGGCATGGCTCATCTGCAATCCAGATAATCAGATGCACTCCAAAGCCTCTGAACTCGGCACACGCCTGGTAACGATGCCGCTCGGGAGTCGCGTTGACCTGCCCTGCTCGTGGCGCCTCTGGAGATTTTGCCGGCGAAACCGCATCGATTTACTCAAAACCTACAGCTCGAAAGATCACTGGCTTTGTCTGCCGCTCTATTTCTGCGGGATTCCACTAAGCCGCGCGCGCTGCATCACCGACCCGATCGGAAGCAAGGGACGCGCATTTGTTTTCAAGCATGGCTGCTCGAACATTGTGGCGGATGCATCGGTGATTAAGCATGAACTCGTTCAGGAACACGGTGTTGATCCTGCGAAAATTGAAGTCATCGGTTCAGCTGTCAATTTGGAAAAATTCAAGCCGCCGCGCGATCGGATGAAATTTCGTCGTGAGATCAGTGTCGGCGCAGACGCTCCGCTCATTGGAAACGTCGGAATGATCCGGCCGGATAAAGGCCAGCTCATTCTTGTTGAAGCTGCTCCCCTGGTTTTAGCGCAGCGACCGGATGCGCGCTTCGTCGTCGTGGGACAGGGCACCGGCATCCTAAAGCGCGGGATCAACGTAAGGAACGCCATCGATCGCGCCGGCCTGGCCGATCAAGTCATCATGGCAGGGTATCGCTGGGACACGCCCGATGTTTATGCGGCGTGCGACATGATAGTGATCGCTTCGCTGCGCACCGAAGCATCGCCCATCGTGTTGCGCGAAGCCTTTGCCAGTGGTCGTCCCGTCATCGCGACAAAAGTGGGCGATATTCCGGAAATTATTGAGCATCGGAAAAACGGTCTACTCATCGAGGCGGGCGACGCCAAAGCGCTTGCAGCTGCGATACTGGAATTCATTTCTGATCCAAAATTCGCTGCGCACTGCGCAGCGAATGGTCTGCGTTATGCAGCCGAACATTTTTCGTTCGATGAAATGATGAAAGCAAAGCTTCGCGCCGACATTGCACTGTTAGAAAACGGCATGGATCCTGAAGCGTCTGTCAGCACCATGTCGTCGCAGGAAGTTGATTCTCGATCGGAAGCCCTCACGCAGTTGAAGAAGAATTGATCGCATCGATCAACTGTCGGAAGCGTCCGAACCTGCAGCGGAAAGGCGTAAAGATCAGGCGAGACAAATCCCAAATTTCAGGCTCATTTTTTTCCTGAGGCAGCGACGTCCCCTGGATGATTTCGCCTTTGCGCACGATGTCGGCGAATTGCTTGTTAAGACCGACAACCGCGGCCTTCGACAAGCGATCATTCATCCTGATCACAAATCGTTCCCCTACCCAGCGGGCTGAATGATAGATTTTGTAAAAATCTAAAATTTCTGCGACGGCGTCACGGACGTTGTGCGTGATTTTGAACAGAGAGAAATCTTCCTTCGAGATGAAGCCTGACTTAAGCAGCCGATCGCTAATAAACTTCATCCATACCTCCCAATACTCTCCACGCGGCCGATCCAACATCACCACCGGAATAATACGGGCTTTCCCCGTTTGCATGAGTGTGAGCACCTCGAAGGCTTCGTCCAGGGTGCCAAAACCACCGGGAAACAACGCGAACGCATGCGCCTCTTTCACGAAGTTCAATTTTCGCGTGAAAAAATAGTTGAGAGTAATCAGCTTGGGGTCGCCTTCGATGATTTCGTTGGCTCGCTGTTCCGATGGAAGCCGAATGTTAAGCCCGAAGCTATGCGCGCGGCCTGCGCCCCGCTGCGCTGCTCCCATGATTCCGTCACCGCCACCGGTAACCACCATGAAATTGTGCGCCACCATTTCCCGAGCGAAATCCTTTGCCACCTCGTACTCGGGTGAATCGGTTGGAGTGCGCGCCGATCCAAAAATGGCCACTTTTCGCAAATGTTGAAATGGCGCGAAGACCTTCGCCGCGTTGCGCATTTCTTTTATAGAACGATTGATCAACTTGAGATCGGCAACGCTCATGCGATCGCTGGCTATCTTCAGAGCCGTAACGATCATTTCCTCGATCAGTTCGGGAGATTCGTTTGCGTCCCAATCGCGAACCAATTGCCGCACGCGCGCATCGAACGGCGGATTAATGCTCCATTGTCGCCATGTTGGCTGATCGTGAATTGCGCCCCCTGTGAAATCTTCCTCCATGGTTAAAATGTACTCGCAGTCGTGTCAGCTGCACGTTTGCGAATGCAAACACGTCTTCCGTTAAGCGGAAACCAGGTCCTCTAAAATCTCGCGCATGTGACGGATGGGTAGCGAATAATGCCCCGCGTTATCAATGAACCGCGCGTTGCAGTCAGGCAATCGTTTGGCGACTTCTTCCGCCAGACGAAATGAGAAGGCCCGGTCTTGCTTGCCATGCCAAAGCCGCACCGGAACGTGTACATCTTCCAGCGAAAATCCCCATGGTTGCGCGTAGATCTGCGCGTCCGCCATGACCCCTTCAGCCGATCCACGCCAGGCGCGACGCTGGCTTTCAAAGATAGCTTCGAACGCCGCCGCATCGCGCAGGCTTTCTGCGTCGCACGGTCGCAACATCAGCATTCTCAAAAGTAACGGCCGAAGGCGGACAGGCGGGCGCAAAGCCAGAATCGGCCGCGCCATGCAAAACAACTTTCGCAAAAGTTGCGGTCGCGATCGATGGAGCGCCAGCATCCAGCGGTAAAGTGGCAGCAGTCCTCTCGCATCCTCGAGCTCGGCCATGGGAATCGCGCCGCATACAATTGCAATTGCCCGCACCCGTTCCGGCATTGTCGCTGCCATTGCGTACGCATAGGGCGCGCCGCCGGAAATAGCGAGTGCTCGAAATTCGCCAATACCAGCATGATCGAGAACTCGTTCTATAACGCGCGGCCAATCGGCCAATTTTCGATTGGGGTGTAAACTCGATCGACTGATACCTGGTCGATCGGGTGAAATAATGCGAACACCGAGGTCGCGCGCTGGTTCGTGGGTAAGTCGCGCCATAGTGCGTGAGCTCGGCCAGCCATGGCAAAATATCACCGGCACTCCGTTTGCATCACCGTATTCTTCAAAAGCAACGACAGCATCGCCCTGGAGTTGAACAAATCTTTCCTTCTTCATCTTAAAACAGAGGCAGGTCTTTTTTTGGCGCTTGTATTGCAAGCATCTAATCTGTAAGGCAAAGTGTAGTGCGAACAAGGCGCCCCCGTGGCCTTCGCATTATTGGTTATGAATGATTACTCACAACCCAACGCGGGAAAAATCTCGGTGCACGGTAACGGCCTGGGCGCGCCGTCGCCTGAGGAAGTCGAAAAACGCGCCAGGGAAATTGCGATGATCGATGAGCGTAATCCCGACGAATTTACCGAAGCAGACTGGAGACAAGCTCGCCACGAATTGATGGGCGCAGAAAATAACACGCCCCCGGAAGAGACTCCGGACAATGCCGATCTTACGGAAGAGTGGAGCGTGGTCGCCAGCTCCAAGGGTCACCGCATGCCACGTCCCGGCACCGAGGAAGAGGAAACCGTTGGCGAGCATTGCGTGATCGACGGTCTCGAGGAAGCGACTCATGACCAGATGCTCGAAGCGCGCCGGGAAGAACTCGAACAAGAGGGAGAAATTCTTTGAGCTCAGCTTCAGCGGAAGCCGCCACCGACATGGTTGCGGCCAAAAGACCTCATTTTCATCCGGGCTCGGGCCGTGCTGAGCGTCTTCTTGCTCGTTTTCATCAAATCAGAGACTTCACCAACAGCCTCTGCGCGGGTCTAGAACCAGAAGATTGCGTCGTGCAATCGATGCCGGACGTAAGTCCGACAAAGTGGCATCTTGCCCATACCACATGGTTTTTCGAAACGTTTGTCCTTAAAAAGTTCAGCCCGGGTTATCGCCCTGAAATTCCGCAGTACGCTTATCTCTTTAATTCGTACTACAACGCCGCGGGCGACATGCACCGGCGCGATCTACGCGGATTAATTTCGCGTCCGACGGTAAGGGAGGCCCAGCGTTATCGCGCATCGGTCGATTCGCATGTCGACAATCTGCTATCCAGCGCGGACGAAAAGTTGCTCGATGAAGTCGAACCAATCCTCATTCTCGGATTCCATCATGAGCAACAGCATCAGGAATTGTTGGTCACCGATATCAAGCACGTGTTTGCGCAGAATCCGCTTTATCCTGTTTTTCGAGAGCCGAAAATTGGAGGGCGGAGCTCTGCGACGCCGGGCTCACAGAATTCGCCCCTCCAATTCGTCGATTTCGACGAAACAATCGTTGAGATTGGTCATGACGGCCGCGGATTCGCTTATGACAACGAAGAGCCCCGGCATCGAGCGTTGGTTCCCGCGTTTTCGCTTGCTACGCGGCCGGTCACAAACGGCGAGTATATGGCATTTATCGAAGACAATGGTTATGCGCGTCCGGAATTCTGGCTTTCGCTCGGATGGATGACAGTGAACGACCAACGCTGGCAGGCGCCGCTTTACTGGACGAAACGCGACGGCGCGTGGTGGAACTTTACTCTCTCAGGATTTCGCCCGGTGGATGAATCCGAGCCTGTGACGCACGTGAGTTATTTCGAAGCCGACGCGTATGCGAACTGGGCAGGCACGCGACTACCGACAGAGTTTGAATGGGAGCGCGCTGTGTCGGATTACCCAATCGAAGGAAATTTTGTCGAGGACGAGAATTTTCACCCAGCCGCACCTTCGACCTCAGGAGACGATAGACCATTGTACCAATTGTTTGGCGATGTTTGGGAATGGACCCGCAGCGCCTACTCGCCCTACCCCGGCTATCGTGCCGCGCCGGGCGCACTTGGCGAATACAACGGAAAGTTCATGTGCAACCAGTACGTTTTGCGTGGCGGTTCCTGCGCCACCTCGCGCAGTCACATTCGCCGTACTTATCGCAATTTCTTCCAACCAGAAAAACGCTGGCAGTTTACAGGGATCAGACTCGCGCGCGATCCACAGTGAATCGGTAGGGCACGCGACCACCGAACGAGCGCCGAACGATAATGCCATAATGACCGCCAACTCGTTAACGGCCGTACAACCTGCTTCTGGGGTTCCGCCAGCAACCTCTGATTTGTTGTCAGATGTAATTGCTGGCCTTTCTTCCGATCCACGCACGCTGCCTTGCAAGTATTTTTACGATGAACGAGGAGCAGCGTTGTTCCAAAAAATTTGCGAGTTGCCAGAGTATTACATCACCCGAACCGAGCTCGATATTCTGGATCGACACCGCGCTGAAATTGCGTCGCAACTCGGACCGAATATTGAGTTAATCGGACTCGGCACTGGCGCAGGCACCAAGACACGGATTCTGGTCGAAGCGCTCGAGAAGCCTGCGGCTTATATCCCCGTTGATATTTCGGAAAAGCAATTGCGCAAATCGAGTGCGATTTTCCGGAAAATTTTTCCCCACTTGGAGGTTCTACCGGTCTGCGCCGACTATTTGCAGCCCGTTGTGTTGCCTTCGTCGCGTCACAAGGCTGCGCGTAATGTCGTTTATTTTCCGGGATCGACTATCGGCAATTTCGAGCCAAATGAAGCGCTCGAATTTTTGCGCCGCATTGCCAATGTTTCGGGCCGAGGCGGCGGGCTGCTGATTGGCGTCGATTTGCAGAAGGATCAAAATGTGATCGAAGCCGCGTACAACGACAAAGCTGGCGTCACGGCGCAATTCAATTTGAATTTACTGGCGCACATCAATCGCGAGACCGGTGCAAATTTCGATCTAAGCCGGTGGCAACACCGCGCCATTTACAACTCCGAAGCCGGCCGCATCGAGATGTATTTGATCAGCGCGACCGATCAGACGGTTCGCATACAAGAGCGACAGTTTCATTTCCGCGCCGGTGAAAAAATCCTGACTGAGCATTCCTACAAGCACACGCCCGAAGGTTTCATCGCTCTGGCTCGCCAGGCGGGATTTGGTTTCGTCAAGTTGTGGACCGACGAGGCGCGTCTGTTTGGCGTGTTCTACTTGGTAACCGCTACGTGAGGCAGACAAACCTGCGTGGCACGCCGTAGCTTGTGCTGGGGCGGCTCATGCCCGCTCGCGTATTCGCCCCCAATGAGCGCCCTCGTTAAACTCGTCGATGTAACCAAGCGCTACGCGGACGCGACCGCGTTGCATGCGACTAATCTCTCCGTCGAACGCGGGAAGACGACCGTTCTCATTGGGCCGAGCGGCTGCGGCAAATCAACCTTACTTCGATTGATCATTCGCTTGATTGAGCCCGACTCTGGCGCGGTCGAGTTCAACGGCGAAGTCATCACATCTGATATCATCGGCAATCTTCGCCGGCGAATTGGATACGTGATTCAGGAGGGCGGTTTATTTCCACATTTGACCGCGCGCGCCAATGTTTTGTTGATGGCGCGCCACATCGGAAAATCCGAGGCTGAAATGCAAAACAGGCTCGTGGAATTGTGCGAGCTAACAAGATTTCCCGGGAATCTACTCTCGCGATATCCTGTCGAACTTTCCGGAGGTCAGCGGCAGCGCGTTGGGTTGATGCGCGCATTAATGCTTTCACCGGAACTGCTGTTGCTGGATGAGCCGCTAGGCGCACTCGATCCGTTAGTGCGCGCCTCATTGCAGAAGGATCTCAAAGAAATTTTTGCGCGCTTACAGCAGACAGTGCTCTTCGTTACCCATGATTTGGCCGAGGCGAATTATTTTGGTGATGAAATCGTGCTCATGAATGATGGCCGAGTCGTGCAAAAAGGCTCGATCACTGATTTGCGTGAAAAACCAGCCGACCCTTTCGTGTCGGAATTCATCAACGCGCAGCGTGGAGTCACGCTGATATGAAGGTCGTTCGCCTCATACCGGTAAGGCGCGACCGGTCCGAGCCGGACGGGCAATTGGCGCGCCGGGGACGGCCCAACGCACTTTTGCTCTTATTCTTGATCCTAATCGGGGCAGTCTTCCCCGCATCAGCAAATCCGATCATCATCGGTTCAAAAAAGTTCACCGAGTCGTATGTTCTGGGTGAAATCGCCCGGCATGCGCTAAACGACGCCGGGATTGCAGCGGAGCATCGCCAGGGCATGGGCGGCACGATCATTCTCTGGCAAGCGCTGCGCGGCGGACAAATCGATGCCTACCCGGAATACACGGGAACAATCGCTCAAGAAATCCTAAAAAATGATCAGCAACTATCGTTTCAGGAAATTCGAGACGCGCTCGGAAAATTCGGTGTTGGCATGACAGAACCCCTTGGGTTCAACAACACGTACGCGCTAGTCATGAGACGCAGCGAAGCACAACGCCTGGGCGTTCGCACTATCAGCGATCTACGAACGCATCCGGAGCTCAAGATGGGGCTAACCCATGAATTTCTCGACCGCCAGGATGGTTGGCAGCCGTTGCGCCAGCATTACGGCCTTCCTCAACAGAACATCACTGGGATCGATCATGCGCTGGGTTACGCAGCACTGGCCAATGGCTCAATTGACGTAAAGGACGCTTATTCGACCGATGCAAAGATTGAAGAAAACGACCTGGTAGTTCTCGAAGACGATCTTCAATTTTTCCCAAAGTATGAGGCCGTGTTTTTGTTTCGGTTGTCTACGTCTAAAGATGCGATTGGAGCGTTGCGCCGGCTGGAAGGAACGCTGGATGAGAAACGCATGATTCGGCTCAATGCGGAAGCGGAGCGCACAAGAAATTACACGGTCGCTGCAAACTTGTATTTTGAAGGAAGCGGAAGATCCGCGACTTTCGCGGGCGAATCCTTTCCGCACAAGCTTGCGCGCTGGACGCTGCGCCATCTCGAGCTCGCAGGATTTTCCCTATTGCTTTCAGTGATCATTGGGATTCCGCTTGGCATTGTTGCCAGCCGCGGTGGGTTGATTGGGCACGGAATTCTTGGCTTCGCCAGCATTGTGCAAACGATCCCATCGCTCGCCTTGCTAGCATTGCTTGTCCCCGTTTCATTTTTCGGGATCAGCATTCGCACGGCGATCGCTGCCCTGTTCCTTTACGGGTTGCTGCCGATCGTCCGGAACACTGCGAGCGGCTTGCAGGACATCCCGCGATCGTTGCGTGAATCCGCTATTGCATTGGGGCTGAGCCCTGTTACTCGGCTCTGGGAGATTTATCTGCCGATGGCATCGCGCTCGATTCTCTCAGGAATCAAGACCAGCGCCGTAATCAACATCGGTACCGCAACGCTCGCGGCATTGATCGGCGCCGGAGGTCTGGGGGAACCGATTTTGAGTGGCCTGAACTTGAACGATCACGTAACGATCTTGGAGGGAGCTATCCCTGCAGCGTTGCTGGCGCTCTTTGTGCAATGGTTCTTCGATGCGCTTGATCGCGTTCTGATTCCCAAAGGGCTGCGAATCTAGGTGGATCGTCTTGTCCTCAAGACGATGGCCGAATGGACCGCCAGAGGCGCGAATATCAGGCGGCAAAGCCGCACTCGTCTGCCAACGCGTTGAGGACAACGCGTTCCACCTTTGCTCATTTTCACCGGCGCGCTTAGTTAGACATATGGCAATCGCTTCGATCAATCCGGCTACGGGCGAAAAGGTGAAAGACTTCGCCCCGTTCGACGACGCCGAAATCGAGAAGCGTCTCAAACGTGCCGAGAACGCATCCAGTAAATATCGGCGAACTGCGTTTAGCCAGCGCTCGGAACTTATGGCGGCGACAGCTGAGCTGTTGTTGCAGGAAAAAGACAGATTTGCAGAAATCATCACACTCGAAATGGGAAAGTTGTTCCGGGCATCCGTAGAAGAAGTCGTGAAATGTGCACACGGCTGCCGATTTTATGCCGAAAATGCGGAACGCTTCCTTGAGGATGAGCCTGCACAAACGGACGCAGCCCGCAGTTATGTTCACTATGAACCACTTGGACCGGTCCTCGCCATTATGCCGTGGAATTTCCCGTTCTGGCAGGTGTTTCGATTCGCCGCGCCGGCGCTAATGGCTGGCAACGTCGGTCTACTGAAACACGCTTCAAATGTGCCGCAGTGCGCACTTGCCATTGAACAAATACTTTGCCGCGCGGGATTCGATGACGGCGTTTTCCAAACGCTCCTCATCGAACCAGAACGAGTCGAAAAGATAATTGTCGATCTGCGTGTGAAAGCCGTGACCCTAACGGGCAGCGAAAAAGCTGGGAGCGCAGTGGCGAGCACGGCCGCGCGTCAGATCAAGAAGAGTGTGCTTGAGCTCGGGGGCAGCGATGCATTCATCGTGATGCCAAGCGCAGATTTCGAGAACGCGCTCAGCACCGCGGTCAAAGCCCGCACCATCAACACCGGCCAATCGTGCATCGCGGCAAAGCGGCTCCTCGTTGCAGACGCAATTTACGACGAGTTTCTTGACCAGTTCGTGGACCGGATGCGCGCGTTGAAAGTTGGCGACCCCATGGATCCGGCCACTGAAATTGGACCTCTCGCAACTGAACAAATTCTGCAAGGCGTGCATGATCAGGTTCAGAAATCGATTGCAGCAGGCGCAAAATTATTAACCGGCGGAAATCGGATTCATGGCCCAGGATTTTTCTATGAGCCAACGGTTCTCGTCAATGTGCCAAGAGAATCGCCGGCTTATCGCGAAGAAGTGTTCGGTCCGGTGGCGTCCATTTTCCGAGTGCGCGATGGCGCCGATGCAATCGAGATGGCGAATGACACTTCGTTTGGTCTCGCTGCGAGTGCGTGGACGAATAATCCCGAGGAACAGAAGCTCTTCACGTCTGAGTTGGAGACTGGAATGGTGTTCATCAACGCAATGGTCGCCTCCGATCCCCGTTTGCCGTTCGGCGGTGTGAAGCGTTCCGGTTTTGGACGCGAACTCGGCGCGGCCGGGATTCGCGAGTTCACGAATACGAAGACGATTTGGATTTCCTGAAAAATAGGGCTGGAATCAACGATTCACCAACTCCAGGAAACTCCACTGTAGAAGGAGCGACCGTCGCCGGGATGGAAAATCTCGGGATCCGGTTCCGTGCGCGTCGGCGATCACATCGATAGAGGACACATAGCGCTGATTTGTCAGGTTCCTGCAATCGATAAAGACTGAAAATCCGTTGGTCCGTCGAAATCCCGCACGGAAACCAAGAAGCACATAACTATCCGCAAAGAGCGTGTTCGCCTCATCAACTGGATAACGCGAGAGGTTACACTGCACGTTTGGGCCCGCATAGAAACCAAACGGGCTTTGGTAAAGCAATTGCGCTTCATAAACATGAATCGGAATTCCTGCGATGCGATTGTCGCCGTAAACAGAGTTCTGATCGAATGACAAATGATCGCCTGAGCGATTCCGCTGCTTTGGCACCAAAATTTCCCGAAGCAATTCAACTTCCAGACTTGCTTCGATTCCCTGATGATTTGTGCGCGGGACGTTTCTTGTACCAATATCATTCCCGAAGGCGTCATTGACCTCGAGCAATTCATTACGAATACAGGAGCGATAAAGCGACAACTCCCACTGAAACCGCGAATACTCTCCGCGAGTTCCGACTTCGATGGTCCAGGCATGTTGCGGTTGAGCGGTGTGTAAACAACGCTGGAATTCGGACCTTCATCAAAATCGACCAGATTGTCCAGCGAAGGCGGCTGCCCAACTGCGACTGAAATTCATGAATGCCTGTGTCTGGCGATTGATTTCGTAAATCGCGCCCAGCTTGGGATTGAATCCCCAAAAAATTTGCCGATTTGATTGATTTCCTGCCGCGTCCGTCAAGAACTCATCAACGAAATGACGCTCCGCGAAAATCGCCTGCGCTCCAGCAAGGATCGATAACCGCGGTGTGAGATACAACTGGTCCTCGAGATAGGCTGGAACATTTATCGAACTGCCTATGCCTCGCGCAGTCGTTGCTCCCGGGTGCCCGAAAATATTTTCGTAATTTTGAGTGGGCTCGATTTCGTACTGTGGGCTCAGACCAATTGTAAGAATATTTCGTCGGCCAAAGAGTTCGTGACGGCTAACGAAATTCAGGTTCCCGCCAAAATTGTCCGAATAAAACTGCTCGATCCCTTCCCGAAAGTCCGGCGAAAAGAATCCGCGGTTCTCGATATCGTGATGGAACCAGAACGCACCGACATCAAGCTGAATCTCTTCAGTTCGAATGCTTAGCTTGTCCGCCAGGCGAACGTTCGACAACTCCTTGTTCCAATCCTGGGCTATCGCGGGCGGATTAGCCTGCGAGGGATCGTCTTCCATTTCTGACTTGGTCAAACCGCCGGGCAGATTCCGATTGGTCCGGTCCAGCGTAAGATAAAATCGATTCTCGACGTGGTCGCTGAACTCGTAACCGAGATCAGCAAAAAGGATTTCTGTGTCTTCGCGGCTGTGCTCACGAAAGCCGTCGCGCTGTCGGAAACTAATCGCGCCAAATTCATCGAACTGCCTTTGCACCGCGCCGCCGCTCATGTCGCCACGGAAGAAGCCGTAACTTCCCCCTTCAAGCCGGACTTGGAATGGTGCCGCATCGTACCCAGTAAACGGCACGAGATTGATTGCCCCGCCAAGTGTCAGCGCGCCGTATTTAAATGCATCGGCACCCCCGAAAGACTTCCGCGTGGCTGAGTGCCGCAACATCAAAATCCTCGAGAGTTGTCTCGCCATCCCCCTGGTTGAAGTTCAAGCCGTCCAGTAAAAACATCACACCCAGTGGCTCGTCTTCGGACGTGATTCCTGACCCTCGAATCGAGATCTTTGAAACCTCGGCGCCGTTTTCGGATTGAAGAAAAACGCCTGGGGTTCGTTGCAGCAAATCTTCGAAGTTTGACGCGCGACCGAGTTCCATATCATCGGTCGTCTTGACTGTGAAGGCTCCAGGAACTGCCGTCTTCTGCTTCGCAGATTCCTCGGGTGACACCGAAGTAAGCGATCCTATCGCCTCTCCCGTGACCGTCACTTCCTCTGTTTCGGCCGGGTTATTTGAAGTGTCGGCTGCCTGCGCAATTTCAATTCCGATTACTGAAACTGCTGTAGCCGCAAGAATAGTCCAACGTCTCCACATCGAGTTCCGATCAATTGCTTACCGGAAGTTGCTTCACAAATCGCCACCCGTTCCGCTCGTAACCGGCCGACTCGTAAAACTTGTGAGCATCTTCTCTGGTTAGCCGTGTATCCAACGCAACACGTTTGATTCCTCTTTGAGCGAAATCTTTCTCGGCAGTTGCAATCAACGCGCGACCAATTCTGCGGCTGCGCGCCGCGCTCAACGTCACCAAGGTAAAAATTCGCCCGGACGCATCGTTATGCCCATAGCTTGGATATGCAAGCGTGCCAATCATCCCGCACACGCAGCCATCCATAATAGCGACAAAGGTTTTGTAGGCCGGGTTCGACAAAATCAACTGTAGGCGCGCCTCCATTTCTCTGCGCTTGGTTTCATAGCCGAGTTCGCACATCAGTTGCGCCAGCACTGCCGCATCGCCAGGTGCGCGTGACGAATTGTAGATCGACATCTCCTTCCGTCGGCATTGGTGGATCGGCCTCTCCTGCCCGCAATGCTTCGCATAGCGATGCAGGGAGGCCCGAGACGATGTTAAAATAATGCTGCGGCCGCCATTCTTTGCCAACGCGCCGAGGACAGCGTGTACCACCACCCTGCCGGCAGCAATGTGGGCATTGAATTAGCCGGTGGCGCCGTTGATTCCGACGAAGCCTTCCCGTTCCAAATGCAGAATGATTTCTTGGGCAGCTTCCTCGGGTGACAGCTCGCCTGTGTCCACCCTCACTTCAGCGTCAGTCGGCTCTTCGTAGGGGTCCGATATTCCGGTAAATTCCTTCAAGATCCCAGCACGGGCTTTCGCGTAGAGGCCTTTTCGGTCGCGCTGCTCGCAAACTTCTACCGGCGTGGAAAGGTGCACTAGGATGAAGCCGCCAAATGGCTCGATCATCGTGCGCACGTCCTTGCGCGTAGAATCGTACGGCGCAATCGGCGCGCAGATGGCAATACCGCCGTTTTTCGTGATTTCGGAGGCAACGTAGCCAATGCGGCGAATGTTGATGTCGCGGTGTTCCTTCGAAAAACCGAGCTCTGAAGAGAGGTGTTTGCGCACGAGATCGCCGTCGAGCAGTGTCACCGGACGGCCGCCCATTTCGAGCAACTTAATCATGAGCACGTTGGCGATCGTCGATTTACCTGCGCCGGAAAGACCGGTAAAAAACACAGTCATTCCTTGTTTGTGCCGCGGCGGGAAGGTACGCCGCAGTTCGCGCGCGATTTCGGGAAAGGTGAACCAGGCCGGAATTTCGCGGCCGTCGTTTAGCCGTCGCCGCAATTGTGTGCCCGAGAGATTGAGCACGCGCGAGTCCGGCGGCACTTCGTTTTCGGGGAAATATTTATCCCGGTCTTCTACATAGACCATCATCTGGAAGGGCACCATCTCGACACCGATCTCGGCTTCGTGTCTGCGGAACAACTCCTGCGCCTCGTACGGTCCGTAGAATGGCTTGCCATCGGCATCGTTGCCTGGCCCCGCGTGATCGCGGCCGACAA
>WNFX01001761.1_pt1 | contig 37955 bp, 34 predicted proteins | sample 5400111 | NCBI WGS metagenome assembly WNFX01 (sample SAMN13153363, study PRJNA577476) | soil metagenome | isolation source: 40 cm soil or saprolite under grassland replicate 1 | place: USA:California | collected 2016-06-15
CTTCTCTTTTTTTAGATCTTCAAATTTCTTTTCGTACCATTGAAGGAATTTTTCAGCTTCCAAAGATAGTGATCCTTTGCGTTTCTCCCTATACTTTGGGTCTTTAACATATTTTTCAATATCGAGGTTAAACTTAGGAATGTATTCTTCAAGCAAGTACCAAAAGATACTGCTGGAAGAGCTTAGAAAATTGCTCAAAATATATTGAAATTCTTTATCGGTCGGATGGTATTTGTTCATAGACTCTAGATTGAAATTAGCCTCTCGTATTTTCTCAAGGGATGGACGTTTAGCAACCAATTTCAACCAATCTGGTTCAAAATCAAAACTCACGAAGAATTTAATAAATCCAGGCTCTTCAGCAGGACTATTTTCTATGTTGTGTTTCCTTACTGCATTCAGTAATTTTTGTCCAGTATACTCCTTGTGTAATCTGCATTTTTTTATTGTACTTATCCACTTATTGCCATCAATTTCAAATTCACAGGGACATGTCAATGGTCTCCAAATATTCATATACGGTGTATGTTACCTCAGTTAACCAAAAACTTTTATTTACAGTCTCTATTTTGATTAATAAATTTCTAATAAAAGTAACACAACTTTTCGTTTAAGACAGAATCTAAAGCCTTAAATCATGTATTAATTTATACGATTTGTCTTACACGGATATTCAAAATATCATTGTCGTGATACAGTTCACCTATTGCTCTGAATTCTTGTCCTTTTTTTATCAAATCCCTCGGTCCATTATAATCATAATGATGCAATCTGGCATGCCATTTACCATTCACAAGTACAAGTGCTTTACCAGCTACCACTTTTTCGATTTCAATGTCATATGCCTCCCCAGATATTCTTTCTAAAATTCGAGTGTACTATGAATTGTCTTGAGGTATAATCCATTGTTTCCATGAATAGATACTAGAGAATATATCTTTCTAGCAGTCTGGTCTACATGTCTTTTAAATTGTACAATAGTTTGATCCCTTGTGGAACGCGACAATCTATTTTGCAAAATTTTGTTTTTATTATTCAATGGTGATTTTATTTTTGTGCTTTCCTGAAATTTGTCCTGATATGAATCAAGGTACTCGATCTCTTGTTTTGTCATAGGATTAGGTTCTAAGGTTTTTCTATAAACTGGTTTGAGTTTTAGGATTGAATCATTAGACGATAGAGCAGTTTTCATTTTTTGTATTTTTTTTCTGCTTACATCGAGATAGTGCTCATCAATTGTTTCCTTAGTTGCGAGAATTAGAACAGAACCAATATTTTTTCTCCCAGTTCTTCCTTTTCTTTGGATATACCTAATTTCGCTCGGTATAGGTTCATAAAATACAACCAAGTCAACTTCAGGAATATCGAGTCCCTCTTCTGCAATTGAAGTAGCCACAAGAACGTTGAAGTCACCTGCCCTGAAATATTCCAGAATAGAATTTTGTTCTACCTGTTTCATTCCCGGATCACCTTGTCTTTTTGCTTGACCCACAAATCTTGAAGCTTTAATCTTGTTTTTATTTAACAGATGAACTATGTGTTGTGCAGTATCGCGATATTGGGTAAAAACAAGGACTCTTGATTTTTTTCCTAAAGATACATTTTCTGTCAAACTTCCATTTTCATTCAAATTAAATTTTTGAGAATCAAATCTTTCTTTTAGGAGATTAATAAGATACTCAGCTTTCGGATGCTCTGTTTGCAAATTTTCAATTAGTCCTTTTACTTCTTTCATCCTATTATCATCCAGTAACATTTTGTGGCTCTTGCTTTGTTCCACATTAATTCTATCCAAAAAAGTCTTTAGTGAATAAAATCCTTGGCTCTCCATTAATTCTATGCAGTACATGAGTGATAGTGCTACAGATTGTTGCTTTAATGCAAAATATAACGATCGCCGTTCTTTTTCCACTGTAAGATCCAATTCATGTCTAAGCTTCTCACCTAAGGCTATTAGATCTCTCTTGAAAATCCATTTGGAATTCTTTTTTAATATCGAACGGGTAATTAGCCAATTGAATTTTTCTTGTAACATAGCCTTCAAAATCGACTTAATATAGTGATACTCTGAGGGGAGATCAAACCATTGCCATTTAACATCAATGGAATTGATGTATATTTTTACATCTGGATCTTCCTCTGTCTTATATTCCAAATTTTCGATAAACAAGTTGCGGCAAATCTCATGAATTTTATCTTGCTCCGATCCAGGACTAGCAGTTAGCCCGAGAATAAGTGGATAGGAACATTGTTGCACATACTGCTTTGCAATGCAGGTGTATGCATAATCTTTCACGGCCCGATGGGCTTCATCAAAAACTATCAATGAAAAATCATTTAAAGAAAGTCTGTTCTGCTTGATGTCATTTTTTACTACTTCTGGCGTGGAAAAAACAAGTCTAATTTCTTTTTTCTTCCATACAATTGTTCTTGCATATGGAAGAATTTTTCCTGTTAATAATGCGATTTGATCTTCAAATAATTTTATTGATGATACGAATGAATTCCTGTGTTGATTTACAAGAGGTCTAGTTGGAGCTAGGATTAGGATCCTCTTATCTCTATTATTGTAAAGAGAATTGATACAGACAAGCAATGATATGATAGTTTTTCCCAATGCAGTAGGAAGAATTACTAAAGTATTTTTATTCAAAGCAGATTGGCTGATATTTTTCTGATATTCTCTAAAATCTAAAGCATTTTTCCTAAGAAGCGGATGATTAAAGTATCTCGTTTCTTTCTTTAAGGACATGAATTAAGGATTATTGTTTACTAAAAGTAATAATAATGAAAAAGATATGGTCAACTAATTATTCAATTTTTTAATTTTTATTTTTATTCCTTTAATTTTCATTTCTTCTTTATTAGATCTCATATACATCTGCTTGGTCGGATAAAGGCTTTGACTTTTTTTCTGGATTTACTTCATCTATACTTGTGGCCAGTTGAACAATTTTGGTATTAGTAAGAATTTTGCTAATTTGGTCCAATTCAGAACGAGATCTGATTACAACTCCACGCTTTTTAGTTGCTATTCCTGATGTATCAACGGGGTTAATTTCTATTGCGATATACGCAGGTCTGCTTTTATATTCAGGCAGCTTAATCAAAAACACCCCTGGTACACTGGTCGCTTTTTTTTCCCAATCTTTACCATTTTTTAAAAATTCAGATAACCTCTCATCTACCATACAGTACTAATGTAATTAGACATTTTTAAAACCTACGATATTCGGAAAAATAGACCCCAGAAACAAGTATAATAGGGTTATCCGGTGGGAATAAGAAAAGAGATTTTTCCATTATTGAATAGCTTTGTCAATGTTCCCGATGAATCTCGCAGCGTACTTTTCCGTCATAAATATGCCCATCGTAAATGCTGCATGATTAATATTTTCTCATTAAATTTTTTGTAATCAAGATTCATTTATCGGAACAATGTAATTAATTCTAAAAAACATTGAATAAGGTTCGTTTTGCAAGAGCATAGATTATGTTACTAGAAAATGAGAATAAATAATTCAACAGAATAAAAATTCTGTAGAGTTCTTAATATGTTCCGCATGATAATCTAAAGTATACAATTTTACTGTGATCGTTATTGCCTATCATCCAGTTTTCTCTGCATTCTTACCGTAATCAAAAAATGAATGTAATGCAAACACCTTGAACATCCAATAGTAAAGGCTCTCTTATATTGGAAATTCAATAGAGGTACTATCCAATTCCAATATGGGAATATATATTGAGTGAGTATCATTTCCTATTTTTTCAACGAAATTGTGTTCGCCTGTTAATTGCCTTAACTCAATAAATTTCTGATTTGGTTTTTCTTTTTCAACGATATAATGGACTAAGGTTCCTCCCAGGGCTCCAGTTTCAATAAAAAGAATATCTTTTTCCTTATACTGTATATGATAAAGCATGGGAGTTAATCCTAGCGCAGATTGGGAAGAAAATAATATCACCTTTAACATGTCGCTCAAATTTTTGTATTTAAGAAATGTCATTGATGTTTCATCCTTTGTCATATCATTCATAGAAATAGATACTTGAATTTCATTGTATCGTTTTGAACTGAACAGTGATGAACAATTGTTTAGCCAAGCAACAACAACAATTAAGATGCCCGATTCCAGGATGCTGATCTTCAGCTTTGAAGAACAGCAGACTTACCACGCTGTTAGTAATATCATGCCATATCATTGATCAGGAAGGAATATTAGGGTATGATATTTGTAAGATTATAATATTAAGAAAATGAGCAAAAAGAAATTTTCATTGGTAATCTCATTTTTGGTTTTTCTTGTAATAATGTGTTATGGAACCTTAAATTTTGGTTCCAATACATTAGCTCAGATGCCCATAATTGGAAATTCTACCGCAGAAAATTCTCTTCCTCTTCCAGATCTTTTTGCAAGAGTCCAAAAATCGGTAGTACAGGTAACTGATAAAGACAATTCAAATGAACTCGGATCCCGATTAGGTTCAGGATTTGTATATGATAAGGAGGGTCATGTGATTACAAATTACCATGTAGTGGTGCCTACCTCTAATAATGAATTACAAGTAAGTTTTTTGGACGGGAATGTTTATTCTGCAGACTTGGTCGGTTTTGATCAATTTGCAGATCTGGCTGTCATAAAGGTAAAAAATATTTCTTCTGATAAATTAACTCCATTACCTTTAGCCAATTCCTCTTCCTTGAGAGTAGGTGAAACAGTTGTCGCAATTGGGAATCCATTTGGACTATCAGGTTCAATGACTGTTGGAATTGTAAGTGGTTTGGGCAGACTTTTGCCATCGAATGAAAATGAAGATAGTTCTGGACTGGGCTCCTCATTCTCTATTCCAAATATTATACAAACGGATGCTGCTATTAATCCTGGAAATTCAGGTGGCCCGCTCATTAATACTCAAGGTAAAGTAATTGGAGTCAATACTGCCATATTTTCAAATACTGGAGTTTATTCTGGAGTGGGTTTTGCTATCCCATCAAACTCAATTAATAAAGTTGTAACTTCACTTATTCAAACAGGCTCATACCGCCATCCATATATTGGAATAATTGGGCTTAGTCTAAGTCCAGAGTTATCCAAACAAATTGGATTGACTCAAACAAAGGGTTTTCTAATAACTGGTATCACGAAAGGCAGTCCGGCTCAGAAATATGATTTACACGCAGGATCAATAACAACTTCTTATAACGGGAGAGATGTTAATGTAGGTGGAGATATAATACTAAAAATTGATAACAGAGAGGTAACAAAGATTGATGATATCTTGTCGTACCTTGAAAGCCAAAAGCAGGTCGGAGATAAAGTACATCTTACCGTTCTTAGAAATAACTCAATTAAGGAATTAGATCTAGTATTGGGAGATAGGCCAGCTCAGAATAAAATAGATTCGTCATTGAATAATTTGCCTAACAATCTTCCTCCTCAAGGTGACAATAACTATCCAAAAAATCTATATGATGAGTGCGTAAGCGTTGCGGGCAAAAGTCTTTGTGACTTTCTATTTAAGAAATAATGTTATTTGATATCGTAACATAGCTGTAAAGCCATATTTACATATTTTCGATTTTCCAAAATTAATAGTCGTCAACTAATTTTTATCCAGGTTTTTCTGCCTTTATGTACCATTTTCCCGAACGAATGCCTAATACAATAGTTCCAATATAGTTACCCTTCTTGTACACTTTAGCAAATTCCTTGCCAAGGCCAAAAAATGAAAGGAAAAGATTATCTTTTTGATGGTAACCTGATTCTATAACTTTTATGCTCAATTTAGTGCTCACCTTAAGTATGATTTTACGTGCATCAGACCAATTACCTGTCCATGAGATGATTTCAAAATTTCCAAAATTCTTTGATGAAATTTGATAACCTTCAAGCCGTGCCTCAAACTCCTTTTTTTTCTCTCTCGAATATGAATTCATCCATTCTATGGCTCTACTTCCCATTCCTTTTTCGACTCCAAAATTATCTGACCCAGCCAATTACCTAATTTTCTGAAACTAATAATTTTAAACTTTTTAAAATGATGGTTATTCACGATTCAAAAACATAATGATGTCCATAAAAAATTTGAAGATAGACTGGCATAATCGCAAACCCCTAACATTTCATTAATATCTTACATATTCCCTTCGGTAGTAGCTCGAACAATAAATTTCTTAATTTGAAAAAACTGAAAAGCGAATGATTTAAGTAAAATAATGTGGGTAGATAGAATAATGTCGAATGAAGTGAACTTAGGAGAAAGTCCGAACCATTTCATAGTTCTAGATGCAATATCAAGGGGGATAAATAATATTGGAAAGATATCAAGTATGTCCAAATTATCAAAAACTGAAGTTGAATTAATAGTAAATGATCTAGTTTTTCAGAGATTAGTAGCCAACATAGAAAAGAGAGGGTTCTTTGGTAGAAAAAAAATTGAGTTAAAAATAACAGAGACGGGGGCAAATCTTCTTGGTGATAAGAAGAGGGAATTAGGAAAGAAGGTACAAGAATTGCATCAATACTATAACAACGGTGACAGATCTCAAATGGACTCTTTTATGGTTTCAAATAGAGCATGGATGCCGATGATGCTTTTTACTGGAATAATGGATATTCTATTTTTTACCTCAATGATGTCATTAATGGGACTAGCATTAAACCCTATGGAAAGCTCCTTTACTGGTAGTAGTGGTAATTTAGACAATAGTAACAGTGCAGACAATACTTCTGCAGACAGTGCGGATAATACAGATAATTCCAATACGGATTCTCAAGATGTAGGAAATGATGGTGGCGGATTTGATGGTGGCGGATTTGATGGTGGCGGATTTGATGGTGGCGGATTTGATGGTGGCGGATTTGATGGTGGCGGATTTGACTTTTAGTATTGCTATAGTACAAGCTATCAGCTAGTGAATTTGAAACGAAAGCACTTTGAATCTTGGTTATCAGAAATCGTTAGATTATTAGTAGATATGGAATGATTCTTGTTTATTAAATGTAGTAACTAAATCTCAAATTAAAATCGCAGCTATGGTTTTTAGTGTTCTATGTCCTGCTATATTTGATAAGTGTTTCGACAATCCAACCTACGTCGTCTTTAGTTTTGGTAAGATGTGCAATTTTTATACAGTCCCTTATATCCTTTGATCTCATTTTGTGCCATACCGAATCAGCTACCTCATTTGCGATATCTTTTGTAATACCTTCCTGACCTAGCATGTGAATTGATATATCCCGAAAATTTTCAAACTTGTACTGTTTAAAATGTAACACCATGAATCGCGAGAGCAGTGGAGTAAGCATATGTTCTGTCCTATTAGTAGTAGCAAAAACCCATGTCTTAAGTTGGGTATTTCTCGTCTTCATGTGTTTAGTTTCTGCAATTATTCCAGTTTCCATAAGACTAAGGAGAACAGTCTGGTCTTTAATTGGCATGTGTTCAATTTCATCAATAATCAAATATCTGGGACGTTTTTCAAATAAGTAGTCAACCATCCCAGATTTGGTACTGTGAGTTCCCAATGTAAAATAAGAACGCTCAAGTTTCATGCATCCCAGCATAAACAATGTTTTTGCTGATGCAGGCGGACCAACAAGTAAGATATGAATTGGTTTTTGTGATTCAAATGATAAGAAAAATAATTTCTTTATGTCGTGATATCCTATTATGTTATCAAAAAGGTTATTACGCAGAATAGATTTATTTGAATTATTATCAAATGTACTTTTTTTCGCAGTTAGTTCCTTTTCAATATACATTCCTTACTCTTGATTCATTCGATTTACGTGATTATAGGTCTTACTACAAAATCATGATGTCTAATTACTATAAATTATTAGACGGAATTAAAGTATGACTGTCAAATTAGCAACGATATCTTATTAATAAATTAGATCCAACCAGAAGGTTTGTCAGTACCATCCAATTTTCATCTTGAAACCAAGGTAAATAAATAGCAAATATTTCACTATAACATATAATTTATTTTTAGTAAATTTTCTTAATCTCATCATACGATATTTAATAAATGACATACTTGCTAACTATAAGTACCTATTATTTATGGTTCTCTATCAATTAATCGATGGAACAAGATAAATTTTTGACCATCGGATAAGGTAAAATTACTTCCATGAAATGTAAAGCCAGCTGCTTAACAGGATACGATTATGGATTTGACGATAAGATACTCATGTTGTAAACGGGTGGAATAAAAGATTGAAAATGCATCCAATGCAAAAAATATCAAGACTCCGCACTACGATAGGACTTGGATATATCAGAAAGTAATAACTAGTTAGTACTTGGTTTCCCTACGATCTAAGTATAACAAGGTTGCAAGGATAATTTGAAATAAGTTAGTCCCTAGGTAAATTATTATAGACATCATTAACCATCAAATCATGGATGCGTTATCGTAAAAAGCACAAGAATAGCGGAAACTTAAGGAATGGGTCTAAGGATCTTTTTACTGTAAAATGGGAAAACAACCGCGTTGTAATGATAGATCAGACAAAGTTGCCAGGTAAACTAGTATATGTAAGGTACAACAAGTATGAGGACGTTGCTAAAGCGATAGAACGATTAATTGTTAGGGGTGCTCCTGCCATTGGGGTTGCAGCTGCCTTCGGTATGTCATTAGCCGCAATTTCTAGTAGGGCTAAAACACCAAATTCTCTACTCAAAGATCTCAAGATTGCATATAACAGGTTAAGATCAACTAGGCCTACAGCGGTTAATTTAGTATGGGCACTTGATCAAATAATGAAACAAGCAACTTCAAAAAGCGATGTTCAAGATATCAAAAATTCAATCATTCTTACCTCTCTAAACATGGCAACAGATGACATTACAATAAATAAAAAATTGGGAAAGAATGGAGCCCAGATGATAAGTAATGATGAAGTAATACTCACACATTGTAATGCAGGTTCTCTTGCAACAGTTACATATGGAACAGCGTTAGGTGTTCTTAGAGCCGCAAATGAGATGGGCAAAAATATACGTGTTATTGCAACAGAAACAAGACCTGTGATGCAAGGTTCTCGATTAACTGCATTTGAGCTAGATCATTATGGAATAGATTTTAGCCTAATTCCTGATACAGCTGTAGGACATCTAATGTCTAAGGGCACAATAAGTCGTGTAATAGTTGGTGCAGATAGAATCTTAAAAACTGGACATGTATATAACAAAATTGGCACCTATCAAGTTGCAGCTCTTGCAAAGAGACATGGCATTCCCTTTTATGTGGCTGCTCCAATTTCTACCTTTGATTTGACGAGTAGCGTCGATGATGTAGTCATTGAAGAAAGAAATAAGAATGAATTGATGCGAATGGGTAATAAGCTATTAGCTCCAAAAGGCATCAAAATTCTAAATCCCGCATTTGATGTAACTCCTCCTGAACTGATTGCAGGAATCATAACTGAAAAATGTGTTTTAATGCCGCCCTACGAAAAAAGTATTGCCAAAAATATAAGTTATGGATAAAGTATTTAATCTCTAAAGATATTTTTAATATTGGATGCCAGAAACAAGTATCAGCCAAGAACAGGTATTTTCGGTATTAAGGAAATGCATGGATCCTGAGATCCCTGTCAATATAGTTGATTTGGGATTAATTTATGGTGTAAATATTAACGAGGCAAATGATGTTGATATTGAAATGACTATGACTACAAGAGGGTGCCCGCTTCATGACACACTAGTTAGTGATGTTAAGAGATACATTGGGAAGATTGATGGAGTGAGAAACATAAATATCTCAATTGTTTGGGATCCTCCATGGAATATTGAAAGAATAGAACCTTCAGTGAGAGAAAAACTAGGCTTTGGAAGACCAAAGTTGCGCTTTCAAGTTGATTATGAAAAGTACCAACCTTTGATTAAAGGCAGGTTGATTACTCAAGAAGATGGCTCTTTGATACTTGAAAATGAGAAAGAACATAAATTTATGGTTAATCAGGCAATTGTCGATTTTTGGAATAGCTGCGATGGGACAAAAACAATTACACAACTGGCAGATCATTTTTCGTCCAAATTAGGATTGCCCAGACAGCAAGTGGAACAAGAAGTAGTTCAACTTGTGCAACAATTACTTGAATCAGAATTATTAAGACCTCAACAATGAAAAAATAGTATTGTGGCAAAAAAATAGTATCATTTCAATTATATCTACGTTCAATAAAGTAGTTGTAGAGTTAGGAATGGGCGATGGTCAATTATTGAGTAATATTATTGAGCATGAAAAAAATCCAAATACATGCTATGTAGGAATTGAAATCGATCCGATTCAAATCCAAGAGTCTCGTAATAAATTGAGAAGGGAAAATGTTTTCCTGATTAACGAGTCCTTTGAGCAAGTACTCTCATATTTTCCACATAATTATGTAGACCATTTTATTTTCGTACTTCCTCCCCCCTGTTACATAGACAAAAGTATGGAGAAGCAATGGATAATTCTGTACCAAAATATCTTTATGAAATTAAAACAAAACGGAATCTTTACTATAGTGACAGAGGTAATTAATGATTTGCTAGAACCTGTCACTGATAATGAAGTCAAATCGTGCGTAGAATGGTTAGGTTCCAGCTTTGCTGCTCTTGGTTTTAAGATAAAGGATATTTTTGAAGACAGCCCTAATTATTATAGCTCCCACTTTTTAGAACAGTTTGGAGGAGATCAATTAAGAATAAGATTAATTACATTAATTTTAGTGAAACCAGGTCCTAAATTAATATGACCTAATTATTATTGCTCAAATTACTCTTGTGTAGTAACATGCTGTGATCATTCATGCACAGTCTTGAACAAAATGATGAGTAACAGTTAGAATGATTGCATGGAATTGGGTCTTGATTATTGAACCTCTTATTGCAGTAAGTGCAAAAAGATTCTAATTTAATAAAATTGTAGTTAAGAAATTTGCTTCCACAATTTCTTTTCTCTTTAAACCATCTAATGTGTACATTTTGTGTTTCAGCGTAACTCATAACTATATCGTATGCTTCATAGTATCCTTGTGCAAAAAATTCTCTGTAGGACAATTTGCTACCATCTCTTCTTGATTCAGAAAATGAAACAATCCACTTTTCGCAAGGAATGATATTTTTTTCTTCCACATCTGGAACGACCTCCCTGCCCCTCTGTTCGTAATTATTTTTCAATTAATCGAACAAAATGTTAATTTCAAATATATATTTATTTGTCAATTATTCAAGTCTAGTAGAAATCCAATGAATGGTTGTTATATCATGATTTGTGTTTGTCTTAATCTCTTAATCTCAAGTTTTTGTCAGGTTTATAAGAGATGATTATGGATAAATTGTGGTTGGAAAAAACTTGTGCATATTGCGGCAAACTTTTTGAAGGCGAAAGTTGGCCTCATGTCGAAGGAAACTCAAACTTAGGAGTTATGAAAATAGAAAATTTTTGTTGTGAAGAACATAGAAATTTATTTTTAGAATCCACATAACAATTTTAGTTTCAATTTCCAAACACCTGACCAAGGTTGTTTCGCATACTACCGAAAAATCCCTTTCTACTCTCTTTCTTCTTGACATGTTCAAAACACTTATCACATAAAGATCTCAAATTTGAAGGTCTGTTGTCTTTCAATGAACCATTAATGTGTTCAAAAAAGGGACCATTACTTCCTCTAAATTTAACAGAACATTTTTGACATCTATGATGTGACCGTTCTAGCACAGTTTGTCGAATACTAAGGGTTAAACTTTCATATTTTTTTCTGTCTATATTTCCACTGGTAGTTCCGCCAAAAAAAGACAATGTTTTGTCTACTACAAGGCCAAAAATAACTTTTGCTATCTAATTTCTCATTATCTATTTAAATAATAGCAAATGAATTGAGTTGAATATTGATTTTAGTAGATCGGCTTAATTTGAATTATCCCGTTGTTTTTTGACAAGTTGGTCAAATAATCCAATTTAAGTTCTCGATTTGACGTTAATAATGTCAAATCGTGACATCAAATCGTGACATTGTAATGAAAGATAATCAAATAACCATTCTTATTTAATGATATAACAATCGTATAAATAAACCAAAAATTACTTAAAAAAATTTATGTTTAAATGGCGTAAGTTACCAGTTTAAACTACTTCAAAATGGGGTGACCAATTCAAATGGCACATCATAATTTTCTATTTTACATACGGATCCGGGCATACATACTACACCATATACAATTACGTTATTACATTCAACATTACTTCCTTCATTTTGTGAATTATTTTGACATTTGTTAATTTGCTGGCTTTCACTATTTGTTTGTACTTTATTACTGTCCTCTTTTTCAGCATTCTCTGCCCTAGCTTCTTGTATTCCATTGAGCAGTACAGTGGAGATTAATGTTATCGTAAGTGCCGATATCAAAATAATTGTTCCATTACTTGCATATTTCATTAACTTAATTTTTTATATATGATATATTAGGAGTGCGTTACAACTATTAGTAAAAAAAGCAGAGGATCTTCTTGCTCAATTTCAATGTGTGAATTTCTTCTATAACAAATTTAGAAAAAGTTAAAAAAGAATTTGAAAAGAAAAATCTCCAGGAACATACAAATACCAAAAAATGGACCGAGTGGGATTTGAACCCACGACCACCTACGTTTCCCCTGTAAATGCAAGACAGTTCCATTTACATGCAAGGCAGGTATTCTACCAGACTAAACTACCGGCCCTACAAAAAGTTTATTTTCCTAGTTCATAATTTAAGTGCTTTTAATTAAACCATGTGACAAATAATGAGTTTCATATAATGACTTTAAACAACTCGTACGCACTAAATTTACAATTTAGAAAACGATATTCTTTTCAATTAATTTTGGTAACACTCAATCAAATTTTTACAAGATAATTAAAAAAGAAAATAAGATTTCAAGCAAAGGTATTCATTTGGAACTTGAAAAATAATTTGTGAGTGATAGATATTAAGCCTTTATTGTTCATAAGTATAAATTGCATAAAATTATCACAATTTTTTACTTTCAAATAAAGATGTGATAAGGTTATCTTATAAGATGTTATCTTATCTTAATTCGAATACACGGGTACTAAGGATAATATGGATCACTCTACTTCCATCGTGTTTCTATAGATAAGAACAAAAGCGCATAAATTGAGAACATATTCTGTTACAATTGTGAATTTCTATCAGTATGCCTTACTATAAGTGAAAGACCATCAAATTAATCTTAACAATGTCATCATAACTGAGAATTATAATTGCTGTGTCATCTCAAATTGGATTATTTGCCAAACTCTTGTTAGTGTGAAGGATACTCAGGAAATTAGAGTGTGTGTATAATAAACAAATCAAGAAAAAGTGATGTTAAATACTAGTATTTCTGACACGGTAGTGATTTTAGTCAATGATTTACTCTGAATTTTGATTGCCCAATTAGTTACGTAAAAACTTGAAAATAATCAGAGTTGGATGGCAGAGTTCAACAAAATATCTGTTGGAATAAATGGGCTACCTATGCGAAAATTTCACGTAAACTTGCACCATGAAGTAAGCATTTCGAATTTTCTGAAGCAAAACTACCTTATGTCCAGACAGAATTCATTCATTGAGTTATGACGGAATAAATCTATTGATCGAAATGCTTTTAGCACAAGAATAAATAATGTTGAATAATGTCCGCTCTTTTGAAAGATCGAGTTTGGGTCATGCTATCCGAAGTGGCAAAGAGAGGGGTTTATCCCTTACATGGATCTAGATTAGGAGTTTTCAGGATCCCGGTAGAAATAACAGAACATGCCGATATTAATGCCATAATAAATAGTCTCAAGAGTTCTGGATTCAAGATCGATTCATATGCTGATAGGATATATGTTACACAAAAATGGACAGAGAACGGAATTGATATTATAACTCAGAAAGGGCTAGAGGCAAACTTGGATATAACTGTTGAAATTATCACAGGTGATGTTGTAGACATTATTTATCAAATTAAGCCCTTAGAATACTTTGGCGACCATTATTGGATAAAAAATTATAGGCAAAAAACTAATACAAATGCAAAAATAATAATTGATACAATAATATGGAATTCAAAGATTGGGGACAAATTAATAGATCATTATCAAAAGTCACAAAAATTATCACCAGAGGAGGCAATAAAAAAATTAGATGAAATGACCCCACTCAAAAAGAATCCAATAACTAGGGATAGTTCATCTGTTGCTCAAAATGTAAAATCTCCAAACACATCACCTCAGCCTCAAGTTCAAGCTAATTCACCATCTGTTGCACCATCTCCCAAACCTCCCGCGGCAATTAAAGATGCCAATACAACCATTTCGCTTGTCGGAACAGGGAATTCATATTCAAAGATTGAAGGTCCGATTGATCCCGAATTCAAATCAAAACGTCAGATAACTGGAACGTACCAAGGAATAAAGGTATGGGGTCCAGTTGATCCTCCAGGACAGCTTGGAATTTGGGGAACGGAGGTTACAGTAGATTTTGATATTTGTGTTGCTGATGGTGCTTGCATTGAAGCTTGTCCAGTAAATGTATTTGAATGGTTAGATACCCCAGGACATCCTGCTTCAGAGAAGAAACCATTTATGATAAGAGAAAAAGACTGCATTTTCTGCATGGCATGTGAAAATGTTTGTCCTCCCCAGTGCGTAAAGATATTCCAAAATAAATAATTTCATAGGGTTTACACTGAATCTATAAATATTTACTTGTACTTTCACAATAGGTAGTGATGGAAGATATTATCAGAATTTAGCGGATTTTTGTTCTATGTTTTGATGGCAATAGCTTGGATCATGACAGGTTACACATTAAATTTTAATTATTTGAGCTATATGTCAATTAAGAATTCAGAAAATCAGAAAATTAAGGAGAAAATGAAATACACAATTGAAACTTGCCCGCTGGTAACAATTCAATTGCCAATTTACAATGAAAAATACGTAGCCACGCGTCTTATCAACGCAATCTGTGGAATGGATTTTCCAAAGGAAAGAATGGAAGTACAAGTTCTTGATGATTCCGATGATGAAACTTCAGACATCATTGAAACTTTGGTTGATGGTTATAAAAAAATTGGATTTAATATTGCCGTTTTTCATAGATTAAATAGATCTGGTTACAAAGCTGGAGCTCTAAAAGAAGGATTGAAATTCGCTAAGGGCGAATTTATTGCAATATTTGATGCAGACTTTATTCCTTCCAGTGATTTTTTAAGAAAGGCACTCAGATATTTTGACGATTCCAAAATTGGACTTGTCCAAGGGAGGTGGGGTCACATTAATGAAATGTATTCAATTCTGACAAAAGCTCAGGCAGTATCCTTGGATTTCCATTTTCTAATAGAACAAAAGGCCAAAAGTCTTTCACACCTTTTCATGAATTTTAATGGTACTGCCGGAATCTGGAGGACTCTCTGTATAAAAGACGCAGGAGGATGGCATACAAGTACGCTAGTTGAAGATTTGGATTTGAGTTTCCGTGCGCAGATGAAGGGTTGGAAATGCATCTTTGATGAAGATCTGGTTGTAAATGCAGAACTGCCTGTACAAATGAATGCAGCAAAACGTCAACAATTCCGCTGGGCAAAAGGTTCGATACAAGTAGCAAAAAAACTTTTGATCATTCTATTATCCCAAAGAAAACTTCCCATTGACACTAAAATTCAGATATTCATTCAATTAACTAAGCATATTATTAATCCTCTATTTTTGACACAATTTCTGATATTCCCTATTCTACTTATGATGAATTATCAGATATATGATACTGCGTGGGCCCCCGCAATCGGCATTGTTGCGTATCTTCTCTTGGGTCCTGCGACCTATTTGATAATGATTAGAAAAATTTGGCGAGAGAATTGGAGAACAAAAGCACTCCAATATTTATTCATGATATTCTATGCAAGTGGAATTTCCATTAATAATTCAGTAGCGATATTTGATGCAATTGTTGGAAGGAGGAATGAATTTTTGAGAACACCAAAATTTGGAATTATGGAAAAAAATCAAGATTGGCGCAATAATAAGTATGTATTACCTTTTACAAAAACTACTTTGTTAGAGATCTTTTTTAGTATTTATGGCTGCATTACAATAGCCATATCTTTGTTATCAGGAAACCCTATATTTGTTCCATTAATCGCATTACAAACAATAGGATTTATCTACGTAGCATACCTTAGCATTATCCAATCGAATAATAATAAAAATAAAACCAGTCTCTATTTGGGACTATCAACTAAATATAATATGCAAAAGATGTAGACGTGCTGTATAGGGATCTTAGTTAAAAATAAAAACCGTCGACCTAAATTGTGATGCTGTCGCGTGTCCACACGGCAATGCATTATGATAGGCTTGGGAATACTTAATTATTTGAAACTTCAATTTGTGTAATCAAACATTACACCCAGCATTTACTGCAAATAATAACGATTTGAATATTACTAAAGCAAAAAGCTAGATTCAATGGCCTAACGATTTGTGGGAGTGATTGAACATAATAATGATAGTGTATACATCAAACTATATTACTCCTGCTTCTCTTAGTTTATTTGGCAGATAAATATCAGCCAAATATTTGAATCCATATTTGAAGAATGCGTCCAATTCGCATTTCTCTTTTCTTTCTAGAAATAAATTCAATTCTTTCTTCCATCGTTTATCCTGAAGCCATGGTTTTTTCTTCATATCATTTGCCCTGTTTATGTCTTCTGGAGTTGCAGCAAGTCTAGCAACTTTTGGTATGTTATATTCATAAATATCTGAAAACATCATTCCTAAAACCTTTGAATTTGGTGTTACCAATCTATCGCTGTCATAACTTAAAGATTCGCTTCCAATTTTGTAACGTAAGGCAATACCCAGTCCCCATGGATCTGCATCAGCGAAGATAACAATAGGTATCTTCCATTTTTCATTTAACATTTTAACCATCATTCTTGTAGCCCTATCCGGCTCACCGGATCCTGTCAATAATATTGCATTATATTTTTGAATGAAGCCTGATTTTCTGATATTGTTCAGAACCGTATCTTTCTCAACCACCATCACAAAATCTGCCTTTACTTTTACAATTTCAAGATCGCGAATATTAGTAGGTATAAGTTGAGATGTTGCCCTGCTTCCAAGATTACAATCAATCAAATCACCACCCACGCTAAGTGTGATGGGCCCCGAAATCATTCCTTTTGGTTTGGAGGTAACAGAAAATTCCTCCCTTGGAACATTTGTCAAAAGTTCAATTGCTTTTATTGCGTCATCGGAATCATCCTGACCGTTCCAAAATTTTTGTTGATTTTTTTCATCACCAACAGTGCTTAAAGTTGCATAATACATGCCTCTTATAGTACTCTCCATTTCTTCGTCCAACAATTTTCTTATTGCATTTGCCATGACCAAGTATTGTGCAAAAGTAGGTATTTTTTTTGAGCTGTTTGGACCAATCTGAACTGTCTTGTTACCTATAGTCAGCATTCTCTTATCATCGGACCAAACCGTGTTATCGTACCCAACTTTTGGGATTTCAAGACTTGGCATAATGCCTTCAACAAGAATATCGTCACCAACGTCTTTCATTATGTTCCTAATCTTATTGATTATTTCTTTATGGCGTCTATCTTTTGGAGCCATGTTCACTTACAATTAAGTTTTTTTAGTAACTTTGCGCGACACATTAATTTTGGTTAGTTTTATTTTGTTACCATGTTTCGAAATGCCGTTCCGTGTATCAAAATTATTGAGTGTGGTTTCATTTCCATCAAGGTTGTTGTCGATTTTCTTTTTTTTGGTTACTTGAATTTTGTTATTATCCGAATCTGATATTATCTGTTTAGCGATATTTGTTAATTCACCACTAACAAATTTTTCTGCCATAATTTGGAAGGCTTTAGATAATTTTTTTGAATCAATTTTTATTGATTCTGATATTGCGTCAACTATGAAGGGAATATAGTGTTTATAGAGTCTTAATTTATTTTCGTCCTCCTTTATCTTTAATTCTCTTCTTATTTGGGCACTAACTTTTCTATAAAGATCTGATAAGCATGATTTCATATATTTTTTAAGATCACCTTCTGAGGCGATGCTTTCTTTTCCCGCTGTCTTATACGGTATCTTTGTTGAACATATATGAAAGAAAATATGGATTGGGAGATATTCTACGGTCCGGTCAGATTTTGTTTCCACATTTGAAAATTGTTCCTTAACTACTTTTTTTGAAATTCCCATTTTATTAATTCCTACTTCTGAAATTACTTCTCGTGCAACATCAGAACCTTCATCATATAAAAGGGGGATTTTATTAGCAAATCTAAACAGCTTGAATGAGGGTATGTCACCACCATATGCAATTCCACATTCTACTATTGTTGGCCTATTATTTACAACGCATATCCTTGAAGAATAAGCAGTTAATGCAGGTTTCAAAATCTTGGCAGATAAATGAGATTGACTTCCAGAATTAGTCATTTCTTTATTCAAAATAATTGAATACTCTGAAGTCATACCAACACTAAGGATCTTTTCCCCTATTGGACTCAAATGGTCGGTATTTGGAGATTGAAATTTTGTATGTTTACAAATATTCACTACTTTAATCAATTCGTGTTCGTCATGCCTGTCTGCCTGTTTTACGGCAAGTCCTGCTTTCATTATTATTTCCTTAGCCTTATCGTTAGACATTTTTTGAAATGAATTGCACAGTATTCCTTGCAATGTAGTCTTTTGATTCATAAAATTTAAAATGGCCTTCTTTAAGGTTTTAAGGTCCATGTCGGAAGGATGTGGTAATACTTCTCTTGATGGGACTGGCATAATCTCTGTTCTTCTTTTAAACGTTACCTTTCCTTCATCTGATTCAAATACAATGATCGCATATGGATTTACTATACTTGTTTGACTGATATAATCATAGATCTTATTTTTTGTTACTGGTGATAGTTTTGCGCGCAATACCGCTTCAACTTTAAAACCAGATTCACTTTCTATTTGTGATTCTTCATTTCTAACATTCTTCTTAAAGAGTGTGATTGGTTTATTTGTTCCTATATCTGTTCTGAGATCAAAATAGTACTCTGATTCTTCATCTGATTTTGACCATACTCGCAGTGGATGATCAGTATCCTTAGTTGAAAAAGCTGCTATCATCTTCAAGCCAACTCCAAAAAGACCTCTTTGTTGTTTTTCAACATATTTTCCAGAAGTTAGGAATGAGCATACAGCGACGGGAACTTTCTCTGATGGTATTCCAATCCCATTATCCTTGCAAGATATGGTCCATAGATCATTATCAGGATCAAGGAGCTTTAACCGTAAATGGATACTAGGTAATATGCGATTTATTTCACAGGAATCCAATGAATTTTCTATTAACTCTCTTACTGACATGTATAGAATACGTTCACCAGTGAAGCCAGCCAATGCAGAATTATCGACGAAAAATTCTGATTCTGCTTTTTTATCATAATGGATTTTTGTTTTTTGCTTTTGAGGTATTTGTAAAATAGTTTTAACCTGTTTTGTTCCTTTCTCTAAGACTTCAGTTGTAACTTTAGATGTCAATTGACAAAGTTTGTATGTTACTAAATTTAACTTTTTATGAAAAAACACTCATATCGTAAGTGTATCAAATCAAATAAGCTCAAATTGTGGAGCCATATGGCGTTGCCTCACCTTTTAATTCGATTAGTTTGTGAGAGGAGAATTGTAACAAAAGCCTTTTTTTACCTTTAAGAATCACTATAAAATCAGAACCCGTACCAACGATTTCACCACCAAAAAGGTCCTTGATATTCATCTTACATGATATTTACTTATCACATATTAATATTGACCGCATCCACTTACAGTATTTCAAAGAGTATTATTTTAGGTAAAAAATAATAATTCCTAATTACATTCTTACCTAGTTTATGGATACTGAAAGTAAGATTGACCTAATCTTGAGAGAACCAACAGAAGAGATAATCGAAGTCGAGGAATTGACGCAAATTTTCAAAACTAATTCAAAACCCCGACACTATATCGGATTAGAAATTTCTGGAAAACTTCATCTGGGAAGTCTGATTTTAACCGGTTATAAAATAAATGATTTCATTAATGCTCACGTAGACTGTAATGTATTTCTTGCAGATTGGCACACGTACATTAATAATAAATTAAACAGTAATTGGGAGAAAATAATTGAGGTTTCCAAATACTATGGCGAGGCGTTCAAATTTTTTTGTCCTGGTGTTAATATCATTTTAGGGTCATCACTTTATGACAATTATGATGACTATTGGAAAAATTTTATGATCTTTAGCAAGCATATGACATTGTCACGAACGTTGAGAGCTCTAACTATCATGGGGAGGACAGAAAAAGAAAAACTTGATTTTTCACAATTGATGTATCCTTCAATGCAATCTGCTGATATCAAGGCGTTAGACTTGGATATTGTCCATGCAGGAATGGATCAAAGAAAAATACACATGCTGGTTAGAGAAATTTTTCCTAAATTAGGATGGAAAGTACCAGTGTCCGTCCACCAACATCTACTACCGGGTCTCACAGAACCTACAAAATTTGGATTGGGAGAAGGCGACGAACAGGATTATAGGATATCTAGCAAAATGAGCAAAACTAATCCATTAGGTGCTGTTTCCATTCATGATAACGAAAGTACAATTCAGAATAAGATATCGAGAGCTTATTGTCCGATTGGTGAGTCAGAAAATAATCCCATACTAGAGATCACAAAGTATGTGATTTTCCACAAATTTCCCGAATTTCAAATAGAAAGACCTAGTAAATACGGTGGAAATTTGGTTTATAATGATTATAAGAAACTTGAATATGACTATATTCAGAAAAAGATCCATCCAAAAGATTTGAAAGATTCCGTTTCTATTTATTTGAATAAAGTGATAGAACCCGTCCGTAATCATTTTAAGAATATGACTATCCTGGAAGATCTTTAATATTATATCCATAACTCCAAAGGAATAAATTAATATTATTTACCATATTCATAATATTTTGAATAACACTTGTGATATTCTTATCAAAAATGGAAATGTGATTATTCCTTTTAATGGTATTGTTAAAACCAATATTCTCATTGAAAATGGAAAAATAAAAGCATTAAAAAAAACGATCGGTAATGTTAGCACTGATAGGGTTATTAATGCAGAGGATAAATACATTCTGCCAGGCATAATTGATCCTCATGTCCATTATGGAGTTTTTACTCCGATAGAAAGTGCTGCAAAAACTGAATCCATGTCCGCTGTAACTGGAGGAATAACCACAATCATGCGTATGATCAGATTAGACGGTAGTTACAGAAAGATTGTGAATCATCTTGAAGTAAGCAGGAGAACACACATTACTGATTATGCAATACATGCTTCAATTCTAGATCCTAGTCAAATTAAAGAGATGAGTTTCTTAAAGAGTATAGGGATTAATTCTTTTAAAATATATATGAATTTAGGGTCTGAGCTAAAAAAAATTTTGGCTGATTTGGATCCGGGTGATACCTCTCTTAAAGAAATTGAAGTTGATATGTCTGATGGATTACTAACTGAAATTATTAAGATGGGATCAGCCTTAAATTCCATAATATTGGTGCATGCGGAGGACCATGTAGAGTGTTCCAGAAAAATGATAGAAATGCGTAAGAGGAATGAACAAGTGAGTTCAGACCTTCTCAAGTTATGGTCATCTTTAAGACCAGAATCATCGGAGGTTAACTCAATAAAAAAAGTATTGAATATCGCTTTGGATTACGAACAAAATCTCTACTTTGTCCATATCGGTTCATCACAAGCTCTAAATGAAATTTACAGAAATAAAAAATTACATCAAAATCTAAAGATTTGGATTGAAACATGTCCCCACTATTTAACGCATACTACCGATTATGATAATATAAAGGGAAAAGTAGTCCCACCCTTGAGATCAAAAGGAGATCTTGTCGAGCTATGGAATGCCATAAAATCTGGTATCATCGATACTATTGGAACAGATCATGTAGCCAATGATTTGGAAATAAAAAAGGCTAGGGGAAACTTTTGGAATGTGCCTTCAGGATTTTCAGGACTAGGTACAATGCTCCCAGTAATGTTAAGTGAAGGGGTAAATAAGAAAAGAATTGATCTAGTAAGAATTTCTGAAATTTGCAGCGCTAATGCTTCAAGAATATTTGGATTTTTCCCACAAAAAGGTACGATTATGGAAGGATCAGATGCCGATCTCACAATTGTGGATATGGAAAAGGAACAAAGGGTAAGTTCTGATCTGTTAAATTCTCATTCTGACTATACGATATATGAAGGTTGGAAGCTTAAAGGATGGCCAGTTATGACTATTGTGAGAGGAAAGGTGGTAATGGAAGATGGAAAGGTGGATCAGAAAAATATAGGTCATGGTAAATTTATTGAAACTACAAAGACTAGGAAAGATTTTAAAAATTAGATAGATGAATTCATGATATAGGGGAGCCACAAATCGTTTAAATTACTATCGTGATCAATATTTACAGTTTTTGAAGAATATTGTAGAAGTGCAAAATGTCAAGAAATACTTTCCAATCAAAACAAATATGTTTTCATCTTTCAATTTGGGGAAAAGAAATTATAAAAAAGTATTGGATGGTGTAAGCCTGCTCATACCAGAAGGAAGGGTTTCTGTATTGGTAGGAGAATCAGGTTCTGGAAAGACCACATTGGCCAGAATTATTTTTTATAAACAGTATTCAAAAGAACAACGAATTAAAAAGATCCTTACTGTACTGGATGAGGTGTATCTTAAGCCATCCTCAGAATTTGCTGAAAAGTATCCTCATATGTTATCCGGCGGAGAAAGACAACGAGTTGCTATTGCTAGATCCCTAGTTATTGAACCGAAGTTGATTATTGCAGATGAACCTGTTTCTATGCTTGATGTTTCAATTAGAGCACAGATATTGGATATACTAAGACAGTTAAGTATCAAGCGTAAAATAACGATTTTTTACATTACGCATGATCTGATAACGTCAAGATACATCGGAGACGAGATTTCTGTTATGTACGCTGGCAATATTGTTGAAACTGGGCCTATAAATGAAGTATTGTCCAATCCACTTCATCCCTATACTCAAGGGTTGTTGGATGCCGTATCTGAGCCTAAATTTGAGAATATTGATAAGGAAAAAATAATTAGAATAAAAAATTTTGATTCAATCGCTTCTGAAAGCGGTTGTAAATTTATCAATAAATGCCCATATAGTATGGACATATGTAAGAATGAACCAAAATTGAAACGAATAGAAAAAAATCATAATGTATCGTGTTTTATATATGATAAGAAATGAAAATTTGATATTAAGAGATAATGATGATGATGATGATAATTATTAACTTGGGCCTTACAAAATTAGTTTCTAAATATAGGACTACATCAATTGGGTCATACTAAATTTATACCCAAAAAATAAAAAAACGAAGGGGTATTGTTTCTAAGGACAGCCTTCCATCTTTTGTATAAAGTAGCCGTCTTCTTGTATGTTGTTTTCGATTACTTTAGGTGCTTCTTGCACGTGACAAAACTGACATTCTTCTTGCGTCATTTTTTGTCCTCCTTGGCCGGCATTTTCTAGATATTGCTTTCCATATTCTATCGCTTTTTCATGCGGAGTTGAAGCTTCCACTATAACGTCAAAATGCATAATCTTTCCATCTTTTTTTGTTACATATGTATCGTATACTGCACATTCCATGCCAATAAGGTAATAACAATCTCTATTTATTCTATTTCACTCCACAGAAAATGGGAATATTCCAAAATCTGCTCATGATTATTATAGTCCGCTCTAATCATAATGATCGTGGATTTAACTAAAGAAGAAGAGGAGGCGCTTGATGGGAAGTATGGTCAATCAATTTCAATAGCGTACAAGATATTAGTGTCTATAGGCAAAGCAACCGATGCAGAAAGATTAATTCCGGTAGACTGGGTCCACCTTTCAGGTGTAAATTACAATACGATAGGTGCAGCAGGAGTTAATTTTCTTAGGAAATATAGTCAAGAAACACGCTTTTTGGTCCCTACTACAATAAATCCAATGGGATTTGACAGTCATAAACAAACGAATCTATCTGAAAATTTCAAAAGTCAACAGGATCAAATAGTCAATGCCTATGAGAAAATGGGAACAATTCCTTCTTTTTCTTGTATTCCGTATGAACTATTTCAATTACCAGACAGGGGACACAATGTTAGTTTTGCAGAAAGTAATGCAGCAGTGATAGTAAATTCGGTATTTGGTTTACATACCAATAAAGAAAGCTCTCTCAGCGCGTTGGCAAGCGCCGTCACCGGAAAGGCCCCTTATTCTGATCTTAGAATTAGTAATTTAAGAGATCCAAAAATCGAAATTGAAATAGATACAGAGCTCAACACAGAATTGGATTACGGAGTTTTGGGATATTTTTCTGGCAAGTCTGTAAAAGAAAGCTGTGTTTCTTTTGGGGCTCACATAAATAACATTGACATGTACAAGGCTAAATCCCTCGCAGCTGCGTTGGGTACTTCCGGTGCGTGTGGAATGTTCTCTAATAAGGAAATAACTGGTGAGAAGATATCATTTAGCAGGGAAGAAGAAAATTCAGTTATGGATGAACTGAATACTTCCGAATCTGGAGACATCATAGCGTTAGGGAGTCCTCAACTTGGAATGTACGAATTAAGTTTATTATCAGATATGATTGGTAATAAGAAATTTTCCAAACAATGTATGATCTTTTGTCCTCGTTCCATTTACGAAAAGGCTTCAAATTCTGGAATCGTGCAACGACTCGAAAATGCAGGGGCAAATTTAATCTGTGATGCTTGTACTTGTTTATCGCCTTTAATTACGCCTGAAGAATTTGACGGTGTCATAACCAACAGCGTCAAAGCTGCTCACTATCTCAATAAATCTAATCGAGTATCAGTTTGTCTCAATGATGTAAGATCTATAGTTAAGGAATATACAAGGTAAAGAAGTGTACCATGGTCTACTCTCTAAGGTGTAAAGTAATTGTAAGTGGAAACGCGAGAGGTATGATTCTGGCAACAAACCAACCCATTAACTTCTTATCTTCAGTGGATCATTCAACTGGAATGATAATTGATAAAAATCACGACTTATGTGGTCATTTTCTTAAGAATCGTGTATTGGTATTTCCGTACGCCGTTGGAAGTAGCGTCGGTTCTTATTCGATTTTTGCGTTAAAATCCAATGGGGTATCACCATTAGGAATCATATGCACCTCAAAGACCGATATAACAACTGCTTCAGGTTGTGCAATTGCGGATATACCTCTTCTTGAACTTTACACGGATCAAGAAATTCCAGAATTTCAGAAAAACGTCGAAGGGATAATAGATGGAAATTCAGGTGTCCTACAAATCAAAAGGATTTAATTCAATTGTCCAATTTCATTGAAAAGGTGCATGGCATTTGACGGGCGAACGGATCCAGATTATGGGGATGAAGATAAAAGCCCATGCACCGTCATGAATTCCATAATTTTGAACATGGAACTTGGTTAAAAATTAGTAATATTACATTTTGTTGAAGATACAAATTTTTTTATAGAATTATAAAAATAGTCTAAATCTTAGAGCAAAAAGATTTATTAAGTGCAAACTTCGACAAGTTTTGTGTTTAGGTACATTTCTGTTGCGTTACTTGCTACGCTAGTGTTAACAGTATTTTTTTCCGTTCACTACTCATTTGCGAAAAAAGTCGAATGCGAGGATAACTACACGGATATGAAGTGGGATCCAAAAAACCACGACCCTAATCATCCATCCGAGAAGAAATTCAAGAATTTAGCTTACGGCGGCAGTCTGTGCGAGCTCACAAAGTGCATAGACCAGGAGGAATGCACGAACCACGACGCAGTCGACTGGCAAAAGTTCAAGAGCTCGTTTGCATATCAGGGGACTGCGGAGGACCAGAAGCAATGTCTGACAAAGTCGAATAAAGATGGTAACGGACAGAACGGCCTTGTTGGCTACGAAATCCTTTCTTGCGGAATAAACAATTATAAATAGAATAACACTAAAATAAAAATGCCCTACTTGCGATTATGAGAAGAACCGTTTTACATGAGAATGCATTAATGTGCAAGTAAACCCAAACCCAAGCCCAAATTCATCTGTCCAGTCTGCAAGAAAAATCACAAAAAGATGTTTGGAACGGAAATAATGAGGAATGCATGTTAAAACATCGTAATGTAATTAAAACATCGTAATGTAAAGACCGGCCTTAGCTCAGATTACTGACTGACTATAATCTTTATAATAAATAGCAAGACAGAGAAATGAAAGGTATGGATGAAAAAATTCGTCATAGAATTCAGGAAATAAAACTCTTGTTAGCAATGTCGGGTTTTGAAGATTTTTATGATGATGAGGAGATTGAAAGAATTGCACGTTTACCTATTGAGTTATCCTTGCCTCTATTAACCCAATTATCGATATGTGCAAATACAGTTTCAAGGGAAGTTAGAGAAGAAGAAAAAGAAGAAAAACAGAAATTCCAAGAGGAGAATATTTGATCTCTGCTGTATGCGTATAAGCATTGACCTTTTTCTAATCTGAGGAGTAATTCCTCAAATCCCAATTATAGTTTAAAATATAATTTTTAAACTATTGTGCTTAATTTGATTTACTTCATTTAAAGCCTTTACACCTGAAGTTTTAATTATTCTTAAATTCCATGAAAGTTGAATGTCATTAGGGGGAATTACTGTTGCAATAACTTCAAGTCGAAGAGCATTAGAACTTGCGACCATAGTTCAAAAATTTGGAGGAATTCCATACGTAGCTCCAACAATAGGAATTGAAAATAAAATTTTATTGACTTCTCAAACCAATATATTTATTGAGACCATTCTCAAGAACAAAATTCATTTTTTTATTTTTATGACAGGTCTCGGAGTGTTCAATCTTTTCCAAAATCTTAAAAGATTGTCCCAGTTAGACACCGTGATTGAAAGATTGCGTGACACAGTAGTTATATCAAGAAGTAACAAGCCAGCGATGGAATTAAGAAAATTTGGTATTGCGACTCATTTTGTTCCTAATATGAATACAATTGATGGAGTATTTGAGTTGATAAGAAAATTTGATCTCAAGAATAAAAATATTGGGATAATATGGCATGGAGATTATTCGGATGAATTTAAAAGAAAACTTGAATCGCTAGGTTCAAAAGTATTTGAATTTTCGTCCTATTCTTATTCCATAAAGCTTGAACAAAAAAGTGGAAAAATATTAGAAGAAATGGGATATGATTATGTTGCTCCAACTGAAGAGAAGATTAGAATACTTATTGAAGATTTGATGCAAGGATATATAGATGCCATTACTTTTACCAGTCCACCGGCAGTTAATGAATTCTTTGATTTTGCAAGAAAAAATAACAGTTTCGACTCATTAAAGGATAGGCTAAATCATAATATACTTGTAGTCTCTGTTGGACCCTCTACGTCAAGGAATCTAGAAAAATTTGGAATAAATGTAGATGTTATGCCCCGTACATATAGAATGGGATCCATGATAAAAGAGTTAGCTGATTTTGTTTCATCGTATGGAAAGGTTAGATAACAATGGCTAAAAGTCTCTACATAATATGACATAAAATCAATATGAACATCACGTAACATTTTTTATCAGGTCCGTCTAATAATAAACAGATTGTCTAATTTTTGCCCTGAATGTGGTGGGGAACTAAAGTTGGATTCTGCTACTAAAAATTTCATATGCAAAAGCTGCGGTCTCTTTGCTTCCAGAGAAAAAATGGATGAACTAAGAGATAAGACATATAGAGATGAAGGTAATGATAGGAAAAAATATCATGATGACTATCTTGACTGGTGGACATCATCAAAGAAAGATAAACAGCGAATATAGACAGAAAATTATTATACCAATTTTTAGTTACGGAATATTATCCGTTAGAGATACCATATGTTCTTCCTTCCTTGTCTTTAAGGCGGTCATTAGCTCAGTTTCAATAATCCTTGGTAATTTTCTTATCTTGTTTACAACTATATCTCGCATTTCCTCTAAATCTTTTGCTCTTATCTTCAATAGAAGGTCAAATCTTCCATGCATTTCGTGTATTTCTAGCACTTCCTCTATACTTGTGAGGCTATTCGTTACTTCATCGGCAGTTCCAGGTTCTATGTTTATCCCCATAAATGCTAAGTGATCATAACCAAGTTTATTATTGTCTAATGAGATAGTAAATTTTTTGATAATTCCGGCGGCTAGTAATCGTCTAACCCTAATATGGACAGTAGCATCAGATATTCCAATTTGTTTTGCTATCTCCACAAATGGTAGTGAGGAGTCTTTGTTCAAAATGTTAATGATTTTTAGATTAATTTCATCAATCACATCATGGCCCGAGGTCATTCAAAAATTAATTTATAGTTATATGCTTAAATGCTTTTAGAAAAATTCTACAGGCTAATTTACCTTTAATGGCTAAATTGCAAAACAGATGGTAAAAACTAATAATGATGATTGTCATTAGAGAATGTTTATTCAGATGTCGAAACAATGTAGTAAGTGCGGGAAAAATAATGCCATTTACTTGAGGCATTATTCTGGAGAATTACTGTGTAAAAAATGTTTTATCAAATCTGTAGAGTATAAAGCTAAAAAAACACTATCGAAGTTTTCAATGATAAACCATGGTGATAGGGTAGCTGTTGCTGTATCTGGAGGAAAAGATAGTCTTACACTATTGAATATATTAAAAAATATACTCAATGGTGTCAAACCTGAACTAGTAGCGATTACTGTGGACGAAGGAATACAAGGATATCGCGATGAATCTCTAGACATCGTAAAAAATTTTTGCTCGAATCTGGGAGTTGAGAATAGAATACTAAGTTTCAAGAAACTTTTTGGTTTATCAATGGATGATGCAATGGAATTAAGACCATCAAAAAAAGTTTCATCATGTTCGATATGTGGAACTTTCAGAAGAAGAGCGATTGATCTCCTTGCTGAGTCTTGCGGAGCGAATGTAATTGCTACTGGACATAATTTGGATGATTATGTCCAGACTTTTTTTATAAATTTGTTCGCGGGTGATATTGAGAGGATTGGATGGGCATATCCAGAACCAGTAGAATATGGAAGTGGTGGGCTAAAGAAAATTAAACCTCTGATGGAAATTTACGAGAAGGAACTTGTGTTGTATGCTATTCAGCAAAATATTCCATTTCAATCAGAAGAATGTCCATATAAAGATGAAAGTATAAGAACTGATTTTAGAAATCATTTGAACAATCTTGAAAAGAGTCATCCGGGAATAAAGTATAATGCGTATAATTCAATTCTAAAGATTGCTAAAAAACTCAAGACTACAGATAGTATCATAAGTCAAGAACGCAAAAAGTGTCTAGTTTGTAATAGAGACTCCTCAAACAGCATATGTTCTGTATGCCGTACGTTGGATCTCTTGATTAAAAGAAATTAATTTGAGCGACAATTTAGGTCTGCATGAATAGAGTGTATCTTGTTTACGAATACAGTACACAAATATATCTAAATTGTCTAATATTTTATGCGGTAGTAGGGAAGATTGGGGTGTTAGCCGTACCCCAAACCGGAAATCGGCTTTATGCTGGGATCAGTAACTACTGGGTAAATCTTTAGATGTGAAGTTCCTGCTTGCTTTGCTGATATGAAACCACGCCGTGTCGGATGGGTATGAGCAACAATATATGCGAAGGCATGTGCTTGATTGTGAATTGTCGAAATGGATGAGGTCCGGGAGGGTGCAATCCTAAGGCAGCGTATCCATGCTAGCACGTCTACGTGATTGATCTTGCGGAGCTTGAGATTGGACTTTTCTTCTATAGTGGTACCGGTAGGCTACTACCGCATTTAATCCTTGCATTAGCGAAATTTTCATAACCAATGTTTTATTTGTAAAAATCCTTGTGGAGTTTGACCTTTTAGTAATTTTACAAGTGATATTGCTTGGGGAACCGAGAGCACTGGTTTACCAAAATGATTATCGGTTCCAATTCGCGGACATGCGACTTGAATGAAAGCATCTATCTCCTGAAAGGATAATAGACGTTCATCTGTAATTTCGGTCATAGCAATTAACAAGATCTTTTTTCCTTCTTGCTCTAATAACTTCTTAAGTTCTAATGCCTTGATGTTTGCAAATTGACCTTCTTTTAATCCGATGATTATCCCAATAGTTTTGGCATCTTGAGCCTTATATATAGACAATAATGCCTTTTTTTCGAGTTTTTGCGCAAAATCATTAACCTCTGAATATTCATTAAAGTAGGGATCCAACATGAATGTAGGCTTGCGAGTGACTGCAGCTATGCTTGCCGAGTGAAAAATGCTCTGTCCCAAAAATAGATAGGCATCCACTTGATCCTTTGTATCATAGACTGGATAAAACTCGCAACCAAAAACTTGAGCATCATTTAGATGTCCTTTACCTCTACCGATAATTACTTCATATCCATAAGATTCAAAAATTTCCTTTACTTTTTGCACAGATTGAAGATATTGACTGTTAGTTACAAGAGATATTTTCTTGAAATTCTTATTCCTTAAATCAATAGCACATTTTTTTGCGATATTACTAAAGTCTATATCATCAAAAGCATTTATCATGATTACCTTATCTCCAAACTTTTCCATCGAAATTGTGTGTCCGATGTTAAATAAAATATCAACACCTAACATTTCTGCAGCGTGGATGTTCAGATCACATGAACCCCACGATGTGTCTCCAATAACGTACACGGGAATATTATATTCATCTGTTAATTTGTGTGCACAGATCTGTATTTTCTTTAGGATGCCATCTGGACCATCTAAAGCAACTGAACGTGGTTTTTTTTCACTAATTATGGAAAAAATTTTGTCCTCATCTATTTGTATCAAATAACTACTATTGAAAACAAATCAATTAGACTAATTTTAACATATAATTTGATTCGTCTATGATTAGTTGCCAAGAATTAAAGTTGATACATTTTAACTAAACTTTATGGCCTAGTGAAACCAATGACAGATGAGATACGATATCAAGATTTAGTAGGACATGAATTATGTTTGGAAAAGATGCCCGATCGAAGTTTGTTTACTAATTTAATTTGTTTTTCTGTATATCTATAGAGTAAGTCGTACTCGTAAATTCAGGCAATTTCACATCCTCTCGCTCTGGTATTATGGTAATCCTCTCTCTATCAGGTCTAACTGAAATACTGATTTTATTTAGACCTTCGTTGGTACTAATAAAATGATCAAAAGTAAGGTTGTTATGGTCCGATCTGATCGAGTCAGGCAGTTTAGGATCCAGACAAATGTTATTTTTAATCATATTTGGTTTGATTCCCAACATTAATTCACGCAGAGCATAAACATATAATCCAACTGACCATGCTTGAAGAATGCACGAATTAAATGGCTCCGGTCTATCACCACGGTACGTTTCTGCGAACATGCCGTTTTCAGAAATAATACGATCAGCCATTATTGAAAGATATTCTAGTGCCTGTTGAGTTCTTCCGTTTTTTATTTCACTTATTGCGCCCCAACCCGTGATAAGAGGCCACACAGCCCCATCGTGATAAAGTGAAGGATGATATTTCGGATCCAAGCTGCTCAATGACCTAATTCCCCAAGATGTAGTCATATCATCCTTTTCCAATCTTTTGAGAACTAATCTTGCCTTATATTGATCCGCCACAGCTTCCGTGAGCAAAATTACAAGTGAATTTGGACGAATACTCTCATCTTTAGTCAAATTCTTCCTAATAGTATCATAGTAAAATCCTAACTTTGGTTCCCAATACTCTCTATCAATCTTGTTTCTTAATTTTTGAGCAGCGGAAAGCCAGATCTTCTCGAGCTCTTTATCCTCAACTATTTTTGCTAGATCACTGCCTATCATCAAGCTTTCATAAAATAATGCTTGCACATCATTGGCACTCTTCCTTCTATCGATGTGATCCATCCATGTCGAATCTTGAATAGGTAATTTTTCTGCGGTGCCTGTAAAACCGTGATCAATCAAATCATCATTGTCAATATCCTTAAGAAAGCCCGAATTAACCAAATCAACTATGGATTGCCATCTTTTTGTGAGATACTGTGTGTTTCCCGTCCCATGTACATATTCGCGAATTGCCCATGGAAACAAAAATGTAGAATCTGCAGAACCATATGTGGTATTGTGAAGAAATGTCCTTCCACTAATCACCATGGGTAATTCACCTTTCACAGCGCCATTATGGCTATGTTTTGCCTGACGTTTCAAAAAATTGTCTATTACGCGCAGGGAAAAATCATATTGTCCCATCGATAAATATCCTCTTAAAGACCATCCAGTATCTCTTGCCCAATAATTAGGAAATCTTGGGAGGCCAGCACTGATACCTTCTCCAAGGTTGTCATAATTTGCTTTCAGGTACTCAAGGCCTGTTTTTGCCTTTTTCAATGCCTTTCCCAATTTGACAATTACGGAATTGGAGATGGAACTTGATGATGCGTGTTGTATCGTAAACGTCGATTGTGAAATGTGATTGTGATGATTTTTCGTATCTTCAAATAACTTTAGATAATTGTCTCTCATGTTCTTGTATTCATTTAAACAGTCTTGGGCACTTGTAAAATCACCAGTGCCAATTAACGCTATTTCCTTAGTCAAGCCCTCTTCAAGTTCAACATCATAAGATAATTCCAAATCGTTATCAAAAGAATCAGTTAGTATTTTGGAAGGGTTCAAATTCTTTGGAGATATACCAATTGTTCCAAAATAATGTGCTATACCTTTTTTTGCAATGGTTCTAATCTGTAAACAATTCTCTGATTTATAATACCTTGAAAAATTACTTTGAGAAATTGCCGCTAAGCCATAGCTGGTAATGTTACCGTCTATTAGGAAATGAACTCTCATTTTTTTAGTTAATGGCTTTTTTTTATCTCCAGAAAAAACTTCATTATTTTTTTCGGAATCAAAGTTGAGTATCTGTATAAATCCTTTATTTTCAATTGGTACAAATAGAGTTCTCTTAACATGAATTCCAGCCACTTCGTGATGAGTACATAGACTACCGTTTTCATGTCTCGATGACATGACAAAGTTAGGAAGTCTTTTTCTAACTCCTTCATCTACGGAAATTTCAACAATGATTCTTCCAAACGCCCTAGCCGGAGGTACATATAAACCTCCATTATCATATCTTGCACCCATCCAAGTCCAATTAGCTGAGAGTGCCCCATTAGAAGAACATACTATGTAGGCTTTCCTGCCCGAGAGAATTAATGGGGAAGCAAAATTCATAAACATTGTCTCCCCGAAAGTTTGGGTATCTGATTCCTCCGGTAAGTTGGACGAGATGATTACTTTTTCTTTCTTATTGCCTATAAAATCTCTAAATGTAAATGGAATGATTATTTGTTCAAAACCTTCAAGTTTACTCATTATCGTAATTTTATGTTTTTTTTGATTTTCCAATTCCATACCTACCACTAAAAATCTAGCGCTTTGAAACGGCTTAAATTGAATTGGTCTTGTTTCAGATAATACTGATGCATTAACTATTGTGTCAGATGTAGCTATCTGGATGGATTTTTTGGATATTGGTAGTTCATCAACATAAATATCAAGAGAGACTATGTTTCCACCCAATGGAACAGGAGGGTTAATAAGTGAAAATATGAATCCATTTTCCTTGACATTCTCATTCATAACAACTGTGTTTTTCAGACTGCCTTCAACATATGAAAGAAGAGTGTGAGTCTTATCTAGTGTTCTTGTCATAATGTTGCTCCAAATCGTCTAACGTAAGAATGATCAATCTTGTATTTAATTGACAATTTTACCTTTATTAAAACTATTGATCGAAAAATTTGAGTGTGTAAATAAATTTATAGTTTGTTAAGTATTGTTTAACAAAGATTTTATGAACTATAACTTTTAGTAAAAGTGGTAAAAATTGATTGGGTGAAGTTAAGATAGGAAATCTTGAAATTGGGAACGGCAAACCAAAGATAATGGGAATTATCAATTCTAGTCCAGAGTCTTTTTACAAAGAGTCGATTTCAATTGATAAGAAAAAGATTTCTAAAAGAGCAATAGAAATGGAATTAGAAGGCGCTGATATGATTGATATTGGAGGTATGTCTACTGCACCATATCTTGATACCCTAGTTTCGACGGATATAGAGATCGAACGGATACAGAATGCAATCTGCGCTATAAAAGATGTAAGTAGTATTGCCATCTCGGTTGATACACCACGATCTGAAGTAGCTGCGGCTTCGATTGAGATGGGTGTTGATCTAATTAATGATGTGACGGGGCTCAAATATGATGAGAAAATGAAATCAGTTATTTTTTCATCGGGGTTGCCTGTAATTCTAGGAGCATTTGGAGAAAATTCTATCACCTATAATTCAGGAGATGTGTCTGAAACTATAGACATCCTTCAAAAAAGTATAATTTTAGCAAAAGAAAGTGGCATAAATGAAGATAGACTTATCATAGATCCACTAATAGGATTTTTTAGATCATCAGGAAATAATCCATTTTTTACAAAGATTTCTGAATCGAATTGGTATGATAGAGACATAGAAATTATATCAAACCTAAAAAATCTGTCTAGTCTTGCAAAACCAATTTGTATATCGGTTTCCAGAAAATCATTCATAGGTCAATTATTTAATCTGACCGAATCAGAGCGTCTAATACCATCTATTGTTTTACAAGTTATTTGTGTATTGAATGGCACAGATATAGTAAGGACCCATGATGTCAAAGAGACAAAAGTTGCGCTTCAAATGCTTGAGCGATTGTCCAAACCATAGTATACACGAATCTGGAAGATACGACACTCAATAGAAGCGGAAAGAAACTGATGAGAAGTAAACGCTTATAATCCCAACGTAGATATAAGAATCAAGGAAATATTGCAAGTAAAAGAAGGCTTAACTTTTGATGATGTTCTCCTTATTCCAAAACGGTCCCCTATAATTTCAAGATCTCAAACAGATTTAAAAACGAAATTATCTAGAAATATTTTTCTGAATATTCCATTGATAAGCGCAAACATGGATACCGTTACTGAATCTAATATGGCAATAGCATTAGCAAAGGAAGGAGGAATAGGCATAATACATAGATTTATGACAATAGAGGAACAGGTGGATGAAATCCTAAGGGTAAAAAGATCAGAATCTGTAATTATTGAGCAACCTTATACCATTTCTCCTTCAAAGACTGCAAATGAGGCAGCCAGGATAATGCAGGAACTTGGCGTATCTGGGTTGTTGGTAATGGACGATGATACAAAAAAATTGACGGGAATAATTACTAATAGAGATATCATGTTTCAATTTAATACGAATACTAAAGTGAAGGATCTTATGACCAAGGATCTCGTCACGGTTAAACAAGGTATTTCCATTCAAAAAGCAAAAGAAATTCTACATAAGAATAGAATTGAAAAATTACCCGTAATTGATGAATCAAATAATGTTGCGGGGCTTATCACAAGTAAAGATATAATGAAAATGGAACGTTATCCATTGGCTTCCAAGGACAAGAAAGGCAGACTATTGGTGGGCGGGGCTGTTGGAGTTAAAGGCGATTATTTAGATAGAACTGAAGAATTGCTCAATGCAGGAACTGACATCATTGTAGTTGATATTGCGCACGGTCATAGTGACAATGCAATTAATGCAGTACATATGATAAAAAAAGCGTTCCCAAATTGTGAGCTAATTGCAGGAAATGTTGCGACCGGTGAAGGAGTAGAAGACCTAATTAAAGCCGGTGTCGATGCGGTGAAAATTGGTGTTGGCTCTGGTTCAATATGTATAACAAGGGTTATTACCGGTTCTGGTGTTCCACAACTAACTGCGGTTTTTGAAAGTGTCAAAGTTGCAAAGGATTATGATGTGCCTATAATCTCTGATGGAGGAATAAGAACATCTGGAGATGCAATTAAAGCCTTGGCAGCTGGTGCATCCACTGTCATGATTGGGAGTCTTTTTGGAGGAACTGATGAAAGTCCGGGTAAAACAATTGTAAGACACGGAAAAAAGTTTAAAATGTATCGTGGCATGGCTTCATTTTATGCGTCTCTGGGTAGAAAATATAGGGAAGAGGGGTCGCATGTAATAGACGGAGAAGATCCTAATGACTACGTTCCTGAAGGCGTTGAAGCAATGGTACCGTATAAGGGAAGTGTTACTGATTTAATGAAGCAATTTGTTGGTGGGATAAGGTCAGGTCTGAGCTATTGTGGAGCAAGAAATATTGCTGAAATGCAAGATAATGCAGAATTTGTAAAGATTACACCTGCAGGATTTACTGAAAGTCAACCACATGATGTTGATGTCATGTAGGGTTCAATACCAATCAAAAATTATCTACAAGATTTGCGGGCAATTGATTAACGATGGTTCAAGGCGACCAACTTAGCTGATCGCCTTGAGTTACGGAATTATAACTGATGGGCCAATTTGTAAAAGGCCCACCAGCCACGCACGTGTTCTTGGCACTTGTCGACACTTGTAAGGTTATGGTCAACAAAGAATAAAAAAGTTAAAACTGGTCGGCTATGGGAAGAGATGGAAACTGGAAACTAGCAGAATTGCGTTGCATAAGCGCTATAAATAATATATTTATCCTAGCTCACACAAATTATATTATGGAGCTTATGCTGAAAGAAATAGCTATTTAGCATATTCATATGTGAAAATTCAAGTTTGCTTTTATGAACATTTGTTCAAATTCCGGCAAGTATTTTTGAGTGTTTGACATTTACTGCATCTTGAATATCGTAAGGTTTGCTGTTATGGACTAGATAATAGTCTACCACTTCAATATTGGTTAAACTATTGCTTGGGGTTCTATGAATTTTGACTGCCTTTTCTCCATAAGTCATTGTATTTTCTTGTGAGAATATTTTTCCTGTCGAATAACGTATAAATTGTGAATCTGAAAACAGAATATTTTCGAAATTAGTCATTGAAAACCAAATTCTTTAACATCAATGTATTCGAAATGCGTAATATTATTAGCAAAATTCTAGACTATCTAAAAAAGTTTATATATTTTATCAGATAATAAAATTACGCTTAAACACCAACTGGGATTATTGGTTGTTCTTGTTCATCATCCAAGTCCCAGTTGTTATATGTATCTTTCGGCATGTTTGACGAAAATTTATAAAATAAACCAACTAGAACTGGAGCAGCAGCAATCATACCACCTATTTACAAATTCCATAAGATCAGACGAAGACCGAAAAATCACACTCTTCTTTTAAACAAAATTATAATGTAATATCTATCATTTCATGATGTGGACATCATGTAATGTCCTCGGTTGACGCTAATTTCTCATGATAATGGATAGATTCAATTTATTGAACTTGAAAAGTCAAAGACTTGTTACTTTCTACTCCAGCTTGTGAAGCAGTAGCTAAAATTGTAAAAGTTCCAACCGCATTTTTGCTGATTATAAAATTACGTGATAGCTTTCCTGTGGTATCAGTATAATCTTTTACGACATTACCTGAAGGATCCTTAATTGTGAGATGAACAAATATACGCTCAATTGGCTCTCCTGTAATTGGATTGGAGACAACTAGCATTACTGTTTGTTCCTCTCCAGGGGAAATTGGATTTTGTTTTACACTGATGTCGAGCTTAACGAGATCTGAATTGTTACCTTGAGGAAGATTAGCTTCAGGAGCTTTAGTTTCAGCAGTTACGTTGGGTTCAGGAACATTAGCAGTTACGTTGGGTTCAGGAACATTAGCAGTTACGTTGGGTTCAGGAACATTAGCAGTTACGTTGGGTTCAGGAACATTAGCAGTTACGTTGGGTTCAGGAACATTA